>WNGA01003551.1_pt1 | contig 23369 bp, 19 predicted proteins | sample 5400061 | NCBI WGS metagenome assembly WNGA01 (sample SAMN13153366, study PRJNA577476) | soil metagenome | isolation source: 100 cm soil or saprolite under grassland replicate 2 | place: USA:California | collected 2016-06-15
CTCCACGCGGCCGCCGTCGATGTCGAAGATCACCGTCTTCTCTCGCGGGGAGTCTGCGTATTTGCTCGGAGCCGCGGCGCCCGCGGCAGGTGCGGCGGTGGCGGCGCCGGCGGCGGGAGCGGCGGTGGCGGCAGCGGCGGGAGCGGCGGTGGCGGCAGCGGCGGGAGCGGCGGTGGCGGCAGGTGCTGCGGGCGCGGCGGTCGGTTGCTCTACCGCGGGTCCGCCACCGCAGGCCGCCAGCAGCGACACGCCGGCCAGCGTTGCGGCCCGTTTGAGGAACAGGCGCCGACTGAGTTTCTGCTTCTCGTCCATGAGAGCTGTCCTTTCACTTCATTGCGTGGTCTGTTTCGCGCGGCAGACCGAGATGGCATCTGTGTCGCGGAAACCCGAATCGAAAGGATGGGTCTGTATCGATCCAAATTCAAGGGACGACGAACAAGCGCCAGCGCCAGCTGGTGTCGCGATTTTATCAGGCCGCCAACATCACCTCCTTTCCTTAGTATAGCCAATCACAGGTTCGATCCTAGTTCCCATAGTTCCTTCATTTCCCTGGCAAGGCCAAAGGGAGCTAGGGAACTCGGTTGAACCGCTGGTCCACTGCTTGATCATCTGCTGACGACCTCAAGATCAGTCGATTTTCCGAGATGACAACTTCATAAACCGTCGAGCTGGGTGTGCCTCCCGGTTCTGCGGGTAGATCTATCCGTACATGGTTATTATCTACAAACATATAGGTGCCCATCAGGCTTGGGCCGGTCCCAATGCGCTTCACCGTTTTATCCTGGTTGAAATGGAATTCGAGATTCAAAAGCGGGCTACAGTCGCAATCTGTAGAGTATCGTGTCGCGACAAACTTCCCATCCGCGCTGGTGACGCCGGCATCGAGAAACTTCCAGTTCCCAACGATGGCTTGCCGGTAACCACTCGCTCCACAAGCCGCGGCAGCGAGCAGCACCGCGACGAACACCATCAGCCAGCAACATCTAACCGGCCCGCGAGCCATGGCGACCTCTGCTGGAAGCAGTGCGAACAGCGCCAAACCATCGGAGAGGAGGTTTGATCGGCTTGTGCAACATAGCGACCTCTATCAGAGCGACTGCAGAGCGCAGCTATCGCTCGGAAACCCTCTTTATTTGGGGCAAGAAATGTGGATCCAGATGATATAGCATAGCACATGCCATCCAATATTGTCAAGATATCGTTAGAGAACTATCGCAAATTTGTATAGACATATCTGCGCCAATTTGTACAAAATAATAGCTTGACGCGCGCTTGTCGTCAGAGTAATATTTATGGGTGATCAGATATTTGTACGCATCCTATGATATAAGGAGCAGCGTCTGTGCGCACGCTGAGTAAAGGGACGAAGACGCTTTACGCCCAGTTGCTCGTCCGCATCCGCGAGCGCATCCTTGATGGCAGCCTACCGCCGGGCGCACAATTACCCACTGAGCTTGAGCTCGCCCAGGAGTATGGTATCAGCCGTGGCACGGTGCGCCAGGCGCTCAGCGTGCTAGAAAGCGAAGGGTTGGTCGACCGAACGCAGCGACGTGGGACGTTCGTGCGCCACCCACCAGCGGCTCAGGCGGCTGAGCGGCGGATTGGCCTTGTGCTTAGCCGGCTTGGCAGCCAACTCGACCTCGACATTCTAATTGGCGTCGAGAGTGCGGCCAAATCGCGCGGGTATCAAGTGAGCTTTGCGTATGCCGAGGAGCATTTTGAAGAGCAGACTCGCGATATCGCGCGATTGCGCGCCGATCGGGTGGCCGGCATGATCGTCTTCCCAGTGAGCGATGTCACGTTCGATCAGTCGATTGCGCAGTTGCAAGCCACCGGCATGCCATTGGTGCTGGTCGATCGCTACCTATCCGACCTCGATACCGACTACATCGTGACCGACAATGCCGGCGGTGGCTACCGTGCCACCGAACATCTGATTATCCTGGGACATACGCGAATTGGGTTCGTCTACGGTAGTATCGGCACCCTCCTGACGACATCGGTGCGCGATCGCTGTGCCGGGTATCGCCACGCGCTCGAAACCTACGGTCTGCCGTGTGACAATTCATCGATCGTTCAGTTGCCGTGGGCCGGTGCGCCCGAGGCCGTCGTTCGCTATGCGGCATTCCTCGCGCAGCCCGATCGCCCCAGCGCGATTTTTGCCGTGAACGACGACATAGCGCTGCTGCTCATGCAGACCGCCCAGCGCAGCGGGGTGCGCGTGCCCGAAGATCTGGCGATTGTCGGCTTTGACGATCTGAACTTCGCCGCGCATGTCAATCCGCCGCTCACTACGGTTTCACAGCCGCGCATGGATGTGGGGCTGCGAGCCGGCAACCTGCTGATCAACCGGATCGAAGGCCAAGGCGGGCCAAAGAAACACATCGAGCTGCCGACCAGCCTGGTGGTGCGCGCGTCGTGCGGCGCGCGCCTGCTGGCGCGCCGCTCGGCCTAAAGCCTGTTAAAGCATCCTTCTAACCGCCGGGTACCCAAACCAAGGCCGCCAAGATTCTGGTAGATTTCGCTTCCTTTGACATCTTGGCGTTGCGTGTTACCGTGCAACCGTCTCGAGTCGCACCTGTATCACGCCAGCAGCATCGGTCGCTTGTGCCTGAGCACCCCGCGGCAGTATTCTTATGATGCCATGACCGACAACCTATCCAACACGACCCTCGGGCAATACCGCTTGATCGAGCCTGTTCGTCAGGGCGGGATGGCCACGGTATACAAAGCCTATCAACCAGCGCTCGATCGCTTCGTAGCCGTGAAAGTGCTGCTGCAACAGCACGATCCGCAGCTGATCGCGCGGTTTCGCGCCGAGGCGCGCGCGATCGCATTGCTGCAGAATCCGCACATCTTGCCGATCTACGACTACGGCGAGCAGAACGGTTTGTTCTACCTCGTGCTTCAGTACGTCGAGGGCGGGGCCTCGCTCGCCGATCTGGTTGGCGCGCCACTCGCGCCCGCGCGAGCGATCGGCTTCATCACGCGCCTGCTGGCGGCGCTCGACTATGCCCACGCGCGCGGAGTGGTCCATCGGGATATCAAGCCTGCGAATGTGCTCCTGCCCACGCCGGATTGGCCGATGCTGGCGGACTTCGGCATCTCCAAGCTGCTGGGCGACTTCAACGCGCAGCTCACAGCGACCGGCATGATCATCGGCACGGCTGCGTATATGGCGCCGGAGCAAGCGCTCGGCAAGCCGATCGATCACCGCACCGACCTATACTCTGTCGGGGTCGTTTTGTACGAACTGCTGACCGGGCGCATACCCTTCGAGGCCGAATCACCAACCGCACTCCTGATCCAACACGCGTACGCGGCACCGCTGCCGCCGCGCCAACTCAACCCGGAGCTACCGGCCGAGATCGACGAGGTACTGCTGCGGGTATTGGCAAAGAACCCGGACGACCGCTACCAAAGCACGCGAGCATTCGCCGCGGCATTGGAGCGAATCGCTGCGCAGATCGGCCCAGAAGCTGATGATACGTCGATCGCCAGACTGTACGACGCGGGCGCGCGGGCGTTCGAGGCAGGGTACTGGGATCAAGCGATCGCCTACCTCGGCCAGGTGGTCTCGCTTGCGCCTGAGCACGCCGATGGCGCGCGACTGCTGAGCGCCGCGCGCACCGCCCAGGAGCGCGCCAAAGATGCCGCGCGCCAACAGCTGGCCCACAGCAGCTTCTCGAACCCGGCGACAAACGCCCAGGAATCGGCCGTGCTGAGCGATCGGCCAACCACAGCTCAGTTGCCGGTCGAGAATCAGGCGCGCCCGGCAAGCAACCAGGGGCCGACGCTGGCCGAGCTGAGCGATCGGCCGACGACAGCTCAATTGCAGCTCGAAAGTCGGGCGCGACCAGCAAGTCATCAGCAGGCTGCGCTACCGGCCGAGCAACCTGCGCCCAGCGAACGCAGGCCGCAGCGCTGGCCAATGATCCTGGCGGCACTTGTCGCCCTGCTAGCGCTAGGGGGCATCGCCGCATTTATCGCGCTGCAAACAGGCCGCGGCGCCACATCGCCGGCCGGCACCACCAACCCATCCACTGCCGCCTCACCACCCACTGCCACCCCCGCGCAGGCCGGCGTGGCCACCACGGCGCGGCCTAGCGCCGGGGCGCTCGCCGGCGGCAATGGCGCGCAGGCGAACGGAACGCTTTTATGGAACGACCTGGCGCTGCACAACGACAGCGTGAAAGTCAGCGTCAGCGGCCTGCCGGCCCCAAACACGGGCGAGGTCTATGCGGCCTGGCTCGCCAGTGATACGAACAGCCTGGCGCTTGGCCCGCTTGGCCCAAGCGACAATGGCTCGTGGAGCCTTACGTATACATCGCCGATTCACGAAAACCTGCTGGGTCGCTTCGACCGCGTGTATATCACCAAGGTGCCCGATATTGCGGCGACAACCGAGGTCGCGAATGTGATCATGGCCGGGACGCTGCCGGCGGCGGAGCTGGCGCATATCCGCCACGGCTTGTTCAGCTATGAAAGCACGCCCAATACGGTTGGGTTCGCGATCGGGATGCTGCAGGAGCTGATCGAGGTACAGCAGCATACCGAACTGCTCAAGACCGAGGCGGAGGCCGGCCGGCTGAACGGCGAGAAACTGCATACCGAGCATATTGTCAACATTATCGAGGGCCAGCACGGGCAGCACTTCGGCGATTTGAACCACGACGGCAAAATTCAGAATCCGGGCGACGGCTTCGGCCTGCTTGAGAATGGCACGCAGCAGGGCTATATCGCAAGCATGGTCGAGCACTCCGTGCTGGCCGCCACCGCGCCCGACGCCCTCCCCACGGCAAAACGGCAGGCCGATGGCATCCGTGCCGACGGTGACGTTCTGCACCAGCGAGTCACCCAGATCCGCGACCTGGCGTTGGCGATCGACCAGGCCAACACAGCCGCCGATACGCGGGACAATGTGCTGAAGCTCGTCGATCTCGCGAACCAGACGCTCAATGGCGATAATGCCGCCTTGATCATGTATCAGCAGCTGCAGGCGATGGCGCTGATCGCGATCGCGCCGGTCGACCCCAACGTTGTGATCACCGCGCCCGTGCCGGCGCCGCCACCAAAGCGGGATGGCCTCGCGACCAATATCGTGGCTGGCGGCAATACCTTCACCCCCAGCAAGATCACGGTCGTGCGCGGCACAATGGTGGTGTGGACCAACCAGGGCGGCGCCGCACATACCGTCACCGCCGACGACACTACGTACGACAGTAAGACGCTCGCACCGAATGCCAGTTTCTCGCATACGTTCACGGAGCCTGGCGTTTACCCCTATTACTGCCAGATCCACGGCGGCGCACACGGCGAAGGCATGTCGGGCGCGATCATCGTCACCGATACAGCCGGCGCAACCCCGTAGTACCTTTCGAAATCAGGTAATAGTACACTTCATTCAAAACGTTAAACTTCTACAGAGCGGAGGAAGGCGGCGCTCTCTTCGGGTAGGGCAGTGTTAATGAACATGCCGGAGCCGAGCTCGAACCCGGCTGTCCGCGTCACGCGCGGGACGACCGAGATGTACCAGTGCAGGTACGCGGCGCCGTACTCATGTTCGGGGGCAGAGCGAATCAAGTAATTGTAGTCGGGGTCGTTCAGACCGAAGTACAGCTGCCGTATCAACTTGCGCAGCACGACGGCTATGTCGCGCAGCTCCTCTGGCGTGATAAAGAGAAAGCTCGAGCTGTGCCGGCGCGGGATGATCCAGAGGTGGAACGGCGAGAACGCCGCATAGGGTACGAAGGCGGTGAAATGCTCGCTCGCAATCACGACCCGCGATCCCTGGCGCTCCTCTTCCTCGCGCATCCGGCAGTAAACGCACACGCCCTGGTCGTCGAAGTAGCGCCGCGCCTCCTCCGACCGCGAGCGAATGCTGTAGGGTACGACCGGCAGTCCCAGCAACTGGGTATGCGGGTGAACGAGCGATGTTCCGGCGGTCGGGCCATGGTTCTTGAAGCATATGAGTTGCTCGACGCGCGGGTCGCCGCGGATTACCTCCCCACGGAGCTGAAACGCCGCCAGGGTACGCTCGACCTCCTCGACCGACTCAAGCGCCGGGCAGGTGTTGTGCAGCCGCGACTCGATCACGACCTCATGGTAGCCGACGCCAGAGATCGCACAGTTGAAGCCCTCGAAGCGTCGGGTGCGGTCACCTTCCTGCTGGAGCGCCGGGTAGCGGTTGCCGACCACCCGCGCCTGCCAGTCGCCGTCATCCGGCAGGCGCATCCGTTCCAGATCCAGCTCCTCGTTGCCCGGACAGAACGGGCAGCCCTCAACCCAGGCGGGCCGGTCTTCCACACGCTCTTTCGGTGGCTGGACGAACTGCTCTGGACGCCTGGCCCGCTCGGTGGCGATGATCGCCCACTCTCTGGTTGCCAGGTTCTGCCGCAGCTCCGTCATAACGCCCCCTCTGTCACCGGCTCTGACGTTTTGCTAGTACCGTAGGTTCAGCAGTATAGCACAGAGACCATTCATGTGGAACGTGGATTGTTTGCGATGCCAGTCGTGGCTGCTTCATCGTGATGCTCTCAGATTATGCCGGCGGAAAGAATTCGGCGCATGCAATGTAGCCACCGTCGACCACTAGCGATGTGCCGGTGATGCCGGCGGCTTCATCGCTGCAGAGAAAGGCGGCGGCGCGGCCCATATCGTCGGGGTACAGCATCGCGCCGCTCGGCACACGCTCCAGTCGCTGGCGCAGGTGCGCCTCGGGGTCGCCAGCGTGGCGGGCATGGTAGCGCAGCATGGGCGTATCGGTGATGCCAGGGCAGATACAATTGACACGAATATGCTCGCGGCCATAGTCAACCGCCAGGCTTTTGGTCAGCATCAGCACTGCGCCCTTGCTGGCACAATAAGCCGGCGTGCCCTGCTGGCCCACAAAGCTGGAAACCGACGCCACGTTGAGGATGCTACCGCCGCCCACCGCGCGGAAGTGCGGCAGGGCGTGCTTGGTGGTGAGAAAGATCGAGCGCACATTGATCGCCATGACTCGGTCCCAGTCATCCACGCTGCTCTGCTCGACTGTCTGCACCGCCACGACCCCGGCATTGTTCACCACGATGTCGAGCCGGCCAAAGCGCGCCACGGCCGCCGCCGCCAAGCGCTGCACGTCGTCTTCACGGGCGACATCCGCATGGACGTAGGCGACCTGCGCGCGGCCGGCGGTCAGCTCTTGCGCGGCCGCGGCCCCGGCCGTGTCATTCACATCCGAAAGGACGACACTGGCGCCTTCAGCCGCAAAGACCCGCGCGATGCCTAGGCCGATCCCCTGCGCGGCGCCGGTAACAATTGCTACTTTGTCGGCTAGTTTTGCCATGACTGTCACACTTTCATTTTACAGGAGTTACGCAGTCACTCGTAAAACACGGATTTTTCTTCTTCGTATCGATTGTTTTTCGTTCTGCGAACGAAAAACAATCGATACGAGAGATTTTAACCCGTGGCGGTCCAATGTTCGCGTCTACTGCGTCGGTTTGTGATCATTATTTCTCTGCGATCTCTGTGCTCTCTGTGGCTCATTTGCTTTGCGCGTCGTCGCGCAGAATCGCCCGCGCCCGCATGGCGTCGTCGATCAGCGACGGCCCGCGCGACAGCGTGCCGTATTGGCTCGTGGTGGAGTGGTGCGTCATCTGCTTGAAGAAGCCGTTGTGTGTCATCGCGGCGAAAATCTCGGCCGTCTCGCCCGAGGCACACAGCTCCATCACCATCAGATTGGGCGCGAAGCCCTGGTCCACGCCGATCTCGAAGCATTCTACGAACCAGGCGGTCAGCCCAGCCCAGACCACCTGCTCGGCAAACAGATCCAGCTCGGCCTCCTCCTCGCGCGATGACCAGAGATGCGAGCGATTTTCGAACAGGCCGATATCCACGCCCGTGAACTCGAGCATTGCGATCAGCTGCAACACCTTATGATGGGGTAGCAAGGGAAACGTGAAGTCGGCGCAAGCGAATTTGGCGTGCATAGATTGCCTCGCTTTGACCACGGGAGCTCGGCTTGGCGGCAAATACCTAACTCATGAAGCCGATCTCACTTGGCGGAACATGCTTGGAATGGGGAAGACCGGATCATTATAGCACCACAACCGCCCCGTTCTTGCTGGAGTACGGTAGCATGGGCCAATGGTTCTCAGTTCTATTTCGTGTTATGATCGGCTTTTCCGCAGTATTCCGACTCTAAAAGGAGCAAGGCCATGCCACCGATTGGACAACCCGGAGCACTTACAGAGCGCGAGCGATTCCTATTCGAGAGCACCGGCTACCTGATCATTCCCGGCGCGCTGACGCCGGAAGAGACCGAGGCGTGTCTGCAGGCCTCGCTGCGCGCCCACGCGCCCTACCCTAAGGGCCAATGGCGCCAGCTGGGCCATCTGCACGAGACCGAGCCGGCGATCGAGGGCCTGATCGACCATCCGTCGATGCTGCCCAAGGTGCGCGCGCTGCTTGGCGACTACTTCATTCTACAAAGCAGCTGGTGCACGGTGCAGCCGGCGCGCACCAAAGGCGGCGGCTACCACCAAGATGGATCGAGCGTCTATGAATTCCGTCGGCTGGCGACGCCCACGCCGCTCCTACAGCTGCGGATTGGCTACTACCTCACCGATCAGTGTGAAGACGGCATGGGCAACATGGTGATGATTCCCGGCACCCACAACATCGCGGGCACGCTGCCGCGCGGCGTCAAGGCCGACGAGAACGATATCGACATTCGTGAGGTGGTGTGCGGCAAGCCCGGTACGGCGCTGCTGTTCCACCAGGGCATCTACCATCGCACTGGCCGCAACGACCGCGACTTCGACCGCTATACCATACACATGGTCTACGCGCCGCCCTGGCTGATCCCCTCCGATCGCACGCACAACGATCCGGCGTTTGTCGAGCGCACCACGCCGCTGCGGCGCGCACTGCTCGGCGTGTGGCAGCGCCCCGAGGAGCCTTTCGGGCAGGGCTACGATCGGCCGCCGTTCGAAGATTAAGACAAGTTTCTTAATGTGATTCGCTGCAGTCCACTGGCCACCAGCGTAGGGACGCGATATATCGCGTCCCTACGCTGGATTCCTTGTCATCATTGCATCAACAATGTAAGGCGCGGTGAGATTTATCTAAGAAGGAACACTCTGCTAGTCCTCTGCAACTTTCCCCTACATCCGGTCGTCAGAGGATTAGATTGCGACGACTCACTGTTGAATATGGGGAGGACTCATATGGGGCGCACGCGCACATTCTTAGGTTTGGCTCTAATTGTGATCGGCACCATCCTCCTGTCACGAGTGCTGATGCAGCCGCTTATGCCACCACCGCCGCTGTTGCCACCTATGCCTGAGATGCCGCCGCTGCCAGCAATGCCCGCTATGCCGGCAATGCCCGCCATGCCAGCTATGCCGCCGATGCCAGCACTACCGCCAATGCCGGCTATACCGCCAATACCGCCTGTGCCACATCATGCGCCTTTCTTCCATTGGGGCGCTTGGTTCAGCCCGCCAGTGCTCATCCTCGCACTGCTGCTTGCGGCCTTCTGGCTGCGCCGGCGCGCCACGCACGAGCGACCTCTGGCCTAGCGCCAGTACCCCTCAACCGACCTTCCTGGAAGTTCGTGAATCGGTGATTCTTCGATGATTCACCGTGATCGTCAAACTTCCAGGAAGGTCACGAAGAATATTGTGCCTAGAACATCGATTAAGTAAATGCGAATTGCGCTACCACAGGCGAATATTTGGTCAAATATTTGTGTAGATTAGCGTCATTCGCGGATAGTCCCCGGCGATCTTTCCTCGATAATTTCTCCTTCATGGCGCGCAGTGCTCGAATCTGCGGTATTATTCTCTGCGAATCTGACCTGTGCAGAGACGACTGCGTATGTCCCCTATTCGCCGCCGATGCGCCCGAATGCGCTCGATCACGTTGTTGCGTCTGACATTGCTCGCGCTGAGTCTGGCGCTGTGCGGCTGTTCGCTGTTGCCCACCCCGCCGACCAGCGCGCAGACACCCACGGCTCGCGTAGCCACCACAGCCTCCGCGTTGCCGCCCCCGACAACGCAGGCTACGCCGCTGCTAACGCAGCCAATCGACGGCTTCGACACAATCACGCCCGACCAGCTACCGCCTCAGGCGCGCCAGACACTCGCGCTGATCGCGCAGGGCGGGCCATTTCCCTATCGGCAGGACGGCCAGGTGTTCCAAAACCGCGAGCGCCAGCTGCCGCGCCATCCCAGCGGCTACTATCACGAGTACACTGTCGAGACGCCTGGGTCCGACGATCGCGGCGCGCGGCGGATCATCACCGGCGCCGCTGGCGAAATCTTTTACACCAACGATCATTACGTCTCGTTCGTACAGGTGCTGCCACAATGAGTATTAAAATAAATGCGATCCTGGCCGAAACGCTCCCGCCCGGCATCTATCCTCTGGGCTCACGCGCGCGGGCCAGCACGATCGTCCAGGCAGTCGAGCGGCATGGCTGGCGCTGTTTTTATCTCGACGGCCGGCAGATCGGCGACAAAGCAGCGTTCCTGGCCGCCAGCGCTCAGGCGATGCACTTCCCCAGCTACTTCGGCGGCAATTGGGACGCATTTGAAGAATGCCTGACCGACCTGGCCTGGGTGCCCGCGCCGGGCTATATGCTGCTCTACGACGATGTCGCGCACTTCGCCGCGGCGCATCCTGCCGAATGGACCACCGCGCGCGCGATCCTGGCCGATGCCGTGGCGCGTTGGCGGGCGCTCGGTACGCCAATGTATGTGCTGCTACGAGGCGGCGAATAGGACGCGACTACGCACTAGGGCTACATCAAAGTCGATTACCATCAATCAAAGAATAGCATCGCCAGGCATTGGATACGATCGAGGCATCGTTGTAGGGGCACAATATATTATGCCCCTACAACGATGCTTCCACGGCATCACAAAGGGATATACATCGCTGGCTATCGATTCACGATCACGACTTTGAGGTAGCCCTGATTACGCACATCGATTGGTTGACTCTCCCCAAAGCTCATTGTAGACTATTCGCACTGCAATCATTGATAATCCTGTCGGCAGGAAGTGCCTAAAAGTCGGGCGTTGGCCGGGCTGGCGTTGTGCGGCGACAAGGCGCGTCTGCCCCAAGCCAGCACCGCCTATCGGGCCGCGCGGGCAATCAACACAGATGTGAGCGTCGTCAACCGCACGCTGCGCCTGCTTGACGCGCTGATGGTGGTGGATAACGAAGGGCTGTTGGTGGAGGTGCGCAACGCGGCGGCGGGAAGCGCCACAGCCTAGGCGTTGGATGGCATGCGCGGTTCGAGCAGACGGCGAAGCAATTTGGAGGCTTGCATGATAAAGGTGCTTATCCAAGTTGAAGCGGGTTCCTGCGATAAGGATCTGTATAACGAGAGAACTCTGGAGTACAGGGAGACGCGGCATATCTCTCGACCATATCCCTATCCATATGGCTTTATCATCGGCACGAGCGCAGCGGATGGGGACTGCGTGGATTGTTACCTCATTACAATTGATAGGCTGAAGTCCGGCACGATCGTGGACTGCGAGCCTGTCGGTCTACTGGAACAAGACGAGGACGGGGAGGTCGATCATAAAGTATTGGCGGCCATTCCTGGTCAGGATGTCGAATTGGGACATGGACTATTGCAGGAATTGCAGGACTTCATCTACGCTCTTTTCGCCACGTTTCCAGGCGCCCGCGTTCACGTTGGACCCATTTTGCCGCGAGAAGCAGCACTGCATTACCTTCAGGTATCTCAACCTGCATAAGCCCGGCTTAGTATCCATGCTCACTAATAACGATCCCATATTCATCAAACGATTTAGTCATGGAGGGATGTCCAGCGGCTATGTATCGCCACAATTTTGGACTGAAAAAGCCATACCGATGTTGCGAGCGCGGTATCGGGATGCAAATTAAGAAGTTACCCAATGACTGCGAAGCAATGACGCAATGCAATACCATGCAATGACCAGCATCGCATCGCAGGGGCTGGCGATCGCCCACGATGCGAGCCATTGCACAGATTGACCGCCTCGCGGAGGAAAAGCGGATTTGCCCCGGCAGGATGCTGGATGACACAATCAGAAGATGAGAGGAACCCCATGCCAAAGCTCCGTTTCGGTATCAAGACCGCGCAGCAGCACACCACCTACGATGCGATGCTGGCGGTCTGGCGCGAAGCCGACGCCACGCCAGTCTTCGAGCACGGCTGGCTGTTCGACCACTTTGCGCCGATCGCTGGCGACCTCGACGGGCCCTGCTTCGAAGGCTGGATGCTGCTGGCGGCTTTCGCGGCGCAGACCAGCCGCATCCGCCTCGGGCTGATGGTCACCGGCAATACCTACCGCCATCCCGCCGTGCTGGCCCATATCGCCGCCACGCTCGACGTGATCTCGAATGGCCGGCTCGACTTGGGGATTGGCGCGGGCTGGAATGAGTACGAGCACAGCAGCATGGGCATCCCGCTCTACGCGCCGGGCGAGCGCATCCGCCGGCTCGGCGAGGCCTGCGAGATCATCAAGCGGCTGTTCACGCAGCAGCTGACCGACTTCGACGGGCGCTATTACCAGCTGAAACAGGCGCGCTGCGAGCCCAAGCCGATCCAGAAGCCCTACCCACCATTCGTGATCGGCGGCGGCGGCGAGCAGCTAACCCTACGTGTGACCGCGCAGTACGCCGACATTTGGAACTTCGGCGGCGGCACGACCGAGACTTTCGAGCATAAGGTCAAGGTGCTGCACGATCACTGCGTCGCGATCGGCCGCGACCCAGCCGAGATCGAGCTGTCGGTGCAGGTGCCAGTGAACTATGCCAACCTGGACGAGACCGTTGCGACCGTTCAAAATTATGTCAATTCAGGCGCGACTCACCTGATTCTGAACCTGCGCCATCCCTACCCCGATGGCATTGTCGCGCGATTAGCCGAAGAGGTAGTGCCCAAAGTGCGAGTCTAAGCGCAGGCAATCACAAATCCGTTGCTAATTCCTTTAGTTCCCCTATTTCCCTGGCAAGGCCAAAGGGAAATAGAGGAACTATGGGAACTAGGATCGAACTTGCGATAGCCTCAACTAAGGAGCAACCTATGGACTTTCGCGATCTGGTGCTGAAGCGACGCATGGTGCGCCACTTCAGCGACGAGCAGGTAGCGCCCGAGCTTGTGCAGCAGATCCTCGACCTGGCGCGCCACGCGCCAAGCGCAGGCTTTACCCAAGGCCAGTCGTTTGTGGTGGTCACGCGCCCCGAGCTCAAGCGCGCGATCGCCGAACTCTGCGGCGAAGCCGCATATGTCGCCAGCGGGTTTCACCCATTTATCTCCGGCGCGCCGGTGCTGCTCATCCCCTGCACCAGCGAGGCCGCCTATCACCGCCGCTACCAGGAGGCCGACAAACTCCAGGACGACGGTAGCGAGATCGTCTGGCCGGTGCCCTATTGGCACATGGATATCGGCTGCGCGGTGATGCTGGCGCTGCTGGCCGCCGTGGATCTGGGGCTCGACGCCGGGTTCGCCGGCGCCCACGACCTCGACGCGCTGCGCGCGCTGCTGGGCATCCCGGCCGAGGTCACGCCGGTCGGCGTGATTCCGGTCGGCCATCGCGCGCCCGACCGGCGCTCGCCCTCGCTCAAGCGCGGCCGCAAACCCGAAGGCGAGTACGCCCACTGGGAGCGTTGGTAGCAAGCGCAAAGTAGTACGGCAGGCGAGATGCTTGCTATCGCTAACAATCAATCGGGTTGCCCTATGGCATGCGCGCCGGGCGTTGCGGCAGAGAGGGGTTCTTTTCATACATTACGCTGGCATAGGTGTTGAAATAGCTGTCGTGCTACAAAAGCGCCGCGGCAAGCATGCCAGTGCATCATCAAGCGGCCTTTCGGGATTTCAGACATACATCGATCGCATTGGTATGCGCTAGACACAATCTGCAATTTGCAATTTGCAATCTGCATACGCACTACAAACGTGATCGGAGGATTGAGTGGCGCTTTTACGTATCTAGAGGATCCAGCGCGGCATTCCAGGCCTTCATCCGCTCGACATCGCCGCCGGCGTCGGGGTGGTGCAGGCGCGCCATGGCTTTACGGATCGCGCTGACCTCGGCCGGCGTCAGGTCCAGCCGCAGACCGCCGATCGCGAACGGCATGGCGGCAGTATCGACGCGCGACTTCCACATATCGCGCTCGTGCTCCAGCAGCGCATTCTCGCGCGTGATCTCCATCAAGTTCGCCACGGTTTTGTTGTACGCGCGCGCGATCTCGTCGTAGCGCGATTGCTCTTTGCTGATCTGGCGCAGCAGCCGGCGGATCGTCGCATGCGCCTCAGCCAGCTCGTGCTGCAGCCATGATAGGTCGGTCTCGGTAATGTTGATTGGGTATTTCGAACGATCGAATACGCTCATAAAAATCTCCGAGCGGAAACTGCCGCCTTTACGCGTGCGTCGATTGCTCCGGGCGGCGCAATTATAGGTTCCGCGTCGATCACGCACGCCGCCACTTTTGCCCTTCTTATTGCCAAGAACGCCATTTTCTGATACAATGAACATATGTGCGAAGGCACAATTCCAGCCGTGCTGGTGGACCCGGTTTCCTGCACATTAAGAACTGGATATTGGAGGTTGCAGGCAGGAAACCTTGTCTGCGTAAAATGTCCAAGGTCGTGTGCGATTCGTCGCATATGTCCCCAATGGCTGACAGAGCTTGCTCTGTCAGGGCGCCTGTAAGCGCGCCATACTACTCGGATGCCATGCTTCGGCTGGTAGCGCCAGAGTAAAGCCGCCGCCTTATGAAGATGAAGAAATTAATCGGGTAGCCCGCTTCAGCGGGCTTGGGCTGTTAGCGCGGGCGCTTTAGCCCCGCACGTGCGGCGGTGCGAAATGCCCGATTTAATAATAAAAGTTCATTAGGCGCGGTAGCTTACTCAGCATCACTCCTTCATAACCTACAGACGTAAAATCGATACAAGAGCTACGCCGCCCTTGATTCCTGCCTTGCCGGGTATTATAAGTCGACCCCGTTGTGAAACGCAATGAGATTGTGAAGATGCCCATATCGCGCCGCTGATTCGGCTCAACGGTATAATACACCATCGGCGCCGGAAGATAAATGCACCTTTTGGGGGTTTTATTTTCGCTATGCTTATGCTATACTAGTTGTATTGAAACTCCTGGCCAACGCGGCTGGGAGTCTTTTCTTTCACCATGCTTCCAGATCAGGTTCTTGCGCTGGTCGCCGCGGCGTTTCCTGGCCAGCCAATTGGCGAAGTCGCGCCAACCGAAGGCGGCTTCTCGCACCACACCGCGCTCGCGACCATCGGCGCCCGTCGCTGCGTCGTCAAGGCGGCTTCGACCCCCGCCAAGCGCGCCGATGTGCGCCACGAGGCACGCATGCTGGCGCTGCTACACAATCATGGGCTGCTAAGCCCGCAGCTGCTCGCGCTGAGCGAGAGCGACACCTGGACGGCGGCGGTCAGCGCGGCAATCGCGGGGCGCAGCGGCATCCACCTATACCAGCAGCCCGAACTGCTTGCTGCAGCCTACCACGCGCTGGGCGAGCTGCTGGCAAATGTCCATCGCGCGCCAATTGCCCCGCCCGCGCCTGAGCTATTCCTGGCCGAGCGCTTTCGCCTGATGCAGCAGCAATTGCCGGCACTTGGCCTGGAGCCGGAACTGCTTGACCTGTTTGCGACCAGCCTAGCGCATCCCGCCTGGCGGCCGACGAGTGCTCGCTTGGTCCATGGCGACGCCGGGCTGCATAATGTGCTATGGGATGCGCGCATCATCGCACTGCTCGATTGGGAATGGTCCGGTTGGGGCAACCCACTGCTCGATGTCGCGTGGGTCTATTGGACGATGCGCTGGCGCGCCGTCTCGCCGGCACTCTGGGATATGTTCTTCGGCAGTTACCAGGCCGCGTATCCCGGCGCCCCGCCTGCTGACGCGACGAGTCTGCGAGCGCTGGTGTTCGGGCAGATCGCCGGCATCCTCGTGCGGGCGCGCGATCAGCCTGCCGCGCGCGCCGAGTGGCTGCGCCGCGCCAATTGGACGCTAGCGCTCGAATTTCCAGAATCAAGGTAACAGACAATAGGTTATAGTCAATAGGAGCTACCTATCACCTATTGCCTATTGCCCATCGCCCTAATGTAGTTGTTGATACAGCGCCGCGGTCGCCGGCTCAGGCGTGGCACCCAGCGAGCGCAACGAGCCCTTGAGATGCTCAAAGGTGGCATTGACGAGCGAGCGGTTGCCAAACCGCGCGGCCAGGCGCATCAGCCGGGCGGCGGTCTGCTCGCGGCAGCCGTCGAGCTGCAGAACCTGCTGATAATAATGGATCGCCAGCTGCGGCGCGTCGGGCTCGACGGTGTGCGCCAACTGCTCCAGTGCGTCGAGGTAGCGCTGCTGGAGATGCGCGCGGCGCGTCTCGACCCACAGCGCCGCGCTGAGTGGCGCGGCCAGCAGGAAATCGCCGCGGTACAGCGCCATCGCGCGCTGCATCGACTCGCGATTAATCGGCGGATCGAGCGCTTGCTCGAATATACGGACGTCATACTCGATCGCCTGCCAGGGCGATCGAATCGCGCAATGCCCATCGCGCGCCGCTACGGCCAGGCCAGTTTGCACCCGCAGCCGCCGCAGCGCCTGGTGCAGCGCCGGCATCGAGATCTCGCTATCGCCCCAAACCGCCTCCCACAGCCGTTCGACCGTGAGCCCTTGCGGGCCGGCGTCGAGCAGGCGGACCAGCAGCGCGCGGTGCAGCGGCGAAAGATCACACGCCGCGTCGTCGACCATGCAGGCGAATGAGCCCAGTGCAGTGATCTGCCAGCGGCTCGGCTCGGGCCGGCGCAGCAGATCGAACAGCCGGCGGGCCAAGGGCGCACTCGACCCCGCAGCCTCGAAGACTGGCCGGTGGAGCGGCACAAACCGCAGCATGAGCGTATCGGGCAGGCCCGCGGCGCGCCCGGCGAACAGATCCCACTCGGCCGCCGCGCGCGGCCAGCCGGTGCGCTCAAACGTCAGCGCGGCACGCAGCAGCGCCAGGTACGTCCGCTCTGGCTGGCTCAGATAGGACTCGACCGCAGTGGCCTCGGCGGCAAAATTGGCGGCCGACACCACGTTCGGGCGCTTCCGCAGCATTTCCAGCAGCGCCTGGCCAAGCGCCAGCCGGCCGCGCACCTCGGGCTGGCCGGGCGCGACGATCGACGAGGCAATATCAAGCCAGGCTTGCGCCACGGCCGCATCGCCTTGCAGCGCGGCCGCCCAGAGCGCGCCAGCGGCGGCAGCCTCGACGCTGCTCGGCACATCCATCCGCATCGACAGCGCGTGCGCCTCGGTGAAGCGCGTCAGCGCCTGATCCAAATCGCCTTCCAGAATATCGACCTCGGCCATGCTGCAGCGCAGCAGTGTCTCTTCACGGCGGCGGCCGGTCTGCCGCGCAATGACCAGCCCGGCCTCGATCGCGTCGCGCGCTTCGTCGTAGCGACCTTCCTCCATCGCCAGCGTGCCGAGATTATTCAGTGTCAGCGCGCGCCGCCCGTTGTTGCTCGATACCTGCCAGCAAGCATCGGCCTGCTTGAGGTGCCGCAGCGCCGCCACCCGATCGCCTTGGGTCGCATATGCCCAGCCAAGGTTGTCGTGAATGTCGGCCAACACGCTTGGATCGTCGGCCGGCGCCAGCGTGCGGGCCTTCTCCAACGATCTAATCGCGTCGTTGACTTCGCCGCCCAGGATCTGAACGCGCCCGCTGATAATATGATACTCAAGCTGCAAGCGTTGCGGCAGCTGCGACGCCGGCAGATCTTCCAGCGCAGCCTGAGCGCGCGGGTAGTCGCCCTGCAAATTCAAGAAATCGGCCCGCAGCATGCGCGATTCCCAGCGCGTCGTTTGATCGCCAATCGTCTCAACCAGATCGAGCGCTAGGTAGGCGCGATCCCACAGTGCCAGGTCGCTATACACCCGCGCCTGGTTCAGCAGCAGGTCGGGCGGAAGCAAGACCGAGTGCTGAGGACTGAGGACTGAGGACTGAGTTGCGCCCCCCTCAGTCCTTAGTCCTGGATCCTCAGTCCTGGCATGGAGGCGCTCAAAGCATACCAGCAACGTGCTCTGGCGCGAGCGCTGCCGGAAGCGCGGAACTGTGGTGCGCAGCAGCTCAATCGCCCGATCGTGTGCGCCGGCAGAGAGGTAGCAATCCAGTGCGCGTTCTGGGTCGTCTTCGTCGCGATACAGATCGCCCGCGCGCAGCAGCAGCGTGCGTTGGCGCTGGGGATCGCGCGCTAGCCGTAGGCGCAGGAAATCGCGGAACAGGCTATGGTATGCCAGCCAGCCGGCGCGGCTCGACACAAACAAACCACGGCGCTTGACTTCGTCGAGCATCAGCGCGGCGTCGCCGGTCTGGCGCAGCGCTTCACAGCGCTGCGGCGAGAGATCCTCAAGCACGCTGGTTTCTTCCAGAAAACGCTGGAGCTCGGGCGCGAGCGGCGCGATGATCTGCTCGGCGAAAAAGGCGTAGACTTGGCTGGTGTCGGCTTCGATCGGCGCGGATTGCTGCACGAGGTGTGCGTCGGCGCCCAGCTCGCGGCTATACGCGCCGGCACGGTCGAGCGAGAGCACGATGCCGGTGACCCAGCCGCCTAGCTGAGCGACCAGTTGCTCGGCACGATCGTCGGAGAGAGTGATCGCGTAGGCCGCGCCGGCCAGCTGCTGGATCTCGGCGGTATTGAACTGAAGCGCGACGTAGTCGAACACCGCGGCGCGCTGCTGCGCCAGCATGCGCACCAACCCGTGCAGTGCCGGCAGCGTGCGCGAGGCCAGCACCAGATGGCAATTCGAGGCATATTGCGCAATCGATGCCAGCAGATCGAACACCAGCACCGCGCCTGGCAACGCCGACTGTGGTTCCTCGTCGAGCACGTGGAAATCGTCGAGCACCAGCGCGAACGACGATTTCGCCGCCGAGATCGCCAGCGCTGTGGCGTGAATCAGCTCGGGCAGGCCTTGCGGTGGCGTTGCCGAAAGGCATACGAGCAGATCGGCCGCGCCGGGAACAAATTCGGCCACGCTATGCAGCAAATAGTCGATGAACAGATGCGGGTCGCGATCGCTTGGGTCGAGCGTATACCATGCCACTGGCAAACTACTGCCGGCGGCCCATTGGGCCAGCGCAGTAGTTTTGCCCCAACCGGCTGGGGCAGCCAGCGCCACCACGCGGCGTGTGGTAATGACCTGTTCCAGCTCGGCCTGCAGCCGCGGGCGATCAATCAGCGGCCGGCCATTCGCGGGAATGATCAATTTTTGCTGAAAACGTAGCGACATGTCATCCCTTTTTAGCCTGCGGCAGCAGGGTACTTCCCGATTCACCCAGAGAGTACCCGGTTTTTCGTTTTTGTGCTCTGCGAGCGCAAAAACGAAAACGATAATAAAGTACCGCTGTGCCGAAGGCTATGAGGGCATTTTGCGCCCACTGCGTAAGCCCTGCCAGATGAACAAAGAGTCATCGATAGCATTGATCGTACGGCGTTGGGCGGGCGATTGTCAATCGTCGATCGCCGATTTTTGGCGCTGTTGAGCCCGATGTAATCAAACTGTAACCCCGCTTTTGTGACTCTCAGAGAGCCACAAAAGCAGGGTTACGCGCCAGGCAAAGGCGCGCTGCCGCGTGCTGTGCCAAAAGGAACGACTATTTGCGCTTGGGTGGGTTAAGCGCCTGGTTGCGCACGCGCTGAAACTCGGCTTCGAACGCCTGCGCCATTTGGGGGTCGTCGACGATCAGCAGGTTCTCGTCGTTGTCTTGATCGGCATTATTCGAGAAGTTGAACGAGCCGAAGATCACAGTCGCGCCGTCGATAATGAAGACCTTGTGATGCATGAGATACGGGTTGCCGTCCTGCAGCACATCCATTTTGAGCTTCTTGAACTTGCCGTACTCGCTGAACTGCGTCTCCGAGCCAGTGGTCTCGAACACGCCCGACACTTGCACGCCAGCCTTGGCAGCATCCTGCACGGCCTTGCCGATCGGGTCGCTGGTAAATGAAAAGGCCATGAAGTGGATCGACTGCCTGGCCAGCCTGAGCCGCGCGCTGACTCGCTCGGCCACCTTGTCCTCGGGGGCAAAGTAATTCTCGATTCGCACATCGCCGACCTTCAGCACCGGGTCGTTTGAGCTCGCCGGCTTGGCTGGGCCAAACTGGCGCTCGACAAACATCTTCTCGAACTCGAGAGCGTAGTTTTGCGCCAGCTCTGGTACATTCATCCGGATCGCATTGTTATTCAGGTGGTAGGTATCGCCATCGGTAAAATTCCACGAGCCGGTCCAGATCGCCTGGTTGTCGACCACCACGAACTTATTGTGCATAATCGCCGGCCGCTGATCGTCGACGATTGGAATCTTCGCGCGCTTGACGATCGCAAATGCGCGCTGTACCTGTGCGTTCGGGTTGGTCAGCGTATCGGTGTCGGTCACCATTCGTACACGCACGCCGCGCCCGGCAGCCTGCGCCAGCGCCTGCGCGACATTTTCCAGGTCGAAGTCGTAGACCGCCATGTCGATCGTTGTGGTGGCGGTGTTGAGGAACTCGACCAACTGCGCATCGATGCCGCCGTGATGATACTCAGGCTTATCGGGGTAGCGCGGTGTGGTAAAGAACAGCTGGTACCACGCGGTGCCGACCGCCGGCTCAGATTGCGCTGCTGGCGCGGCGCCTGGGGCCGTGGGCTGGGCCAGGATCGGCGCTGGTGGGTTCGTGTCAACCGCTGGTTCGCTCAGCAGCGGCTTCATGAACCGCGCGGCGGTATCGGGGTAGCGCCAGAAAAGATACCCCACTCCCAGCACCACAATCAGGATGAAAAACAGCCTACGCTGCGAGATCTGCGATTTTCGTGATGAGCGCCGGCGCATAGAGTGGTCGCTTTCCGATCGGCGGATTGGCATTGGCCTATACTATACAACCGATAGTAGGTTTGCGCTAGATGCCAAGTCTCTCGGAATCAGGCTTACACCATTACTCGCAAAACACGATTTTTCTTCCTTCGAACGTTTTTTCGTTCTGCGAACGAAAAAACGTTCGATACGAGGATTTTTAATCCGTGGTGGGCCAATGGTCGCATCCAGTGCGTAAATCCGGTCGGAATAATGAAATGCGGGGGCGGCTTCGCCACCCCCGCATACATACCAGGCTTGCGGTATCAGTCCGTGACCAGCGGCAGAAACAGTTGATGCTGCGATGCGGTGCTGCCGCCGCTTGTGGTCGGGCCATACTCGTTGGTTGCGCCATTCAGCTCAACCTCCTGTAGCCAGTAGGAATACTTTTGGCCGGGCGTGACGTCGGTGTCGGTCCACACATATGTTCCGCCGCCCTGATTATGCCCCTTGCCGAGAATAACCGATGGCGTCACGCGAATGGCGCTTGTGCGTGTAGCATCGGCGCTGCGATACAGGTAGAAGCCCCAGGTATTCATTTCCGCGGCCGTCGCCCAGCGCACCACCACCGCGCCGTTTTGCCATGTGGCGGTGAAGCTCACCAGCGCAACAGCGGTCGGCGCTATATGATATCCAACGTTACCAGTGATCGCCGTGGCACCATTGCCGACTAGGAACGCCTGCTGCTGGTTGTTGGTTGTGAGCGCTAGGTCGGGCGGTAAGCTGCTGGTCACAACGCTGAATGTCGCGTTGCCAACCAACATGACGGCGGTATAGTTACCATTCGCGTCGGTGGTGACGGTTTGGCTTAGCCCTTGGCTATCGGTGAGTATGATCTGCACGCCGGCAATACCATCCTCGCCGGGATCTTGCACGCCATTCCCGTTGGCGTCCAGGAAGATCCGACCGGTAACAGTACCAACCTGCCGATCGCCGAAGTTCGCGGATGCCGCTCCATTGCCTACAATCGTGATCGGCACGCTGTTCGGCGTGGTGCTGGTCAGCCCGAATGGATCAATTTCCCGGACCGTGTAATTACCAGCTGGCACCCCGGTGAACAGATATGATCCGTCGCCCGCGGTGGTCGTGGTGGCAATGATCGTGCCCGACGCGTTGATCAGCTGCACGGTGACGCCGCCAATGCCGCCTTCGCCGCTGCCTTGCGTGCCATTCGCATTAAGATCGCTGAAGACTGTGCCCGAGACACTGCCTTGCTGCTGGTCGCCAAAGTTGGCGCTGGCGGCGCCACCAGTCCCAATAGTCACCGGCACGGTGTTGGGCGTGGTCGAGACGTAGCCTGTCGGGTCAGTCTCGCGCACGGTGTAGCTACCCGGCGTCACTCCTGTGAAAATGTACGAGCCATCGCCGGCTGTGGTGGTGGTTGCGATTACTGTGCCGTTGCTGTCGAGCAGCTGGATCGTCACGCCTCCAAGGCCACTCTCGCCAGTATCCTGAGTGCCATTGCCATTGAGATCTTTGAACACACTGCCCGAAACACTCCCTTGCCTCCGGTCGCCGAAGTTGGCCGTACCGGTGCTGCCAGCGCCGACGCTCAACGCCACCGTGTTGGGCGTAGTCGAGCTATAGCCGCTTGGGTCAGTCTCGCGCACGGTGTAGTTGCCGGCAACGACGCCGGTGAAACTATATGACCCGTCGGCCAACGTCGTCGTGGTGGCAATGACGATGCCGTTTGCATCGACAAGCTCGATCGTGACGCCGCCGATGCCAATCTCGCCGGTGTCCAGCGTACCATCGCCGTTCAGGTCGCTAAACACTGTGCCCGAGATCGTGCTCTGCTGCTGGTCGCCGAAGTTGGCCGTCGCCGCACCGCCCGCTACAATGCTCACCGGCACCGTATTTGCGGTCGTCGAAGCGTAACCGCTTGGGTCGGTCTCATGCACGGTGTAGTTGCCGGCGGTGACGCCACTGAACAGGTATGAGCCATTCCCCGCCGTCGTGGTCGTGGCCACGACTGTGCCACTGCTATTGACTAGTTCGATTGTGACGCCGCCCAGGCCGCCTTCGCCCGCATTTTGTGCGCGGTCGCCGTTCAGGTCGCTAAACACTGTGCCCGAGATCGTGCCCTGCTGCTGGTCGCCGAAGTTGGCATTCGCCGCGCCGCCCGGAGCAACGTTCACCGGCACGCTGTTCGCGCTAGTCGAGACATAGCCTGTCGGGTCAGTCTCGCGCACGGTGTCGTTGCCGGGCGTGACACCGCTGAATAGATACGAGCCATTCCCGGCTGTGCTGGTGGTCGCGACAACCGTTCCGCTGCTGTCGAGCAACTCGATCGTCACGCCGCCCAGGCCGCTTTCGCTGCCATTTAGCACACCATCGCCGTTGAGGTCGCTAAATACCGTGCCCGAGATCGTGCCCTGCTGCTGGTCGCCGAAGTTGGCATTTGCCGCGCCGCCTGTCGCGATACTTACCGGCACGTTGTTGGCGCTCGTCGAAATGTAGCCTGTTGGGTCGATTTC
>WNGA01004960.1_pt1 | contig 23369 bp, 19 predicted proteins | sample 5400061 | NCBI WGS metagenome assembly WNGA01 (sample SAMN13153366, study PRJNA577476) | soil metagenome | isolation source: 100 cm soil or saprolite under grassland replicate 2 | place: USA:California | collected 2016-06-15
CAGGTGGCAGCGCGTAGCCGGTGCGCAGCTCGTCGAGCACGGCCAGGCCGAGCCCATCGTCTCCCATCAACGGGTTGCCGAGACCGATGACCACGACGCGGGCGTTATTGGTCGACATAGTTCACGTCCGAGCGGACGAACCGGCCGCCGCTGATGATTGACGAGATCGTCCCGGTGCGCTCGAGCAAGTCCGCTCTGAGCGCGAGGTAGATGTGAATCGGGACGAAGATCAGGAACACCCACGTGAGCACGTGGTGCACGAAATGGACGACTTGAATTCCGCCGAACAGCGGGACGACCCAGCCGAACACCGTGTACCACAGGCCGCCCGGACGCGATTGCCCGTACATCGCGAACCCCGTGATGACCTGGGCAATCGCGACGGCATACAGCCCGGTATAGCTGAACTGCTGCAGCGGGTTGTGCCCGAGATAATGCGGCGCCTTCTCGGGCTGGATCATCAGGTAGAACTTCACCTGCTTCAGCAGGTTGATCCAATCCTGTTTGCGAACCGGGAAGAGCGCCTTCCAGCGCTCGAATTGATTCCCGGCGAACAACCAATAGACCCGTATGATCGCGGTCGCCACGAACACGCCGGCGGCCGCAAAGTGTAGAAATCGCATCCATCCCATCAGATAGTGCGCGCTCGCCTCGCCGTGGGTGATGAAGTACGGCTTGCCGATGTAGAAGCCCGTGACGACCAGCACGACGATCGACAGGGCCGCCGCCCAGTGCATCGCGCGGATCGGCCACTCCCACAGATAGACCCAGCGGTAGTTGCCGCTCGGCGGTGGCATCTTGTGCGCGAGCGAGACTCCCCGGGACTCTCCGCTCGCCGTCCTCATTGCACTTTCACCGCGACGACCTGGTTCCCCGTCGCATCCAGCACGTGCACGCCGCACGCCATACACGGATCGAACGAGTGGATCGTGCGCAGGATCTCGAGCGGCTGGTCGGGCCTGGCGATGGGATGATGATCCATCAGCGCCGCCTCATACGGTCCCGGTTGGCCCTGCCCGTCGCGCGGTGAGCAATTCCAGGTGCTCGGCACGACGCACTGGTAGCGGGAGATCTTGCCGCTCTCGATTTGCACCCAGTGACCAAGCGCTCCGCGCGGCGCGTCGAGATAGCCGTAGCCCTGAGCCTTCGCCGGCCACGTCCCGGGATCCCACTTGGCGCCGTTGTGCGTCTGTACGTCGCCGCCCTTGATCCGGGCGACGAGCTCGTCGTACCAATGAGAGAGGCGTCGCGACAACAGCACCGTTTCGATGCCGCGCGCGCCGGTGCGGCCCAGCGTCGAGAACAACGCGGCGGGGCCGACCTCGAGCCGGTCGAGGACTTCCTTGACCTGCGCCCGCACGCCTTCGTGGCCGGATGCGAAGGCGACCAGCATCCGCGCCAGCGGTCCGACTTCCATCGGCTTGCCGTCATAGCGAGGTGCTTTCATCCAGCTGTACTTCTTGTTGCCCTGCAGGTACGTCCACGGCGTCGGCGGCCCGTCGTACTTCGCTTTCGTCTCCCCTTCCCATGGATGCAAGCCGGCGGTGTCACCGTTGGAGTACTCGTACCAGGAGCTGTTGATGTACTCCTTCACGAGCTGATGGTCGTACGGCCGAACCTTGGTGAGATCCTTCCCGACGATGATGCCGCGCGGAAAGTACAGCGATTCGACGTCCCGCACGTCGCCGTCGGGGAATTCGCCTACGGCCAGATAGTTCCCGGTGCCGCCGCCGATCCCGGCCCATTCCTTATAGAAGCCGGCGATCGCCATCAAGTCGGGCCAGTAGACCTGCTCCACGAAGCGCTGGGCCCGCGCGATGATGTCGTGGATGTCGGTGAGACGCTCCGCGTTGATCGTCGCGGTGTCGTCGAGGTTGATGGCCGAGGCCATCCCGCCCACCAGGAAATTCGGATGCGGGTTCTTGCCGCCGAAGATCGTGTGCAGGCGGATGACGTCGCGCTGCCAGTCGAGCGCCTCGAGGTAATGGGCGACCGCCATGAGGTTCGCCGCGGGCGGGAGCCTGTAGGCCGGGTGCCCCCAGTAGCCGTTGGTGAAGATGCCCAGCTGCCCCGTGCCCACGAACGTCTTTAGGCGGTTCTTCACTTCGGCGAAGTAGGTCGCCGAGTTGTTGGGCCACGGCGAGAGGGACTGCGCTAGCCGCGAGGTGGCGACGGGATCGGCCGAGAGTGCGCTCACCACGTCCACCCAGTCGAGCGCGTGCAGGTGGTAGAAGTGGATCACGTGGTCCTGCACGAACTGCATCCCGTGAATCAGGTTGCGAATGAGATTGGCGTTGGCCGGAATGCGGATGTCGAGCGCGTCTTCCACGGCGCGGCACGACGCGACGGCGTGCACGACCGTACAGACGCCGCAGATGCGCTGCGTAAAGGCCCACGCGTCGCGCGGGTCGCGTCCCTGCATGATGATTTCAATCCCGCGGAACTGCGTCGAAGTGGCCCACGCGTTCGTGATCCGTCCGTTCTCGGCCTGTGCCTCGATGCGGAGATGGCCTTCGATCCTGGTCAGGGGATCGACGACGATCTTAGTCGTGGCCATGGCCTTCTCCTTCCTTCTTAGTGGGCTCGGTTTGCAGGACCGCGAGCTTGCGGCGCTCCCGGATTTGATGGACGCCCGTCGCGATGGCGTGCGCCGCCACACCGGCCGTGGCGCCCACCGCGAGCGCCGCACCGATCGTGTCGGCATAGCGCTCGACACCAAAGCCGGCCACGTCGGGGAGCCGGCCGTAGAACGGCGTCATCGTGTCCCAGAAGTGGCGCTCGGTGCAGCCGAGGCAGGGGTGCCCGGCGCCGATGGGCCAGCTGGTGCGGGTGTTCCAGAGAAAAATCGGGCAGGGAGAGAACGTCGCGGGACCTTTGCAACCGACGTGGTACAGACACCATCCCTTGCGCGCGGCCTCGTCATCGAACGCTTCGACGAACTGGCCGGCGTCGAAGTTGGCGCGGCGCGGACACTGATCGTGAATCCGCGCGCCGTACGCGAACAGCGGCCGGCCGTCGTAGTCGAGCTCCGGCACGCGGCCGAACGTCAGGTAGTGCACGATCGTCGCGGTCACGACGTCGCCGATCGGCGGGCAGCCGGCGATGTTGACCACCGGCTTGTTCTTGACGATTGCGTCCACGCCGACGGCGCCGGTGGGGTTCGGACGCGCTGCCTGGATATTGCCCCAGTGCGCGCACGCCCCGATCGCAATCACGGCTTTCGCGTCGCGGGCCGCCTCTTTCAGGATCGTCTCCGCCGTCCGTCCGCCGATCGTCGTGTAGATGCCGCCGTCATTGAGCGGGACGGAGCCCGTCACCACGAGCAGATACTCACCCTTGTTCTTCGCCATCGAATCCTGCAGCGCGGCTTCGGCTTGGTGTCCGGCCGCGGCCATGATGTTGTGCTGGTAGTCGAGCGATACGACATCGAGCACGAGATCGCCGATCGTCGGCTCTGCCGTTCGTAGCACGCTCTCGACGCACCCTGTGCACTCCTGCAGCGAGAGCCACACCACGGTCGGGCGTTTTTGCGCGGCGAGCGCTGCGGCGACGCGCGGCAACGCCGCATCGGCCAGTCCGAGAATCGCCGTCATCTCGGCGCAGTATGCGAGAAACTCGCGGCGCGTGACGCCCCGCCGTTCGAGGTAGGTGCCCAGCGAATCGCCGAGGACCCAGGGATGCGACATGGGGAAGTACATCGGTTCGCTCCCGACCCGAGGTGTAGCATTCAAGGTGGCGCCGGGAAGCAGTAGGTCTTTCAAAATCCTTCTGAAGAAACCTTCAAAGCAGCTTCAGCAAGGATGTCGCGTGCCGGGGATAGGATTCCCTTGCCTATGATGATGTTCACGCAGGTACCCGTTCGCCGGCTTCTAGCCAGTGGTCTCATTGCAGCGGTGATGCTGGCGTATCCAATCCCCTTGATCGGCGGCCACATCGGCGTGCTCGATTGTCCCTCCGCGCTCCGGGCGACGAACGGTGTCCCGGTCCTCGGTGCCGCAACGGGCGGCGGCTCTTTCGTTGTTCATACTCCGCTGGTCGTGACAGGGATACTTTCGGCACCGGCGCTCGGCGATCTGTACCGTACCGGTCCGCCCACTCCCCCACCGAACCAGATCTGATCCTCGTCGCCTCCGGGCGACGCACGGTACGTCCCGGTGAGTGCCGGGATCCTTTGACACGTGCCCGGCCAAGTGGCCGGTGAAGGAGGATCAAATGAATACGCACCTGAACACCCGGGCTCTTGCCTTCGCGGGCGCTGCCACGTTCGCCGTTCTCAACATCGTCTGTCTTACGATTTATGTGATTGCTGGACGGCCAGATCCTTGGATGACCCTGTTCATCGGCTCCGGTCCGACGGTCGGCGGCTGGATCGTCTTCATCGCCGAAGGCGCCGCGATTGGAGCGCTCATCGGCTGGTTGGTCGCGGCCTTCTATGACAAGTTGGCCCGCCTGGAGCCACGTGCATGACGGCACGTATGCTCTCTCTCGTGGCGGCGCTGCTCGGTCTTTCTTGGGGCCGCGCCGCCGCGCAGAGCGATACCCTCAACCTCTCTGACGCGCTGCGGATTGCGGGTGCGGCAAATCCCATGGTGCGCGCCGCGCGCGCGGCCGCAGTTGCGGCCGATCAGCGCATCGGTCCCGCCGGCGCGCTGCCGGATCCGCAATTGCAGTTCGGGCTCATGAACCGCATGGTGTCGGATTTCGGCAACACGATGGACCCGATGACGATGAACCAGGTGCAGCTGATGCAGATGTTGCCCTGGCCCGGCAAACTCGGCAGCGCGAAGCGCGCGGCGCGTCACGCTGCGGCGGCGACGCGCGCGGATGCCGACGAGCAGGACCGTATGCTCGCGGCGCGGGTCCGCATGGCCTACTACCAGACCGCCTACGCGGACCGCGCGCTCGACGTCATGGAACGCACGCGCGAGCTGCTCCGCAACTTCCTCGACGTCAGCACGACCATGTACGCCGTCGGCTCGGCGGTGCAGCAGGATGTGCTGCGCGCCCAGGTCGAAGTGGCGCGGATGGGTGAGGAGATCACGCGCATGGGGCAGGAGCGCGTCGCGATGGCCGCCCGACTCAACGCCCTGCTCGGCCGATCAGCGCTGAGTTCCATCCCCGCGCTCGAGCTGCCGGAGTTGAGCGCCATTGAACTGCCGCCCGTGGATTCACTCGTCGGCTGGGCACTTGGGCAGCGTCCCGCGCTCGTCGGCGCCGCCGAACGCGTAGCGGCCGCGGACGCATCGCTCTCGGCCGCACGGCGCGAGCTGTTTCCCGACTTCACACTCGGCGTCCAGTATCAGCGGCGGCCGCAGTTCCCGACGATGGTCAGCCTGATGCTCGGTTTTACCGTGCCGATTTTCGCTGGGGTCAGGCAACTCCCGATGCGCCGCGAGATGGCGGCGATGCGGGACATGGCGAGCGCCGAGCTGACGAATCTGCAAAACGAAACCGTGGCGCGGATCATCGAGACGCGCGCGCGCGCCGTCCAGGATCAGAACCTGATTCGACTGTACCACGGCGGCATTCTGCCGCAGGCACGCGCGGCGGTGCAGGCATCGCTGTCGAGCTATCGCGTCGGCCGCGTCACCTTCATGACTCTCGTGGATAATCAAATGACCGTGAATCGCTACGAAACCGAGACTCTTCGGCTGCTCGCTGACTATCACCAGGCCGTCGGGGAGCTTGAGGCCGTGGTCGGACGCGAGGTGCAACCGTGAACCGCGCAATCCTGTTGCTCGTCTTACTGGCGGCGTGCCGCAAGCAGACCCAGGCGGGCTCGATGGCCGGGATGGACATGAGCGACACCGTCTCGGCGGATTCCGGTAGGGGAACCGGGGACCGAGCTCCCGTGCACCTGACGCCGGACCAGGCACGCGCCTTAGGCGTCACGTTCACCGTCGTGCAGCGCGGGCCGCTCACGCGCACGGTGCGGACCGTGGGTCAGGTCGTGCCCGCGGAGCCCAACCTCGCCGAGATCACGACCAAGATCGACGGGTTCGTTGAGCAGCTCTACGTAAACGCGACCGGCACGTCCGTGCGGCGTGGTCAGCCGCTGCTGACGCTGTACAGCCCAATGCTGGTCGCCGCGCAGGAGGAACTACTCGCCGCGAAGCGGTTGGCGGCCGCCGTGGATACAAGCGACACGGACGCGTGGCGCAATGGCCAGGCCCTGGTCGAAGCGTCCCGCCGCCGGCTGTCCTACTGGGACATTTCGCGCGATCAGATTGAGCGGTTGGAACGCACCGGTGAGGTGACCAAGACCCTCACGCTCAACGCCCCAGTCGACGGGATCGTGCTGGAGAAGGTGGTGGTTGCCGGCCAGTCAGTGATGCCCGGGATGAAGTTGTACCGGATTGCCGATCTCTCGAGCGTCTGGATGGAAGGCGCGGTGTTCGAGCAGGATCTCGGGCTCGTCCGCGTCGGCGCACCGGTGAGCGCGGAATTCGCCGCGTATCCGGGCCGCGGGTTCGAAGGCCATGTGAGCTTCGTGTGGCCGACGGTGGACGAGACCAATCGCAGCGGCCGGATCCGGGTCGCGTTCCCGAACCCGGGGGGAGAGCTGCGGCCGGGAATGTACGCGACGCTGCTCCTCGAGGCCGTGGTAAACCGCGACGCCGTGAACGTCCCCGCCGAGGCAGTGGTGCAGACGGGCGAACGGAACCTCGTCTTCGTCGTGGGGCAAAGCGGCGCACTCGAGCCGCGGGAAGTCGTGCTTGGCGCGCGCGCCGGGGACCGCTTCCAAATCGATAGCGGCCTCGCGGCCGGCGAGCGCATCGTGGCCTCGGCCAACTTCCTCGTGGATGCAGAATCCCGGCTCACCGCCGGAGCGGGCAGCAACATGCCGGGCATGAACATGGGGACGGAGAAGCGGCCATGATCGCCAGGATCATTGCGTGGTCGCTCCGCAACCGCTTCCTCGTTGGGCTCGCCACGTTCGCGCTCGTCGCTGGCGGCATCTGGGCGATTCTGACGACACCGATCGACGCGCTGCCGGACCTCTCCGATGTGCAGGTCGTGATCCAGACGGAATTCAGCGAACAGGCGCCGCAGATCGTCGAGGACCAGGTCACCTATCCGATCGCGTCGGAAATGCTCAAGGTCCCCGGCGCGCGCGTCGTGCGGGCGTATTCGTTCTTTGGACTGTCGCTGGTCTACGTGCTGTTCGAAGATGGGACGGACCTGTACTGGGCGCGCTCGCGGGTGCTCGAATACATGAACGGCTTGCGGCAGCGCCTGCCGGCCGGCGTCGAGCCGACGCTTGGCCCGGATGCGACGGGCGTGGGCTGGGTGTTCGAGTACGTACTCGAGAGCGACTCACTCAACCTCGCGCAGTTGCGCAGCCTCCAGGATTGGTATGTGCGCTACCAGCTCACCGCCATCCCCGGCGTCTCGGAAGTCGCCAGTCTGGGCGGCTACGTGAAGCAGTACCAGGTCGAGGTGGACCCAGAGCGGCTGCGGGCATTCCGCATTCCGGTCATGCGCGTCGTCGCGGCGATCGGCGCGCACAATGCCGACGTGGGCGCGCGGGTCATCGAGATGGGCGGCCGTGAATACATGATTCGCGGGCTCGGCTATCTGCGCACCGTGGCGGAGATCGAGCAGGTGGCGGTCGGTGCCACGATGGACGGGACGCCGATCCGCGTGGGTGATGTGGCGACCGTACAGGTGGGCCCCGCGCCGCGTCGTGGCGCTGCGGATCTCAACGGTCGCGGCGAGGTCGTGGCCGGCATCGTGATCATGCGATTCGGCAGTGACGCGCTCCAGACCCTGAAGGCGGTCAAACAGCGGATCACCGAGGTCCAGCGGACGTTGCCGTCACGGGTGCGGCTCGTGCCCGTGTACGACCGCTCGGACCTGATTCACAGGGCAATCGCGAACGTGAACCGCACGCTGCTCGAAGAATCGCTGATCGTGGCGCTCGTCTCGGTGTTGTTTCTGCTCCATTTCCGCTCGGCACTCGTTGCCATCGTGACCCTTCCGCTCGGCATCCTGATCTCGTTCCTCGTCATGCGCTCGCTCGGCGTGGGAGCCAACATCATGAGCCTGGGCGGCATCGCGATCGCGATGGGCGCGATGGTGGATGCGGCGATCGTGATGATCGAGAACATGCATAAGCACCTGGAACGAGAGGGAGCAGGGCGCGACCGGTGGGATATCGTGCGCGACGCGGCCGTGCAGGTCGGGCCGCCGTTGTTCTTTTCGTTGCTCATCATCACAGTCTCTTTCCTTCCCGTGTTCTCGCTCGAGCAACAGGAAGGCCGGCTGTTCAAGCCGCTCGCGTTCACTAAAACGTTCGCGATGGCTGGGGCGGCGCTGCTCTCCATCACGCTGGTACCGGTGCTCATGGGCTACCTCGTGCGCGGGCGGATTCGGCCCCAGGAGGCGAATCCTGTCAACCGCTGGCTGATGCGCGCCTATCGGCCCGTGATCGCGTGGGTGCTACACCATCCGTGGCGCGTCGTCGTCGGCGCGGCCGTGGTGCTCGCGGCCACCGTGCTGCCCTGGAGCCGTCTGGGCAGCGAGTTCATGCCGCCCCTTGACGAGGGATCGCTGCTGTTCATGCCGACGACCGTGCCAGGCGTCTCGATCGGGCAGGCGCGGGAGATCATGCGCTACCAAGACAGCGTGCTCGCGAGCTTTCCCGAGGTCGCCTCGGTCTTCGGAAAGGTGGGTCGCGCCAATACCGCGACCGACCCGGCCCCGCTCGATATGTACGAGACCACGGTCGTACTCAAGCCGCACGACCAGTGGCGCCCTGGCATGACGACGGAACGGCTCGTGAGCGAGATGGATCGTGCGGTGCGGTTGCCGGGCGTCACGAACGCCTGGACGATGCCGATCAAGAACCGGATCGACATGCTGGCGACGGGGGTCCGCACGCCGATCGGCATCAAGGTGTATGGGCCGAACCTCGACACGCTGCAACAGCTCGGCATTGAGGTCGAGCGCATCGTCAAAGGCGTACCGGGCACGCGCAACGTGTTCGCCGAGCGCAACGTGTCGGGCTACTACGTGGACGTCAAGACGGACCGGGTGCAGGCCGCGCGCTTCGGGTTGAACGCGGGCGATCTGCACGACGTCGTGATGGCGACGGCCGGCGGCATGACCGCCGCAATCACGGTGGAGGGTCGAGAGCGCTACGAGGTCAACGTGCGCTATCCGCGGGAGCTCAGGGACAACGCGCAGAAGCTGCTCGAGATCGTGGTGCCCACGATGTCGGGCGTCCAGATCCCGCTCGGCCAGGTCGCGCAGGTGAACGTGGTGCAGGGGCCGATGGCGGTGAAGACCGACAATGCGTTCCCCGTGACGACTGTGTACGTGGACATCGAGGGGCGTGATCTCGGCGGCTATGTGCGCGACGCGCAACGCGGTGTCGCTGGGCAGCTCACCCTGCCCCCCGGCTACCGGCTGGCCTGGAGCGGGCAGTTCGAGTTCATGGAGCGCGTGGCCCAGAAGCTGAAGTTGGTCGTGCCGCTCACGCTGGGGATCATCTTCCTCCTGCTCTATCTCAACTTCCGCGGCGTGGAGGAGACACTGCTCGTGATGCTCGCACTGCCGTTCGCGCTGGTGGGCGGCATCTGGTCGCTCTGGGCGCTGGGATACAACACGAGCGTCGCCGTCTGGGTCGGCTTCATCGCACTCGCGGGCGTGGCCGCGGAGACGGGCGTGGTCATGCTCATCTATCTCGACGAGGCATTCAAGCGGCGCCGCGCCGAGGGCGCGTTGCGCGGGCCGGCCGACGTCGCGGCGGCCGTCGCCGAGGGCGCCGTACAGCGACTGCGTCCCGTCATGATGACGGTGACGGCGGTGATCGCGGGCCTCGCACCGATTCTCTGGAGCGCGGGGACGGGAGCGGACGTCATGAAGCGCATCGCCGCGCCGATGGTGGGCGGCATGGTGACGGCGACGCTGCTCACGCTGGCGGTGATTCCGGCGATCTACTCGCTGTGGCGGAGTTGGCAGGTGAAACGGGAGGCCCATACTCAGATGAACGCCGACCAGGCCACGCACCATGTCATGGGCTGAGATGCTGATCCGGCGGCTCGGCGAGGGGCTGGCGCAGACATCGCGCCAGGTGAAACGCATGTCGCTTTCGCCTGCCGCGGTCGTACTGCTCAGTAGCCTCCGCCGGCCGCAGCGTCGCCCGCGGCCCGAGACACGATTCCCCCCGCGCTGGCGCCCCTGAGCAACGAGCACCGGAGTCTGCGGGCGTCGTTCGACGGTGTGTTGCAGCGTGCGACGGCTCCCACTGCCACGCGTGCGGAACGGCTGGGACTGGTATCCTTCCTGCGCAATGCGCTGATTCCATATGCCCAGAGTGAAGAGCTCGTGCTCTATCCAGCCCTCGACAGCGTGCTCGGTCCAGACGGATATCCGACTGCAGCGCTGGTGGGAGCATCGGGCGTTTGCGAAGATGACTCTAGAGCTCGTTTCGCTCGCCGACACGGATGTGCCGGCGTTCGAGCGCGAGGGGGGCGCAGCTTGCGGCGCTGGTCGAGCAGCACTTCCGCACCGACGACGATTTCGTACTGCCAAACCTCGCCCGCAAACTGAATGGCCGAGCGCTGCACGCCCTGCTCGCGCGTCTGGCCGCACAACGCACCCAATGACTTCTCACGCAAGGAGGCTTGGATGAGACGCCTGCTCTATCTCGCCCTGACCGCGGTGGCGATGCCGGCTGCTGCGCAGCAGCCGCGCCCGATGGGTCACGATCAGCAGATGCAGTCGCACATGGATCAAATGGAAGACATGATGGCGCCGATGATGCGCGCCATGGCGTTCGCACCGGATCACCTGCTGGCTCGCAAGGATTCCCTGAACCTCACACCACAACAGATCACGCGTCTGACGGCGCTGCGGGACGCAGCGAAGACCCCTCATGATGCGGCCGCGGCTGATGCCAAGGCTCACATGGGTGCGATGGCGCAAGCGTTGAACGCCGCGAGTCCCGACACGGCAGCCGTGAAGCAGCATTTCCAGGCCGCGCATACCGCGATGGGCAACGCGCATTGGGCTATGCTCGCCGCGGCGGCCCAGGCTCGAGGCGTGCTGACCGCCGAGCAACGTGCCCGCGTGGATCGTTGGGCGAGCCAGATGATGGGCCACCCGATGGAACACTGATGAACGGATCTCTTCACGAATCCTTCACCACGCCTTTACCAAGCTCCGGATATGTGTAGAATGGCCCATTGGGTCACTTCGAGGAGAAGACGAATGGGCTGGAATTGGCTTCGTGGGGTGGTGGCGGTGCTGGTCGCGATCGGAGTGGGCGCATGTCGCAAACCCGGCAACACGGCGGGACAAGCCGACACAACGACGGTCGTCCAGCACGGTCTCAATCAACGGGACGAGCTGCTGCTGGCCGCCGCCAATGTCGCGTTGCCGCCGCCCGGGGTGACGCCGGCGGATCTGCCGGACCCATCCTCGAACGGGGCGCAGCTGGTGGCGAAGTACTGCGGCCAATGTCACGAGCTGCCCTCGCCGGCCATGCACAGTGCGACCGATTGGCCCAGCATCGCACGCCGGATGTGGCTGCGGATGGAGCTCTTGCCGCCGAACCGGGGCGTGAAAGTCCCCACGGCGGCCGAGCGGTTTGCGATTCTCGATTACCTGACGGCGAATGCCCTGAAGGTGAGCGGAGCGACGTTGCCGCCAGGGCCGGGGCGGGAGGCCTTCTCCCAGGTTTGCAGTCGCTGTCACGCGCTGCCCGATCCGCGGGTTCATTCGCGCGAGGATTGGCCTACGGTCTACGCCCGGATGGAACGCAATATGGAGCGGATGAAGGTGCCGCCCCCGACCCGAGCACAGACATCGGATATCCTTTTGTATCTGCAGACGGTGGCGAGCCGGCGGTGAGCTCGCCCGGAGGAATTTTGGTATGAATCGGTCCTACGTTCTGGCGGTGATGACGCTGCTCGGGTTGGGCGCATGTACGGACGAAAAGATCGTGTACCGTGATCGCCCACCGTTCAATCCGCCTCCGGACGCCGTCAACGGCTTCCTTGGTTATTTCACGGCGAGCACGAAACAGACGACCTGTGGCAACTGCCACGTCGGCGTCCAGGCGTCATGGAAGGTGACTCGCCATGCCAACGCCTGGACGGATCTCCAGACATCGGGGCACGCCGTCGCCTCGTGCAACGAATGCCACTCGGTTTCGCAGCTCGGTAACTTCGTCGGTCATCCGGCCGGCTATGCCCTCGTCGCGGACTCCGCCTATCACGATGTGCAATGCGAAAACTGCCACGGGCCGGGCCTCGCACACGTCGAGAATCCTGATCTGACCGCGAATCAGCCCCTGGCGTCGATGCACGTCGACACCGGCGTGGTCACCTCCTGCAGCGGCTGTCACACCGGCGTGCACACGCCGTTTGTGGAGCAATGGAAGGAATCCGCGCACGGCTCGGGTCCCGGCTTTGCGGCCGCGGGGACCAACGCGTCCTGTATGCCGTGCCACGAGGGGCGCACGGCGATGGCCGTCAAGTTCGGCGAAACCGCGAACTACCTCGAGAAGACCAGCGCCACGCCCGAGCGCATCGGCTGCGTGACGTGCCACAATCCGCACGGCTCGCCCTACGAGCATCAGTTGCGCGCGCCGCTGTCCCAGCCGACGCGCGAGCAGCTGTGCGTGACGTGCCACTCGCGCAGCGGCACGCCTCCTTGGTCCGTGGCGACGGGAACTGGAACGTCGCGCGGCGCCCACGGCGCTCAAGGGTTGCTTGTGATCGGAGAAAACGTCGGCTGGCTTCCTCCGGACTTTGCTTACGACACGAGCCAGATGGCCAGTAGTCATGGGACAACGGCGAACCCCAAGCTGTGCGCCACTTGTCACGTAGTGCGGACCACCGTGACCGACAACGTGACGGGGGCGTTCACGTTCCAGAGTGTGGGACACACGTTCGAGGCCATTCCTTGTCCCGACGCACAGGGCGTCCCACATCCCTGCGCGGATGCCGTGGTGCCGGACACGGTGCATGATTTCACCGCCTGCTCGACCGGCAATTGCCACATCGGCGGTCCCCAGGTCGCGCGGCTCGCCTACCGGACGCTGAAGGGTGAGCTGAACAACCTTCTCGACCAGATCTGGACGGACAACAACGCGAATGGGACTATCGATTCGGCGGGCGTCGATGGCGGATTGATTCCGCAGCTTGTCGCGCGGGCGCTGCGTCCCGGAGCGACGGCTGCCGATTCCGCGGAGATCAACTTCCGCAACAATATCACCACGGTGGCGAAGGGCACCCTCTGGAACGCGGCACTCGCGGCGACAGAGGATCGCCGGCAATTCCTCGGCGGCAAATTGCTGGGCAATACCTTCTCCACACACATGGCGTCGGGGAACGGGGTGCACAATCCCTTCCTCCTCAAGGCGCTGCTGACCTCGTCGATCGCCGCGCTGCACACGACGTACGGCCTGCCGTCGCCGCCGGCGCAATATCTCCAGGTGCAGGGGCCCCTGCCGCCGGGAGTACGGCTGCGTACGAGCCAGCGGTAGCCGACAACCGCGTTGGTGCGGCTGGACGAGGGCCCCGGGACCAGTGGTTACTGGGGCCCCCTGGTATCGCTAGTGTAGAGGCACTTTCATGCTGATGCTCCAGCAACCCACGGTCGGCCCTCCACCGCTGCCCGGCGGCGTGGCCGCCCTGGTGCGCTTTTTCTTCAACCTGCCGTCGTGGCTGCAGATCAGCGGCGCCGTGCTTGGCGTCGTGCTCGCCGTCGTCGTGCTTGTGGTACTGTGGCGGCGCCGGCAGCGCGTCGTCACCTGGGTCCAGACCCGACCCCGCAACATTCGCATCGCGCTGATCGCCGTCTCGTCCGCCATCGTGCTCTTTGCGGTCGGCTTCGGCACGGTGAGCTGGAACTACATGCAGCACGACAACGGTTTTTGCACCGGTTGTCATGTGATGGGCCCGGCGTACGTCCGCTTCACTCAGAGCGAGCACAGTACGCTGTCGTGCCATAACTGCCATCAGCAATCGCTGTACGCGAGCATGCGCCAGATGTACCTCTGGGTCGCCGAGCGGCCCTCGGAGATCGGCCCGCACGCGAAAGTCCCGAACGCCGTGTGCATGAAGTGCCACGTGACGGGCGAGAAGGAAGTGTGGCGGCGCATCATCTCCACGGCCGGCCATCGCACGCATCTCGAGTCTACGAATCCCGCGCTCAAGAACGTTCAGTGCGTCACCTGCCATGCCGTCGAAGTGCATCACTTTGCCCCGCTCGATCGCACCTGCGCGCAGTCGGGCTGCCACGCGATGAACACGATCGCCCTCGGCAAGATGCGGAACCAAACGACGCTGCATTGCACCACCTGCCACCGCTTCACGGCCGAAGTGCCGGCTCTGGCGACCCGTGACTCGGCGGCGGGCACGCTCCGCCCCGGCGAGCGCCAGTGCTTCTCGTGTCACGCTATGCAGGAGCGGCTGGCGGCAATGAACTTCGATCCGTCTCGCGATCCGCACCGCGGCACCTGCGGCATGTGCCACAATCCACACAAGCAGGAGACGCCGGCGGCGGCGCGGCTCACCTGCACTCAGGCGGCCTGTCACGTCGATTGGCGCAAGGTGCCGTTCCATACCGGCGCCGCGCATCGCAAGGCGACCGCGTCCTGCACGACGTGCCACCTGCCGCATCAGGCGCGCGTGGATGCCAGTGACTGTACGGGCTGTCACCAGGCGGTGCGGGAACGCTCCCGACTGAAACCGCCGCTCCCGTTCGACACGACCCGTGTGCAGCGGCGCGTATCGGCAGCGCCTGAGCGGCCGCAGAAGATCAAAGGCGACGCTCCTCCACCGCTGGCCCCGCCCGACACCTTCTCCCATCCCAGACACAAGAGCCTCGCCTGCATCACGTGTCACGTCGCCGCCCGCAATGCGCGCCTCACCTTCACGCCGCCCCGCGGGTGTCAGCTGTGCCATCATCAGGCGCCCGCGAGCAACAACTGCGCCCGGTGTCATTCCACCGGGCCGCCGGGTGAGCGGCCGGTTTCCGTGAGCGTCGCGGTTGCCGGACACTCCCCACGCGCGCGCTCTGTGAGCTTCGAGCACGAACGACATGCGTCGCAGCGGTGTGTGGCGTGCCATACGGCCGAGGTCACGCTGGACGCCAGCCCAACGGCATGCCGGGAGTGCCACGAGTCTCATCATGCCATCGGTCGTGATTGCCGGTCGTGCCACGGCGCCGCTGACCCCAAGGCCGCGCACGCCGCGCTCGCCGACACCCATGTGGCGTGTGATAATTGCCATGCCGAGGACGTCGTCGCGCTGCTCGTCCCCAACCGCACGTTCTGTCAGACCTGTCACGCTGATAAGGCGGCCCATCACGCGGAACGCGAGTGCACGACGTGCCATTTCCTCGCGTCCCCTGAAGAATTCCGTAGTCATCTGCGCAAAGTCGCAGGAGAGAGCGAATGAGTCCGGACGGCCGCTTGGTCAGGGCGCTGGCCGCGCTGCTGCTTCCACTCCCCGCGGCGGCGCAGGGTTACCGGGTCCGTGTGGACACACGCTGGCAGACCGTCGCGTATCGGGGCGTCACACTCGACAGCATCCCGATCGGCGATACGCTGAGCACGCCCGGCGGAGGTCCCGTCTCGCCAGATGGGTTTGCGGTTCGCTGCACGCCCGGCGGCGCGTATTGCACCTTCTTCCGCCCCGGTGCAATCCGGCGCGGCAGTCCGGTCACGAGCACGGTGGAGGCGTCGGTGTGGGGCTTTGGAATCAGAGGCCTCAGCATCCGCGCGGCCGGTCGCGCCGGGGTGGATCTCGGGAACGCCGATGTGTGGCCAGGCACGAAGCCGGCCATTCAGCTGCTCGAGGGTTACGCGGAATACGCGGCGCCGTGGGTCACCGGACGACTCGGCCGGCAGGTTGTCGCGTCCCGGCTGGGGATGATGGGTTTCGACGGTGGCGGCGTGGTCCTGCGAGACGCGTCCCACGGCCTCGAGCTGCAGGGTTACGGCGGCTGGGGGCTTGCCCGAGGGGTCGCGCTTCCAGTCACGAGTCCCGCGCTCAATCCCCTCGATGATTTTCAGCCGCGCGCCCGCCAGCTGATTGTGGGGGGCGGTGGGGGGTGGACGTCGGCCCTCGCGGACGCGCGCCTCGAGTACCAGCGCGAAGTCGATCCGCGCGCCCGAAAATTCGTCTCCGAGCGCGTGGGGTTCGAAGGCGCGCTGCGTCCGCGTGCCGACGTGCGCATCTCCGCCGGTGCCGATTATGACCTGGCGGCCGGTTGGTGGGGGAGCGCCGAGGCGGCAGTCGCATACGTGACGCCGAGAGTGCGGGCGACGGTGGAAGGGCGACAGTACCGGCCGCATTTCGACCTATGGACGATTTGGGGGGCCTTCAGCCCGGTGCCGTATCGGGCGCTGCAAGCCTCGCTCGCCGTCGCCGCAGCCGCCCGCTTCGAGGTCCGCGGGCGTTACGAGCGCTACCGCTATGACGAGGCCAGCGCCGAGTCGCCCCTGTTCAATGCGAAGCGGGATGGCTGGCGTGCGGAGTTGGGTTTGACCGCCAACCCGATTCCCGCCTGGACACTCGACGTCGGCTATCAACGGGAGTTCGGACCCGGCGCCTCCGTGGCGGGTACGGCGGCGACGATCACGTACCAACGTTCGCGCCGGTTCCGTGCCATGGTCCTCGGCTCGACCTTCGATCGCCCGCTGGAATTCCGCTTCAACGATGCCGTCGTCCGGACGCTCGGCGTGGACGTGCTATTCACGTCGTCGGAGCGGCTGCGCTTTGGTGTGACGGCGTACCACTACGGCGAAGCGCGTCACCGTCCCGACGCGGCCGCGTTCGATTGGAATCAGTGGCGCGCCGGCGCGCGTGTGGTGCTGGCTCTGGGAAATGCCGCAGATCTGCGAGGTTTACCGCCATCCATTCAGATGCTACCCGGCGGCCGGGCGGGGCGGACTCCGCAATGAGACGGCGCGCCAGCTGGACGGCGGTGTTCCTCGCGGTGCTGTCGATGCCCAGCCTCGCGGCCGCGCAGTGGCCGGTGGGATTCGATCACGTCCGGCACGCGCGCCTTTTCCCGAGCTGTACGGCGTGCCACGCGGGCGCCGAGAATCCCGACAGCTCCTTCTGGCCCGACCCGGCCCGGTGTGCCGCCTGCCACGACGGGACGACTCTGCCGCGGGTCTCCTGGCGCCCGCCGGAAGCGCCCCATCCGAGCAACCTCAAGTTCGTACACGACCTCGTGTCGCTGATGACGCGCGCGACGCCGCAGGGACCTCAGCCGCTCGGCTGCCGGGACTGCCACGTACCGACTGGTGCCGGCCCGATGGACGTGCACCGGGGCTTACCGGAGCGCTGCGTCGAATGCCATGCGCCTGGAGCGACGCACCTGACCGCACCTGACACGGTTTGTGCGACATGTCATGTGCCTCTCGTGCGCGCCGCCAGCTTGCGTCCGGCGGACATCGCCGATTTTCCCGCGCCGCCCTCACATCGCGCGCCCGAGTTCGTGGCGAGCGGCGTTCATGGACGATTGGCGACGGCAACGCGAGAGCCGGTGGCGTCGTCGTGCACCGTGTGTCACGCGCGTGATTTTTGTCTCACCTGCCATGTGGACGCCCCCGAGCGGCCGGCCATACAGGCGCTGGAGCCCGATCCTCGGGCACGCGCGATCGTCGTTCACCTGCCGCGGCCTCCCTCGCACGACAGTCCGTCGTTCCTGAGCCGGCACGGTGGGATGCTGCGGTCGAATCCGCAGCAGTGCGCGACGTGCCACACGCGCGAAAGCTGCCTCGCCTGTCACGCGCCGTCGCAACGCGTGGGATTGGCGTTGCCTGCTGCGGCGCCGGGACGCGGCGTGGGCGCGCAGCCGCACCGGGCGCCACCGCCCTCGCATCGCGAGAATTTCGTGCGCCGCCACGCCTCTGTCGCGGCGGCGACCCCGGCCACCTGCGCCGGTTGTCACGTACGCACCGATTGCCTGCAATGCCACCGCCCCAACGCCGCGGCGACTCCTGTCGGCTATCACCCGGCGGGTTTTCTCTCGCGCCATCCCGCGGCCGCATACAGCCGGGAGACGCGTTGCGCCGATTGCCACAACACCGGCAGCTTTTGTCAGTCCTGCCATGCCACGGCGGGTCTTGTCAGCAACGGTCCGTTGCATGCCGGCTATCACGACGCGAGCAGAACATTCATCGCGGGGCACGGCCAGGCTGCCCGGCAGAGCCTCGAGAGTTGCACGGCCTGTCACGCCGAACGTGATTGCCTCACGTGCCATTCGGCGATCGGCGGCCGGCGCTTCAATCCGCACGGCCCCGGCTTCGACGCCGCACGATTGAGACGCAAGAATCCCCAGATGTGCACGGTCTGTCATGGCGCAGCCATCCCCGAGGACTAAGAGGAGAATGTCGAATGGCGACTGAAACGCCTGGCGTTGTAGCGGTGGGGCGCCGATCCTTTTTGCGATGGGCGACGGCGATCGGCGGCGCTGCGTCGGCGCTGCTGGCCGGGGTTCCGGCGATCCGCGCATTCCTGTCGCCGACATTCCGGCACAAACACGAAGAGAAATGGATCCGGCTGGGGGAGGTCGATCAATTCGATCCCGAAGTCCCCACCAAAGTCGATTTCGTGGACGCCGTGCATGACGCGTGGGTGGAGACACGCCGGCTCCGCAGCGTGTGGATCTACACTGAGGATGGCGCGAACTTCCGTGTCTACAACGGCCGCTGCACGCACCTCGGCTGCAATTATTCCCTGGACGAAGAAAAGCATGTCTTCCGGTGTCCCTGCCACACGGGATTCTTCGCCATCAAGTCCGGGGAAGTCCTGGGGGGGCCGCCGCCCCGCCCGCTCGATACGCTGGAGGTGAAGGTGGAGAACGGAACGCTGTACGCCCGCTATCAGGACTTCCATCTGGGCGTCCCCGAAAAGGCGGAGGTCTAAAGGCATGGCCGTCTTCTTCCGTTGGCTCGATGAACGGCTGGACCTGGTCCGCGCCAAGCGCGAGCTCCTCGACCGCGAGGTCCCCGATCGCCTGACGTGGTGGCACACGCTGGGGAGCGCCACCCTCACCGTCTTTCTGGTTCAGGTGATCACGGGAACCGTCCTCGCCACCTACTACTCGGCGTCTCCCGACCACGCCTACGACAGCATCCAATTCGTCTCGCGGGAAGTCGCGAGCGGCGCGCTGCTGAGGGGGATTCATCACTGGGGCGCGAGCGCGATGGTCGTGTTGATTCTCGCGCACATGATTCGCGTGTTCTCGGTGGGCGCCTACAAGTATCCCCGCGAGGTGAACTGGGTACTCGGCGTCGGCCTGTTCATCATCGTGATGGGATTCAGCTTCACCGGCTATCTGCTGCCGTGGGATCAGAAGGCGTACTGGGCGACCGCGGTCGGCACGAACATCGCCGGCACAACACCAGTGATTGGCGGGTCGCTCGTCGCCCTGCTGCGCGGCGGCTCCGAGCTGGGCACGGCCACGCTCGCGCGCTTCTACGCGTTCCACGTGCTGTGGCTGCCGCTCACCCTGACGACGCTTGTCGCGCTGCACCTCATCGTCGTCGTGCGGCAAGGGATCGCCGCCCGCCCGCGCGACCTGGAGACCGGCGCCCCGAAGAGCACCCGCGATCCCCAGTATCCCGACTACTACCACAAGGCCTATCTCGCCTCCAAGCGCGGCGGCGTCCGGTTCTGGCCCGATATTCTGGGAAAGGACGCGATCGTTTCGGCGGCGACCGTGCTGATCCTCGTGCTGCTGGCGGTTGCCTTCGGTGCTCCGCTCGAAGGGCCGGCGGATCCGACCGATACCAGTTACATACCGCGTCCGGAGTGGTATTTCCTGCCGATCTATCAGCTGCTCAAGCTGGTGCCCGGCTCGTTCGAGGCCGCGATCGCCGTGGGCGTCCCGACGGTGCTACTGATCGTGTTGATCGGCTTGCCATTCTTCGATCGGAATAGCACGCGGAACCTGCTGCATCGTCCCGTGGCGTTGGTCTCGCTCGGGGTGCTGCTGGCGGGCGCGGGATTACTGATCGGCGCGGCGGGCCGAACCCCGGCCAGCGTGGCGGAAGGGGCGACGCTCACCTCGGTGCAGCGCGCGGGCCGCGCGCTGTATCAGTCTCAGCAATGTGGGGGGTGCCACCGCATCGCGGGGCAGGGTGGTGAAGAAGGACCCGACCTGACGGCCGTCGGACTACGGCACTCGGTCGGGTGGATCCACAGTTTCGTGGAGTCCCCCAGCCGTTTCCATTTGCAGTCACGCATGCCTTCCTACGGGCCGCCGGCCCTCTCGCATCAGGAGATCGAAGAGCTAGCGCAGTTTCTCGCGTCGCTGCGCGGGCGCGAGCCGGCTCCCGGAACTGCCCCACAGTTCTACGACACCTTCCCGCCGCCGCGACGACCTTAGGGGCCGGTGGAACCAGCCGCGGGCGACGCGAACGTCTTTACGAACTTCGCGACGGCCGTCATCTCCGCCGGTGAAAGCCGGTCGGCGAACGGCTTCATGTCTTTGCCCCTGCTGTGTCGCAGCACGGCCACGATCGTGTCGACCGTCATGCGCGTCTGTACCGTCGAATCGGCGAGTGTCTTGAGGGTCGGATAGATCGTCAACATTCGTGCGGGCGGTACACCCCTGGCGCCGTGGCAGGAACGGCAATTCTGGCGATAGAGGGCCGCGCCATCCGGCTCAGGTGACGCCGTCGTCGCTTGGGCGGCCGCTACAATGGGCAGTGCGCTCAGCACGACGGCCGCAACGATGGTGCAAACACGCATAGACACTCCCGGTACAGGTGGACGTACCCTCTAAGACTTCCACATCACGCCGAAAGCAACGCCAAGGCTGGCGTGAAGACTCCTTCATGGTGCCCTTAAACAAGCTTGGCGCGGCAGGCTCTAACATGGCGCGATGCGGACTCTTGGCAACATCCGCGCGGTCGGGTGCACGTGCGAGCCGGCGACCGACCCGAGCGTCGCCCCCGCAGTGGCCCTGCGAGTAGTTCTCGTCGGCGCGCCCAACGTTGGGAAGAGCGCGCTATTCAATCGCCTGACCGGACGATACGTCGCCGTCTCGAATTATCCGGGGACGACGGTCGAAGTCGCGCGCGGCCATAGCACCCTCGACGGCGTGGCGGTCGAGATCATCGACACACCGGGCATCCACTCGCTGCTGCCGACGGCTGAGGACGAGCGGGTGGCGACGCGCCTGCTCGTGGACGGCGGCATCGCTCCCGACGTCGTCGTCCACACGATCGACGCCAAGAACATCTCCCGCATGCTCCCCATGACGCTGCAGCTTCTGGAGCTGGGGCGGCCGCTCGTCATTGCCTTGAACATGATGGACGAGGCGGACACACTGGGCGTCCGGATCGCCTGGAAGGAGCTCGGGCGCCGTCTGGACGTGCCGGTGATTCCCATCGTCGCCGTCACCGGGAAGGGTATCGCGGCATTGCGGAGCGCCATCGTGCGCGCGGGCACGGAGGGCGAACGGGTGGCGTTGCCGCCGGTGTACGCCAACGGCGTCGGCGCGGCGCTGAGCGCGCTGCAAAACCAGATCGTCGGTAAGTATCCCGTGGATCGCGCTGCGGTCGCCGCGCTCCTGCTTCAGGGCGATGCCGATGTGGCGGCGATGCTCGCGCGCGCTCCTCCAGGATCTGGTGTCGGCGCCTCCCCCGGCCCAGCGCTCCATCTCCGCGCGCGACCGGTTGGGGCGCGCGTTGATCCGTCCGATCACGGGCGTGCCGGCCCTGCTGCTGGTGCTGTTCGTCGGCTTGTACCTGTTCGTCGGGCGATTCGGCGGCGGCACGCTGGTCGACTGGCTCGAAGGCACGCTCTTCGGCCGCTGGGTGACCCCGCTCGCGACGAGGGTTCTTGCGGGCGTCCCCAACGACGCCCTGCGTGCGCTATTCGTCGGCGATTATGGACTGTTGAGCCTGGGTCTGCGCTACGCGATCGCGATCATCCTGCCCATCGTCGGCGCGTTCTTCCTGTTCTTCTCGGTGCTCGAAGATTCCGGCTACTTCCCGCGGCTCGCGCTGCTCGTCGATCGCGTCTTCAAGCGACTCGGCCTCTCGGGCCGTGCCGTTATCCCCATCGTGCTGGGCTTCGCCTGCGATACCATGGCAACCATGGTCACGCGCACGCTCGAAACGCGCCGCGAGCGCGTGCTGGTCACGCTGCTCCTCGCGCTCGCGATCCCGTGCTCGGCGCAACTCGGCGTTATCCTCGCGCTCATGGCGGGACAGCCGTTTGTGATCGGGGTCTGGGCACTGGCGGTGCTCGGGACCTTCGCATTGGTGGGATGGCTCGGCGCGGAGGTGCTGCGGGGACCGGCTCCCACGTTTCACATGGAGCTGCCGCCGCTGCGTGTCCCACGTGTGGGCAACGTCCTCGTGAAGACCGCGACGCGTATGCAGTGGTACTTCCTCGAGGTACTGCCGCTGTTCCTGCTCGCCAGCGTGCTGCTGTGGATGGCGGACCGCACGGGCGTCCTCGCCGTGATGCAGCAGGCGTTGCGGCCCGTCGTGGCGGCGCTCGGCTTGCCCGCGCAGACGGCGGGCATGTTCATCTTCGGCTTCTTCCGGCGGGATTACGGCGCGGCGGGCCTCTACGACCTGAGCCGTCAGGGATTGCTGACCCCCGTCCAACTGGCCGTCGCCGGCGTGACACTCACCCTGTTCGTGCCGTGCATTGCGCAGTTTTTGATGATGGTGCGCGAGCGCGGCGTGAAGACCGCCGCCCTGATGCTCGTGTTCATCACGCTATTCGCGTTCGGCACGGGCTTCCTCCTCAACGCCGCCCTCGGATGGATCTGGTGACCGCGCCCCCGCCCCCGCCCGTCGCTGAACGCGTGGTGTGCGGCTTTTGCGCGGAGCCCTTCCGCGAGGACCTTGGGCAACCAGTCTGTCGCGCGTGCCCCCTGGCGGGAATGTGTCATCACCTTCGGTGCCCAAACTGCGCCTACGAGAACCCCGTACCGCCCGCCTGGCTGCGCGCGCTCACCCGCAGGGTAACTCGATGACCGGGACCGACTGGCTGCGACGCTGGATGGGGTCGCGCGCACCGGCGCGCGGGTGGGGAGATGACTGCCCCGCCGGCCTGCCCGTGCCCGAGGCCAACGACTGCGAAGCCTGTGACGCAGTCTGCCTTACGGTCCTCGCGCCGGGACAACGCGGCTCGGTGACATGTCTGCAGCAACCGGGCGGCACTGCGGCCGCCAAGCTCGGCGCCCTCGGGTTGCTGCCGGGAATGGAGCTGGAGGTTGTGCAACGCTTTCCCGCGTTCGTGTTGCGCATGGGCTACGCTGAAATCGCAATAGATGAAACGCTGGCAGCGATCGTGCGGGTCAGGAGAATCTAAAGACCGGCTGGCCACGTCTCATTGTCGATTCATGCCCACTTCATCGCCGTCCTGTTA
>WNGA01005334.1_pt1 | contig 23369 bp, 18 predicted proteins | sample 5400061 | NCBI WGS metagenome assembly WNGA01 (sample SAMN13153366, study PRJNA577476) | soil metagenome | isolation source: 100 cm soil or saprolite under grassland replicate 2 | place: USA:California | collected 2016-06-15
TTCCTTGAACATCTTGCCGAAGTCTTCCGCGGCGCCGCGGCCCCAATCGTTATTCACGACGAGGAAGTCCGCCTTTCCGATCTTGAGCCGATCCACGATCTTGGCGAACGCGGTCGCCTCGACCGCCGACGGCGGCGAGATGCGGAAGATGTACGGGTTCCCGGACGTGGTGATCTTGCCGGCCGACGAGGTCTCGACCAGCATCGGCACCTTGTATTCCATCAGCTTGGGCATGATGGCGAGCGTGAAGCCGGAGCCCCATGCGCCCATCATGACCGGCACCTTGTCGCGCACGATCAGCTTCTCGGCGACCGCGGCCGCCTCGGTCGGATTGCTCTTGTTGTCCTCGATCACCAGCTCGATCTTCTTGCCGAGAACGCCGCCTTTGGCGTTGATCTCGTCGGCGGCGATCTTCGCGCCGTTGGCGACGTAGTTTCCGGACGCCGCGAACGCGCCGGTCAACGGCTGGATGACGCCGACCTTGATGGTCTCTTGCGCGGCGGCCGTCGTCAGGCCTGCGGCCAGCGCGATTGCCGCGAGCATCGCCGTCTTTGCGTATGTCCTCATCTCTGTCCTCCGTTAAGCGAGCGGCGTCAGCCGATCATCGCGTCGGTAAATCTTCTCGGGAGCAAGCAGCCTCGTTGCAACCCACGTTCGCGCGGAGATCCGTCATACATGCGCGGGCCGCCCAGTGGTTCTCTTGTCAGGATGATAGCATGGGGAGCGAATGCCTCGGCAAGGCGAAATTGCCCGCTGGCGGCAGCGGCAAAGTGCTTGTTTGTACAAGGCGTCGCCAGCGGTGATCCTGAGCGGGTGGGCGTCCTAGGGTGAAGGCCGCCATGCGGCCCTGATTCACAAGTGACTTCCATTTCGCTAATTCGTGGCAGCCCCCACCCGGCCGCCTTCGCTTCGCTCCGCTCCGCTTCGGCGGCCACCCTCCCCCTTCGGGGGAGGGATGGAGCCAGGGGAAAGGAATCAGCTTCACACCGAGCTCACAGCCTTCGCGACGCGCTTGTCTTGTCGATGCATGTACGCTGCTCTTATCCCTCCCCCGAAGGGGGAGGGTGGTCGGCCGAAGGCCGACCGGGTGGGGGTCGGAAATGAAATAACGCACGACAAGCTCCAACGTGAGCGGAGTTCGCTTTATGCCGCCTTGAGCCGCGGGATGATCTCGCGCGCAATGGTCTCGATCTGCTCCATCTCGTACTTGTAAGGAACGAAGATGATCTTCTGCGTGCCAACCGCAAGGTGCGCCTTGAGCTGCTCGACGCACTCGTCAACCGTCCCCATGACGGCGCTGTCTTTGGTCGACTCGCTCCAAGAGGCGAAATCCCATTCCTTGCCGAGCCATTCCATCATGCGGCTTTCGACCGCCTGCTTGGATTGGCCGATGAAGATCGGCAGTTGCGAGGCGTTGAGAAGCGTGTCGGGGTCCTTTCCGGCTTCCTTGGCGAAACCGCGGATCTTGTTCCAGGACGTGGCGAAGCTTTCGGGCCGATAGAAGTAGGTGAGCCAGCCGTCGCCGGCGACGGCCGCCCGCTGCAAGACGCGATCGACGTAACCGCCGATCAGGATCGGCGGATGCGGCTTCTGCACCGGCTTCGGAAACATCACGCCGGCCGGGATGTCGTAATTCCTGAACTTGGCGCTCACCGTATGCTCGGTCCAGAAGCGCTTCAGGATGTCGAGGTTCTCGTCCATGATCTTGCCGCGCTCTCCGAACGGCACGCCGATCGCATTGAACTCGCGCCGGTACCAGCCCGACGCCATGCCCATCAGCAGGCGGCCGTCGGACAGCTGGTCCATGCTGGCGAGCTGCTTGGCGAGGATCACCGGATTGCGCATCGGCAGCACGAGAATGCCGGTGCCGAGCTTGATCTTCCTGGTCCGCGCGGCGATCGCGGTGAGCAGGGTCAAGGACTCGATGATCGGAAAGTTCGGCTCGACCCCAAGCAGGATGTGATCCCAGACCCAAAGCGAGTCGAAGCCGAGCTCTTCCATCCTGACCCCGTACTCGACCAGCGCCTTGGCGTCCGGCATCTGCGGATAGGCGGTGAAATTTTGTACCGCGATGCCGAATGTCCGATCCAAACCAGCCATCACAAACTCCTCTTGTCGAAGGTCGATGTTTCGGGAGCCGCTACGCGGTGTAGAGCTGCTCGGGATCGAGCTCGCGCAGCACTTTCAGTTCCTGATCGGTCGGCGGCTCGGTCACGCCCAGATGGTCGGCGAATTCCAGGAGAAATCCGGTATTGTCCTGAAGCTGCTCGCGGCTGACGCCGGGATTGAGCGACAGCACCTGCATGCGCCGCTTCTCGGCTTCGAATCCGAATACCGCCAGATCGGTGACCACGCGGAACATGCCGCCGGCAAGGAGCCCGCTTGCACGCCGCGTATCGCCGCCCTGCAAGTATCCGGGGCTGGTGATGAAATCGACGTGTTCGACGAAGCGCCGCTTCTCGTGCTTCATCGCCACGATCATCTGCGCGAGGCTCGCAATGTCGTTGCCGCCGCCCGTTCCCGGCAGGCGGGTCTTCGGATTCGCCGGATCGCCGATGAAAGAGCTGTTCAGATTGCCGTACTGGTCGACCTGCGCGCCGCCCATGAATCCGACGTCGACGTAGCCGCGCTGCAGCAGCAACAGCACTTCGGCGCTGCCCAGCACCATGTTGGCGCGCTTGGTGCATCGTTGATCGTTGGTCGAGGGCGGCAGCTTGCCCGGCTCGATGAAGGCGCCGATCACGCCGCCTTCGAACAGGATGGTCAGGCCCGGGCAGCGCAGCCGCTGGGCGAGCGTGGCGGCGAGAAGCGGAATGCCGACACCCGCGAACACGAGCTGGCCGTCCTCCAGCTGGCGAGCGCTCAAGATGGTCAGCAGCTCCGCCGCGGTATGGCTCTGGGCCTTAAGCATCGTAAATGCTCTCCCCGGCGCGCGCCGCTTCGAGCAATTGGTCGATCCCGATCAAACCGAGAAACTCGCTCCACGATTTCGGCGCGTAGACGAAGCGGTCCATGTATTGCTGCATCCCATTGACGGGATCCTTGTTCACCAGCGCGACGTAGGATTCCAAGTGGCGGATCATCGGCTCGTACACGCCGTAGCATTCGTGCGGCGCGCATCCGAACGGCAACTCGACCACGGCATCGACCGCGAAGAACGGGATCTTGGTCTGGTCCGGGGCGCGCCGGATCTGATCGTTGGAGACGATGCGCTCCGTCGTCAGGATGACCTTGTTGGCGGCCATCGCCAAGTCGATGTCCATGAACTGCAGCCCATCGATCTGCGCGTTGCCGTAAGCGTCGCAGCGCTGGACGTGGATCAGGGCGACATCCGGATTGAGCGCGGGAACCAGCAGAAGCTTCTCGCCGGTGAACGGGCAGTCGATCTCGACCGCCTCCGGGCGCAGCTTGCGCACGTCCGACCCCAGCATCGATCGGATCGGCATGAACGGAACGCCCATGGCGCCGGCGCGGAAACGCATGCCCATCGCCATGTGGCTCCACTCGTCGAACCGCGCGTTGCCGGTCTCCACGTGGTGGCGCATCACCTTCGACACGCCCCACAGGATTCCTTGGCTGAACCAGCTGGTCACGATGTGATCGCAGGCGCCGGACGCGAACAGCAGGTCGCCGTCGCTGGAGACGATGCTGCGCGAGCAGGTGAGCCCCTTCCTGCCGGCCCGGATGAGCGCCCAGATCATGCCCATGGGGGTACGCGACATCGTGCTCCCGCCGATCCCGACCGAATCGCCGTCGCTTACGAACGACGTGGCTTCTTCGAGCGAGACGACCTTGTCGCGCAGGCTTCGGTCGCGGCGCGACAATTCCTCGCGCAGCTCCAGGTACGTGGGAGCCGCCTTGCCGGTGTCCTTGGTCGCTGCCATGGCGATTCAATGGGCGCGCTTGGCGCCAACCTCCCCATTGAATTCATCGATCAGGCGATCCCACTGGGGAATGCTGTCGACCAGGTCGCGCCAGAACCGCTGGTCCCGGCGGCGATCGAAATCGTCGATCGTCACGCCTTGCTGTTCCACCCACGTGTAGTAGCCGAGATTGAAGATCCGTTTGCGATCGAGATGGGTGAGCTCGAGCACGTGATCGTCCACGACCCCTTCCAGGTGGCGGCTGAAGATCTCGCCGGCGTTCACTTCATCGAAGCCGTCCCGGTAGCGGCGCGCCAGAAAGTCTTGTCGCTCGCTGGCATAGAGCAGGGCGCTGTCGGTGGCCACCGTCATGACCACGTCGTCGGCGGTAAAATCGAGATGCTTGGCGACCTTTATGGCGGCGACGATATTGGCGAGGCCGGAGATGCCGATATCGTCGAACGTTCCCACCACATCGGGGTCGATCTTGCGCCGCCCCACCAGATAGCTGCGCCCGACGTTGCCGCCGAACAGGAGATTGAGCGAATCGCTGGCGAGATCGGACACGCCGACGACGAGGTCAGTGTTCATGACGTTGTGGATCAGCGGAATATGCTTGTCGCCGATCCCCTGGATGTTGTGCTCGCCGTAGCCGTTGCACAGCATCGTCGGGCACTCGATGGCCTCGACCGCGGCGATCTTCGTGCCGTGGCGCGATTTCAGGTAGTCGCCGGCCGCGATCGTCCCGGCCGAGCCGGTCGCCGACACGAAAGCCGCCAGCCGATATTCCTCATTGATGTTTTTCAGCTGCGAGAACACGGAATCGAATGCGGCGCCGGTGCAGTGCTGATGGATCAGGTAGTTGGCGAACTCGGAGAACTGATTGAGAATGACGTTGTCCTTGTCGCGCGCGAGCTCGGCGCACTTGTCGTAGATTTCCTTGACGTTGCTCTCCGTTCCCGGCGTGCGGATGATGTCGGCGGGATCGGAAATCCATTCGTGGAGCCAGTCGAAGCGCTCTCGGCTCATGCCGGCGGGCAGCACCGCCACGCCGCGGCAGCCGAGAATGCGCGATATGGCAACCCCACCGCGGCAGTAATTTCCGGTCGACGGCCAAACCGCCCGGTCATGCGCCGGCTCGAACTGGCCGGTCACCAGCCGCGGCACCAGGGGATCAGCGCCGGATCGGCCAGCTGGCTGAAGGTGGGCAGGGTCACTTGCGCCGCGCGCAAGCTTTTCACCGCCGCATGGCGGCGGTCGGCGTTGAGGATTTCCGGCTGGATGAGGAATGGGCTTGTCATGCGGCCGATGCGGCTCCTCGATCGATTGCAGCCGCCCGGCAGACGTTGTGCATCGGCAGACAACCGTCCGGGCATGATAAATTGGTATTAATGTTGGAACAATAGAATTTGCTGACCGGCACCCGGATCGCCTTCAATGATCGGCCCGCGCGGCCGCCCGCTCGGAGCCTCGCTGCCTGAAGGAGGCGCGGTAGCGATCCTGCGGGGCCGTATCGTAGAGCGTGTTGCGTTGCCGCGGTCGGCGGCCGAGCGAGCGGATGATGCCCTCCATCTCGGCGGGCGTCATCTCCTGTCCGTGGCTCGCGCCGGCCGACCGGGTGATGGTTTCGTCCATCAGCGTGCCGCCGAGATCGTTGGCGCCGCTGCGCAGACATGTCTTCACGCCTTCCGGCCCCATCTTCACCCAGGACGTCTGAATGTTGGTGATGAGCGGATTAAGGGCGAGGCGTGCGATCGCGTGCATCAGCACCGCCTCGCGGAACGTGGGACCACGCCGGGAGCCGCCCTTCAGGTAGATCGGGGCTTCCATGTGCACGAACGGCAGCGGCACGAATTCGGTAAAGCCGCCGGTTTCGTCCTGCAGTTCCCGGATGCGCAGAATGTGTCGCGCCCAATGCTCGTAGCGGTCGACATGGCCGAACATGATGGTGGCGGTGCTCCTCAATCCGGTCCGGTGCGCCGCCCGCATCACCTGGAGCCATCGGCCGGTGCGGATCTTGTCCGGGCACAGCACGGCGCGCACCTCATCGTCGAGGATTTCCGCCGCCGTCCCCGGCAGCGTGCCGAGGCCGGCCGCTTGCAGCGACGACAAGAATTCGTCGACCGGGACGCCGAGCGTCGCGGCGCCTTGATGCACTTCGAGCGGTGAAAACGCGTGGATATGGATGTCCGGCGCGGCGCCTTTCACGGCCCGGCAAATGTCGAGGTATTTGGCGCCGGTATAGCTCGGATGGATGCCGCCCTGCATGCACACTTCGGTGGCGCCGCGTGCCCACGCCTCGCGCACGCGCCGTTCGACCTCCTCGAGCGAGAGATCGTACGGCCGGCCGCGCAGATTCTCGCTCATCTTGCCCTTCGAGAAGGCGCAGAACTGGCATTTGAAATAACAGATGTTGGTGTAGTTGATATTGCGGGTGACGACATAGGAAATGACGTCGCCACTCGCGGCCCGCCGCAATTCGTCGGCCGCCACACAGACCGCCGTGAACTCGGCGCCGCGGGCGCGAAACAGCCGGACGATGTCCGCTTCGCCGAGCGCGTTGCCGGCCTGCGCTCGGGCGAGGATCGCCGGAAGCTCGCCTGTGATTGTTGGGCGCGCGTAGCCCGGATGAGCGCAGCGAAATCCGGGAGCTGCGTCCCCGCATCTCGCTGCGCTCATGCGGGCTACTGTGGCTTCACGGTCCGGCAGGGCGATCAGCGTTCCGGGCGACCATTCATCGGTGCGCGGCCACCCATCGGCGTCGATCCGATGCATGAGCGGCGTGCGCAATGCCGGATCGACCCACGTGTCCGCTCGGCGCGCGTATGCCGGATAGATGGCGAGCCGCTCGACCAGTTGCTTGCCCGCCGCCCGGGTGGCGCGCTCGAGCACCTTGAGATGCGGCCACGGCGCCTCGGGATTGACGTGGTCCGGCGTGACCGGCGACACGCCGCCCCAATCGTTGATGCCGGCTTCGACCAGGCGGCGCAGCGCGCCCGGGCTGAGATTGGGTGGCGCCTGGATGTTCATCGACGGCGCAAACAGCAACCGTGCGATTGCGATCGTCCACGTAAGCTCGTCGAGCGACGGCGCGGGAGCGCCGGCCATGCGGGTTCCGGGTTTCGGCCGGAAATTCTGGATGATGATTTCCTGGATGTGCCCGTAGGCGTCGTCGAGGTCGCGCAGGGCAAGCAGCGAATCGATGCGCTCTTCGCGGGTTTCACCGATGCCGATCAGGATCCCGGAGGTGAACGGCACGCGCTGTTCGCCCGCGGCCCGGATGCATGCAAGCCGCGCCTGCGGATGCTTGTCGGGCGAGCCATGGTGCGGTCCGCCGCGCTCGCACAGCCGCTCCGAGGCGGACTCGAGCATCAGCCCCTGGGACACGGAAACAGCGCGCAAGGCGGCCGCATCGGACGAGGTCAAATGGCCGGGATCGAGGTGCGGCAGAAGCCCGGTTTGCTCGAGCACCGCGCGCGCAGCCGCGGCGAGGTAGGACAAGGTCGTCGGATGCCCGAGCCGGGCAAGCTCATCGCGGGCGGCGCGATAGCGCAGCTCCGGCTGGTCGCCGAGCGTGAACAGGGCCTCCTTGCAGCCGGCCGCCTGTCCCGCCCGCGCGATGGCAAGCACCTCGCCGAGGGACAGATAGGCGCGCTCGTTCCGGCGCGGCGGATGCGCAAACGTGCAGTAGTGGCAGACGTCGCGGCAAAGCTTCGTCAGCGGAATGAAAACCTTGCGTGAATACGAGACGATCGAGCCGTGCGCGGCATCGCGCCGGCGGGCGGCCGCGCGCAGCAATGGGTCGAGATCGCAGTCCACGAGCGCCAGCGCTTCCGCGCGGGTGAGATCGCGGCCGGGGCCGAGATCGACGGGCAACTTCGTACGCATCGTACGCATCGCTTCGTTCAGGCTTTCAAGAATTGGCGGCGCGCCAATGGATCGTGGGCACGGCATTGCAGCCGCGCGTCGATGTCCAGCGTAGCGAGAAACGCTCGACTGCGCGTCGTCGATCGCCGGGAGACAAAAGCGGCGACGTCTTCGGGTCGGTCGATGTCCAGTCCGGCATCTTCGGATGCGAGCACGGCCGGGACGATTCCCGCGCCGCGCGCGGCAACGCCATGGCGCTGGAAACTATCCGGCCCGAAGCCCGGGCTGATCGCATCAACCGGGCTGCAGGCCAGGAGATTGGTGCCGCCGTCACGGGTGGCGGGAACGAGCGCGACCGCACGGGGACGCGCAACGCGCTCGGCCAGTTCGCCGATCAACGAGCCGGGCAGCAGCGGAATGTCGGACGGAACCACGATCATGCCGGCCTCGCGGTATCGGGAAAGGAAGTCGATCGCCGCCCGTAACGCCGCGTTGAGGTCGAATCCCGGATCGTCAAGCACGCAAGCCCCGGTTGCATGCGCGATTCGGCCGGCCGTGCGATCGCGGGTGATCACGATGACGCCGGACAGGATTGTGCAGGCGCCAAGGACCTCGAGCACGTCTTCCAGCATCTGCCGCGCGAGCTCGGCGCGCTCGTCGGAGCTCAAGAGCGGCATGAGCCGCCGCTTGGCGACGTCGAACGGTTTGACCGGCACCACGGCCCACATGGATTGCGTGGTCATGGGGCGACACCGGCTGCGCGTCGCGTGCTGCGGTTGGGCACTCGGTCGGCCGCGATCTTCCCGGCAAACATGAGGACGTCGCAGGCGAGACGCCGGCGGTCATCCATGTCGCGCATCAGGGTCGACGTGACGTCGGTGCGCACGCCGAGCCGGGCCGCTTCCGCGGCATCGCTTCCGTCGATCACCAGACCGCCGAGCAGGTCGCCGTAATGCGCCGCGACCGCCTGCGCGGTCGCACTGATGCCCAGCTCCGCCATGATCTTGGCCATGGGCCCCTTGACGGCTTTGCCGCCGATGAGCGGCGAGACCGCGACCACCGGCGCCGCCGCCTCCGCCAAGGCGGTGCGGATGCCGGCGACGGACAGGAGCGGATCGATGCTGAGATATGGGTTGGACGGGCAGATCACGATTGTCCCGAGATCGGGGCGCGCCAGGGCGTGCAACAGCTCCGGCGACGGACGCGCCTGTTCCGAGCCGAGGAACCGGATGCCGGTCACCACCGGCTCGCAGCGGCGCTCGACGAAATAGTTCTGAAACGGCAGGGAGCCCTCCGCCGTATCGACGACGGTGCGGACCGGATCATCCGACATCGGCAGGACGTGCGCCGCGATCCCCATGCGCCGCGCGGCATGCCGGGCAAATGCGGTCAGCGTTTCGCCCCGTTTGAGCCACTGCGTGCGCTCGACGTGCATGGCGAGATCGCGATCGCCGAGGCGGAACCAATCCGGCCCGCCCAACGCCTCCAGCGCCTCCATGAAATGCCACGTTTCATCGGCGCGGCCCCAGCCGCGCACCGGATCGCTCCATCCGGCAAGCGTGTAGAGCACCGTGTCGAGGTCGGGTGAGACGTGCAGGCCGAGATGCTCGAAGTCGTCGCCGGTATTGACAACGACGGTGAGGCCATGCGGGGGAAGCACGCGATAGAGGCCGAGCGCCAGCTTGGCGCCGCCGATCCCCCCGCAGACGGCGAGGACGTGCCCGTTCGATCCAGGCGCGGCGGATGGTGCGCTGGTCATCGGAACAGGTCCATGTGCTTGGGCCGAATGAGCGCGGCGGCATTGGCGGGCGCAGCGTTCCACCGCAAGCCGCGCACGTGAACGACCGGCGTCCCCTCGTCCGCCTGTCCCATCAGCAGGGAGGCAGCCGACGCGAGCTCGTCGGCGATCGCCACCTCGGTCACGCGCATCGGCCGGCCGAACAGGTCCGGTGCGCCGATCAGGTTGTGCAGGGCCGGCAGCCCGGCGGCGCCCAGAGCGACGCCGACGACGCCGTTCCGCCATGCCCGGCCGAACGAATCGTTGATCACCACCGCGACGTCGACACCGAATATGCGATCGAAAGCGGCCTTCAAGGCGACACACGATGCATCGGGATTTTCCGGCAGCAGGAGAACGCGGTCGCTACCCTCGATGTTCGACTGGTCCACCCCGGCATTCGCCATCACGAAGCCGAGCCGATGCGCAACGATCAGGATGTCTTTTCGCTGCCGCAGGACTTCCGTCGATTCGGCGAGAATCACCTCGACCAGCCGCGGGTCCTTGTGCGTCACGGCGGCAAGCTCCAGCGCGCGCGCCGTGGGCGTGACCTCGGCCAAATCGACATAGCGGCCCTCGGTCTTGGAGACGATCTTCTGGGCGATGACCAGCGTGTCGCCCGGCTGCGGGATGATCTCCGCCGCGTCGACGGCCTCGGCAATGATGGTGGCAAGATCGTCACCGGGCCCGATCAGGGGAATTCCGGACAGCGCCGTATATGTGACGGTTCTCGCTTGCATCCGGCATCACCGCGCCTGCGACGCCGGAATTCCCGTGATGCGAATGCCGGCGCCGTCCACCTTATAGCGCCGGTTGATCCCGATGAGGACCGAGGTCAGTGCCTCCGCGGCGGCGGAATTGGCAAGCGCCCCGCCGTCGATCCCGCGCGTGCCCGCGGCATTCGCCAGCTCGATCACGATCTCGCGCGCGGCTTTGTCGTCGCCGAACACGAGGACGTCGCAATCGACGCTCCCGCCCGCATGCAGCTTGGCGGCGGCGACATTGTGGAAGGCGGACACGACACGGGCATCTCCGCCAAGCAGCCGTTGCGCGCGCTGTGCGGCCGACCCCTCGGGTGGCAGCTGGGCGACGGAGACCTTCGGAGGCACGAGCGGAACCACGGCGTCGACCACGATCTTGCCGGCCGCTGCCGGCCTGATCTCGTTCAGGATGGCGTCGTGATTGGCGTAGGGGACGGCGATCACGACGACGTCGGCCGCCGCGGCCGCGCCGAAATTGTCTTTGCCGCTGACGGTGGCCGAACCGTCGGCGGCGTGCATGTCCTTGGCGGCGGCCTCGGCTTTGTCCCTCGACCGCGACCCGAGCACGATTCGGTACCCGGCGTCGGCCCAGCGCCTGGCCAGCGCCGAACCGAGGTCTCCGGTCCCGCCCAGGATCGCGATGGTGGGGCGTTTCTGCAAGTCGTGCTCTTTAAGATGGGGCGAGATCTAACATCGCAGCTGGCACGGACCCTGACGGCCTCATCCTGAGGAGCGCCCTTAAGGGCGCGTCTCGAAGGATGAGGCCGCCCCATCCTTCGAGACGCCTCGCTTCGCTCGGCTCCTCAGGATGAGGGCGGAAGAACAGCAGCGGGTGCGCCAAGCTCACACTTCCACCCTATGGTACTATGTTTAGGAACACAATATCACTGCTCTGCCGGATAGGGCGCCGAGCCCACATCGGCGTGCCGCGACGTTCGCCAACTTCGCCCGACGCTCGTAGGTTGGGTCGAGCCCTTCGCGAGACCCAACAATCGATCGCATCCTGTGGTTCTGAAGCGTTGGGTCTCGCAAGGGCTCGACCCAACCTACGATTTTCCGGCCGCCGAACTATTGACCGTCGACGCCGCACCAGTCGCAGATGCTCAGCGCATTCACCTTGATGGAGGTGATGTAATCGTCGATGGAGACGTACTCGTCGTTCGAATGCATGACCGCGGTCGAGCCGGGGCCGAAGATCACCGTCGGCGTATCGGCATAGCGGTTGAGGAAGCGCGTATCGGCGGCGCCCTGGCGGCCGCTGACCTGAGGCTCGCGGCCAGTGACCTCCTTGTAGTTCCGGCAGACGGTCTCGACGATCGGATGGTTGCGCGGGATTTCGGAAGCCTGCGCGTCGTACCCCACGAACCGCACCTTCGGCGGATGCAGCTTCATCCACGGGTCCGCGGCGGCCGCGCGCGCGACATGGTCCACCAGGCTCTGCTTCACGCCTTCGTGGTCCTCGCCCGGCACCGTCCCGATGCTCCCCTTCAGGAGACAGTTGGCGGGGAACGCGCTCGGATAGTTGCCGGCCGAGAAGCTGCCGATCATGCAGGGAAGCGAATCGAGCGCGTTGGGATAGAGCGGGTGCTTGACCGTCGCGACGCGCTTCGCCTCCAGATCATTGACCGCCTTGGTGATCTTGTTGCCGAGCTCGATTCCGCTGATGCCCTCGTAGCGCTTTTGAATGCCGGCGGGCTTGCCGTGGATCTCGATCTCGAACCAGATGCGGCCGATGCAGGCGGGTTGCACCGCAAGGTCGCTGGTCTCGCCGGAAATGCCGGCGTCGGCCTTGTAGCCGCGGATCACCGTATCCAGGGTTCCGTGGCCGCTGACCTCTTCGTCGACGACCACGTTGATGTGGACGTCGCCCTTGGGCTTCAGGCCCGCCGCCAGCAGGCATTCCACCGCCATGATATGGCTGGCGACGCCGCTCTTCATGTCGGCGGAGCCGCGCCCGTAGATGCGGCCGTCCTTGATGGTGGCGGACCACGGATCGTCGCTCCATCCTTCGCCGCCGCCCACCGGGATCACGTCGGTGTGCCCGTTGAACAGCAACGAGCGCCCGCCGCCCGTGCCCTTCAGCGTCGCGACGATGTTCGGCCGGCCTGCATAGCCCCGATCGACCGGAATGTATCCGGGATGCTTCTTCAGCTCCTCCCAATCGGTTTCCCACATGTCGACGTCGAGGCCGATTTTCGTCATGTAGTCGGAAAGAAATTTCTGCACCTTCGCTTCATCGCCGGTGACGCTGGGTATGGCGATCATCTCCCGCAGAAAGGCGATGGCCTTGTCGCGATTAGCGTCGATCTGATCGAGAAGTTTTTGGCGGGCGCTCATCTAAAGTCCTCCCAGGTCGCCTGAGTACTAATTTGAATTTAGTCGCCGCGCCTACGGGCCAAAGACGGGAATCGGGATGTTCCGTGCCCTCCCGGCAATCTGAGATCATGCACGTTTTGCGTCTCGATGTTCAATCGGACCTGTCGACCAGTGGTAAGATTTGTAACGTCCTGCTCGGTATCCAAGCACTCCAAATCGATTTCCAGTTCATCTGATAGAGAGATGGAACCATCCAACGGGGGGCGAAACGCGACGATTATATCATTGCCGGTTCGTGCTTCACATGTCGGAAGATGGAAATTCAGCTTAATGACAGATGCCTTCATTTCCTGTCACTCTACTCCGCCACGATAGCCGCTCTCACGGCCTCACGCGGCTCGGCGATCGGCCTCATCGGGGACCTTTTTGACCCAAAAGCCTACCGTCCTTTCAAGCTGACCAGTTGCGGCATGTGTGTGCCCAAACCGATCATCCGGAAACCGTATCATTTGGTAGAAGCGGATTGCATTACCGTCAATCTACCGGACTTTCATGTTCGCGGGCGCTTCGCCATGTCCTCATCGCTGACGAACTCACCCCGTCGCGCTTGCTCGCGGCCTTCTCGTATGGCTGCGCGCGTCTCATCGTCGATCTGTACCGGGCCGCCCTTTTTTCCCGTAATGGCCTCCAGGATGCGGCGCGGCGTGATCGGCGAGACCAGCAACTCGGCGCCGAGCGGCCGCAGCGCGTCGTTGATCGCGTTGGCGATCGCCGCCGGCGGCGCGATGGCGCCGCCTTCGCCGATGCCCTTCACCCCGAATTCGGTGTAGGGCGCAAGCGTCTCCATATGATCGACGATGGGGCTGGGTACTTCGGTCGCTCCCGGCAGGAGATAATCCGCCAAAGTAGAGGCCAGCGGCTGGCCCAACGAATCGAACGGCATCTCCTCGTAGAGCGCCGTGCCCACGCCTTGCGCGAAGCCGCCGCAGATCTGTCCATCGGCGATCATCGGATTCACCAGCTTGCCGCCGTCTTCGACGATGACGTAGCCGAGGATCTCGACGTCGCCGATCTCCGGATCGACCGCCACGAGGGCCGCATGGGTGGCATAGCTGAAGGTTCCGGTATCGCGCGGCGGCTTGTACCCGACGGTGGCTTCGAGACCGCCGGGATCGACGTCGCCGGGCAGATCCTGCGGCCGCAGGTACCAGGCGCGCGCGATCTCCGCCAAGCTGACCGACCCGTGCGGGCCGACGGCCTTGCCGTCGTGGATGTGGACTTGGTTGGGCTCGGTCTGCAGCAGGCGTCCACCGATGGTCGCCGCCCGCCTGGCGATTTCCCGGCAGGCCGTCGCCACCGCGCCGCCCGCCATCACCATGCAGCGCGACCCCCAGGTGCCCGTCGAGTATGGCGTCAGCGCGGTGTCGCCGAGCACGACCTTGATCCTGGCCGTGTCGATCCCGAGGACTTCATGCGCCACTTGGGCGAGCGTCGTTTCCAACCCCTGCCCGTGCGAGTGGACCCCAACGCGCAGTTCCAGGCCGCCGTCGGGGGTGAGCCGCGCGGTCGCCTGCTCGTGCCCGGGCACCATCGGAATGCCCCAGCCGTAATAGACCGAGGTGCCGTGCGCCGCCTGCTCGCAATAGGTCGCAAGCCCGATGCCGACCAGACGTCCGTCCGGCTCGCCGCGTCTCTGACGCTCCCGGACACCTGCGACATCGATCGCCGCCACCGCGCGGCGCAACGATTCCGGATAATCGCCGCTGTCGAAATGCTTCTTGGTGATGTTGTCGAACGGCATTTGCCCGGGCTGGACGAGATTTTTTCTCCGCACTTCGTGCGGCTCGATGCCGGCCTCGCGCGCCACGGCGTCGAGCATGAGCTCGAGCGCGAAACACACGCCGGTGCGCGCCACCCCGCGATACGGCAGAATCGGGCACTTGTTGGTGGCGACCGAGAACGTGCGGCACCGGTAGGCGGAAAAATCGTACGGTCCCGGCAGGATGCTCGCCACCTGCGCGGCTTCGAGACAGGCGGAGAACGGATAGGACGAGTAGGCGCCGGAATCGACGATCGCCTCGCAGTCGATGCCGCGCAGGCGGCCGTCGCGATCCGCATAGGCGGTGATGCGGTAATGGTGCTCGCGGCAATTGGCGCCGGCGATCAGATGCTCGCGGCGATCCTCGATCCACCGCACCGCGTGGCCGCAATGCATGGCGAGCCAGCCGAGGCAGATTTCCTCCGGCAACAGGATGCCCTTGTAGCCGAAGCCGCCGCCGACGTCGGGCGCGATGATGCGGACCTGGCCCTCGTCGAGGCCGAGGCACTCGGACAACCCGGTGCGCACGATGTGGGGCATCTGGCAGGCCGAGTACAGCGTCAATTGTTCGAGGCGCGTGTCCCAGAAGGCGACGACGCCGCGGCCTTCGATCGGCGCCATGCATTGCCGGGCGGTACGGATCTCGCGCGAGACCTTGATCGGCGCATCGAGCGCCTTGCCGATATCGATATCGACGAAAGTCTCGAGAAACACGTTGTCGGCCCAGTGCTCATGCACCAGGGCGGCGCCGGGCTGGCGTGCTTCCAGCATGTCGTGGACGGCCGGCAATGCCTCGAAATCGAGGGTCACGGCCTGCACAAGGTCCTCGGCTTCCGCCCGCGTGGCGCCGACGCACATGGCCACCAGCTCGCCGACGTGACGGACCTTGCCGGTGGCGAGCGCCGGCTGTTCCGACACCTTGAAGCCGCGCAAGCCGGACACCGCGCGGATCGGTTTCACGCCGACGAGCTCGGCCGCCGTGAACGTGGCGCCGCGCCGGTCGGCGGGGACGGAAATGCCGCGAATGCGGGCGTGCGCAACCGGACTGCGAACGAACGCGACATCCTTCATTCCCGGCAGCCGGATGTCGGCCACGAATTGCCCACGGCCGCGCACGAGACGGTCGTCTTCCTTTCTGTTGAGACGCGCTCCGACGCCCTGTGCGGACATTGTGGTTCCTTACGATCGTTCGATCGCGTTCAACGCACCTTCGCGGCAAACGTCGCTTCGGGCGCACGCGCGGCATTCGCCGCGCCCGAGGAAGCGGCCGAATGGGCGAGCAGGTCGATGTGCAGCCGGATGACCTCGCTGCGATAGGTGATATCGGCCACGTAGATCGCCATGCCGCTTCCGTCGATCACGACGCAGCGGCATTCGGCGGTCGGCGCACCCAGCCCGATCTTCAAGAGATCGGCGGTCTGCACGCCAGCCCCGCCGATCACGATCGTCTGGTAGGCATGCTGAATTTCGATATCGGTAAGACGCGCGAGGATTGCGAGCGCGGGACGGGTCAGAAAGCCTTCCGGATCGCGATCGAACACCGCCTGGGCGAGATGCAGGTTGACGATGCCGTAGGGCTCGCCGTCCTTGTATTGCAGGCTGCGGATGAATCGGTATTTCGGCGCGAGCGTGCCTTCACCCTCGTGCAACTCCGGGAACGCCGGCAGGCGATCGACCTTGATGCGCTTCGGGACGTTGTCCTTGATCGAGTCGATCAGGATCGCCCAGTCGGTGGCGAGCTCGAGCCAGTGCCGGCTCGGCGGCTTCTCCGCCACGAACGTGCCGCGCCCCTGATGACAATGCAGCAATCCTTCCTGGCGCAATATGTCGACTGCCTGACGAACGGTGACGCGCGCCACCTCGAACTCGCGCTCGAGCTCCACCAGGGTGGAGATCTTCTGCCCCGGCTGCCATTGCTGGCGCTCGATGCGCTGACGCATGATCGCCGCAACCTGGATGTAGAGGGGAATGCGGCTGCGGTCGTACGCCTTCAAGAGTTTGGACATCGTCGCTTTCTCCCAAGCGCTGCTTCTATCACCGGCGAAACTTGCCCAGCAATCGCGCGAGCGCGCGCTTCACGCGGGCGACGATGACGGCGCCGAGCAGCGAGCCGGCTGCGATCGGCGCCGTGTCGATCGCGCCCGATGATCCCGCCAGGCGCCGTTCGAGATTGCGCGCGAACATGTCTGTCAGGCGCGCCGCCACGTCATCGATGATCGTGGATCGTCCGAACTGCGCCAGCGGTCCGAGCAAGAGGGCGCGGACCGCGATATCGACCCGGGTGGCCGCTCCGGCTTGCTCTGCAGTCAATCCGTATTCGATTTCGGCGCTCGCCCGCGAAGCGCTGAGCCGGTCCCGCCCCGCACCGAGGATCGTCCCGCGCTGCAGCGCCGCGTCGCGGATGACGCGCGCTTCCCCGGCGAACGTCGCGCCGATCGGGCCGAGCTTCACCGCCACGCGGCCCTGCCACCGGTCGCCGTGCGAACCGGTCAGCGTCGCCCCGGGCATGCAGGGGGCCACGCGTTCCAGGTCGGCGAGGAAATTCCACACCTCGTGCGGCGGTCGCGCGATGATGAAAGACCGACGGAATTCGATATTCGGTTTTTTTCCACTCAAGCCCAAACCGGTTTCGCCGAATGCCGGCTGCGTGCCGCCGTCCCTTGCGGCAGCGACCGGCTGCAAAGAGACGCCGGCGACCGCTGCGCCATGGTGCGACCCCACGGGTCCGAGCCTGCGGCGCGCGTTGACGGGCGCACGATCGCCCAGGGAACGCTCCGCCAACACGCGGCGGATGGCGCGCACGATGCCGACATACCCGGTGCAGCGGCACAGGTTGCCGGCGAGCTCGAGGCGGACACGCCGCTCGTCGGCGCCGGGCAGCCGCATGACGATGTCGCGCGCCGTAATCAGCATTGCGGGCGTGCAGAACCCGCATTGCAGGCCGTGCTCCGCGGCGAACGCGCGGCGCAATGCCGTCATGACGGGATCGTCTTCCAATCCCTCGATCGTCGTGATCTCGGCGCCTTCGCACAGGACCGCATAGGTGATGCACGAGCGCGCCGGCTCGCCGTCGATCAGCAACGTGCACGCACCGCACGCGCCCTGCTCGCAGCGAAGATGCGTGCCGGTGAGAGAAAGCTTCTCACGCAACAGGTCGGCGAGGTGCGTGCGCGGCTCCACGCTCTCGGAGACCGGCGTGCCGTTGACGGTGAGGCTGACGGGCATCATGGCGCCGCCGCCTGGGCAGCCGCCCGCGTCAGCGCCGTGATGTGAAGGCGCAAGGTTGCGGGCCTGGCCAGTCCGGCGCGCTGCAGCAGCGCGGTGGCCGCCGCCTCATCGAGGCGGACGGCGGTTCCCGGTCGCGGGATGCCGCCGAACAGCACGCGCGCGTCGTCGATGACGATCGGCCGGCCTTGCGTCGCGCCGATGACGGCTCGGAATCGGCCGCGGTCGGAATCGACCAGGACGGCGCCGCTCGCGAGGGCGAACTCGCCCGCCTTGCGGCAGACCTTGTAATAGCCGCAGCGCCCGTCGCGGGACGGACGCGGAATGCTGATGGCTTGCAGCAGCTCTCCCGGTTGGAGCGCGACTTCGAACGCGCCGATTACGAATTGCTCGACCGGAACGCGCCGCGTGCGGCGGCCGTCGGCTACGATGCATTCGGCACCGAGCGCGGCGAGCGCGGGCAGCCAATCGCCCGCCGGATCGGCGTGACAGATGCTGCCGCCGATGGTGCCGCGATTGCGCACCGCGCGATAAGCGATTCCCGCGGCGACGCTTGCGAGGATGGGCAATTCCTTGATGCGCACCCGCCCATCCTCGATGTCCGCGGTGGTGACGCAGGCGCCGATCGTGACCGCGTCGGCGTCTTCCTCGATCCGCGTCAATTCAGGAATGGCCGTGATGTCGAGCAGGAGGTTCGGCTGCACCAGGCGCAGATTCAGCATCGGTCCGAGCGACTGGCCGCCGGCCACGGCTTTCGCGCCGCCGTTCGCCTGGCGCAGAATCGCGGCGGCCTCGCCGAGGCTTGCTGCGCGCGCGAACGCAAAATTCGCCGGCTTCATGGCCGCCGCGCCCCGCGCGATGCTTCGGCGATCGCGTCGAGGATTCGTTCGGGCGTGAGCGGCAGATCGTGCACTTCGGCGCCGACCGCGCGCAAGGCGTCGTTCACGGCCGAGACGATCGCGGCGGGCGGTCCCACCGCGCCGCCTTCGCCGATGCCTTTCATGCCGAACTCGGTGTGCGGCGAGGGCGTCTCCATGTGCAGCACGCGGATGTCCGGTACTTCGGTCGCCCCGGGGAGGAGATAGTCGAGCATGGTCGACGCCAACGGCTGGCCTTGCGCATCGAACGCCACCGCCTCCAGCAGGCACGTTCCGATCCCCTGCGCGGTCCCTCCCTGCACCTGGCCGTCGACGATCATCGGATTGACGAGCTTGCCGCCGTCTTCCACCACGACGTAGTCGAGGATTTCGATCAGCCCGGTGCCCGCATCCACCGCGACCAGCGCGGCGTGCGTCGCGTAGCTGAATGTCCCCATGTCGCGCGCCGGACGATAGCCGGCGGTGACTTCCAGGCCGCCTTGATCGACGTCGGAGGGCAGATTCTGCGGCTGCAGATACCAGGCGCGCGCGACCTCGCGCAGGGTGACGCTCGCGCCCCGTCCGACCACGCAGCCGCCCGCGACGTGGACGTCGGCGGGATCGGCCTGCAGCAGCCATGCACCGATCCGGCCGGCGCGCTGCGCCAGCGCGCGTGACGCCTGCGCGACGGCGCCGCCCGCCATCACCATCGATCGCGAGGCCCAGGTTCCGGTGGAGAACGGGCTGTAAAGCGTGTCGCCCTGCAACACCTTGATGCGGTCGAAGTCTATCCCGAGGATCTCGTGCGCCACCTGCGCCAGCGTGGTCTCGTGGCCCTGGCCGTGCGAATGGGTGCCGACGCGGATCTCCAGATCTCCGTCAGCGGTGAGCCGCACGGTCGATTGCTCATAGCCCGGCACGACCGGACGGCCCCAGCCGGCCAGCACCGCGGTGCCCATGGCGCCTTGCTCGCAGAAGATCGAGAACCCGACGCCGATCAAACGTCCGTCCGGCTCGGGCACGCGCTGGCGCTCGCGGACGGCGGCAAGCCCGATCGCCGCAACCGCGCGGCGCATGGATTCCGGGTAATCGCCGCCGTCGAATTGCTTCTTGACCACGTTCTCGAACGGCATCTGTTCGGGCCGGACGAGGTTTCTCAACCGCACCTCGTAGGGTTCGAGACCGGCCTCGCGGGCGATCGCATCCATGATCACTTCGACCGCAAGGCACACGCCGGTCCGCGCGACGCCGCGATACGGCAGGATCGGGCACTTGTTGGTCGCCACCGCGGCGGCGCGACAGCGGTAGAGATCGAAGTCGTAAGGGCCCGGCAGCAGGCTCGCCACCTGCGCGGCCTCGAGCGCGGACGAGGTGGGATAGACCGAGTAGGCGCCGGCATCCACGCTGGCGACGCAATCGAGCGCCTTGAGCCGCCCGTCCCGGTCGGCATAGCCGGTGATGCGGTAATGGTGCTCGCGGCAATTGGCATTCGCGGTGAGGTGCTCGCGGCAATCCTCGAGCCAGCGCACCGGCGTGCCGCCGCGCACGGCGAGCCACGCCAGCGCCACCTCTTCGCGGCAGAGCAGGCCCTTGTAGCCGAAGCCGCCGCCCACGTCGGGCGAGATGACGCGAATGGATCCGTCACTGAGGCCGAGGCACTCGGCGACGCCGCGCTGCACGAGGTGCGGCATCTGGGTCGCGCTGACGATCGTCAGGAATCCGAGCCGCGCGTCCCAATAGGCGACGACGCCGCGTCCCTCCAGCGGGAACATGCAATGGCGCGCGGTGCGGATGTCGCGCGTGACCTTGATGGCGGCGGTCTCGGCGACGCGGTCGATCGCGCCGTCGTGGAAGAATTCGATGAAGACGTTGTCGCCCCACTCCTCGTGCACCAACGGCGCGTCCGGCGCCCGGGCGGCGAGCATGTCGACGACCGGCTCCAGCTCCGCGTAATCGACGACGACGGCAGCGGCGATATCCTCGGCTTGCGCGCGCGAGGCGGCAACGCAGATGGCAACCAGCTCGCCGACGTAGCGGACCTTGTCGCCCGCCAGAATGGGTTCGGAGGAATGCTTGAAGCCGCTGAGCGCCGTCGCGGCGCGGATCGGCTTGACGTCGGCCAGATCGTAGGCGGTGAAAACGGCGCTTCTGTGTGCGTCGGGCACGTGCACGTCGAGGATGCGTCCGTGCGCCACCGTGCTGCGCACGAACGCGACTTCGCGCGCACCGGCAACCCGGAAATCGGCGACGTACTGGCCGCGCCCGCGCAGGAATCGGTCGTCCTCCTTGCGCAGAACGGAAGCCCCGACTCCCTGGCCCGGCATGCTTAACTCTTAGGCTCAAGCGGAATACACACGGCAGGTGCGGCTTGCTCCACCTCTCCCCATTGGGGAGAGGTCGGCCGCGAAGCGGCCGGGTGAGGGGGAAATGTCTGCGTTGTCGTGACTCTTTGACCCCTCACCCCGACCCTCTCCCCAATGGGGAGAGGGAGTCGCGCCGAGTTCTCGACTTTGTCAGTGCTAAAACCCGATAGCATTGCGACGAGCCTCCGGATGACGCGTGCGCGTGCGCGTGGATGCCCAAAGAAGGAGCTTGCAAGCGCGGTCAAGGGACGCCATCCTCAAGAGTGACGGTTATTAGTATGATAGTATGATCGCGCTGTGAAGGTCTAAGGCCGACCCGGCACGGGAATCGCGCAAGCGTGCTTTCCGGGTTGCGCGCTTTCGGCCGCATGTTGATCGCTGCCGGTGAGGGGAGCCGCTCGATGCTGTCGGCAGTCGCCTCGGAGCCATCCGAGCCAGGCCCGAGTTGCGCCGATGACGGCGGCCGTCGCGCAACGACCGTGCGCATCGCAGCTCTCAAGAAGACCTATGGCGACCTCGAAGCGATCCGCGAGATATCGTGCGACGTCGCCGACGGGGAGTTTCTCAGCGTGCTGGGTCCGAGCGGTTGCGGCAAGAGCACCCTGCTCATGATGATTGCCGGACTGATCCCTCCCACCGCCGGCGAGATCCGCGTCAAGGATGCGAAAGTGGCTGGGCCGCGCCGGGAAGTCGGCGTGGTGTTCCAGAGCCCGGTCCTGTTGCCGTGGCGCACGGTGCTGCAGAACGTGCTGTTTCCCATCGAATTGTTGAAGCTGCCACGTGCGCAGTACGAGCCGCGCGCGTGGGAATTGCTGCGCATGGCGAAAATCGAGGAATTCGCCGCCCTGTTGCCGCGGCAGCTGTCGGGAGGCATGCGGCAGCGCGTGGCGATCTGCCGGGCGCTGGTGCACAATCCGAGCATCCTGCTCATGGACGAGCCGTTCAGCGCGCTGGACGCGATCACGCGCGACGAGATGGGGGTCGAGCTTCTGCGCATCTGGCAGGCCAATCGCAAGACCGTGGTCTTCGTCACCCACAGCATCCGCGAAGCGGCGTTCCTGTCCGACCGCGTGCTGGTGATGGGCCGCCGGCCCGCGACCATCATCGACGAGCTCGCGATCGATCTTCCGCGGCCGCGCCACATCGCCATGACCGAGGACGAAACGTTCAACCGCTTCGTTCGCCATCTTCGCAAGGCCATCGAGGCAAGCCATGCCGGATAAGCTCAGGATACACGCGGCGACGGTCGCGTGGCCGATCCTCGTCACCGTCGTCATGCTGCTGGCCTGGGAGCTTGCCGTCAGGATGCTGGGCATCCGCAGCATCATCCTGCCGCCGCCGTCGGCGGTGTTCGCCGTGATGGTGACGCGCTACGATCTCCTGCTCGCGCATCTGTGGCCGTCGCTCTACATGACCGTGCTCGGATTTCTGCTCTCCGTGGTCGGCGGCGTCTTCGTCGCCGTGCTGATCACCTACTCCACCATCGTGCGAATGGGCTTCTATCCGGTCATCGTCGTCTCGCAGGTGATCCCGAAGATCTCCATCGCGCCCCTGTTCATCGTGTGGTTCGGCACCGGAACCATGTCCAGCCTGCTGCTCGCGTTCCTGATCGCCTTCTTTCCGATGACGATCAACGCGGCGATGGGCTTCGAGTCGATCGACGAGGACATCCATCGCATGGCGCGCACCTTCATGGGCTCGCGCTGGCAGATCTTCTGGAAGATCCGCATGCCCAATGCGCTGCCCTATATTTTCGGCGGCATGAAGATCTCCATCACGCTCGCCATCATCGGCGTCATCGTGTCGGAATTCGTCGCGTCGCAGGAAGGCATCGGCTACCTGATCAAGCTCGCCGGCGGTCTGTTGGACACCCCGCTGATGATGGCGGCGATCGCCGTGCTCAGCATCAGCGGGCTGGCGCTCTACGTGATCATCGCTGGCGCCGAAAGCTGGGCCGTGTACTGGCAGCCCCCGGTCGAGGCCGGCGGCATCGGCGGCGGCTGATGCGTACCCAAGGGGGGTCCTTGACCAACCGACCGTTGGAGGAAGGTGCAACGATTGGTTCAGTGAAAAGGGAGGTCACTGCCGCTATGCTGACGACACACCGACAGAGGAGTTGATCCAATGCCGCTACATCGCCGTTCCTTCCTGAAGCTCGCCGGCACCACCGCGGCCGCGACCGCCGGTTGGGGGATCGCCACGCCGGCGATCGTGCGCGCGGCGACCGCCGTGAAGATGACGCTGCCGTGGCTGCCGCTCGGCACCTTCAGCTACGCGTTCGTCGCCAAGAAGATGGGCTTCTGGGACAAGCGCGGCCTCGACGTGACCATCGATCGCGGTTTCGGCTCGGGCAAGGTGTGCGTGCCGGTGGACCAGGGGCAGTATGATTTCGGCATCCTCGATCTCGCCGTGATGATGAACTGCGCGGCGCGCGGGCTCGACCTCGCGGCGATCGCGGGAATCTGGCCGCGCTCGCCGGTCGGCATTTTCTCGCTGAAGGAATTCAACATCACCAAGCCGA
>WNGA01004984.1_pt1 | contig 23368 bp, 14 predicted proteins | sample 5400061 | NCBI WGS metagenome assembly WNGA01 (sample SAMN13153366, study PRJNA577476) | soil metagenome | isolation source: 100 cm soil or saprolite under grassland replicate 2 | place: USA:California | collected 2016-06-15
TCAGCGCAAGCTGCTACGCGGTGGTCGCCGAGGCGATCCGCCGTGCCCGCGCCGCCGGAGTTATCGTCAGCTTCGACGTCAATTATCGCGCCAAGCTGTGGAACGCGGCCGCTGCCGGAGCCAAACTGCGGCCGCTGGTTGCCGAGGCCGACATCCTGTTCTGCAAGAGCGCCGATGCGACATCGCTGTTCGGCTGCCAGGGCGAGCCGCGCGAGCTGATAGGCAGCTTGAAGGCGCTCACGCGGGCACAGACGGTCTTCAGCACGTTTGGGGCCGATGGCGCAGCGCTGCTGGCGGACGATCGATTCACCATGCAGCCCGCGCTGCCGGTGGAGATCGTCGATCGAATCGGCAGCGGCGACGCCTTTGCCGCCGGCGCGCTCGACGGCTGGTTGGACGGCGATGCACAGTTGGGCCTACAGCGCGGCGTGGCGCTGGCCGCAATCGCGCTCTCGCAGCACGGCGACCGCGTACTCTCCACCCGCGCCGAGCTGAATGCGGTGATCGCTCAGGAGCGGCGCGATGTCGCACGATAGAACCAACGTAATGCGTAAAACGTAATGTGTAGCAGCTGAAAAGCTTACGCATTACGTTTTACGCATTATTTACTACACATTGCGCTTCAAGAAAGGTAGATCTATGTCAGCGATACAACAGATTCTCGCGAACAAAATCGTGGCAATCGTGCGACTCGACGACTACGCGCGCGCGGTGGATGTGGCGCGGGCGCTCGTGGCCGGCGGCGTCAGCGTGCTTGAGTTCACGCTCACGGGCAAAGGCGCGAACCAGGCGATTACGGCGGTGCGGCAGAGCCTGGGCGACGCGGCCTGCGTCGGCGTTGGCAGCGTGCTGAAGCCCGAAGAGGCGCATGCGGCGATTGAATCCGGGGCGCAGTTCGTGGTCACGCCCGCCGTGCGCAAGCAGGTGATCGCGGCGTGCGTCAACCGCGGCACGCTGGTGCTATCGGGCGGCTTCACCCCTACCGAGCTGCTCGAAGCCTACGAGGCCGGCTCGGAGCTGGTCAAGCTGTTTCCGGCACAGCAGGGCGGGCCGCGCTACCTCAAAGATGTGCTCGCGCCACTGCCGTTCCTCAAGCTGGTGCCGACCGGCGGTGTCAGCGCCGAGAACGCGCGCGATTACCTGGCCGCGGGCGCGGTGGCGCTGGGCATCGGCGGGAATCTGATCTCCAGGCAGGCCGTCGCGATGGGCGCGTTCGATCAGATCACGGCGGCGGCGCGGGCGAGTGTGGAAGCGGCACGGTAAGTCTGGTCAAGAGCTTTGCGTTATATCCGGCTGGAATAGTATGGCAATCACGGTAATGCATCGTGGGGAGGTATCGAAGCCGTGTCCCCTCATTCCGAGCTGCCACACAGTCTCCTCGAATGTCGTAAGGCACTGCCCTACGACGCACATTGTGCTTCTGCGCTAATACTGTCATGTAGTGAAGTTTAGGTCTTTTTCTCTCATGCGCCCACGAAATTTGCTGTTTCGCCCGTTTATTGTTTAGAGACACCAAGCCACCCACCACCTTCGCGCCACGCTGGGCGCTCTCGAGGTTCGTCCGACGGCCGGTTCGTTCAACGCGCCTTAATCGCACTCGCTATGACAGCCGACGACAGGTGGCCGCCGATCGCGATGCATGCCGATCGCGGCGCTATCCTCGGCCGTCAAAGAGGGAGCAACGCATCAATTATGGATACAGTGACCTTGGCCAGCCGGCTCTTCGAGAACCCCGCGGCGCTGCCGGAGATCGTCGTGCCGCTCGCGGACGCCGGCGCGGCCGCCCTGGTCGATCACCTCAAGGCGGAGGCCGACCGGCACTGGTGGATCAACGCCAACCGCTCGCTGGAGCTGGCCGATCTGCTCGTGCGGATCGGGCAGGCGCGCGAGAACGTGTGGCAGATCGCACTCGGCACGATGGCGCGCGGGGATGCGCTGAAGTTCGTTGGCCGGCGCGAGGAAGCCTGGGAGTTGCTGGGCGAGGCCGGGCAGCTGTTCCAGGATGTGGGCGACGAGGTCGGCTGGGCGCGGACGCGGATCGGCCGGCTGGTGATCTGCATGGAGCTCAATTGTGTGCGGGAGGCGCTCGCCGATGCGGAGCTGGCGCGCGACATCTTCACGCAGCACGCGGAGCAAGAGCGCCTCTTTGGCCTGTACAACAACCTGGCGATGGTCTATGGGCATCTGGGAGATCAACAAAAGGCGCTGGAAATATATCTCCTGGCGAAGGCCATTGTAGAGACGTTAGGCGATCGAGCGCAGCAACACTTAAGCTTACTCTATGTCAACATGGGCTACACATACCATAGGCTCGGCGACTTCCATCGAGCTATAGATTACCATCAGCGCGCCCAGGCACTTTTTCATAAACGAAACGAGACACGCGGCGTTGCACTCGCCGAACATAACCTGGCCCACATAGCAATCGGCCAAGGCCAGCATCGGCGCGCTCTACAGCTGCTTCACCATGCACACAATCTCTATCTTGCGGGGCAGCTGCACCTCGACGCGAACCACGTCAGGCGCGACATGGTCGAAAGCTACCTCTTGCTCAATCGTTACGCCGAGGCGCGCGACCTGGCAGAGCAGGTCATCGCCCACTACCAGGGATCTGGTTCAGCGTACCGAGAAGGACTTACGCTACTGCACCTCGCCAGCGCTGAAGCGCATCTTGGCCGATTTGAGGCCGCGCAGACAGCGATTCACCAGGCAGAAGAGCGCTTTGCAGCGCTTGAGATACCGATCTGGCTTGAGATCGCCCGCCTGCGCGACGGACAAATCGCTCTGCACCTTGGTGAGATCGCGACCGCACGGCAGATCGCGGCGGCCGCACAGACTGCCTTTGCAGCAGCGGGCGCGCAGATCGAATACGGCGAGGCAGCACTGCTGCATGGACAGACGCTGCTGGCCTCAGGCGAGCCGGGAGCCGCTCTCCAGCAGAGCACAACCGCGCTGCGGGTCGCCCAGCGCAGTAATGTCCCGCCCCTGCGCTACAGCGCGCACCTGCTGCTCGGCCGTATCGCGGAGAACCAGGGCAACAGCGCGCGCGCCGCACAGCGGTACACCGCCGCGATAGCAACAATCGATCGCGTACAGCGCGCCTTGACGATCACACTGCGTCCGGGCTTTCTGGAAGACAAGGCCGAGGCGCTTCATCGGCTGCTCCAGCTCCACCTCCGAGCAGAACGAGCCACCAACGCCTTCGAGGTGCTTGAGCGCGCGAAATCGCAGACACTGCTGGGCTATCTATCCAACCGCGAACAGCTCCGCTGGGCCTGCGCCGACGAGCGCTGCCGCGGGCTTCTTGACGAACTCAACCGGCTACGCCAGGAACACCAGTGGCTCTATCGACTCGCTCACGATCGAACGACTGCCGATGAAACACAGAAGACGACCATCACACCGGAGCGCGCGTTAGCCGAGGTAGCCGAGCGCGAGCGACAGATGCGTGCGATCACTGAGCAACTCTACCTATATAGCGGCGACGATCGGGCGGTCGGAATCACCGCACCGCGAACGGCCGATGTGCAGGGCGGCCTTGACGATCAGACCCTGCTGATCGAATTTTATAACGATGGGTTCGACCTGTGGGCATTCACGCTCGACCGGAAGAGCCTGGAGATCCACCACCTGCCGGTCGCCGTCGCCGACGTAGGGCGGCTGTTGGTCCAACTGCAGGCGAACATCGACTTCGCGCTTAAAGCTGGCCCCGGCGCTCCGTCGATTCGCGGCCTAACGAACGTGGGGCAACGAATCTTGCAGCGGCTGCACGCTGCCCTGCTCGCACCGCTCGCCACACGCGTGGCCGGTCGAGCGCGGCTGATCGTTGTGCCCTACGGTGCGTTGCACTACCTGCCGTTCCACCTGCTGCGCGACGATTCGGCCTACCTGATCGAACGGCACGAGGTAGTCGTCTTGCCAGCTGCGGGGCTGGTAACGCGGCATACCCCGGTGCAGTCGCCGGGCGCTCGCATCCTGAGCCATTCATGGGATGGTCGCTTGGCGCAGACATGCGCCGAGGCGCGGACTGTCCAGCGTCTGTTCGGCGGCGAGGTGTACGCCGAGGATGCGGCACGCCGCGATGCCCTGAGCGCGGCACCAACCCAGATTCTGCACATCGCCGCGCACGGCGAGCATCGCCTCGACCAGCCGGATCTGTCGTACATCCAGCTCGCAGATGGGCAGCTCTACACCGACGACTTGCTCCAGCACGACCTGAGCTACGAGCTGGTGACGTTGAGTGCATGCGAGACCGGCCACGCCAACGTCGCCGCCGGGGATGAGCTGATTGGCCTGGGCCGCGGCTTCCTCTACGCTGGCACCGGAGCATTGATCGCCAGCCTGTGGCGGGTCGCCGACGACACGACGATCGGATTGATGGAACGCGTGTACGTATCGTTACGTGCCGGCGCTTCGAAAGCTGCGGCGCTCCGCAACGCACAGCGCGGCTTTTTGATTGAAGAGCCGCAGCTTCATCCCGCGTTCTGGGGGGCATTTCAGCTTGTTGGTGACGCAAACCCTCTGTCAAGCTGTTGATATGAAAGAAAGGAATGCACATGGAAAAGATCAAACCTTCGGACGAACCGAACCAGCCCCCGCCAGGCGATCCGAACCAGCCCTCGCCTGGCGATCCAAACGAACCTCCCCGCGAGCATATCCACTTCGCGCGCGGACAGTTCGGCCTCGTCGTCCGGCACCGGTCGAATATCGCGGCGCGCGAGATCATCAGGCGACTTCAAGCGAGCGGGCTGTTCAGAATCCCGCCAGACGCAAACGTCCGACAAAAATCCAATGGGAGGGCGAGTATACTGGCGGGCGATGACCAGCCAGTCGCATACTTCTCGCCAGAGCGCGTGACAACCTTTGATCCGAGTCGATTCGACACACCGGCTGAGGGGAATCCCAGGGCGTTCTCACTGGTCTTCGCTGACGTACCGGCGCTGCGCGACGAGACGCTATTGTTAGCCTACCTCACGCAGCTGTATCCGAAAATCAGCGAGCAGTTCAAGGATAAGGCAGCCGACTTCTTTGTGGAGCCTGCGGCGACCCCCAACTGGCTGTCGTGCGCCTCCGGGGAAACTGATGGCTCCGGCGGCCCCGGCGGCAGACCGGTTCCGCCACGCGGCGCTCTTGAGGAGGGCTTCCAGAGGGAGCAGGGGGCGCTGCCGGACAAACTCGACATCAAGAAACCGCACGGACAGCGCGGGGAGGCCGTCCATGTATTCATTCTCGACACAGCACCGTGCGAGGTCGACCTGCGGCGCGCCTTCAGGAAGTGGGTGACAGGAGCGCCGAGAAACGGCAATCGGCCGAATCCACAGCTTGCAGCGCTGATCGGCCCGAATGGCGCCCTGCGCGACTCGCTCGGACGGCTGCAGATCGATTACGCCGGGCATTCGCACCTGCTGGAGGGTGTCAATGCGTTCTTGCCCGACCACGACTACGTAATGTCGGACCACGGCCTGTTCGTCGCCAGCATCATCAACGCTTTAGCGCCGGCGGCCAAGCTCCACCTGATCGAGGTGCTGAATCCCTATGGCGTCGGCACACTCGAGTCGATCGCGCGCGGTTTCGCGCGCGCCGCCGACTTCATACTGAAGAATCCGGGCGCAACGGTGGTTGTCAACGCCAGCCTGTTCCTCGGCGTCGTGCAAAAAGACCAGGCGGCGATCGATGAGTTGGCGAAGATCGACCCCTTCTGGGCAAGGTTCAAAGAGGGCGACATCGACGGGCTGGTAGCGCCGCTGCGCGAAGTCTGTGCTTTCATCCACACGCACGTGGGCCGGGTCGCCGCCGCCGCCGGCAATGATGGCCGGATAAGAACAAATGGGGATGGGCAGGTAGAGGACTTCCACCCGGCCGCGCGCTTCCCCGCCGCCTATGAGAACGTCGTCGGCGTCGCTGCGCTCAACCTGGACGACTCGATCGCGATCTACACCAACCTGGCGGACCTTCAGGGCGATGAGGGGATCGCAACCTTCGGGGGGGACAAGATCGGCGAGGATTCGGATCCCGAAAAGGGAGTGCTCGGCGTGTACATCGGCTCGTTCCCGGATGGCACGCCAAACCGCTTCGGCCTGGCGCGCTGGTCGGGCACGTCGTTCGCCACGCCGAGGGTCACCGCCGCCTTCGTCGCGCTGATGAGCGATGGCGTGTCGCAAAGGGATGCGTTCAAACGAATCAGAGACATTCCAGTCGTTGGCGAGCCGCGAGTGGGCGGCGAGGTGCTGCCGCAGAAGTAGCAACGCTACCCATCTAAGTCACGTCCTTGCGGCTTTTACGTTTGGGGCTAGAGGTGCCGGCGGACGGCTTCGATAACCAGCCGGGCGACCTACTAGAACGAGCCCGACGTGCCTGAGACTGCCGGCGCAGCGGCATTTGGGGGCACCCAGACGGGCGGGGTGACTGATCCAAATCTCGGTATGATCGGCGTGTATATCGGATCGTACCCGGATGGGATTCCGAACACGCTGGGTCTGGCCAGTTGGGTGGGCACGTCCTTCGCCACGCCGGTCGCCAGCGCCAGTCTGGCCACCTTGTTGTGCGAGCTCGAACCCGCGGAAGCGATCGCCCGGATCAAGCAGGCCCTATTCACCAACCAGGCGCTCGAAGGCGGCGGTAGCGCATCAGCGCACCGCCACAAGCTCGGTCGTCTCGGCGAAGCGCTTGAGCGCCTCGAGTCGCTGGACGACGTCGCGCTCAAAGACCAGGCAAAAGATTGGGTCGAGCAGGGCGCGCAGCCAGGCGGGCCGCGCCGTCACGTGGTAGCGGAACACCACCCGCGTGGTATCCGGCGCCACGGTCTTGAAGCGCCACGAGCCGGCAAACGAGCCGAACAGCGCCGGCCCACGCGTCATCTTCACCGCGGCAACATGGGGCCGCTGGAAGGAAACATACTCGGTCTCCATGCCCAGGCCACTGCGCGCCACACACCAGGCCCGCACCCCCAGCGCGGGAGCGGCCGCGCCGCCAATCAGGCGGGCCTCTTTCAGAAACGGGTCCCAATCCAGGCGCCGATCGTAGTCTTGCGTCAGGTCGAACAGCGCGTCGGCGCCGGCACGGATATCAATGGCGGCCTCAAAGGTTGGCATTGCTCGTTCCTTTCAGACATTCGTAAACAACATTCGGGTCATGTGCCGCCAGGGAGCCACTGACGCTCCCAAGCCGCTCGCCGGCGCATCAAGCAGCGAGAACCAGATCGCCGGCTTCATGGCCGCCCGCAGGCGCCGATCGACGCGCTCGGTCTGCCGCTCGGACAAACGCTTCCAGCGCGGCAGCATGCGCCGCTCGATCCAGCGCCAGCGCTCCTCGAACACGCCAATATTACCATCGGCATGAAAATCGCGAAAGGTCTCGACGAGCGTCGGTATCGGCGACGGCACCCAATCGGCGAGGATGTCCCAGATCGCCTGGTTGCCCTGGTAGACGCCCGGCTGCAACACACTTTCCTGCTCGTACTTGAGTAGAACGGTGTTGCCGGCCCAGATCAGCGCCGGCTGTTCGGTCCGCCAGCCTTGGTCGATCTGGCGCCAGGCTTCATAGACCTCTTGATCCAGCTGGCCGGCGGCCGCAAGCGCCGCCAGTTCCTCGATGCCGGCTTGCTCGTAGGCCAGGTGCTGCCAGTAGATGTCGGCGAACACCAGCCAGTTGCCCAAACACAGCTGCTCGAACACCGCACCTGCCTCGCGCCCGATCAGCCCGATCAGGCAGCCCAAGCGCGTCACATCCAGCGCCAGCATGAGGTACATGCCGCGCCCGACCGCGGCAGATGTTAGCGCGGCCATCCCGGCCCATTTATAGATCGGCGGGCGGCGCAGGTACAGTTCGGCATATGCTTCGGTGATCTGCGCGTTGCGCTTCAACAGATCACGCGTCGAAAGTGGCCGATTGGGGACCAGGCCGATACGTTTGCAGGCTTTGGCGTGCCAGTATTCTCGCGTGTACATTTGAGTAGCTCCATCCGTAAATGACACGACCTACGCGGTCACTCGCAAAACACGGATTTTTGTTCCTCGTCTCGAACGTTTTCGTTCTGCGAACGAAAACGTTCGAGACGAGAGATTTTTAATCCGTGATGGTTCACTGGTCGCATCTGCTGCGTAACTCTTGCAAATGATGGAGGCAGGATCTATATGATTCCTGCCTCCAGACTGTGACGAATATGCTCGGGCGATTACTTGCGCCGCTGCCGCATCACGCGCACCGGCTGGAGCGCGAGTTGGCGCTGAGGCACCGGCAGCGACGACCGTACGAAGCCGATCAGATAGCCCAGGATGCGTGCCGCCAGACGCTCGAAGCCGATCAACCCGGCCACCGACCCGGCAAGAACGAGCAGTCCATGGATCAGGGCAACCCGGCCGTCGAACGCCAGCGTGGCCATACCAGTGAGCGCGATGTTGCCGAGCAACAACAGCCCACCGATCGCGGCCGGCCGCACTAACACGCCGCTGAAGAACGCCAGCGCCACCGCCATCTCAAGGAACGGCATCGCATGCGAGAGCGGCACGGTCGCTCCCGAACTAACCAGGAATGCCGCAACATCGCGATAGAAGGCCAACGGCACCGGCATATTGCCCTTGGCGACTTGCTCAAGAATTGCGCCGGTCGGGTCGCTGGTGAGCCAGCCGGATTCAAACTTACCCATACTCATCTGGAACCAGATCCAGCCAACATACAGCCGCAGCGCCAGCCAGATCGGCGCGGAGTAGCGGTGGGTGAATGGCCAGCTGATCGTCTTCTGTATTCGCTTCGCCACGTAAGCCATCGTTGTCGGTTGGGCCATTGATGCGTGTGAATTGGTTGTCATGACTGAAAGCTCCTCTATAGTGAATGTAGCGGTTATTGCGTTCTTTTGTTGAGTACAGTGTATTCTGAACGGCTCCCGCTGTCATGAGGCTATGCCCCTATATCGGTCGGGATATTCTCCCATCTTATTACCCCTATTGAGATGGAGCGATCATCTGAGTTTATTACGCATACCGCCTCTGCTACCCCCAGATGGTGTACAATGAATGGCACAACCTACGCACTACACACTATCGAAGCTGGGATGGCTTAAAAACGGCAAATTCCCGACTACAACAGGACACACCATGAAACGAGCGCTTTTCGACGGCGAGCACGCGATGTTCCGTGACTCCTTCCGCACCTTTCTCGAGCGCGAGGTCGCGCCGTTCTACGCTGAGTGGGAGCAGGCGGGCATCGTGCCCCATGAGGTCTGGCGCAAAGCTGGGCGGCACGGCTTCCTGGGCACCGACGTGCCGGAAGAGTACGGCGGCGCAGGCATGCGCGATTACCGCTACAACGCCGTGATCGTCGAGGAGCTGGCGCGCAAGTGCTATATGGGCATCGGCATTCCAGTGCACAACGATATTGTGATCCCTTACGTTTTGCACTATGCCACGCCTGCGCAGCAACAGCGCTGGCTGCCCAAGCTCGCCGGCGGCGAGTGGGTCGGCGCGATCGCGATGACCGAGCCTGGGGCGGGCAGCGACCTGGCCGGCATCCGCACCAGCGCCATCCGCGAGGGCGATCAGTATGTGCTGAATGGACAGAAAACGTTCATCTCGAACGGCATCCTCAACGATCTGGTGATCGTGGTGGCCAAGACCGACCCGGAGCGCGCGCACCGTGGTATCAGCCTGCTGGTGGTCGAGCGCGAGATGGAAGGCTATCGGCGCGGGCGCAACCTCGAAAAAGTTGGATTGCACGCCCAGGACACTGCCGAGCTGTTCTTCGACAATGTGCGCGTACCCGCCGAGAACATGCTTGGCCGCGAAGGCGAGGGCTTCAGCTACTTGATGCAGCAGCTACCCCAGGAGCGGCTGACGATCGCGGTCAGCGCGATTGCCGCGGCCGAGGCGGCGCTGGAATGGACGATCGCCTACTGCAAGGAGCGCGTCGCATTTGGCCAGCCGATTGCCGATTTCCAGAACACGCGCTTCAAGCTCGCCGAGATCAAAACCGAACTCATCGTTGGGCGCACGTTCGTCGACGAGTGCATTCTGGCGCATAATCGCCGCGAGCTTAATGCCGAAGAGGCGGCAATGGCCAAATGGTGGACTACCGAGCTGCAAAAACGCGTGGTCGACGAGTGTGTGCAGCTGCACGGCGGCTATGGCTATATGCTCGAATACCCGATCGCGCGGCTGTACCTCGACACGCGAGTGCAAACGATCCACGGCGGCACCACCGAAATAATGAAGGAGATTATTGGGCGCGCGCTGCTGAGCTAGCGCCGCTCGGCGCAACGATTGTGCGGCCTTGCCGCTCCAAACAGGGTATGTTTGCCTTCGGCAGAGCGGTACTTTATCTTATTATCGTTTTTCGTTTTTGCGCTCTACGAGCGCAAAAACGAAAAACATTGAATCAGGAAGTACCATGCTGCCGCAGGCAAAAGGCGCGACTCGCGCGACAAAAAAAAGGACAACTTATGGCAGAAGCATTCATCTACGCGGCCATCCGCACGCCGCGCGGCAAAGGCAAGCCCGACGGCTCGCTGCACGAGGTCAAGCCGGTAGCGCTGCTGACTGGCCTAATGCATGAGCTGCAGCGCCGCACGAACCTCGATACCGCGCAGGTCGAAGACGTGGTGCTCGGCTGCGTCACGCCGATCGGCGACCAGGGCGGCGATATCGCCAAGACCGCCGCACTGGCGGCCGGCTGGGATTGGCGCGTACCCGGCATGCAGCTCAATCGCTTCTGCGCCAGCGGCCTCGAGGCGGTCAATTTGGCCGCGATGAAGGTACGCTCGGACTGGGAAGATCTGGTTGTCGCCGGCGGCGTCGAGTCGATGTCGCGCGTGCCGATGGGCAGCGATGGCGGTGCAATCTACGCCGACCCAGCGACCAGCCTGGCGATCGGCTTCGTGCCACAGGGCATCGGCGCCGACCTGATCGCCACGCTGGACGGTTTTTCGCGCGAGGATGTCGATCGCTTCGCCTGTGAGTCGCAGCGCAAGGCCACCCAAGCGCGTGCCAACTGTTACTTCTCGAAATCGCTCGTGCCGGTCCACGATCCTAATGGTCTGCCGATCCTGGCGCACGACGAGTTCATTAAGCCGCAGACCAACATGAATGGGCTGGCAAAACTCCAGCCTTCATTCGCGGCGCTCGGCGCCATGGGCTTCGACGTGGTGGCGCAGCAGAAGTACCCGCAGGTCGAGCGGATCGACCATGTGCATACCGCCGGCAACTCCTCCGGTATCGTCGACGGCGCCGCGCTGGTGCTAATCGGCTCCGTGGCCAAGGGCCAGGCGCTCGGCCTTGCGCCACGCGCGCGCGTAGTCGCCACCGCGCTCAGCGGGGCCGAGCCGACGATCATGCTCATCGGGCCGGCGCCGGCTGCGCGCAAGGCGCTCGACAAGGCCGGGCTGAGCTTCGAGCAGATCGATCTCTTCGAGGTCAACGAGGCGTTCGCCGCAGTCGTGATGCACTTCCAGCGCGAAACCGGCGTGCCATGGGAGAAGATCAATGTCAACGGCGGCGCGATCGCCCTGGGCCACCCGCTCGGCGCCACCGGCGCGATGCTGTTGGGTACGCTGCTCGACGAACTGGAGCGCCGGCAGCTGCGCTACGGCCTGGCGACGCTGTGTGTCGGCGGCGGCATGGGCATCGCGACGATTATTGAGCGGTTATGGTGAATTAGACGAGGTTCGATGTCAGTTGTCAATTCGCCCAGAGGGCACCCGGTTGTCAGTCGTCGGCACTGACCACTGACAACAGACAACTGACAGCTCAACAGTAAAGCAGCAAGATGCAGCAAAACTATTTCCACTATCAAAAAGACAGCGACGGCATCGTTACCCTGACGATGGACTGGCCTGGGCAGGAGGTCAACACCGTCGATCGGCAGTTTGTCCCGGCGCTGGCCGAGGTGATCGACCAACTCGAGGCCGAGCGCGAGCAGATTACCGGCGTCGTCCTTACCAGCGCCAAGAAGACCTTCTTCGCCGGCGGCGACCTGAAGTGGTTCATCACGCTGGGGCCGAGCGACGCCGCGGAGATCTTCGCGGTCGCCGAGCAGGTGAAGGCCCTGCTGCGCCGGCTCGAAAAGCTTGGCCGGCCGGTGGTCGCGGCAATCGCTGGCGCGGCCCTAGGCGGCGGCTGGGAGATCGCATTGGCCTGCCACCATCGCGTCGTGCTCGACGACCCAAGCATCCAGCTTGGCCAGCCCGAGGTCACGCTCGGCCTGCTGCCGGGCGGCGGCGGAATCACTCGCATGGTGCGGCTGCTCGGCCTGCAAGAGGCCATGCCCTATCTGCTGGAAGGCAAGCTGATGCGCCCGGCCGAGGCAGCCCACAGAGGGCTGGCGGCGCTGGCCAAAGACGGCGACGATCTGCTGGCCCAGGCGCGCGCCTGGATCGCCGCCAACCCGGCGCCCGAGCAACCCTGGGATCGCAAAGGCTATAAGCTGCCTGGCGGGGCCCCCAGCAGCCCGCACATGGCCCAGATGCTCACCGTCGCGCCGGCAATGTTGGTGGAGAAAACCCACGGCGTGTACCCTGCCCCCAAGGCCATTCTGAGCGCGGCGGTCGAGGGCGCGCAGGTGCCGTTCGACGTAGCTACGCGGATCGAAAGTCGCTACTTCGTCGAGCTCGTGACCGGGCAGGTTGCTAAAAATATGATCGGCACGTTCTTTTTCCAGCTGAACGAGATCAAAGGCGGCGCCGCGCGCCCCAAAGACGTACCGCGCTGGAAGGCAACCAAAGTCGGCGTACTCGGCGCGGGCATGATGGGCAGCGGCATTGCCTACGCGAACGCGGCGCGCGGCATCCCGACCGTGCTGAAAGATGTAACGATCGAGCAGGCCGAACAGGGTAAGGCCTACAGTGCCAGGATCACCGTCAGGCGCGTCGAGCGCGGGCAGCTGAGCGCGGCCAGGCGACAGGAATTGCTCGACCGCATTCACCCAACCGCCGACGCAGGCGACCTGGCCGGCTGCAACCTGATTATCGAGGCGGTGTTCGAGAACACCGAGCTCAAGCACCAGGTCACGCGCGAGACCGAGCCGCTGTTGGCCGAAGACGGCATCTTCGCCTCGAACACCTCGACGCTGCCGATCAGCGGGCTGGCGAGCGCGTCGGCGCGGCCCGAACGCTTCATCGGCCTGCACTTCTTCTCGCCGGTCGACAAAATGCAGTTGGTCGAGATTGTCAAGGGCCAGCGCACCAGCACGGAAACGCTGGCCCGCGCGTATGATTATGTCCAACAGATCGGCAAAATTCCGATCGTGGTGAACGACTCGCGCGGCTTCTTTACCTCGCGCGTGATCCGTACCTTCCTGAACGAGGCGGCCAGCATGCTCGGCGAGGGCATCGCGCCGGCCGTGATCGAGCATGCCGCGCTACAGGCCGGCTTTCCGACCGGTCCTTTGGCGCTGCTCGACGAGGTCAGCCTGAAGCTGGCAATCGCGATCGCCGACGAGGCGCGCAGGGCTGCCAGCGCCGCCGGCCACGACTACGCGGATTCGCCCGGCGAGATGGTGATGCGCCGCATGGTTGGCGAGTTCGGACGCCCAGGCAAGGCCGGCGGTGCGGGCTTCTACGAATACCCACGCGATGGCGGCAAGAAGTACCTCTGGCCGGGCCTGAGCATCTTCGCCGGCGACCGGCCTGGCAACGCGCCGATCGACGTTAGCGAGCTCAAGGATCGTATGCTGTACGTCCAATCGATTGAAACGCTGCGCTGCCTCGAAGAGGGCGTGCTGGAGAGCGTGCGCGACGCAAATATCGGCTCGATCTTCGGCATCGGCTTCCCAGGCTGGACCGGCGGGGCGATCCAGTTCATCAACCATGTCGGCGTGCGGGCCTTCGCCGCGCGGACCGAGGAGTTGGCGCGCAAACACGGCCCGCGCTTCGCCCCGCCGCGATTGCTGCGCGAGCGCGCCGAGCGGGACGAGGCGTTACATTGATTAAGGATTCATAAAAGAATTACTTGACCCACACTGATGACCGGCTGGTGTGGCAAGGGCGCCGAGGTGCACCAGGTCGGTGTGGATTCCAACCCGCAGTGCCAGCGCGAGGGGCTGCGCGGCCCGCATGTCGGCCAGCGCGGTGCGGGAGTCAGCGTGAGAGTTCTTGTATTTGCTGCTTGAGAGCGGTGATCGCCTGCTCTATCTCTTGGATCTCAATCGCGATGGATGGGTCGGCGTTCGTACCTAATCGCGCCTCCTTGAGCTGGAGTTGAAAGAGACGGTCGCTATGCGCTTTCATGAGGTCGCTCAAGCGCGCAATCTGCTCTTCCTGCTTGGGCGTCCGCTGCGACGCAGGCGCCATCGGCGGCGGCGCTTGTTCGACGATCCAGCGGCTGAAGCTCTCCGCGCTGATTCGCCAGAACTTATCGCGGCAGAGTGCGCCACTGGCCTGATCGGTCTCCTCGACCAATCCAGTATTGACTAGTTCTTTCAGGTCGCTCCAGACCATCGGCAATGCATCGGCGGCTCCCTCCGCAGGCGATTTCTCCTCGCGCGCGTGCATCCGCGCCATAGCGTGCAGTCCCGTCTGTGTTCCCTCTTGGAGCCGCGACCAGAGATCATTGAATAGCACGTCCGCCTGGTCCAGGAGCTGGCGATCGGCGAAATCATACCGTCCGCGGCCAAGCTTGCTCAATCCGATCGCCTGGTACAGTGCCGCCGCAGCCGCTTGCACCAGGAAGGGATGGCCGCCGGACGTGCGCCGAATATAGTCGCGGTCGGTCTCTGAGAAGGTTACCACGGTGCGTGAGAGCGCGTGGTCAAGTACCCGCGTGATCTCGTCGGGGCTGAAGCAGTGCAGTGGGATCTCGTTCAGGGTATTGAAATAGGGTGACCCGGTCGGATTGATCTTTTGGGTTCGCCGATTCATTTCGGCCAACTCCAAACGGGTGGCAGTCACCAGCACCAGGCCACCGCTATTGCTCGAAATAGCCCGCAATGTCGCGAAGAATGCGCTGCCATTGAAGCTGGGGTGATCGAGCAGTGTGTCGAATTCATCGAGCAGCAGGACGACGCGCCGATCCTTGCGCCCGATCTGCTCGAAGAGGCGTAGCAGCGCGAAATTTTGATAGTCGCTCTGGCGGACCATCTCGATCTGTGCGTGGATCATCTGGTTACGGTAGAGTAACGCCAGATCGTCGAGCACCTGTTTCCAGAAATTGGCCGGCTGATAGTGACGATCGTTAAGGTTATGGCAATCGAGGTCGATGAACATCCAACGCCTGGCGCTCTCCGGTAAGAATGCGGCGCGCGCGCGCTCGCTGTTAAGGAACTGCAGCACCGAGGATTTGCCCATGTGCGGCTCACCGACCACCGCAGTGCTCTGGCCGTTGAGAATATTGCTAAAGATCAGTTGGAGCGTACCTTCGCGCCCAATGAAGTGATCCCATGGGACCGGTTTGCCATAAATGAACGGGATCAGGAGTGGGTTCGCCATCATCATGCACCCCTCGCGCAACCGCAATAGTCAGCAGACGGTGGACTATGGGACGATCATTTGCCGTCTGTCGTCCATTGTCCGTGAGATTAGCAACGGGTTGTACTAGAGCGAGAGCCAGCCCATGATCATATCGAGCACACCCGGAACGAACGCCACCGCCACGGCGACGATGACGATCACGAGCACGACGGCGATGATCCAGCGCCAGGCGCCCGCGCGCCGCTGTGCCTGTTTCTGCCAAGGTTCGGGAGCGGGGGTGAGAGTGGCGAGGCTAGGAGCCTCGGCCGTGAGCGCCTGCTCGATCGCCGCGGGGCTCTTTGGCGGCACGACCACCGACCCAGCGGCCGATACCGCCGATTCTGGGCCGACCCCGCGCACCAGCGGCGAGGTCAGATCCGCCCCGACCGACAGGTGTAGGGTGTCACTCATCGCCGGTGTGGCTGTGGCGAGACTAGGGCGCGCCTGGCCCATGCGCACCGCAGATGCGAGCAACTCCGCCGCATTCTTGTAATCTGGTCGCATCGAGATCAGTTCCGCCAGGATTTGTTTCGCCTCTGAAATATCGTCCTGCTGGAGCGCATTCTGCCCGCGCAGGTAGAGCTCGCTAAGATTGCGCTCCTCGGCGCAGCGTTCCAGCGCGGTCTGCCAGAGATCTTCGCGAGGCTGGCGCGCCGCCAGCTCCTGATAGATGGCGATCGCGGCGTCCCACTCCTCCTTCTCTTCGTGCGCTTGCGCCTCGGCGGCGGCGCGCTCCAGCGCGCGCTGCTCTTTCGTGCGCTTCATCAATGCGACTTTTTCTTGGTTCCCGGCCTCTTGATAGGCTGCGAGCGCGGCGTCCAGGTCGTTGGCAGCCTCCGCTTCTTCTCCGCGCTTGTTCCAGATCGCCGTGAACCGGTCGCGCGCGTCCATCTCGGCCGGCGCGATCTCGATCGCGCGTTCGTAGATCTTGAGCGCGTCATCGTCTATGCCAGATTGCTGCAAGTCCTGCCCTTGGGCCAGTAGTGCGACAAGGAGGGTCTCGCGAGCGCCGTCCTCATTCTGGCTGTATGCGCCTTCAAGCACGGTGATCGATTCAGCAAATCGCTTCTGCTCGCCCAACACATGGCCAAGCAGGAGCTTGGCCTTAAAATGGTTCGGGTTCTCCTCGAGTGCCATGCGCAGCAGCTGCTCAGCGCTCTCCACATCGCCCTGCTGATAGTAGCCGTCGCCGCCCAGAAAGAGCGTGTTCGCGAGTGGAACGACACGGTCAAGCTCGTCCTTGATCTCCGACAGGCGCTTATTCTGCGCGAACCAACGGCGCATGAGTTCGACGAAGAATTGGTAGCCATTTCTGGTGTGGCGCAGCAGCTCCCACTTCACCATTTCATCCAGCGCAGGATCGAGATCGCGGCTCAAGATTCGATTGTCGTGGCGCTTCAACACATCCTGGAGCTGCTCTTTGGTGACCACCGACTGCTCTTCGGACAGGTCGGCGAGAGCCGCGAAGACCACTCGCTCCATCGGCAGGAGTCGCTCCCAGGTCCACTCGAAGATATTCCGAGCCGCGTTCACCGCTTTTGGCGCCGTGGCCTCGACCGCCGAAATGTCGATGGTCGGCACCGATGCCGGATCACCGGCGTGCGCGTCATTCCAAAGCGTATGGCAGATGAGCTGGATAAAATAGGGATGCCCCGCCGTCAGGGCCATAATGCGATCGACCGCCGGCTTGGCGAAGGTGAGCGTGCCTTGGCGCTCGGCAGTTCGCGCGAGCTCGCGCGCATCTAAATCCTGAAGCACCGAGACGGGATGGCGCGAGGCATATTTGAAAATTGCCTCGACATCTTTGGTCAAGCTGTCGGCGCGGCGTCCGACGACAAAAATGGAGCTGAGCCGTGGCTCGCCCTCCATAAGCTGCCGCAAATAGGGAAAGAACGTTTTCGCAGCGGCGGTGAGCGGCGCGCGCGAGTCGTTGGCATCGAAGGCATCGAACTCGTCGAGCAGTAGCACCAGGCGGTAGTCCGGCGGCAGGTGCATGTAGATCTCAGGAAGAAAGTTGCGGTGAAAAAAGCGCCCCTGGTCGTTGAAGTCGTTTGAATTTGGCTGCTGCAACTGAGCAGAATCGGCGATCGTCGCGGCGAGCTCGAACAGAACCTGGTCCAGTGGATGATAAGCTCGCGTCATGAGATCGAAATAGACCGGCACAAACTGCTGCGAGGCGAGCCGCCGCTGCAGCTGGCGCAGGATCGAGGTCTTGCCGATCCGCCGTTGTCCATAGAGCACGATCGGGTGCCGAGCGGTCGCGGTCAAGTCGTCCTCGATAGTTTCGAAGATGTCGGCACGACCAAAGAAGCCAAGTGGCTGACCAATTGGGCTGCCGACGACATACGGATTCGTCCCGGCCATTACGCACCTCCTGCGACACTGTTACGCGACCTCTCGCGACACTCGCTGAGTGTGGCGTAGCGCGTCTATTGGGTTGGTTCTGTATGGTTGGGTAGTACTACATGGACTGTTCAACAAAATGAACGGCTTTGCCGTGGTTTTTCGGGCATGGCACGGCGCCGATGTTGTGGCCGCCTGCAAAGGGTCTCTGAGCCATTCCACAGCCGAGATTCAGCGCGAAGCCTGCCGCGAACGAATGCCGTGACTCGCCTGCTATGTCTCGGCAGGCTTCGCTCTGAATGTCAGGAGTTACGCGGTAGACGCGAACGTTGGACGACCACGGATCAAAAATCTCTCGTATCGAACGTTTTTTCGTTCTGTGAAGGAAAAAACGTTCGATACGAAGAAGAAAAAACCGTTTTTTGCGAGTGACCGCGTAAGTCCTGAAGGTGAGTCGTGCGACGTACGGCCGCACGACTCACTTGATCGAGTTAGTGCGCTGCACGCCGGTGGCGGTCACCATTGCGCTTCTGTCCAGCCGTTGCCCCAGCCATCAAAGGGCTGGCCCATCAGCGCCGAGTTCACGTAAATGCGCTGATCGTCGATGCCTTTGGCGAGCACGTAGATCCGGCTGCCGAGTGCGGCCGCTGCCGGTGCCGCATCGGTGACGCCGCCCTCTACTTCTTTCCAGCTGCCAAGCGCCTCGCCATCCGCCGCCGAGTTCACATAGATGCGCTTGTCGTCAATGCCCTTGGCGAACACGTAGATCCGGTTGCCGAGTGAAGCCGCTGCCGGCGCCGCATCAGTGGTTGCGCCTGGTATGGCTACCCAGCCGTTGCCCCAGCCATCAAACGACTGGCCCTCGAGCGCCGAGTTGACATAGATGCGGTTGTCGAGACCCTTGGCGAACACATAGACCCGGCCGCCCAGTGAGGCCGCCGCCGGCGCCACATCAGTTGTCACGCCTGGTATCGCGGCCCAACCACCAGGCGCGTCCCTGGAAACCGCCGAGCACACGTAGATCTGCTTATCGTCGATGCCCTTGGCGAAGACATACAGCCGGTTGCCAAGCGCGGCCGTCGCCGGCGCCGCATCGGTTGTCGCGCCTGGTATGGCTGACCAGCCAAAGCCGAAGCCATCAAACGGCTGCCCATCTTCGGCCGAGGTCACGTAAATGCTCTGGTCGTTGATGCCCCTGGCGACGACATACAGCCGATTGTCGAGCGCCGCCGCCGCCAAAGCATGCCTGGTTTGGCCATGCCCTTCTACCTCCAGCCAGCCATCAAAGGGTTGCCCATCCACAGCGGAGTTGATATAGATGCGGTTGTCGTCGCCTGTGATAACGGCGTGGATCTGGCTGCCGAGCGAGGTCGCCGCTGGCGCCGCCTTGGTGGTAGGCGGGAACAACCACGCGGCGTTGAAGGCGTTCTTGATCACCTCCTGGAGCGGTTTCTTCAACCCTCCCCGCGAGTTGACGAGAATGACGACCGTGATGCCGTTGGGCAAGATCATCCAGTCCCCGTCCATCCCGGCGCCGTTCGGGGTCGTGAACTCCCCACTGTGGTCCCAGTTCCTTCCTCGTAGATACCAGTCGAAGTCTTGGTCCTTACAGGTCTGCGAGCGGTCGTCGAAGTTGTAATAGACAATCGCCTCATGCGGACCCTGCGGCGCAAGGCTCACTCCGCTGAGACCGACCGGGCCGAGGACATGTTCGCGCACGAAGTTGTAATACAGCTTGGCTGTGTAATGGCCAGGACTCTCCGCTCCCGGCACGTTTACGGCGCTCACCCCAACGCCATAGAGCAGGTTCGGAATGAGAATGCGCAAGAGCGAGTAATTGCTGTTCTGATACGTATAGTTGTGCCAGTTCGCGTCGGTCGAACCGTTGGCGATCGTCTGCCTCAGGCTATCGAACAGGTCCTCATCCTCGACACTGCGCAGGCCGGAGGTGTGGGTGAGCACATCCTTGAAGGTCATCTCGTCCACGTGCGGGCCGTGATGATGCTTCCAAGCGGCGGGGAGGTATGGCGCGATCCTGGAGTCGATCGAGATGTTCGCTCCCGCCGCGTTTTTGATTTCCATTGCACGCATCAAAGCGGTTGCCGTAATCGTCTTGCTCATACTCGCGATCGTCATCCGGCGGTCGGCGGTCATAACGATCGGCGGGAACATCACCGCATAGCCGCCGGCGCCCGAGGCGCTCAACGCCTCGTCCTGATAGACGGCGTACTCGTAGCCCACCGCCCTGCCCCTCAGCTGGTCGTCCAGCTTCTTCGCAAATCGTTGAAGATCAAACATGGTAGGTTGCTCCTTGGTGATTATTGAACTTGTGTCCAGCCGTTGCCCCAGCCGTCAAAAGGCTGTCCCTCCAGTGCCGAGTTCACATATGTGCGCTGGTCGTCGATCCCCTTGCCGAACACGTAGATCCGGTTGCCGAGCGCCGCCGCGGCCGGGGCCGCATCGGTGACGCTGCCCCCTTCGACTTCTTTCCAGCTGCCAAACGCCGCTCCATCCGCGGCCGAGTTCACGTAAATGTGCTGGTCCTCGATCCCCTTGGCGAAGACGTAAATCCGATTGCCAAGTGAGGCCGCCGCTGGCGCCGCGTCGGTCGTCCCATCTTGTATGACCGACCAGCCGTTGCCCCAGCCATCAAACGGCTGGCCCTCCAGCGCCGAGTTGACATAGATGCGATTATCGAGACCCTTGACGAACACATACACGCGGTTGCCGAGTGAGGCCGCCGCAGGGGCCACATCGGTGGTCATGCCGGGTATGGCCGCCCAAGCCGAGCCATCGAATGCCTGCCGCGACAGCGCCGAGTTCACGTAAATCTGCTTGTCGCCGATGCCCTTGGCGAAGACATACAGCCGGTTGCCAAGTGCGGCTGCCGCCGGCGTCACATCGGTGGTCGTGTTTGGAAGCGCCGACCAGCCGAAGCCGAAACCATCAAACGGCTGCCCGTCTTCGGCCGAGTTCACGTAAATGCACTTGTCGTTGATGCCGATCGCGAACACATACAGCCGGTTATCGAGCGCGGCCGCCGCCGGAGCACACTCGGTTTCGGCATGCCCTTGCACTTCCGTCCAGTCGCCAAAGGCCTCGCCATCCGCCGCAGAGTTGATATAGATGCGGTTGTCGTCGCCCTTGATCACAGCGTAGATCCGGTTGCCCAGCGATGCCGCGGCTGGCGCCGCGTTGGTGATTGGGGAGAGCGCCGCTACATGGTGGAAGTAGTATTTCCAGGTAACCCGATTGCCCAGCGCATCACGGCTGACCTTGAGCAGGTTGGTTATCGCCGGGGCAGTAGTGAACTCCGCGCTGTCGCCGCACCACCAGCGGAAGCGATTGGAGGCCAGGGGAATGGCCACGTTCTGCTGGCCCTTGATGACGGCGACCTGGCCGTCGGCGCCGTCGACGGTGAGCTTTACGGTAGCGCAGTGGTCAGTATCAGTGCCGAGGTAGATCCCATCGCTGCTGGGCTGCCGGTAGGGAGTGGTGGGCACGCTGCTGTGATAGCACAGCCAGGTGATCTCGCGCGTGGTGGCGTGGCGCTTGACCAGCAGGAGGTTGGTGCCCTTCGGCATGGCGCTGGTTTCCTCGCTCAGGCCGCAGAGCCAGCGGACCGTCGTGTGGCTGATCGGGACCCACTTCTCCTCGCCCTTGTCCACGAAGTACAACCCGCCGTCGCCGAAGACTGTCAGCCGCTCGGCGCTGCACTGATCGGTCTCGCGGCCGATCAGCACCTTGGTATCGTCGGGTGTGGTATATGGCTGGAGCGAGACGATCTCGCGGCAGCACTCCCAGGTGATCTGGCGATTCTCCGGGTTGCGCGTCACACGCAGGAGGTTGGTCTCCTCCGGCGCAACGGAGCGCTCGCGGCTGGTATCGCAGTACCAATGGAACTCTCGATTCGGGATGGGCACCCACTTCTGCTGCCCGGGCGCTAGGTGATAGAAGCCGCCAACACCCCCCACCGACAATCGTGGCGCGCTGCACTGGTCGATCTCGGTACTGAGCTTCACCCAGGTCTGCGTTGGTTTGTAATCGGGCCGAAACTGCTCGACGTCCTCGTTATAGCAGTACCAGGCGATCTCGCGGTCGGTGCCGCCCGAGCGATGGACATTGACCAGGTTGGTGCCGTTGGGCGCGGTGGTCCATTCCTTACTGGTCTGGCAATACCAGGCGAAGCGGGGCAGGGCCACAGGAACCCAGGCGGATTTGCCCTTGCCAACGTGATAGAACCCTTTGTACTTACCGGGGCCGCCCTCGACCGCCAGCAGCGCCTCGCCGCAGCGATCGATCTCCTTGCCGATGTAGGTTCGGACGGGCAGGCGCGGCCCGAGCCGGGCCGCAGGAATCACGCGGTAGTGCGCGCCGCTCTTCCGCAGGCAGTCGAACAGCGCGGTCTGCTCGCCTGGGCTGCTGGGGGCATCCGGCATCATGTCGCAGTGGATTGGGATGAAGGTGGTCTGCAGTTGGCCGCCGACGTTGGCCACCTGGATGGTAAACGCGCCGATAAAGTCATGGCCTTTGCTCTCTGGTAGGTATTTGGCGAGCTCGCGCGCGGTGGTGATGATCGCTTTGGCGGTCGTGTTGCTTCCGTACAATGCATCGGCCGCGTTGAGCCCGGTCTCCAACAACTCCTTGAGTATCCCGATGTCGCTGTTGTCCTGCTCCATCACCGTGACGAGAAACTCGGCGCTTTCACCTTCTCCCAGCGCGCCGGTCCAGAGCACTGGGCGGCCGACCGGTGCCTGGTCGTGGTTGGTCCAGTCCGAATCGTTATTGTTGACCCTGCCGGCCCAGAACTCATAATAGCTGTCGTTAGCCACATAGCGCGGCAGGCGGCCGCCTTCGAGCGACGTCGGAGTCTTGCCGCTCAAGAGGATGTAGGTCTCATCGCGGTCGTTGTTCGGCCCGCTCTCGGGTGAGAGCGCCACGCACTGCATCTGTGGGATGTACACCTGCACGTCGATCGGCCCAGGCGCAGGCGCACCGGCAGCGAAATCAGCGCGTTTGGTTCTGCTTGCCATGATGATGTCCTTTCTTGCTCATGAAGCGAACGATTGGTGTCCTCAAGCGACTGGCCACAGCATAGATAAGGCCAGCGTTAAAACGTGCCAAAATGAGCTTTGCCTGCGTTATAATGAGTAGTAGCCCGCGGAATGCACATGAAGGAGAGGGCCAATGGCACGGCTTTCGCTGGCATTGCTCGGTCCGCTGCAGGTGCGGCTCGATGACCAGCCGCTGAGTAGCCTGGCCTACGCCAAGGTCCGCGCGCTGCTGGCCTACCTGGCCGTGGAAGCCCGCCCGCACGGCCGCGACGCGCTGGCCGAGTTGCTCTGGCCCGAGCAGCCTCCTGCCGCAGCCCGCCGCAGCCTGCGCGTGGCGCTCTCCACCCTGCGCCAGGCCCTCGGCGAGGCCACCGCTCCGGTGCCGTTCCTGATCGCCACGCACGAGAGCGTGCAGGTCAACCGCGCCAGCCACACCTCGCTGCGCCGCCCGACATACCCGTCTTCCTGCCCAAGTTTCTCCCGCGGCTCTTGTTCCATGACCTTTCCTCCTGTGCTCCCATCATCGGTTATCATGCCACTC
>WNGA01003552.1_pt1 | contig 23365 bp, 17 predicted proteins | sample 5400061 | NCBI WGS metagenome assembly WNGA01 (sample SAMN13153366, study PRJNA577476) | soil metagenome | isolation source: 100 cm soil or saprolite under grassland replicate 2 | place: USA:California | collected 2016-06-15
CGCCCGCGGACCTTGGCCGGCCGCAGGCCGAGCGAGCGGCGCACCAGCAGGTCGCGAACGGTCGGCTGCCCGTCTGCTCCGTTGAGGGCGAGCGGGAGCCAGGCGAAGACGAAGACGATGTCGGACCCGAGGAAATACGGCGTCGTGTGCCAGCTCGCCGTGAGGAAGAGCAGGAGGTTGAGCGCGAGCCCGCCGGCCGCGGCGAGCCTGGTGAGAAAGCCGAGGAGCACCAGGACCCCGATCGCGATCTCGATCAAGGCGACGGCGACTCCCGCGAGCTCCGCGTGGGAGACGGCCGGCTGCAGGAAGAGGCCGCCGGGCGTGCCGTCGGCAAAGCCGTGGAGCTGGGTTCCGATGTACGTGGGAGCGTCCGGGTGCAGGAACCCCGGGTCGCTGAGCTTCTGGATCCCGGCGTACACGAAGGTCGCGCCGAGGAAGAGCCGCAGCGGTAATAGCGCAGTCGCGGGCGTGATTGTCGGCCGTCTGAGAGACATCACGTCGGCTACAACTGCCGGCGCCACCCGGTTCCGGGATCAGCGGACGGTGACCGTGCGGACCGGGCTCTTCCCGGGGAAATGATCTCGATCCCCGGGGCGGTCGGCCCTGAACGCGTACGTCCCGCGCGCGAGCTTCCGCTTGAGGAGGAAGGTCGATCGGGGCGACAGCTTGAGCTTCGCGAAGCGCACGAACGAGCTGCCCTTCCGGACCTTGATGATGAGCGCCTGCCCCGGGTGGCTCGGCGTGACGCGGCCGGAGAGGATGACCGTGCGACCCTTTACGGTCGCGCTGAGGCTGACCTTCTGCGGGTCGACGAGCGCCACCTTGCTCACGCCGGCCAGATGCTCGGCATCGCCGGCCGTCCGCGCCCTGAACTGGTACTTGGCGCGCCGCTTGAGCCGCTTCAGGGTGCGGAAGCGGGATTTGCTGTTCGTCTTCAGCTTCGCGAACTTCACCCAGCGCCCGCTGCTGCGCTTCTCGATGACGACGACCCGCCCCGGATGCCGCGGGCCCACGCTCCCGGTGAAGGTTCCGCGGGTTCCGCGCCTTCTCACGCGCAACCGGACCAGGTGCTTCACCGCCACGCTGACGGTCGGCTCGCCGGCCGCGCCGGCGTAGCTGGCCTTGTAGGTCGTCTGCTTCTTCGGATGGACCAGTGACGTGTACGCGCCCGCGCCGTCGGTCGTCGCGCTTGCGACCGGACTGAAGACCGAGGCGCCTGTCTCCTGTCCGAGCAGCGCCACGGATTGGGCGGGCATGGGTGCGCCGCCCTGAGTGAGCGTCCCGCTGAGCGTTGCCGCCTGACCGAAGACGACCACAGGCGTCGATGTCGCCAGGGTGAGCAGCGGCGCCGGTGGCGGAGGGGGCGCCTGCGGCGCGCCACTGTTGTAGACCAGCTTGAACGACTTGACGAGCGGGGTCGCCTGGCCGTTGGAGCTCAGCTCGAAAGCGAGGCGCAACGCCGGGTGCGCCTGCGGCGAGATGCCGTTCAGGGCGACGCTCGTGTCCCCGTTCAGGTTGAGCGCAGACAAGGCGAGCTGATCGCTCGTGGCCGCGTCCAGCACCCTCACGTTCGCGGCGCCGGTGCCAGACCCGCCGGGCGAGAACAGCTCCGCGCTCACGCTCAGCGAGGTCCAAGTCGTGACGGCGGTGCCCGAGGGCGGCGCGATCTGCGCCGTCGTCGCGCTGCCGCTCGGCGAGAAGCTCACGGGCGCGTGGGAGATCTCGACCTTGTCGAGCGCCGGCGTGGCGCCGGGCGACGACAGGCGTGCCTGCCAGCGCACGCCTCGGACGGTGAGCAGGAAGTTGAGTGTCTCGGGGTTGTTCGCCACGGTGACGGGGAAGAACTCCGACCAGTACTCCTTGCCGGCCTGCGAGTAGGGCTGCAGGAAGCTCATCCACAGCTCGACGTTCGAGCTGGAAGTCCGCTGGATCGAGCGGAAGTCGCGCGGAGACGTCGAGGAGTCGCCAAGCTGGTAGGTGGCCCAGCCGTTCGGAACGCCGGACGTCGGCGAGCCGGGCAGCGGATACGCCGCGGTCGCGTGGTCCCCGCCGGTCCGGCCGCTCCTGTCGACACCGTTCGACCAGACGTGGAGGCTCGACCCGTCCACGAGCATCCCGGTCGCCTCGACGCCCGTCTCGTCCTCGGCGTACGGTTCCTGGCTCGGGTTCAGCACGACCCCCTGCTTGGTCCATGTGATCCCGTCGCTCGAAGTCGCGTAGCCGACCCGCTCGATCTCCTCGCCCTCGAGCGTCTCGACCCCGGTGTAGAGCATCCGGTAGGTGCTGCCGTCCTTGATGACGACGGGGTCCTTCGCCGACGTCGCGTCGAAGCTGCCGGCGGCGCCCGTGTCGAGCGTCGCCGCCGCGCCGCGCGTGAACGGCCCGCCGGGCGAAGCGGCGGTCGCGCGCCCGATCTTCGACACGCCGCCCGTGGTCCCCGTGTAGTACATGACGTACGTCGCGCCGTCCTTGATCACCGATGGGTGGCCGACCGCGTTCGCATCGAAGCCGCTGCCGTCGCCCGCCAGCAGCGCGGTGTTCGGCGGATTGGTCCACCCGCTCGCCACGGGCTGCTTCGTGCCGGCGTCCTCCGTGGTCGTCGAGTAGCCGATCGAGGCGACGGCGCCGCTGTCGAGCCCGGTGAAGTAGAGGTGGTAGGCCCCGCTCTCGTAGAGCACGCTCGGGTCGCGCTGGCCGCCGTTGTCGAACGCCGCGCCGCCGCCGAGCGGAATCAGCGCGCCACTCGGCTCGGTGCCGGGGACCTTGGTCCACGTCGAGCCGTCGGCCGAGGTGGCGTGCCCGAGCCTGGGCTTGAAGTCGCTTCCGCGGGTGCCCCAGTAGAACCCGGCGAGCTTGGGGGTGGCGCTGCTCGGCGCCGCCACCGAGAGCCCGGAAGCCTCACGCGAATCGAAGCCCGTCCCCAGCGTTCCGATGTCGAGTACGGCGTTTCCCGCCTCCGCACCGTTGAACTTGGAGAACGAGGCTCCGCTGTTCGAGACGGCCAGGCCGATCCGGGTGTGGAAGTTTCCGTTCGCGTCGACCGTGTTGCCCGAGTAGTACGCCTTGAAGGGGTCGGAGCCGCCCGGATCCTCGAGGACGTCAGGGGCGTTGAGGTTCGAGAAGTCGAAGTTGGTGTTCGTACCAGACGGGTTGAGCTCGGGGCTTGGGCCGGACCACGAGATGCCGTCGCTCGACGTGCTTCCGAGGATCTTCGTCTGGAAGGTCGTCCCGCTGACGAGCTTGCGGCCGGCCAGCAGCATGCGGTAGGTGGTGCCGTCCTTCCACACAGTCGGGGCGAAGGCGCCGAACTCGAGGTTCGCGCTCACGCCCGCGTCTTCTGGTGAGATGACTCCGCCGCCCTTCGACCACGAGATTCCGTCGGGTGAGGTCGCGTAGGCGATTCGGCGCTTGTTGGAGTCGTCGCCGGTGTACCACATCTTCCAGGTCGCGCCGTCCTTCATGACCGACGGGTCGCCGGCGCCGAACGCGTCGGCTGAGCCCGGCTGCCCATGGTCGAGCACGGCCACCGGAGTCCCCGCGTCGGCGTGCTTCGTCCAGTTCACGCCGTCCGTTGACGTCGCGTAGCCGATTCCTCCGAAGACTTCCCCGAGCCCCGAGTAGTACATCTTGTACGGGGCCGCCGGATCGGCCGGCTGGTAGAGCACGTCGGGCCCGTAGACCCCCTTCTCGTCGAACGCGCCGGCGGTCCCTTCGAGGACGGGATCGTTCGGCACCGGCCGCGTCCACGCCTTGCCGTCCGTCGAGGTCACCCGGAAGATGGCGGGGCCGCTGCCGTCCTCGGCGGTCGCGGCGTAGTACATCGCGTAGGTCGAGCCGACCTTGATGACGCTCGGGTCGTCGACGTTGTCGCTGTCCAACGCGACCGGGGCGCCTGGCTGCAGAACCGGATTCGCGTTGTCCCGGGTCAGTGGAAGCCCGGTCGCCGGCAGGCCGAGCGAGGCCGCGGTGCCCGTGCCGGCACGCGCGAGCGTGCTCACCCCGACGGGCGGAAACGTGACCGACTCATGGCTGACGCCCCCGTCGAACTCCGTGTCGGTGTCCCAGGGCGTCGAGGTCGGCGTGCCGTTCGTGGTGAGCCGCAGCCCGCCCAGTGCCCCGAGCTCGGTGTTGATGAGCGGCGCCTGGAGGCACGTGGTGTCCAGGAACGTCTCGAAATACGCGTTCGCGTCCGTCGAACACGCCCACGCCGTGCCGGGCAGCCCAAGCAGGCAGACCGCGGCGCTGACCGCGCTCGCGAGCGCACGCGCTGTTCGCGCAACCGTCATGACCCTGATATCGACGCGTTGACGCGCCGCCTGAAGGTTTGGGCTTACCTTTGGCCGGCGGCCTGACGGGGCTTAGGGACAGGCCGGCAGGGGCATCGGGAAGGTGGTGATCGCCACGTTGCCCGCCCAGCAGTTGTCGGTGCCGGTCCCGTCCCAGGCCAGGTCGACCGCGAATATGGCAGGGAGGGTCGGGGCGGGGGCCGTCCCGTTGGCCTTCACCCTGTTGTTCAAGATGCGGTTCCCGTCCGGATTCGGCTCGATGTCGAGCGCGTCGCACTCGGCTTGGGAGAGGTTCGTCGCCACGCAGTAGTTCGTGAGCGCGATCCCGAACGAGTGGTTGCCCCTCACCTTGTTCGTCCCGACGCGGTTGCGGTCCGTGGCGATCAGGAGGATGCCGGTGCCGGGCGGCACGTCGCAGACCGCGTCGCCTGGCTCCACGCAGGTGTTCGCCTTGTTGTTGAAGCGCGAGCGGTTGTGGTCGATCCGGTTGTCGGAGTTCTGCTTGACGTCGAGATTCGGAAGGGCGAACGAGAGGAAGCCCGCCGTGTTCCCTTCGGCGAGGTTGTGGTCGGCGCGGACGTGCGAGCTGTTCTCGATCTCGAAGCCGCTCACGTTGCCCCTGGCGACGTTGTGGTCCACCCTGGCGTGGCTCGACTGCCCGAGGTAGTGGCCGGTGTCGTTGGCGCCGCTCGCGAACGAGTGGTCGAGCCTGCCGCTCCGTGTGTGCGACGGGAACGTCCCGTACTCGTTGTTGTCCACCGCGCGCACGTGCGTGATGCGCCAGTGGTCCACGCAGATGAGGAAGACGCCGTCGTCCTCGAATCCGCGCACCGTCAGGCCGCGGACCCGCGAGCCGTGCACGCGCTTCGACGCGTCGCTCAGGCAGTCGCCGTCGTCACTCTTGCCGACGGCGATGCCCTCGTCCTGGTCCTCGCGCGCGAGAAGCACGACCGGGTGCCGACTCCGCACTCCGACCAGCCTGATGCCGTTCTTCTCGATCGAGACGGCGCAGGTGTGGCTCGGCTCGGTCGGGCACGCGTGACCGTCCTCGAGGTAGGTGCCGGGGGCGACGAGCACCCGGTCACCGGCAGCCGCCTTGTCGACGGCCGCCTGGATCGAGTCGCCGGGGTGCACCTTGATCGTCTTCGCCTCGGCCGGCGCGCTCAGGATGAGCGCAGCGAGCAGAACAGCGAGCAACGCGGGCCACCGTTGCATGCTGAGACCGTACGCGGACCGCGGCCCGGGTGTCAACCGCTAGTAGCCGCCGCCGCCACCGCCGCCGCCTCCGCCGCCACCGGACGCGACCAGCGCGATGACGACGATGACCGCGACAAGAGCGGCCACGAACAGCCAGATGCGTGGATTGCGAAGGATGCCGTTCATCTACTTCGGACTACCCCGGATCGGCGGCGGATAGCACGGGTTGGCGCGCTGGCGCTGGTGCTGGCGACGGTGGTACGGTCGCGACGCCGTGGACTCGCCCCTGCTCGTTCTCCAGCACATAGCCTGCGAACCGCCGGCCGCCTTCGAAGACGAGCTGCGCTCGCGCGGACACGACCTGGTGCGGGTCGAGCTCGACGAGGGCGAGCCGCTCCCCGACTGGCGCGAGTTTCCCGCGATCGTCGTGATGGGCGGGCCGATGGGCGCGTACGAGGACGAGCAGTATCCGTGGCTCGCGGGAGAGAAGCGGCTGCTGCGCGAGGCGGTCGATGGCGACGTGCCGGTCTGGGGCGTCTGCCTCGGCGCGCAGCTGCTCGCCTCCGCACTCGGGGCGCGCGTCTACAGAGGCGAGCAGCCGGAGGTCGGCTTCCTACCGGTCGAGCTCGCGGATGCGGCAGCCGCCGATCCCGTCTTTCGGAGTGCGCCGCGCTCCTTCCCCACTCTCCAGTGGCACGGCGACACCTTCGACCTGCCCGCCGGCGCGACGCTCCTGGCCAGCTCTCCCGCCTATCCGAACCAGGCCTTCCGGATCGGGCGCTCCTACGGCCTCCAGTTCCACGTCGAGGTGCCGCTCTCGCTGGCCGAGGAGTGGGGCAGCGTGCCCGCCTACGCCGAGAGCCTCGAAGCGACGCTGGGCCCCGGGGCGCTCGACCGGCTGCTGGCTGCGGTCGAGGAGCACGCGAGCGTCACGCTGCCGCTGGCGCGCCGGCTCTTCGGCGGATGGCTGGAGAACGTCGTCGGCGCGCCTGCCCAAGCTGTGGGTTAACTCACCAGGCCGTTTTCGTAGGCGAAGATCACGGCCTGGACGCGGTCGCGCAGGTTGAGCTTTTGCAGCACGCGCGCGACGTGGGTCTTCACGGTGCCCAGGCTGACGACCAGCTCGGCGGCGATCTCGGCGTTCGTGCGACCGTGCGCGAGCCGCTCCAGCACCTCGCGCTCGCGGGCGGTCAGGCTGTCGAGCTCGGGCGGCGGCTCTCCTCCCGGCCGGTGGCGGACGAACTCCTCGATCACCCGCCTGGTGACTCCGGGCGCGAGCAGCGAGTCTCCCGCGGCCACCACGCGGATGGCCTCCACGAGCTGCTCGGCCGGAGCGTTCTTGAGCAGAAAGCCGCTCGCCCCGGCCTGCAGAGACTCGAAGACGTACTCGTCCAGGTCGAACGTGGTGAGCATCAGGATGCGAGGCGTCGATCCCGCCGGCTCGAGCAGGCGGCGGGCGGCCGCGATGCCGTCGAGCCGCGGCATCCGGATGTCCATCAGCACGACGTCTGGGCGCAGTCTCCTCGCGCCGGCGACGGCCTGCTCGCCGTCTCCGGCCTCCCCCGCCACTTCGATGTCGGCCTCGGCGTTCAGGACCATGCGGAAGCCGGCGCGAACCATCGCCTGGTCATCCGCGATCAGGACGCGGATGCTCATAGCCGCTCGGACTCGAGCGGGAGGCGGGCGCGGACCGCGAAGCCACCGTCATCCCGAGCTCCGGTCTCCAGCTCGCCGCCGAAGATCGCGATGCGCTCCCGCATCCCGATCAGCCCGTGCCCGCCTGCTCCGTTGTCAGCCGCGCCCAGCCCGTCGTCGACGATCTCCAGCTCGAGCTCTCGCTCCGAATAGCGGACGACGACGGTCGCATGAGCCCGGCCGGCGTGCTTGAGCGTGTTGGTCAGCGCCTCCTGGACGATCCGGTAGGCGGAGACGTCCACGCCCGGCGAGAGCGGCAGCGGATCGCCCTCTACCCGCAGCTCGACGGGCAGGCCGGCGTCGCGCACCCGAGCGACCAGCTCGTCCACCGCCGTCATGCTGGGCGGCGGAGCATGTGCCAGCTCGTCGTCGCTACGACGAAGGATCCCGAGCAGGCGCCGCATCTCGGCCAGGGCCTGTCTTCCCGTCCGCTCCACCGACAGGAGTGCCTCGCGCTGCTCTCCCTGCTCCGGGCTGAGCAGACGCCTAACCGCGCCCGCCTGCACCCCCATCACGCTGATGCTGTGGGCGACGGCGTCGTGCAGCTCGCGGGCAATGCGAGCCCGCTCCTCGGCCACCGCCGCTTCCGCCCGCAGGTCGCGATCGCGGTCCAGCGCGACCGTGTGTTCCTCGAGGGCGACCGCACGAAGCTGCCCGCTATGCACCACCCGCCCGGCGGCCCAGGCCCCGCCGATCACGGTGAGAGGCAGCAGAGCGTCGTCTAGGCCGATCCAGCCGATCGTCGAGCCGAGCGCCAGGGCACCGCCGGCGAGCGCACCGGCACGATCCGCGTGCGCCGCCACCGAGTATGCGGCCACGATCCATGCGACGAGCTGCGGGTCCGGCGTATGGGCGTCGCTTCCTGCGACCAGGTCCTGGACGATCAGCGCCCCGAACACGATCGCCGCGACAGCGAGCGGGCCGCGGCGACGCCAGGCCAGCGGCACGGTCATCGCCAGCCCGGACAGGGCGAGCGCCGGGCGCGACCCCTGCACCCAGTCGTTCGTCCAGGTGTCCCGCTGGACGAGCAGGGTGATCGCGGCCGCGAGCAACGCGTCGGCGCCAAAGGGATGTCGACGCAGCAGGGCGGCGATTCCGTGGTACGGGGTCACGATTCCACGGTACGGGTCACGATTCCACGGTAACCGTCCGCGAAGGCCCGCACATCGGCCGGCAGGCCGATCTCCCGCCCTTTCAAGATCGGCCCCTCGACAGATCCAAGATCGGTCCCTGGGTAGGCGACAAGCGACGGGTCGCCTCCTACGGTCGCACCGAACCCGACCGAGGACCACGATGCTCAACCTCTCTCGCTCACAGCTCCACCTCGTCGCGACGGCGGCGGCCGCACTCGTTGGCGCGACGCTCGGCCTCTCGGCCTGTGGCGGCGACGACAACGCCAAGGTTCAAGAGAAGACGCTCAAGTTCACGGAAAGGGACACGGACTACTTCAGCTTCGTCGACGCTCCGCCCAAGACCAGGCTCACGGCCGACGGGCCAGAGAAGGTCTCGAACGGCGACCAGCTGACCTTCGCGAGCGATCTCCTCGACGGATCCAACAGGGACGTCGGCGACTCGGACGTCACCTGCGTCTTCACGCGCACGACCGGCCAGCCCCGACGCGGACTGTCGGCTGGGCCAATGGACGGCTCGAGCGCAGTCTGCACCGGCGTCCTCACGGTCCCGCGCGGCTCGCTGACGGGCAGCGTCGGCGGCAAGACCTTCGCGCAGGGCGCCCATTCCCGGCAGGGAATAGCGATCGTCGGAGGAACCGGCGACTACGCCGGCGCCACCGGCGACTTCGTCTCCAAGGGAGAGCCGGCCGTGGACACGGTGCACCTGTTCGTGCCGAAGAAGTGAGGAGAAGGACATGATCGACAAGCACCCGTTCCACTCACGGATGCGCCTCTGGCTCGCCGTCGTACTACCGCTTCACGGGGCACAGCACCGTGCAGGTCACCTTCGAGCCCGACGATCCCTCACAACCGAGCTACAGCGGCCACGAGACGTTCACGATCGCGGAGGTCAGCACGAGCCGCGCGTTCACCACCACCTCCCGCGAGCACTCGCGCTCACGTTGAAGTGCGCGAGCTGGGACGCCGAGCGGGCCGCGCAGGCGGACGCCGAGCGCGACTTCCTCGTCCGAGAGCTCGCACATGCAGTCGGGCTGGGCGGACGGGATCGACGAGCCTCATCCGCGTCCGAACGGGCCCGCTCCGCGGTCACCCGCGCGCTCCGCCAGGGAATGGCCCGGATCGACGAGCACCATCCCGATCTCGGCGAGCACCTGGGCCGCGCGATCCGCACCGGCACCTACTGCGCCTACCTCCCCGACCCGCGCGCGCCGATCGCGTGGAGGTTCTAGCCTGTTCTCCCCCGGTTTCGAAGGAGGCGACATGTACGCGCGCATAGCGACATTCGAGAGTGACCCCGCGAGAATCGACGATGCCATCGAGATGGTGCGCGGCGAGGTCGAATCCGGCAAGACGCCCGCCGGACTCGAGGGCGCGAAGATGCTCATGCTCATCAACCGCGATAGCGGCAAGGGACTCGGCGTCACGCTCTTCGAGAGCGAGGAGGCGATGCGCCGCGGCGACGAGGCCCTCAACGCCATGAACCCCGGCGCGAGCGAGCGGCGCACGTCGGTCGAGTTCTACGAGGTGCCGGTCCAGACGGTGGTCTAGCTCTCGTCGATGTCGCGCGCGAACAGGTCCGCCCAGGTCTCGCGACGCACCACGAGCCGGGCCGCGCCGTCCGCCGCGAACACCACCGGGAGCCGGCGGTTGCCGTTGTAGTTGTTCGCCATCGTGAAGCAGTACGCCCCGGTCGCCGGGACGCCAAGCAGGTCTCCCACGCGCGGGTCGGCCAGCCGCACGGCGTCGATGAGGACGTCCCCGCTCTCGCAGTGCCGGCCGACCAGCGTGACGGCCTCGCCCTCGGAGTCGTCCAGCCGGTCGACCATCCCGGCCTCGAAGCGCTGGCCGAACAGGGCCACCTCGAGGTTGTCGCCCATCCCGCCGTCGACGGCGACGAAGGTGGGCTCGCCGCGCTTGACGGTGACCACGCGATAGAGCGTCGTCGCGGCGGACGCGACGATGCTGCGACCGGGCTCGAGGATCAGCTCGGCCTCGGCGGGCAGGTGCTCGCGTGCCGCCCCGATCAGCGCATCGAGGTACTCGCCGACGGCCGGTGGTCTGTCGCCGTACGTGTAACGGGCGCCGAGGCCGCCGCCGAGGTCGTAGACCGGGAACTCGCCCAGGGCCGCAAGGGGTGCCACCGACTGGGCGAACGGCTCGACCTCCAGGATCTGGGAGCCGATGTGGACGTGCAGCCCCTGCATGCGCAGCCGTGTGCTGTCCTCGATCCGGCGGATCAGCTCGGCGGCCGCCGCCGGCGCCAGCCCGAACTTCGAGCCCTCGTGGCCGGTGAGCACGTGCGGGTGAGTGTCGGCGGTGACCCCCGGTATGACGCGTACCAGCACGTCCTGCGCGCGCCCGTCCGGCACGGTCGCCTCGAGCCGGTCGACGTCGTCGCCGTTGTCCACGACGACCAGGCCGATGCGGTGCTCCACGACCATGGCTATCTCCTCGTCGCTCTTGGCGTTTCCGTGCAGCACCAACAGCGCGGGGTCGGCTCCAGCCCTCAGCGCGGTGACGATCTCGCCACCGCCGGCGACGTCGAGGCCCAGCCCCTCCTCGAGCATCACGCGCTGGACGGCGGTGCACGGGAACGCCTTCGATGCGAACACCACCCGCGATCTGGGCCAGCGCTCGGCCAGCTCGCGGGTGTACTCGCGCGCCCGCTCGCGAAGCGCCCGCTCGGCGACGACGAGCACGGGCGTCCCGAACTCCGCGGCGAGCTCGTCCGCGCGGCAGCCGCCGACGAGGAGCATCCCGTCGGCGTCGGTGGCGCTGCCGGACGGGAAGAGGGACAACAGCGTGTCCACTAAGCCATGGCGTCGAGGATCTCGCGAACGACCTCGAGCTTGGTCGCCGGGTGCATGAACACGAGCCGCGCGACCGTCTCGCCCTCCCACGCGGACGGCGTCACGAAGGCCACCTGCTCGGCGAGCAGCCGGCTGGACCAGGCGTTGTAGTCCTCGGCCGTCCAGCCGACGCGGCGAAACAGCACCACGGCCAGCTCGGGCTCGCGCAAGAGCTCGAGATGCGGCGCTGCGCGGATCAGCTCGGCGGTCTCGCGCGTAAGCGCGAGCGCCGCCTCGATGGCGTCACCGTAGGCGTCGGTGCCGTTCACGGCGAGCGAGAACCACAGCGGCAGGCCGCGCGCGCGGCGGGTGAGGTGGTAGGCGTAGTCGGTCGGGTTCCACTCCTCCGGGCGGTCGTGTATGACGTCGAGGTAGGACGCATCCTGCGTATGCACGGCCCTGGCGCGCCCGGGCTCGCGATAGACCAGAGCGGCGCAGTCGAACGGCGCAAACCACCACTTGTGCGGGTCCATCACGATCGAGTCCGCCTGCTCGATCCCCGCGTAGCGCCCGCGCACGCTCGGGGCGAGCAGCCCGGCGCCGCCGTAGGCGCAGTCGACGTGGAACCAGAGGCCGTGCTCGCGCGCCACCTCGCCCACGCCGGCGAGGTCGTCGACGATGCCCGCGTTGGTGGTGCCGCCGGTGGCGACGACGCCACAGACCGAGGCCAGGTCGCCGTCCGCGTCGAGGGCCGCTCTCAGCGCCTCGCCGGTGAGGCGGTGGTCCTCGACCGGCACGTGCAGGGGGTCCACCTCCATGATGCGCAGCGCGTTGTCGATCGAGGAATGCGCTTCGTGGCTCGCCGCGATACGCCAGCGGCGCGGCTGCTCGCCGCCCGAGTCGGCGACCCTGCGTTTGGCGGTCTCGCGCGCGACGACGAGGGCGGACAGGTTCCCGGCAGAGCCGCCCGAGACGAAGCAGCCGCCCGCAGATTCCGGCAGGCCGGCGAAATCCGCCATCAGCCGCAGGACCTGGTTCTCGGCGTGCACCGCCCCCGCGGCCTCGAGCCACGAGATGCCCTGGATGGAGGCGCAGGAGACCACCATGTCGAACAGCAGCGAGGCCTTCGTCGGGGCGGCGGGGATGAAGGCGAGAAAGCGCGGGCTGTCACACGAGATGACGGCGCGCGAGACGGTCTCGTCGTACAGCTTCAGCACCGTTTCCGGGTCGTTCCCCTGCGCACCCAGCAGGCCGGCCATTCGCTCCTCTAACTGGTCGCGGGGAGCGCCGACGTCGAGCGGCACCGGGTCGAGCCGCAGCCGCCAGTCGGTGTAGCCGTAGACCGCCTTGGCGATCCGCTCGGTGAGCTCGTCGAAATCGTGCATGGGCCGCTCCCTCCAAGGCCGACGCGCAGCCTCTCGGCTGCGCCCGAGACTGAGCGACTGTAGATCGTCCAAACCGTCAGGTCCACCGGAGCAGTTCGAGCTGGTCTACGAGGCGCTGAGCGCCGGCCTCGAGGAGGCGGCCCGCCGCCGCAGTGCGATGCCCGTGAGCGTCTCTCGCACGACGCGGTCCGCGACGAGCGCCGAGGAGTCCGCGGTACCGACCTGATTGGGGATCACCTCGACCAGGTCGGCCCCCACCAGCTCGAGGCCCCTCGCCACCTCGCGGACGGCCAATAGGAGATCGGCCGAGGTGAGGCCGCCCGGCTCGGGCGTCCCGGTCCCTGGCACGAACGCCGGGTCGAGCACGTCGATGTCCACGGTCAGGTAGGCGGGTCCAGCGCCGACGGCGGCGAGCGCGCGCCCGACCACCTCCCTGATCCCGAGGTCGCGGACGTCGTGCATGAACAGGCTCGTGATGCCCCGCTCCCGCTGCCACTCGAACTCGCGCTCGCCAGGCCAGTAGCCGCGCAGGCCGATCTGCGCGTAGCGGCGCGGGTCGACGTGCCCGTCGTCTATGAGGCTGCGCATGAACGTGCCGTGGGAGCGCTGGACGCCGAAGACCTCCGTGCCGGTGTCCGTGTGCGTGTCGAAGTGCACGACGCCCACGGGTCCGTGCTTGGCGGCGCACGCCCGCACGCTGGGGTCGGTGACCGAGTGGTCGCCACCCAGCACCAGCGGCATGGCCCCGGCCGCGAGGACCTCGCCGACCACCTTCTCGATCGCGGCGTGAGAGCGCTGAGCGTCCGCGGGCAGCACCGCGGCGTCGCCGAAGTCGACCACCCTGAGCTCGGCGAACGCGTCGACGCCCGCCTCCAGATGCGGCCCGGGCGGGCTGCTGGCGGCCCGGATCGCGCGCGGCGCGAAGCTCGTTCCCGGACGGTCGGAGACCAGGTCGTCCATCGGAGCTCCGACGATCGCGACGTCGACTCCGCCGAGCTCGGCCGGGTCCTCCGTGTACGGAAGGCCGGCGAAGGTCAGCAGGCCGGCGTAGTCCGGCTTCTCGCCGATCGCCGACCAACGGTTGAGGGGATCGATCATGCGCGCCGGCCTGTCACGCGAACTTGAACGCGAGCGCGTCGTGCTTCGGCGGCGGGTCGGACCGGTCCTCGACCGGAGTGCCGGCGATCTGGGAGCGGATCCCCTGGATCCAGTGGCGGCAACGGTCGGTCAGCTCGTTCTCCTCCGTCTGCAGGCGTCCCCGCGTGACCAGGATGCCGAGGTCGGCGCCTTTGTACCGATAGTCGCCCGGGCCGAGCACACGGAGATAGAAGCCCTCGGTGTCGTCTTGGAGGCTGTGCCAGTCGTTGCCCCAGCGGCTGAAGCTGATGCCCCCGTCGTCGTCGAGCCGCCAGATGCCCGTCCTCGGCGTGCCCGTGAGCAGCTCCACCAGGTCGTTCGGCTCCTTCAGCACGAGCTGGCTCCAAACGTCCGTCGGGTCGTGGCTCGACCAGCGGCGGTTGATGTCGTCGACGTCGATCTCGTAGTCGACGTCCATGTACTCGAGCAGGTGGAACAGGAACAGCGGCATGTCCGCGTACGCGCTGGCGCTGACGTTCGTCATGGAGCTGATGCCGCTGAGGCGCGGGTTCAGCTCGCCGAGATAGAGCTCCCCGCTGTCCAGGTCGACCAGGTAGTCGATCTCGAGCAGCCCGCGGTAGCCCTCGCGCGCCAGCCGGTCCCCGAGCCGGCGTGTGAGCTCCCTCGCGCGCTCGCGATGCTCGGGTGAGAGGGCGTCCGGGAAGATGTCGTTCCCGCACCAGCCGCCGCGGTAGGGGGTGAGCTCCGGATGGCCGGTGAGATCGGTCATCAGCGGCCCCACGACCGTGCCATGACGCGTGATGCATGCCTCCACCGCCACGGCGCGCGGATTGATCCGCCGCATCACCTTGAGCTCCTGGCTCGCCATGTCGTCGGCGTCCTTCACCCAGTCGACCTCACCGCGCACGAAGAAGGTCGTCTTGCCCGAGTCGCCGTAGGGCGTCTGGACCACCAGGTCGTCACCAAGCCCCGCGTCCCTTGCGAGCGTCATGACCTCGTCGTAGCTCGTCGCCCGCCCGACCACGTTGGGCACGCTCGGCACCCCCGCCTCGTCCCCGATCCTCGTGGTCACGATCTTCGAGTCCAGCCGGTGGCGGAGCTCCGCCGGCGGAAGCGCGACCTGGAGCCCCGCCTCCGCCGCGCACGCCTCGGTCTCCTCGTCGAAGAAGACGAACAGGGCCTTGCCGCCCGGCCCGCGCGACTGGATGAGCTCCAGCACCTCCTTGTGCTCGAGGAGGTAGTTGCAGATCTCCTCGATCGAGCCGAACTTGCGGTACGGCAGCTCCTTGGGCACGAACACCCGCGGGTGGCTTCCCTCGAACGAGTCGAAATAGTTGACGTAGAAGAAGTTCCGCACCCAGCGGTCGATGCCGAGCAGGTTGAACGCCGTCGGCGAGATGAAGTAAACCGGCGTCTGGTTGGTGCGGAAGAAGCCTCGGATCTCGGAGATCCCCCGCAGCGTCGTCGTGGTCTCGGCCATGGCTTCTCCTCCTCGAGCGCCGCCGGTCTCCGATTCTATGCCCACTGAGTGGGACCGTCCTGGATAGGGGTCCGTATAGGTACCTAATCCAGGACGGTTGCCCCGACGTCAGGGATCGCGGAGGATGCACGCCGATGTGCCCCCAGACCGCGCCTCACCCGCTCGATCCGCTGTCCGCGGACGAGATCCGGAGCGCCGTCGCGGTCCTGCGTCGCGACAAGGATGTCGGGCCACGCTGGCGGTTCGCCTCGATCGAGCTCAGCGAGCCCTCGAAGGAGTCCGCTCGCAGCCATTCCGCCGGCGACCCGGTGGCGCGCGAGGCGCTCGTCGTGTGCTGGAACCGTGACGACGGCCAGACCTACAAGGCGCTCGTGTCGATCGGTGAGGACCGCGTGCTCTCATGGGAGCACCGGCCGGGCGAGCAGGCCAACTTCACGGCGGACGAGTTCTCCGAGTGCAACGAGGCGCTGCGGCGGGAGCCACGGGTCATCGAGGTGCTCGAGCGATACGGCATCACCGACCTGGACGGCGTGCTCTTCGACACGTGGGCCTACGGGGGCCTCCTGCTCCCCGAGAAGCACCGCGACCGGCGGGTCGGCTGGACCGACGTGTGGTACCGAAACTCGGAGGGCTCCAACCCGTACGCGAACCCGCTCAGCGGGCTGCACTTCGTCATCGACATGAACACGCTCGAGCTGCTCGAGATCGAGGACGCCTCGGCCGTCGACCGGCCGCGGACAATGGGCGAGTACGTTCCCCGGCTCGTACCCGGCCAGCGTCTGCGCGACGATCTGAAGCCGCTCGAGATCGTTCAGCCGGACGGCTCGTCCCTCACCCTCGACGGTCATCTCCTGCAGTGGCAGAGGTGGTCTATGCGGCTCGGCTTCAATCCTCGCGAAGGGCTCGTGATCCACGCGCTCGGCTATGAGGACGGCGACTGCGTGCGCACCGTGGCCCACCGGCTCTCGTTCGCCGAGATGGTCGTCCCGTACCGCGACCCGACCAACGACCACAAGGCGCGCACGGCGTTCGACATCGGCGAATGGGGACTCGGATTCATGACCACCTCGCTCGAGGTCGGCTGCGACTGCCTCGGCGAGATCGCCTACCTCGACGCCGTCGTCCATGACGCCGAGGGCGAGCCCCGGACGATCGGGAACGCGATCTGCATCCACGAGGAGGACGACGCCGTGCTCTGGAAGCACGTGGATTCGGTCGCGGGAGCCGAGGTGCGGCGCGCGCGCCGGCTGGTGGTCTCGTTCCACGCGACCGTGGCGAACTACGAGTATCTGGTCTACTGGCGCTTCTACCAGGACGGGAACATCGAGTGCGAGGTGCGCGCCACCGGCATCATGGTCACGACCCACTTCCCCGAGGGCGAGCAGCCGCCCTACGGGACGCTCGTCGACGAGCGCACCTACGCGCCGTTCCACCAGCATTTCATCGTCGCCCGGCTCGACCTCGACGTCGACGGGGAGAGCAACACGGTTCAGATGACCGAGTCCGAGGCGCCGCCGATCGGCTCCGACAATCCCGACGGGCTTGCGATCGTCCAGCGCAGCACCCCGCTGCGCACCGAGGACGAGGGCAAGCAGGACTACGACTGGCGGACCCAGCGGAGCTGGAAGGTGGTCAACGAGAGCGTCCTGAACGGCCTGGGGACGCCGGTCGGCTACAAGCTCGTCCCGGGCGGGTGCTTCCCCGCGATGATGGACCCCGAGGCGCCGGTGTTCCGTCGCGCGCAGGCGATCGGCCACAACCTGTGGGTGACGCCGTACGACCCGGACGAGCGCTGGCCGTGCGGCGAGTTTCCGGTGCAGAGCGAGGAGGACACGGGTCTGCCGGCCTGGACCGCCTCGAACCGCTCGATCGAGAACACGGACGTCGTGCTCTGGTACGTGTTCGGCATCCACCACATCACCCGCCCGGAGGAGTGGCCGGTCATGCCCGTCGACACGGTCTCCTTCTGGCTGAAGCCCGTCGGCTTCTTCGACCGCAACCCGGCCCTAGACGTCCCCCCGGCAGGCGGGGCGTGTGAGCCCGAGTGACGATCAGATCCTGTCGGCGGTCGCCTCCGAGCGGCCGGCGATGGAGCAGCTGCTCGAGCGCCTGATCGAGGCGCCGACGGTGCTCGGCCATGAGCTGGCCGGCCAGGACGTCATGCGGGAGGCATTCGAGGAGACGGGCCTCGAGCCGCTGGACGTGCCGCTCGACCCCGCGGCCCTGCGCGGGCACCCGGGCGCCTCGCCCTTCAGCTGGGATGTGTCGGACAAGGCAAACGTCGTGGCGCGCTGGGAGCCGGGGGAGCCGGCCGGCGGACGCTCCCTCATCCTCAACGGCCACATCGACGTCGTAAGCCCCGAGCCGGCGGAGATGTGGTCGTCGCCCCCGTTCCTGCCGCGGCGCGACGGCGATTGGCTCTACGGCCGCGGTGCGGGCGACATGAAGGCCGGCCTCGTCGCGATGGTGGGAGCGGTGCGCGGCCTGAAGGGCCTCGGGCTGGCGCCGCGCGGGCTGGTCGAGCTGCAGTCCGTCGTGGAGGAGGAGTGCAGCGGCAACGGCGCTCTGGCGTGCGTGCTCGCCGGCCATACCGCCGACGCCGTGATCGTCACCGAGCCCACCGGCGGAGCGATCCAGAACTCCCAGGTCGGCGTGCTGTGGTTCCAGGTACGCGTGTCGGGCCGGCCGGCTCACGCGGGCGAGGCGCCGGAAGGGCAGAACGCGATCGAGGCGACCTTCCGGGTCATCCGCGCGCTGAGAGAGCTCGAGGCCGAGCTGAACGTCGACCCCCCCGCTCCCTTCGACGTCTATCCCCACCCCATCAACCTGAACGTGGGGATGATCCGCGGCGGCGACTGGCCGTCCACGGTGGCGGGCGAGAGCATCGTCCACTGCCGGCTCGCGCTGTTCCCCGGAGACGCCGTCGAGGATCTGAAGCGCCGGGTCGAGGACGCCGTCGCGGCCGCCGCCTCCGGTGACCCTGTGCTCGCGGGCTTCGAGGCGGAGGTGGCATACGACGGCTTCGCATGCGAGGGCTACACGCTGGAGGAGGATGCTCCGGTCGTGGCCGTGCTCGGCGGAGCCATCGAGCGGACGACGGGGGCCACGGCGCACGTGTTCGCCTCGACCGCGACCACGGACGCCCGGAGCTTCCAGCTCTTCGGCGGGAGCCCGGCGGTCTGCTTCGGCCCGCATGCGGAGGTAATCCACGGCATCGACGAGCGTGTGCTGCTTCCGTCGATGGTCGAGACGGCCCAGGCGCTCGGCCTGTTCATCCGCGACTGGTGCGGCCTGACCGCGACCTGACCGCCAGGGCCGCCCGGCGGCGCCGCTACCGTTGCCGCGATGACCTCCTTGCCCGATTGGGTCAAATCACTCGGCCTGCCACGGGTGGCCATCGATGCGATCGACCGCTACTGGCTGCCCGTCTGGGACGAGATCAGGCACGACCTCCTGCCCGACCATCGCGACGGGCCGCCCGAGCTCCTCGCCGCTTCGGAGGGCGAGCGCCTGGCCTTCGAGGCGATCGAGGAGCTCGAGCCCGGCGAGCGGTGGCGGGCCTCGTTCGAGGCGATCTGGCCGGCCTACCGGCGCTGGTACCTCAAGGACGGCGAGTCGGCTCGCCCGCGACTGTCCACGTGCCGGCGGATGCTGCGCGAGCACATGCCCGAGCTGGTCCCGACCTACGAGCGCCTTGTCGAGCTCACCGGGCGCGACGAGCTGGCGGCGCGGTTCCTGTCGCTCTACCGGCCGCCCGGCTTCGTGGTCGGCTGCTCTCAGGCAGCCTGGACCAGGGACGGCCAGCCGGTCCTCGTGCGCAACTACGACTATCCGCCCTCCCGCGCCGAGGGCATCGTCTACTCCACCGCCTGGACCGGGCGCCGGGTGATCGGCATGAGCGACTGCCTCTGGGGTCTGCTCGACGGCATGAACGACGACGGCCTCGCCCTGTCACTCACCTTCGGCGGCCGACGCGTCGTCGGGGACGGGTTCGGCATTCCGTTGGTCATCCGGTACGTCCTCGAGACCTGCGAGACCGTGGCCGAAGCACGCACCACCCTCGCCCGCCTGCCGATCCACGCGGCCCAGAACGTCACGCTTCTGGACCGGACCGGCGAGTTCGTCACAGCCTTCCTGTCTCCCGACCGCGAGCCAGAATTCCGTGAGGTGGCGGTGGCGACCAATCATCAGCGTCACGACGACTGGCCCGAATACGCCCGCGCGGTGCGCACGCTCGAGCGCGAGCGCTATCTCGTCGAGCTGCTTCGCGGGCCGAAGATCACGCGCGAGCAGCTCCTCCAGGCCTTTCTCGAGCCTCCGCTCTACAGCGCCGCCTTCTCGAGCGGGTTTGGCACGGTCTACACCGCGGCCTACTTCCCGGCAGAGGGACGGGCGGAATACCGCTGGCCGGACTTCACCTGGAACCAGTCATTCGATCGCTTCGCCGAGGGAGAGCGCACGCAGACCTTTGCCGAGGGCGCTCGGGCCGCGTAGCGCTGTGTGAAGTGAGATAGTCGCTGCGAGGTGATGATCCATGTCCGAAGCGCGCGCACTGCTCAACTACGTCAACGGTGAGTTCAAGCCCCAGCGCGACGGCGAGACGCTCGACGTCGTGAATCCGTCGACCGGCGAGACCTACGCGACCTCGCCGCTGTCTGCATCCGCCGACGTCGACGAGGCCATGCGGGCCGCCCAAGCCGCGTTCGACGGCGGGTGGCGCGACACGACCCCGAGTGAGCGAATGAGCTGTCTCCTCAAGATGGCCGACGCCATCGAGGGGAATGCCGAGCATCTGGTCGAGATCGAGGCCGAGAACACCGGCAAGCCCAAGGGGCTGACCCTCAGCGAAGAGATCCCGCCCATGTGCGACCAGATCCGCTTCTTCGCCGGTGCCGCGCGGATGCTCGAAGGGCGAGCGACCTCGGAGTACATGACCGGCTTCAGCTCGTCGGTCCGGCGCGAGCCGATCGGCGTGATCGGCTCGGTCGCGCCCTGGAACTACCCGATGATGATGGCCGTCTGGAAGTTCGCTCCGGCGCTGGCGGCGGGCAACACGATCGTGCTCAAGCCGTCCGACACCACCCCCGCGAGCACCGTCTACATGGCGGAGCTGTTCGCCGACATCCTGCCTCCGGGAGTGTTCAACGTGGTCTGCGGGGACCGGGACACCGGGGCCGCGGTGGTCAGTCACCCGATCCCGCAGATGGTGTCGATCACGGGCAGCATCGCGGCCGGCAAGGCGGTGGCTCGCGCGGCGGCGGACACCCTGAAGCGCTGCCATCTCGAGCTGGGCGGCAAGGCACCGGTGATCGTCTTCGACGACGCCGACCTCTCTGGCGCAGCAGAGGACATCGCGGTCGCCGGGTACTTCAACGCGGGGCAGGACTGCACAGCGGCAACCCGCGTGCTGGCAAGCGAGCGCGTGGAGTCGGACCTGGCCGCCGCTCTCGTCGAGCAGGCGGGCGAGGTCAAGCTGTCGAAGGACGAGGTGGACGGCTCGGAGGACTTCTTCATCCCGCCGCTGAACAACGTCAACCAGCTGAGCCACGTCGGCGGGCTCGTGGAGCGAGCTCCGGCCCATGCCAAGGTGCTGGTGGGCGGCGAGCGCGTGACCGACGACGGCTACTTCTACGCCCCGACGGTGGTCGAAGGACTCGAGGAGAGCGACGAGATGGCCCAGACCGAGATCTTCGGGCCGGTCATCACCGTCCAGCGGTTCTCCGACGAGGAGGAGGCGCTGCGGTGGGCGAACGGGACCGACTACGGGCTGGCCTCCAGCGTCTGGACACGCGACCACAAGCGCGCCCTGCGCATGGCGCGAGCCCTCGACTTCGGCTGCGTCTGGGTCAACTGCCACATCCCGCTGGTCGCCGAGATGCCGCACGGCGGCTTCAAGCAATCCGGCTACGGCAAGGATCTCTCGTCCTACTCGTTCGAGGAGTACACCCGGGTCAAGCACGTCATGTCCTCGATCGAGGGCTGACGCGTCCTCAGGGCCACTTGATCGTTGACAGCCGCAGCACCATCTGGTCAAATGACTTAGTCGTATGACTAACTCGGCCGACACGGCCATTTCCCCCGGACTGTGGCGATTCGCGTGACCGAGCTCGCGCACAAGTCGCCCGCGCGCTCGGCCGCGGAGGAGGAGCTGCTGGACGCCGCGGAGCGGCTGCTCGTCGATGTCGGGTACGCGGGCATCACCACCCGCCGGCTCGCCGAGGAGGCGAGCGTCAACCACGGGCTCGTCCACTACTACTTCGGCTCCAACGAGAACCTGCTCGTGCGCGCGCTCGAGCGCTTCACCGAGCGGCTGATCGACCGCCAGCGCGAGCTGTACGCGGCCGACGCGCCGTTCATCGAGAAGTGGCGCACGGCGATGCGCTACCTCCTGAGCGAGGACCTGAGCTACCAGAAGGCGTGGCTCGAGCTGCAGGCGCTCGCCTGGAACAACCCCGGTCTCCAGACCCGCCTCGCGCAGGTGAACGCCGAGTGGCGGGCGGTGCTGACGGAGGCGTTCGAGGAGCCGCACCGCGAGCTGAAGCTCGAGCTGCCGCTGGAGGCGCTCGTATCGCTCGTGATGACCTTCAACCTCGGCATCATCGTCGAGCGCCTGGGCGGCGTCGAGGCCGGGCACCGCGAGCTCCTCGCCTGGATAGACGCATGGTTGTCGAGCTGAGCGCGGGCGCGCGCGAGCAGACGCGCGCGCGTTACCCGGATGAGTCCGGCTACGTGGAGCGCGACGGCGTGAGGCTCCACTACGAGCTCTACGGCTCGGGCGAGCCGACCGTCCTCCTCATGCCGACCTGGTCGATCATCCACTCGCGCCACTGGAAGATGCAGATCCCCTACCTCGCCCGGCACTGCCGCGTGCTCACCTTCGACGGGCGCGGCAACGGCCGCTCCGACCGCCCGGAGCGAGGCTACGACGAGCGCGCGTTCGCCGCGGACGCGCTCGCCGTGATGGACGCGACGGCGACGGAGCGAGCGGTGCTCGTCTCGCTTTCGCTCGGCGCCCAGCGCGCGCTGCTGCTTGCGGCCGAGCAGCCCGAGCGGGTCGAGGGGGCCGTCTTCATCGCCCCCGCCGTGCCGCTCGGCAAGGGGCCGGCGGCGCGGAAGGTCCAAGCCTGGGACGAGGAGCTCGACACGGACGAGGGCTGGGCGAAGTACAACCGCTACCACTGGCTCCGCGATTACCGCGGCTTCCTCGAGTTCTTCTTCTCGCAGATGTTCACCGAGCCGCACTCCACGAAGCCGATCGAGGACTGCGTCGGCTGGGGGCTCGAGACGGACGCGCGAACGCTGATCGCGGCCGAGCTCTCCGAGAGCCTCGACACCGACACCGCGCGCGAGCTGGCCGGCCGTCTCAGCTGCCCGGTGCTCGTGATCCAGGGCACCGGCGACCAGATCACCGGCGCCGGCCGCGGCATCTCGCTCTCCGAGGCGACCGGCGGAGAGCTGGTCCTGCTCGACGGATCGGGACACGGCCCGCACGTGCGCGACCCGGTCAAGGTCAACCTGCTCCTGCGCGATTTCGTCGTCCCCCCACGGCGGCCGGCGCGCTGGGTGCGCGGCAAGTCGCGCCGCAAGCGGGCGCTCTACATCTCGTCGCCGATCGGGCTCGGGCACGCGCGGCGCGACGTGGCGATCGCGAATGAGCTCCGCAGGCTGCATCCGGACCTCGAGCTCGACTGGCTCGCCCAGCACCCGGTCACGTCCGTGCTGGAGGCTAACGGCGAGCGGATCCACCCCGCGAGCGCGTACCTGGCGAACGAGTCCGGCCACATCGAGAGCGAGTCGGCGGAGCACGACCTGCACTGCTTCCAGGCGATCCGGCGGATGGACGAGATCCTGCTGGCCAACTTCATGGTCTTCCACGACCTCGTCCGCGAGGAGGACTACGACGTCTGGATCGGCGACGAGGCCTGGGAGCTCGACTACTACCTGCACGAGAATCCAGAGCAGAAGCGCGCCGCCTACGTGTGGCTGACCGACTTCGTGGGCTGGCTCCCGATGGAGGACGGCGGCTCGCACGAGGCCTTCCTGACCGCCGACTACAACGCCGAGATGATCGAGCACATCGCGCGCTTTCCGCGCATTCGCGACCGCGCCGTGTTCGTGGGCAATCCTGACGACGTCGTCCCCGATGCCTTCGGTCCCGACCTGCCGCGCATCCGCGATTGGACCGAGCAGCACTATGACTTCGCCGGCTACGTGACCGGCTTCGACCCCGCCGAGCTCGGCGACTGCGAGGCGCTCGGCTACTGCGACGACGAGCGCGTCTGCATCGTGACAGTCGGCGGGT
>WNGA01004047.1_pt1 | contig 23361 bp, 12 predicted proteins | sample 5400061 | NCBI WGS metagenome assembly WNGA01 (sample SAMN13153366, study PRJNA577476) | soil metagenome | isolation source: 100 cm soil or saprolite under grassland replicate 2 | place: USA:California | collected 2016-06-15
CCATCCGCGCCGCCCGCCGCGCCGGACTACAACGCGCCCACCAGGCCAGAGTTGCAGCCCGCCGACAAGTTCGACAGGATCATCCATGACCAGCCCTCGGGTGTTGGGTATTTGCACCCCGACCCGGTTCATTTGCTCAAACACACCTCGGGTGTTCGCCTTCGACGAGTTCGGGCCGCTGACCATCGCCCGTACGCCGGCGCTGGCTGGGCAAGGCGAGGTAAGCCGTGAAGGGTGCAAGTTCGTCGGCGCTCCGGGCGGTTGGCCTGAACGGTGTTGACGGTGAGGGGGTGGGCTCTGACCTCGTGGTTCCCGCCGAGATCGGAGCCACTCTCATGTCCGTAGTGGACGGTCGTGTGCTCCTTGGGCGCCGTTCAGTCGGTGGAGTTTGGTTCGGACGGTGTCGGCGTCGGGGCGGTCGATGTCGGCAAGGATGGCCAGGGCGTGTTGCCAGGCTGCATGGGCGGCCGTGGGGTTGCCGGCGGCGTGGTGCGTGTCGCCGAGGTGGGTGAGGGTCGTGGCTTCGGGGTAGCGGTCGCCGACATCGCGGCGTAGGTGGAGGGCGTGGTGGTAGCAGGTGATGGCTTGGGTGTAGTGGTCGAGGTGGTGGTGGGCGTAGCCGAGGCTGTCCCAGGTGGCGGCCTGCCCGGCATGGTCGCCGAGTTCCTGCTGGAGGGTGAGGGCCTGCTGGCAATGGGCGAGGGCCTGCTGGTGGTCGCCGAGCAGGGCGTGGTACCAGCCGACCGTGTTGAGGGCGTTGGCCTGCCCGACCCGGTGGCCGGCCGCCCGGTACAGGCCGAGGGCCTGCCGGGCGTGGTCAAGGGCCTCGGGGTAGCGGTCCTGCCGCTCCCGCAGGAGGCCCAGGTCACGGTGCGTGTGGGCCTGCCCGGCCTGATCGCCGGTCCGGGTATATAGGTCGAGGGCGTGGCCCAGGTGGGTGTGGGCGTCGTCGAAGCGGCCCAGGCGAGTGTCGGCGTTGGCGAGGTTGCGGTGAGCGCGGGCCTGTGCGGTCGGGTCGCCCAGCCGGCAGGCGGCGGCCACCGCGGCGCGTCCGATGGAGGCCTGGTCGTGCCAGTGTCCCCGCCGATTGAGGAAGGGCGACAGGGTCCAGGTCAGTTGCCAGGTGTGAGTGTCGAAGCCGGTGGCGGCGGCGTGGTCGACGGCCGCGAGCAGCACCGGGCGCTCGGTGCTGAACCAGGCCAGGGCCTGCTGGCGGTCGGTGGGATGTTCGGGGGTGACCCCGGTTGAGGGTGGGGTGAGCGCAAGCGGCTCCCGGGTTGGGTACAGCAGCCGGTCGGCGTTGTGGGCGGTGTGCAGGTAGTGGTCGAGCAGGCGGTGGGTGGCGGTGTGGCGCTGCTCGTCGGGGTCGGTGCTGTGGGTCAGGTCGGTGGCGTAGGCACGCAGCAGGTCGTGGAAGGTGTACCGGCCGGGGGTGTGTTCGACGATGAGGTTGGTCCAGGCTAGTTCGGCCAGCAGCGTGCGCGCGTGCCGTAGGGAGAGGGCGACGAGGCTGGCCGCGGCGGCGGCGGTGATGTCCCGGCCGGGGTGCAGGCCGAGCAGCCGGAACAGGCGGGCCGCGTCGGGGGACAGCGTTTGGTAGGACCAGGAGAACACCGCCCGCATGTCGGTAACGGGGTCGTCGTCTGCGAGCGCGTCGAGCCGGCTGCGGGCGCTGCGTAGCTCTTCGGCGAACGTGGAGAGCGGGAACGTGGGGTGCATGTAGGCGCGGGCGGCCACGATGCTCAACGCCAGGGGCAGCCGCGCGCAGCTTGTGATGATCTCGGCGGTAGCGTCTGGTTCGGCGGCCACGCGTGGTTGGCCGAGCCGGGCGGCTAGCAGCTCGCGGGCCTCGTCGACGGTGAGCAGATCGACGATCAGCGGCTGGGCGCCTTCGACGACGGTCAGGCTGGTGAGGTGATTGCGGCTGGTCACCAGGACCAGGCAGGTCGGTGCGCCGGGCAGCAGCGGCCGGACCTGTTCGGCGTCGTAGGCGTTGTCGAGCAGGATCAGCATTCGCTTGCCGGCCAGTCGGCTGCGGTACAACGCTGTCTGGCCATCGAGGCTGGTCGGCATCTGATGGGCTGGTATCCCGAGCGCTTCCAGGAACACCCGGATGGCCTCGGCAGGGGAGCGGGCCGGGCCGGCGGCGGAGAAGCCGTGCAGGTTGACGTAGAGCTGTCCGTCCGGGAACCGGGTGGCGACCTGGTGCGCGAAGCGCACGGCCAAAGCGGTTTTGCCCACCCCGGCGGTACCCGACAATGCAGAGATCACGATGGTGGCCGGCTGGCCGTCGCCGGCGGCGAGCATGTCGGTGAGCAGGTCATGTAGGTGGTGGAGTTCCTCGGCGCGGCCGGCGAATCCATACACGTCCCGCGGTAGCTGGGCCGGCACCGTCAGCGTGACCGCGTCGGCCGGCGGCGCTGCCACCGCCGGCGTTGCCGTGGTCGGTGGGGGGTTGCCGCGCAGGATGGTTCGGTGCAGGTCTTGGAGTTCGGGGCCGGGGTCGGTGCCGAGGTCGTCGACGAGGCGGCGGCGGGTGGCGGCGTAGAAGTCGAGGGCTTCAGCGCTGCGGCCGGCGGCGTGTAGGGCTCGCATATACGCGGCGGCCAGGGGCTCCATCAGGGGGTTCTCGGCGAGCGGGTCGACGAGGGTGTCGATGACCGGGGTCGGGTTGCCAGCCGAAGTTTCGGTGTTGACCCAGGCGACCAGTGTGTCCAGGTACTGCTGCCGCCACGCCTGGCGCATCCGGGCCGCCCACGACCCTGGGATCCCGGTCAGCGGCTGGCCGCGCCACAGCCTGAGCGCCTCGCGCAGCACGGCCGCCGCCCGCCGGCTGTCGGCGTGTCCGCCCGTGGGGGTCTGTCCGGCCAGCCGGCGGAACCGGTGCAGGTCGACCTGGTCCGGGTCGATGTCCAGCAGGTAGCCGCCGGAGCGGCGCTGCACCTGGACCCCAGGGCCACCGAGGGCACTGGCCTGCGCGAGAGCGCGTCGAAGGCGGGCGATGTGCGAGTACAGCGCGTCGCGCGCCCCGTCCGGCGCCGCGTCGCCCCAGACCCGGTCGATGAGCACCTCGACCGGCACCAGCTGGCCCGCGTCCGCGGCCAGTGCGGCCAATACCGCCCGCTGGCGCGGCTGGCCGACATCGATCGACCGCTCCCCCACCCGGACCTCCACCGGGCCCAGCAACTGGAATTCGATCATGTCCATCTCCCGGTTTCGCGCGCCGGTCACAAGGTTTCCACAGGGTTTACTCCAGGTCGATGAACCATGCTGCCCGGGCCGGCATTCGCCGTACAGCTCACTTGATCACGGGGGATCAGCGTGGGATCGGAAAAGGAGGCCATGGCGGGCCATGGCGGCCCCGCCGCCAGCAGCGTGATGAGCAAGCCGGCGCCTCCACAGATCATGTCCACCGCCCACCGCACCTCGGTCGCGGCCCGTCCCGCTCGGGCGATCAACGCACGATCTCGGCCTGTCCGTTGGCCACCCCCCGTGGTGAACACCACCTTGCCGATCCCGTCGACCGCGCACGCGTGATGGTGCGCGCCTTGCCGACATCGACCCGCACCGTGTCACGGACCCGCCTTCACTGGGCCTCATGGCAAGGCGTCATCAGCCACACCCCGCCGTCCCCGGCATCTGAGGCACCCAGCCCCAGACGATCTACAACCTCATGGAGGCGTCATGCACCCGTACCCGTACCGCCGAACCGCTCTGGTGGCCGCCCTCGCGATCGGCCTCGCGATCGGCCCCGCGGTCGCGATGCTGATGCCGGCGGGTCGGTTATCGCAGGCGCACGCCGACACGCGGCGGGCCCCGGCCGGGCCGGCACCCACCGAGCAGCCCGACGATGCCTCGGCCGCGACCGCCGCCGCCCGCTACCGCCAGCGCGTGGAGGTCGTGTCCCGACGGACGGAGTCCGGGCAGGTGTTCGCGAACCCCGACGGTTCGTTCACGGCCGAGGAGTCGGCGGTACCGGTCCGGGCCAGGCTGGCCAACGGCTCCTGGGCGCCGGTCGACCTCACGCTGCGGGTGGGCGCCGACGGTACGCTGGCCCCGGCTGTGTCGGCGGTACCGCTGGCGCTGTCGTGGGGCGGTGCCGGGCCGCTGGCCACACTGTCGTACCAGGGGAAGCGTTTCGGGCTGTCCTGGCCGGGCGCGCTGCCGGCACCGACGCTGTCCGGGGACACCGCCACGTACGCCGACGTGCTACCCGGCGTCGACCTGCGGGTACGCGCCGAACGCACCGGCTTCTCCGAGGTGCTCGTGGTCAGGACCCGCGAGGCCGCGCGGGATCCGCGGCTGGCCCAGCTACGGTTCCGCACGTCGGGTACCTGGCCGGCGGTCAGGCTCGGCGCGGCGCCCGGTACGGCGGCCGTGGTCGACGCCGCCGGCAACCCGGTGTTCCGGATGGGCGCGCCGATGGCGTGGGACTCCACCGTGGACGCCCACCCCGACCCGGCCCGCGGAGACAGCCCGACCAGCGACGCGAACCAGCCGGGCAGCGCCGCGCGGCGGGCCCCGATGGGGGTACGGGTGTCCGGCACCGACCTCGTGGTCACGCCCGACCCGGATCTGCTGTCCTCGGGCCAGCTTCCGCTGTACGTCGACCCGTCGGTGTCGGCCGGCCGGTGGCACTGGACGATGATCAACAGTACGTTCCCGAACCAGTCGTACTGGAGCTACGACCGTTCCGAGCACGCCAAGGTCGGGTTCATCAACACCCCGCAGAACATGGTGTACCGGTCCATCTTCGACTTCGGTACCGACCAGTGGCGCGGCAAGCACGTGTTGGGCGCCGTGTTCAGCGCCGACCTGCTGCACTCGTACTCCTGCACGAACTCGACCACCGAGCTGCACCTGACCAACGCGGTTGACCAGAACACCACCTGGAACAACCACGCCGGGAGCTGGGGCGGTTCGCTGTCAGACGTCAGCAACTCCGACTGCAACGACGCCCGCATCTATACCGAGTGGGGCGGTGGTGCGGTGACGAATGTGGTACAGCAGTCCACCGGCTGGCCCACCGTCACGCTCGGCCTGCGCGCTGCCAACGAGGGCGGTACCGGCGGCTGGAAGAAGTTCGACGAGAACTCGCCGAAGCTGTCGGTGACCTACAACTCGTACCCGAACGTGCCCGACACCGTCACCATCAACAACAAGGCGTGCACCACCGGGGCGAACCGGCCGTGGATCTCCACTCTCGGCGGGGCCGACCCGGTTCTGAAGGCGCGCCTGACCGACCCGGACGGCGCAGACCACCTCACCGGCAACTTTTGGTGGGTGGCTCAGGACGGGCTGCCGCGCAGCCTGTCCCAGGGCAATATCGCCAACGGCGGCTTCGCCCAGGTGAGCCCGTGGGACAGCGACTTCGCGCCGGGCGTCACGTACTCGTTCAAGGCCAACGCCGCGGACGGCATCGACACGTCCGCGTGGAGCGGGTGGTGCGAGTTCGCGGTGGACAACGTGGCGCCGGACAAGGCGCCGACGATCGTCTCGGCCGACGGGCGCTACCCGTCCGACGGCGGCGTGACCGGCTGGCACCCGGGTGTCGGCATTGCGGGTACCTTCACCATCGGCTCCAACGGCGTCAGCGACAACGGCGTCAACGACGTGGCCTCGTACCTGTACAGCACGATCGATCCGCCGTCGACGTCGATCGCCGCGTCCAGCCTGGGCGCACCGGTCACGGTCGGTGTGACCCCCACCAAGCCGGGCCTCAACACGCTGTTCGCGCGTAGCGTGGACCGTGCCGGCAACCTGGGGCCGATCGCGGCGTACAAGTTCTACGTGGCCGGCGGTACCCCGCCGGTGGGGCAGTGGAGCCTCGGCGAGGGCAGCGGGACCACGGCGTACGACGCCGGCACGCCGGGCGGGCACCCGGGCACGCTGAGCAGCGGGGCGCACTGGACGACCGGGCGGGTACAGGACGGTTCGGCGGTGACCTTCGACGGCGCCACCGGTGAGGTCACCACCACCGGGGCGGCCGTCAACACCGCACAGTCGTTCTCCGTATCGGCCTGGGCGCGGCTGACCGACACCAGCGGGTTCCGCACGGTGGTGACCCAGGACGGCTCGTACAACAGCGGCTTCGCGATCGAGTACCGCACCGACGGCCGGTGGTCGATGTCCATGCAGGTCGACTCCAACCCGGCCAACCAGGTGTACGCGCTGTCGCTGGAGCCGGCCCGGGTCGGCGTGTGGACCCATCTCGTCGGGGTCTACGACTCCACCGCGCAGCGGGTCCAGCTCTACGTCGACGGGATCACGCAGGGTGCCACCGCCTGGACCACCCCGTGGAACGCGACCGGTCCGCTGCGCATCGGGCGGGTCCGGTGGGCCGGTTCCATCGTCAGCCCCTTTGCAGGTGAGGTCTCCGACGTCCGGGTCTGGCAGCGGGCCATCACCGGCGACGAAGCGCTGGCCCTGGCTACCGACGGCCTGGTGTCGCGCTACGGCCTCGGCTCGGCCACCGCCGACTCCTCGTGCAACGCGACTGAGACGCCCGACAAGGCGGTGGACGGCCTGACCGGAGTGAACAACAAGTGGTGTTCGCTCGGGCCGAACCGGTGGCTACAGACCCAACTGTCCACCGCACACACCATCACCGACATCGTGGTCAAGCACGCCCAGGCCGGTGGCGAACTGCCGGAATGGAACACCCGTGACTACGACGTCCAGTCCTCAATGGACGGTGTCAGCTGGACCACGGCGTTACAGGTGCGCGGCAACACGTACGCGGTCACACACAGCAGGCTGCCCGCGCCGGTACGCGCCACGTACCTCAAGCTCATCGTGATCACGCCGGCCCAGACCACCGACCCTGCGGCCCGCATCCACGAGATCGAGGCGTACGGCCGCGACGACACGCTCAGCAACGTCGCGATCGGCCGGACCGCCACCGGTTCGGCGGCGTGCGTCGCCGGTGAGACCCCGGACAAGGCGGTCAACGGCAGCGTGTCGGGCGGCGGGTCGGACAAGTGGTGCTCGCTGACCGCGCCGCGCTCGCTGCAGGTGGACCTCGGGTTCGACCGCACCATCTCGTGGATCAGCCTGCGCAACGCGGCGGCCGGTGGTGAGTCGGCGGCGTTCAACACCCGGGACTACGACCTCCAGGTGTCCGAGAACGGCAGTACCTGGACCACGGTCGCGCAGGTGCGCGGCAGTGCCACCGACGTGTCGGGCGTGCAGTTCACCTCGCCGTACCTGGCCCGGTACGTGCGGCTCAACGTCATCACCCCGACGCAGAACGGCGACGCGGCCGCGCGCATCTACGAGTTCGAGATCTACAGCTAGCCCCTCCCGGTAAGACGGCGGCCGGCACCCCCCGGCCGGCCGCCGACCGGTACCCCGGAGTCGGAAAGAGGAAGCGCGATGAGTGGTCCGTATCAGTTCCCGGAGCGCCGCCCGCGTGTCGTACGGCGCCTCACGACTGCGCTCGCCGTCGGGCTCGCGGCCGTGCTGGCCGCGTCGCTGACCGGCCAGGTGCCGGCGCTCGCGGCCAGGAAGCCGGCGTACCAGAAGCTCAAGCCGCAGATGGACCGTAGCGTCGCGGGCTCGGACGCGGTCGCGCAGAAGCGCGGCGGCGATCAGAACGCGGCCGCCGCATTGAAGGGACCACTGCCCACGCCGGCGTGGCCGGCCGCGGGTACCGTCGTCGTTGACCTGTCCCCTGTGGACGATCCGCGGCCGCGTGAGCGGGGCGCCGTCCGTGCGGGCCCGCTTCCCGTCCTGGTGGACCGGGCCGCCGGGACGACGGCGGCCAACGCGGCGGCCGCGTTGCCCACCGCGTTGCGGGTCAGCGTGTTGGACCGGGCCGCGGCCGACCGGGCGCGCCAGCCGGTACTGCTGCGGCTCGGCCGGGCCGACGGTAGCGGCGTCAGTGGTCGGGTACGGGTCAGCGTCGACTACTACGGCTTCCGTACCGCGTACGGCGCCGACTGGTCCAACCGGCTGCGCCTGGTGGTGCTGCCGGAGTGCGCGCTCACCGCTCCGGACCAGCCGGGCTGCCAGGGCGTGCCGCTCCCGTCGACCAACAGCGCCCGCGGCCAGACGATCAGCGCTGACGTCGACCTGCCCGCTGCCCAGACGGGCGCCACCAGCCGCGCGGAGCAGGCGGACGTGACGACGCTGTCGGGCACCACGCTGCTCGCGCTCACCTCCGGCCCATCCGGCAGCACCGGCAGCTTCGCCGCCACCAGCCTGGCACCGTCCTCGACGTGGTCGGCCGGCGGCTCGTCCGGTGACTTCTCGTGGGCGTACCACATGCGGGTACCGCCGTCGGTCGGCGGTCCGGCACCCGACATCCGGCTGGAGTACTCCTCCCAGGCCGTGGACGGGCGCACCGCCACCAGCAACAACCAGCCGTCCGTCATCGGCGAGGGGTTCGAGTGGTCGCCCGGGTACATCGAGCGGCGCTACAAGGGCTGCGCCGACGACATGAAGAGCACCGGCGCCAACAACACCACCAAGACCGGCGATCTGTGCTGGGCCACCGACAACGCGACGTTCTCGTTGAACGGCAAGGGCGGCGAGCTGATCCGCGACGATGCGACCGGCGCCTGGCACCCGAAGAGCGACGACGGCTCGCGCGTCGAACACCTGACCGACGCCAGCAACGGCGACAACGACGGCGAGTACTGGAAGATCACCACCACCGACGGCACCCAGTACTACTTCGGGCTTAACCGCATCACCGGTTGGGTGACCGGCCGGCCGGAGACCAACTCCACCTGGCGTGTGCCGGTGTACGGCAACAACCCCGGCGAGCCGTGCCACACCACCGCGTTCTCGTCGTCCTGGTGCCAGCAGGCGTACCGGTGGGGGCTGGACTACGTGGTGGACCGGCACGGCAACACCATGTCGGTCTGGTACGACAGCGAGACCAACAACTACGCGCGCAACCTCACCAGCTCCACGGTCTCGAACTACATCCGGTCCGGATACGTCTCGCACATCGACTACGGCACCCGGACCGACAGCGAGTTCGGCAACCCGCCGATGCGGGTCACGTTCGGCACGGCCGACCGGTGCACGCCGAACAGCATCTGCGACTTCGCGCACCCGACGTCGTGGCCGGACACGCCGGCCGACCAGAACTGCTCGTCGAGCACGTCGTGTACCAACTACTCGCCGACGTTCTGGACCCAGAAGCGGCTCACCACGGTCACCACGCAGTTGTGGGGCGGCTCAGGCTATCGGGACGTGGAGCGCTGGTCGCTCAACCACGCGTTCCTCGACCCCGGTGACTCCACCCGGGCCGGGCTGTGGCTGTCGTCCATCTCGCACACCGGTCTGGTCGGCGGCACACTCACCGAACCCGACGTCAAGTTCACCGGTGTACAACTGGCCAACCGGGTGGACACCGTCACCGACCAGCAACCGGCCATGAACTGGTTCCGCATGTCCTATGTGGACACCGAGTCGGGTGAGCGGATCGGGGTGACGTACCTGCCGCAGGAGTGCGTCGCCGGCTCCAACATGCCGGCCAGCCCGGAAAGCAACACGAAGCGCTGCTTCCCGGTCAAGTGGACGCCGGAGGGCAGGACCTCGCCGATCCTGGACTACTTCCACAAGTACGTGGTCAGCCAGGTCACCGAGACCGACATGACCGGCGGCAGCCCGCGGGTCATCACGACGTACGGCTACCCGAACCCGCCAGCCTGGCACTACACCGACGACGACGGCCTCATCCCGGCCGAGCAGAAGACCTGGTCGGTATGGCGCGGATACGACAAGGTGACCACCACCAAGGGCGACCCCGGTGAGCAGACCTACACCGAGAGCCGGTTCTTCCGCGGCATGAACGGCGACCACCTGCCGAACGGCGCCCGCAGCGTCACCGTCGACGGCATCGCCGACAACGACGCGTACGCCGGCATGGTGCGCGAGACCGTGACGTACAACGGTCCGGGCGGCGCGGAGATCGGCGGTACCGTCACCGACCCGTGGAGCTCGGCGGCCACGTCAACGCGCAACCTCGCCGGCGTCAGCACGTACGCCCGCTATGTCGGCTCGGCGGCCATCCGGCACCGGATGGACCGCGACGGCGGTCGGCCGCCCCTGGTCACCGAGAGCGTCACCACGTTCGACCAGTACGGCATGCCCATACGGGCCTGGGACAAGGGCGACGTGGCCGTGCCCGACGACGACAAGTGCGTGCTGACCACGTACGCCCGCAACACCTCGGCGTTCCTGATGGCGACCGCGTCCCGGGTCGAGGCCTACGCGCTGCCCTGCGGTGGCTCGCCGGCCGGCGAGTCCGACGTCCTCAGCGACATCAGGACCAGCTACGACGGCCAAGCCTACGGCGCCGCACCAACCAAGGGCGACGCCACCCAGGTCGACGTCATCAAGCAGTGGTCGACCGCCGGCTCAACCTACGTCACGGTGTCGAGGTCGCAGTACGACGCGAACGGGCGGGCCACCGACAACTGGGACGTCCGCGGCAACCACAGCAGCATGGCCTACACGCCGGCGACCGGTGGGCCGCTGACGAAGACGGGGTCCACCAACCCGATGGGCTGGACGCTGACCACCGAGCTGGAACCGGCCTGGGGCGAGGCGACCGCCGAGGTCGACGTCAACGGCAAACGGACCGACGTCGCGTACGACCCGCTCGGGCGTACCGCGGCGGTGTGGGTGCCGGGACGGGTGAAGGGCGTCCACTCGGCCAACCGGACGTACAGCTACCAGATCCGGCCGGACGGCGTCAGCTCGGTCACCACGAGCGCGCTGAACGCGGCTGGCAACTACATCACGTCGTACCAGCTCTTCGACAGCCTGCTGCGGCCGCGCCAGACCCAGGCGCCGGCCGTCGGCGGCGGGCGGGCGCTGACCGACACGTTCTACAACACGGCCGGGCAGGCGGTGAAGACCAACGGCCAGTACTACAACGCCGACGCCGGGCCGGGCACCACGCTGTTCAACCCGCTGGACAACCAGGTGCCCGCGCAGCACGTCGCTGTCTACGACGGCACCGGCCGGGTCACCGCGGACGTCTTCAAGTCCAACGGCCTGGAGAAGTGGCGCACCACCACGTTCTACGGGGGCGACCGCAACGACGTGACGCCGCCTGCCGGCGGCACGCCGACGTCGACGGTCGCCGACGCGAACGGTCGTACGGTTGAGCTCCGGCAGTACCACGGCTCGGCGATCGGCGGGGCGTACGACTCGACCTCGTACAGGTACAACCGGAAGGGCCGGCTCCTCGCGGTCACCGACGCGGCCGGCAACCAGTGGACGTGGACGTACGACCTGCTGGGTCGGGCGACCCGGACCACGGACCCGGACAAGGGCGCGCTGGCCACGACGTACAACGACGCCGGTGACGTGCTGACTACGACCGACGCCCGCAACGTCACGCTGGCGTACACGTACGACACCCTCGGCCGGTCCACCGGGATCTACGAGGGTTCGACCGCGGGCCCCAAGCGGGCCGAGTGGACCTACGACACCCTGGCCAACGGGCAGCTCACCTCGTCGACCCGCTGGATCAACAACAACGCGTACGTCGTCGCGGTGCGCGGCTACACCGACCTGTACCAGCCGACCGGTTCGACCGTCACGATCCCGGCGTCGGAAGGGCTGCTCGCCGGCTCGTACAGCTTCAGCAGCACGTACAACGTCGACGGCTCGGTGAGCACCACGCGGCTGCCGGCCGGCGGTGGCCTCCTCGCCGAGACGCTGACGAACGGGTACGAGGCGACGAGCGGCCTGCCCACCACGCTGAAGACGAACTACGGCGGGGTGAGCGGCAGCTATGTCACCGACACGCAGTACACCCGGTTCGGTGAGCAGTCCGTCGTCACGTACTCCACCGGGGGCCTGCTGGCGCAGGCCGGCACGTACTACGAGGAGGGCACCCGGCGCCTCGCCGAGGCCATCACGGCCCGGGAGACCGCGCCGTCGACGGTCGCCGACACGTTCTACACGTACCTGCCGTCCGGTCTGGTGACGAAGATCGCGGACAAGCCGGCCGGCCGTACGCCCGACGTTCAGTGCTTCGGATACGACTACCTGGGGCGGATGAGCCAGGCCTGGACCCCGACCTCGGGCGACTGCGCCGCCGCACCGGCGGGCGACTCGCTCGGTGGTGCCGCGCCGTACTGGCAGTCCTGGACGTTCGACGTCACCGGCAACCGATCGACCCAGACCGACCACGCCACGCCCGCCGGCGACGCCGCCACCACGTACACCTACCAGGGCACCGGCGCGGCGCACGCGCACGCATTGGCCAGCACGTCCACAGTGGACAGTGCTGGTACCCGCACCGCGTCGTACAGCTACGACGGCGCTGGCAACACCACGAGCCGGCCGGGCGCACGCGGCCAGCAGACGCTGACCTGGGATCCGGAGGGGCACCTCGCGACGCTGACCGACGGCACCGGAACGCACAGCTACGTGTACGACGCCTCGGGCAACCGGCTCATCGCGCGCAACACCACCGGCGCCACGCTGTACCTGGGCACCACGGAACTGCGTCTCACCACAGCCACCAACCAGGTGAGCGCCACCCGGTACTACTCGGCCGGCGGCCAGGTCTGCGCGATGCGCACCGCGGCCGGCGTTACCTGGCTCACCGGCGACAACCACGGCACCGCGCTGGTGGCCGTGGATGCCGGCACCCAGCAGGTGACGCGCCGCTACGAACTGCCGTACGGCAGTCCGCGCGGCACCAACCCGAGCTGGCCCAATCCGCACGGCTTCGTCGGCGGCATCAGCGACCCGACCGGGCTGACCCACCTCGGCGCCCGCGAGTACGACCCGGACGCCGGCCGGTTCATCTCGGTCGACCCGCTCTTCGACGCCAACTCGCCCCAGGAGATGAACGGCTACGCCTACGGCGTCAACAGCCCGGCGACGATGGCCGACCCGGCTGGTGAGCGGGCCTGGTACCAGTGCCCGGACGGCGACTGCGAGACCAACCGGCCGCTGACCGGCAGCCCGGGCAGCACCGGTAGCGGTTCCACCGGAGGTTCCACGACCACCACCACCAGCGGCGGCCACAACTACAGCTGCCCCGGCGGCTGCCACCCACCGGCTCCGCCGGCGCCGAAACCGGTGAAGAAGCACTGCGGCTGGAGCCTGTCCTGCTACGCCAAGAAGAGCTGGAACTGGGCGCAGAACCACGCCACGGTCGTCGGCTTCGTGGCCGGGTTCGCGGCCGGCGCCCTGTGCGGCGCGGCGATCGGCTGGACCGGCGTGGGCGCGATCGCCTGCGGCGCCGTGGCCGGTGCGGTCGGGTCGCTCGTCACCGACCTGGTCGATAAGAAGGACCACAGTTTCGGCGACATCGTGAAGGACGTGGCCGTCGGCGCCGTGGTGGGCGCCGTCGGTGGGGCGATCGGCCGAGGAGTGGCCGTCCTGGGCGGCAAGCTGGCCAGTACGGCCCTCGGCCGGGGCGCCGGCAACATGCTGCGCGCCGGCCGGGGACTCCTGCGCCGGGGCGGCGGCGGGGCCGAGGGCGGCGGTGGCGGCGAAGGCGCCGCGGCCGGACGCACCGCGCCCGGCCGGAGCTGCCACAGCTTCGACCCTGACACGCCGGTACTCATGGCCGACCGGACCACCAAGGCCATCAAGGACGTCAAGGTGGGCGACCAGGTCGAGACGACCGATCCGGTCACCGGCAAGGACAGCGCACGCCGGGTCGAACTGCTGCACGACAACCACGACGCCGACCTGGCCGACGTGACAGTACGCACCGGTACCGGCGCCACGGTCACCATCCACACGACGTGGCACCACCCGTTCTGGGACGCCACGGCCAGGCTGTGGACCGAGGCGGCCCACCTCCCGACCGGCACCCGGCTGCGCACCCTCGACGGCAGTACCGAGACCGTCGTGGCGGTACGCACCTGGCTCGGCGGCCACGACATGCGCGACCTCACCGTCGCCGAGGTGCACACCTACTACATCGTCACCGCCGGTACGCCGATCCTGGTCCACAACTGTGGGCCGGAGGACTACGTCGGCAAGCACCGTTCCCCCGAGCGGGCGGCCGACAGCAACTACGTCGGCTGGCACCGGAAGTGGCACGACAACGTCCGGACGCATCGTAGGCCCAACTTCCTCGACCGGGGCCGGATGATCGGCGCGCAGAGCTACGAGGGCGTCGAGCAGGGCGAGAAGCTGGGCAACATCGTGTCACCCATGCTCGGTGGCTGGATGACCCGGCCGCCCTGGGTCGAGCCCGTCCTCAAGGGGGCCGTCTATGTGGTGACGGTCGCCCGCCGGATAATCGACCGCCCGAAGTGAGTGCACGACGATCCGCGGGCACTACCCGAGGCGGGGTGATGTGATGGCTGCGGCCGCCGGTTCGGCACTGCACGGCACGCTCATCTCGTCGTACCGGACGGCGGCACGCGCCGCAGCCGCCGATGTCGGTACCGACGTGGTGCTCGTGGAGTGCCTGAACCGGTTGGCCAGTACCTGGCCGGTGGTCGGCGCCGCAACCCGCGACCTGCGGCACGGTCGCGGCGGGCAGCCGCCGGGCGAGGAGTGGCGGCGCCGGGATCTCGATCCCGGGGCTGGCGCCGCCGGGAACGCGGACCTGGAAGCGGCGGCGGCCCTGCGGGAGGCCGCCTGGCTGGTCGCCGGCCAGGCACCGGAACGGCCCTGGACCGGCGCGGTCCGCGCGGCGGTGCGCCAGGCGGTGCTGGACGCGGGTACCGCCGGTGCCGGGTACGCGGGCGTCGTCGACCTGCTGGCCGTGCTGCTGCGCCAGCGCACCGGCACCCGGGCCCACGACCTGCTGGACCGGTACGGCCTCGACGGCGCGGAACTGGCGCGCCAGCTGAGGCCGTCCAGCCATGGCCGGCCATGGGTTCCGACGTACCAAATGCTGCGCCCGGTCGGACTGGTCGCCGGCCAGTCGCGGCCGGTACGCGCGCTGACCGTCGTGGTGCGCGGCTACCTCACCCGGAGCATCCACAGTGGACTTGTCCGGTACGTACTGGACCACGAGGCGAACCGGCAGTGCATACGGCTCGGGCATCCGCGCGTCACCCCGGTACACCAGTTGCTCGCGGTGTCCGGACTGGACGCGCAACTATCGGCCGTCCACGCCACGCTGCGCCAGGACCTGGCCCCGCACAACGAGGCCGCGACGGCCCTGCGCGCCCACGGGGCGCACCATCCGGCGCTCTGCCGGGCCGCAGCCGACCTGGGCGACAGCGACGCGCCGACCGCACCGGTCGCTCCGCAGACCAGGCGGCCCGGACCGCCCTGGACCACCGGTGCGGTGCAGATCCGCGAGCTGGCCGGCTCCGTCGCGTCGGGCCTCGGCCACCGCGACGTTGGCGGCGACCACCTGCTCGCCGCCGTCCTCGACCCGCCCGACGAGAGGGTACGGTCACTGCTGCGCCGCCTGGACATCGCGCTGCCCGACCTGCGCGACGCCGTGCACGCCACGCTTCGCGGCCAGGTGGGCTAGCAGTAGGGCGTCCGGGTGAGAGGGCCGCGGCGGGACCACCTGTTCTGGAGAAGCCGAGGCCATATACGACCAGCCGATCGAGCTGTTGCGCCGCCGATCCGATACGTCGACCCCGGCGCGGCGCAAGCCTCGTCGCTGATCGTTGACCGCAGTTTGCGTGTTGTTGGTCAGCTGGGCGTGCCCTGGCCATTGTGCTGGGCCCACGCGCAGATCGCGGCCAGGGGCTCCTGGAGGGTCTTGCCCAACGCCGTCAGTGAGTACTCCACATGCTGTGGCGGGGTGTGCTTGACGACATGCCGCTCCACCAGGCCGTCACGCTCCATCTCGCGCAGCGTTTCGGTCAACATCTTCTGTGTGATGCCGGCCACCCGACGCCGCAGTTGGGCATGCCGCTGCGGACCGGCCAGCAGCGTGTAGATCACGAGTACCCGCCATTTGGACGCCAGTCGCTCCAGCGCCTGGCGGGTGGTGCAGTCTTCCTCCAGTACATCGGGAACCACCAAGGTCATCGGATCTCCTGTCCCGGGAAGGGCAGCGGGAAGGGCACCGGAAAGTGCCTTCTGTTCGACGGTAGCCAGGCAATCTAGCGTCGAGATCAACGGTAGCCGCTGAAGGGACTGCAAGCCGAAAATGGCAGATTTCACGATCCACACCTATACCGCCGCCGAGCAGGGCCTGTTCGTCAACAGCTACCTGGTTGAGACGCCCGTTGGCGTCGTGCTCGTCGACGCCAATCTCCTGGTTTCGGACGCCCGGGCGTTGGTCGCACGGCTGGTCGCCCTACGCAAGCCGTTGCTCGCGGCGTTCGTAACGCACGCCCATCCCGACCACTTCAACGGTCTGCCGTTCGTAGTCGGTGACGACGTCCCGGTCTACGCCACCGCCGAGGTGGCCGACACGATCGCGCGGACCGCCGAGCCCAAACGGGCACAGTGGCAGCCGGTTTATGGCAATGAGTGGCCGGAGCGCCACCGTGTTCCGGACCACCGGCTGGCCGACGGCGACGTCGTACCGGTCGGTGGCCTGGAGATCGAGGTACACGCGATCGGCGCCGCTGAAAGCCACGCCGACTCCTGTCTCGTGATGCGGGGTGGCAGATCGCCGGCAGCGTTTATCGGCGATCTTGCCTTTCATGGGATGCACTCCTACATGGCCGACGGGCATAGCGCCGGTTGGCTCAGGGCGCTGGACCATCTCGTCGAAAAGCTGGACGCGGTGGTGCTCTACCCCGGGCATGGTGCACCCGGTGACATTACGATCTTCGCCGACCAGCGGCGCTATCTGCTGATGTACCGCGAAGCGGTGCGTCGACTCGCTGCCGGATCGCCGATCCTGAATGACGAGCAGAAGCAGCAGCTAACCGAGATCATGACCCAATTTCTGCCCGAGGCGCCGCTGGGCTGGATGATCGGCTTGGGCGCCGACCCGGTCGCCGCTGAACTGGCAGCCGATCTGACCCGCGCCTGAACCGCTCAACGTACTGGAGAACGACAGTGACACATTCGACCAGCAAGGGCACGCCCATCGAACGGGTGGCCTTCACCAGCGAGGGGATCACGCTGGTAGGACACCTGCGGTTGCCTTCGGTCGCAACGGCGGCACCGGCCGTCGTACTCACCGGACCGTTCACCGGCGTCAAAGACCAGGTCGTCGGGGTCTACGCGGACCGGTTGAGCCGCGCCGGCTTCGCCACCCTCGCTTTCGACCATCGTGGTTTCGGTGAGAGCGGCGGCCGCCGCGCACACGAGGACAGCCAGGGCAAACTGGCCGACCTGCGCGCGGCGGTCGGTGTACTGGCGACCCACACCGCGATAGACGCCGTCCGTATCGCTGCGGTCGGAATCTGCCTCGGCGGAGGGTATGCGATAAGGGCGGCCGCCGCGGATCCGCGGATCAAGACCGTAACGGGCATCGCCGGTGCCTACAACAGTCCCGCACGATTCGCCGACCAGATGGGGCTCGACGCCTACCGCTCGGCACTCGACACGTTCCTGGCCCGTTACGACGAGGAGTTTCCCGCCGTGGCTCCCGACCGCGGCGAGGCTGCGATGAGCGGCGACGAGCCCTACGCCTACTACGCGACCGCCCGATCGGCCTCGCCCCACTGGGAGAACCGGGTCACCCGAGGGTCGCTGCATTCGCTGATGACGTTCGACGCGCTGGGCGCGGCGCCGCTCCTCGGCGCTACCCCGCTGCTCGTCGTTCACGGCAAGACCGACGCATACTGCAGCCCGGAACTCGCGGACGAACTGTACGCCCGCGCGACGGGCATCAAGGAGATCCGCTGGCTCGACACCATCGAGCACACGGACCTCTACGACATCGAACAGCACGTGACCGAAGCCGTCGCGGCGACCGCCAACTTTCCTGCGCCGCTATCTTTGATCAACAGGGTACGCGCTCGATCATCCTCGGTTGCCGCCGTGTTCGCGACCGGAGGAGTCCGCACGTAGCCAGTGCTGCCTTGAAGCAAGAACGACCCTCGTCTCCCTCGGGCTCAGCCTCGGTGCCGTCCGGTGTAGACCTGCGTCACGTCTGGCGCCGAGCTCGGAGTCCTCGGCACCGACACGCGACAACATCCGCGACTCGGCCTCTCCTAGCCGCGGCCGGTCAACGTTCACCGAACGTGCGGCGAGCCAACCGTGGAGTCCCTGTTCGGCGCCGCGCCGTCAAGGGCGGCCAGGTTCGCCCGAATGTCCTCGGACTCGCAGTCGCCGGGACCGCCTCCGGCACCGACACGCTCGGAGTCGCCGGGACCGCCTCCGGTACCGAGAGCGGCGTGCAGGGCGAGCGCACGCTGCCAGTGGTCGCGGGCGCTGTCGCGCTCGCCGGCCGCCTGGTACGCATACGCTAGGCGGTCGTGCGCCCGCACCTGTTCGTACCAGTAGCCGGTCTCGATGGCCTGCGTCAGGGCGGCGGAGTGCTCGGTTCGGGCCTCACCCGCATCGCCGGCGGACCACAACACCTCACCCAGGCCGTTGTGCGCCTCAGCCTCACCGGCCCGGTTGCCGAGTCGGCGGTACAAAGTCAGTGCCTGCCGGAAATGGTCGATCGCCTGCCGGTGCTGGCCCTGCTGTCCGTGGAGGAGACCGAGGTTGCTGAGAGCGTCCGCCTCGCCGGCCCGGTCACCGGTCCAAACACACATTTCACTGGCGGTTCGGGCCGCGAGAAGTGCTGCGCTGGCGGACTGGACGGACCCGCAGCGGTTCACCGCCGCATCGGATCCTCGGCTGGGTGGTAGCCGTCTTCGTCGCCCCCGGTTCGAAGCCCAATGTCCGAAATCGCGTCCGCTGAACATTGACGCCACTCCCAGCAACATTCAGACTTCGACGCGCGCCTGTATCTCAAACAATCCTCGCAGTCGCCGTACGAGGGTAGAGGCCTTGCGCCACAAGGGTATCTAGGCCTGGACCGCCACGGCGGTCGGTTGCTGGGTGCCGCCACCTGCTCGACCGTACGGGGGTCCCCTGATGCTCCGCTCGCGCTTCCGCATGCTCTTTTCCCGCAAGCCGTCATGGGACGAGACCTCGTCCTACCGTGAGGCGCTGGAGGCCCTGGTTCGTCGCCGGCCTCGGATGTCCACGCGCACCCGGCGCCTCGTGCTCGTGGTCACCGCCTTGGCGATGGTCGCGTCGCTGCTCGCTGTGGTGCAGATGGAGCCGCGTGGAAACGGAGACGGTCGTGCTGCACCGGGGACACCGGCGGTGAAGTCGGGGCCGCTGCCCGAGCGGAGCACCGCGACCTCGACGACCAGGCTGGCCGTGCCAGCCCGAATTGGCCCCGGTGTAACAGTCTGATTTGGCCCCACCCCCGCGACACGCTGATGCGTGGAACAGCCTGAAGTGGCCCCACCGGGGTGATCGTGGTTGGTGACAGCGTCGATCACCGGTCGGGGAAGGGGCCGGGTTGGGGTCGAGGGTGGAACTGTTCGCCGCGATCCGTCGGGATGCGCGGGTGGAAGGCCTTTCGGTCCGGGCGCTGGCGACGAGGTATCGGGTGCACCGTCGTACGGTGCGTCAGGCGTTGGGGTCGGCGGTGCCGCCGGCGCGGACGCCGCCGCGACGGCAGTCGCCGAGGTTGGATGCGGTGCGGGATCTGGTCGACTCGATGTTGCGGGAGGATCTTGTCGCGCCGCCCAAGCAGCGGCACACCTGTCGGCGGATCTTCGAGCGCCTGGTGGATGAGCACGGGGCGGAGATCTCGTACTCGTCGGTGGTCAGCTATGTGGGGCACCGCCGGCCGCAGATCGTTGCGGAGGCACGGGATCGGGCCGGTGTGGTGGACGGGTTCGTGCCGCAGACACATCTTCCGGGCGCGGACGCCGAGGTGGACTTCGGCGAGGTGTGGGTGCGTCTGGACGGGGTGGCGACCAAGTGTCACCTGTTCACGTTGCGGATGTCGTTCTCGGGCAAGGCGATCCACCGCGTCTTTCCGTCGCAGGGGCAGGAGGCGTTCTTCGAGGGTCATGTGGCCGCGTTCGAGTCCCTCGGTGGTGTCCCTTGTGGACAGATCCGGTACGACAACCTGAAGCCGGCGGTGTACCGGGTGTGTTTCGGCCGCAACCGCATCGAGTCGCAGCGGTGGATCGCGTTCCGGTCGCATTACGGGTTCGACGCGTTCTACTGCCAGCCGGGCAAGGAAGGCGCGCACGAGAAGGGTGGGGTGGAGGGCGAGGTCGGCCGGTTTAGGCGCCGCTGGTTCGTGCCACTGCCCGACGTGGCCGGCCTGGCCGAGCTCAACGACCGCATCGCCGCCGCCGACGAGGCTGAGGATGCCCGGCATGTCGACGGCCGGGCCCGCAGCATCGGGGCGGACTTCGCCGTGGAGGCGCCGGCGTTGACCCCGTTGCCGGGCGAGGCGTTCGACTGCGCTCTGACGCTGACCCCGCGGGTGGACCGCTACGCGCGCATCCCGGTGCGGCAGTGCCGCTACTCCGTGCCGGCCCGGCTGATCGGCCGCCGGGTACGGGTGCGGCTGTCCGCGCTCGCACTTGCGCCGGGTTACCAGTGACCGACGTACCAGGTCGTCGACGACGCGGCTCGTTCGGCTGCGGGACAGCGCGGTCGCCTCGGCGAGCTCGCCCATGCGCAGTTCGCCAGTCGGTGCCTCGGAGAGTGCGACCAGAACGGAGTAGTCGGTCATGCTCAGCTTGGCTTCCCGCTCGAAGTTTTCGTCCAGGACGCGTGGGAGTCGCAGGAGCAGTTCGACGAGGGACCGCCACAGGATCTCCTCGTCGCTGTCCAGCCCGGGCACTGGCGTCGTCACCGGACCACCCCATCGTCAGAGTTGCGTCCGGCCGCAACTACCGTGTGCGTAGTGGGAACCGGCAGTCGCGCAGGGACTGTTGCCGGCTGCGACTCGTCAACCGTTCGCCGCCGAACAAGAGCGCGGATCGCGGCATGAGAGTGAAGCTCCACTTCTTTGACGATTGTTGCCCCGGTACATTGTGGGACCGCGATCGTGTGTGAAAGAGGTATGCCACCGGCCGGCGGCATACCTCTCTCACACAGGGTGTGGGCGCCAGGCGAAGCGGGATGTGACCGTTGGATCGTTGTGCAGGAACCCGACAAAGGCTCGGATGACTTCCTCGACGTCGGTGAGCTCCGTGCGGAAATGCTGATCGGGTGCGCCGTCTCGCCGTTCCAGCGCGTACCAGCCCGGCCGGGTACCCGCCTGCTCGCCGTACCCGACCTGGATGTACCAGCCGTCGGCTCGGGTGAGTACGGCGTGCCAGTTGTCTCGGGACAGGTGTACCAGGATCTTCCGCACGATCGCGGTGTCCGGATCACGAAACGGACGTCCCCGCTCGGATGTCAGCTCAAACTGCCAGGTGTCGCGGAACTGCGTGCGTAACTGGTTCCATTGCGGGTCGTAGCAGTTCAGCCCGTGATCCTCGGCGAGCTGGGCCGCCCAGGCCGAGACCTCATCGCAGCGGCTCCACACCATTGGGAAGTACATCAACGGCCCGCGCGCCTCGTTCATCAGCGGCGAGGTTGACCACGGGCTGTCCTCGCCGGCCTCCGTGTTGATGTCTGGGTATCGGTCCAGCAGCGCCTGAGCGTACGCGGCGATCCTCGGCGTCGGCGCCCAAGGCTCCTCCGAGTCGATGTAGCGGTCGTACAACTGCTGGAACTCCTCAGCGACGGCCAGGTCGTTCGCCGGCCGCTCGCCTTCCCACACGGCAAGGTCATACGACATGGCGCGCATTCTCGCATCCGGCTCCCGCGCAGCGCCCGCCCGCGGCGACCGCGCCCAGGACCAGGCGATCCGCCAGCGAGCCAGACGAAGAATCCCTCTGCACTCGCTGCGAGCCAGACGAAGAATCCCTCTGCACTCGCTGGGTCATTCCAACGTGCTGGCCGCTCACACTGCGGCAGATGAGGTAGTTGCGCCTGCGGTGGCGATGTCTAGAGTTTGCGTCGTGACTGACACTGGAGCCGATGTCGACAAGCGCGTTGCCGAGGCGTGGGCGCGGGTCGAGGCTGGCCTAAGTCGCGTCCTGACGGCCTCCCTACGGCAGCTCAATGCGCCGGCCGCGGTTCAGGCAATCGATGCGGTGGAGGCCGCCTTGGCCGTGCCACTGCCGCAGGATTTCCGCGCCAGTCTCCGCATTCACAACGGAACCGACCCCGGCCCGACACTGCCGTCCCCTGACCCCAGCCCAGTACCGCTGACTTACCTCTGCGACACCAACGAGATCATCGAGCGGACCCGGATGTGGCGCGACGGCTACCATCCGGAGCCGAACTGGGACGATCCTCAGGTCTGGGCGTACATGGTCGATCGGAAGATGCTCTGGCTGAACGGGCCGGTGCGACCGATCATCGGTTCGCCGGGCACAGTGGTCGTGGGCGACACGAATGGCGACGTGCAATGGCTGCTCGACTTTGATCCGGCACCGGGGGGAACGCCCGGACAGGTGGTTCGGGTTGATGTCGAATGCGCCTCGTGGGACGTGCTGGCTCCGTCATGGACGCAGCTGCTTGTTCGCTACGCCGAGGATCTGGAACGGTTCGCGGCTGATCCTGACAACTCGACGCTGAAGATCGATGACCTCGGACCGGCGTGCGAATGGCGCGGCAGCACGCCGTCGGACTCTCTGGGGGTGCGTCCGGCATGGCTGCTGGACGTGCAAGCTCGTGATCCATACCCGTACCACCGGGCAGAGTGTGAGGCCCACGCGATGCAGTGGCGCAATGAGCGGAACGAGCGATGCACGCTCGACGGTGAGCACAAGCCTCACGTCTTCCGCTGGATGGACGGGCACAATCCGTGTGGCGGCGGCCAGACCAGCGTTGACAAGGACGCCGACCGCCGACGGTGGGATCACCCGTACTAGGCCAGGCGAGGTTCGTCCCTGATCTTGATCTGGACAAGGGGCGAGGTGTCAGCCGTGCCCGTTCCCTGGGTCAACGTAGTGCCCGCACGGCATGTACTTGTACGGCTCGCGAACCTGGCCGCGGTTCATTGTCGCGACGGTCCGGCGGGCGACCCACTCGACGTAACGGCCAACGTCGCAGTCCACACCCGTGATGACGGCCCCCTGCACAGCTGTCCTCACGGCCGAGTGCGCAGCCCACCGCCTACATGATCCTGAAGAAAGCGAATGCCCTCATCGGCATGAGAGTGCGTATCTTGCGCCCCTCCGGCATGGACATACGGTCAGGCGTCTGGTCCGCCGTCGGCGATCTGATGCCTCAGCCACCACGCCGCGATGATCTCCGTCAACACGGATACCGCGACCGCTCGGTCGCCTTCGGGCAGCGTCGGCACCAGGACCAGCGCCTCAGAGCATGTCCCGAGTTCCGTGGAACTTCGATGGCGGCCCCGGTGACCGTCAGGCCGCGTTGCTGGTCTGATTCTGGCGTACGGGTGTGACACTTTCTTGGACATGGCGTTCCAGCGCGGCGCGTAGCTTCGGCAGGTGC
>WNGA01003668.1_pt1 | contig 23359 bp, 21 predicted proteins | sample 5400061 | NCBI WGS metagenome assembly WNGA01 (sample SAMN13153366, study PRJNA577476) | soil metagenome | isolation source: 100 cm soil or saprolite under grassland replicate 2 | place: USA:California | collected 2016-06-15
TGCGCTTGATCCCATAATATCTTCAAGGGTTTTCTTTTTATTTAATACTTCTTTATACCCTTTATAGTATAAGGGTTTTCCATCTATCCATTCACGAATAAGATAGTCAGGAATTTTTCTTTTTCGCTTATCTTTTTTGCTGCCTTCAACTTCTGCTATCATAACAAATTCTTTTATTCTAAGTTACAAATATTTTAAACGAGTGAAAGTTTATGTATTGGTAAGAATATATTTAGTTTAAAAAAACATATCGACAAGTATTTTAACAACTATGCATCTGCTAAATAGAGAACAGAATCCCGAATTGCTGCACAGCGGGTCGGCCGTAAAAGTGAGTGACACAACCAAGGCATCATAGTAGTAATGCAGATTGTCCCAAAAGAATATTTTCAATCAACTCTTTACTTCAAGTACAATTACTTCATCAGGTTCATCACTATTACGCGCTGCAGTAGTGAGTTGTACAGTGCCATTATTGAGTTGAAAATTAATTGTTGTTTTATCTTTCAGTAAATATGCTTTTGAAATTATTTTAAAAGGAAAACTTTCAAGTTCAACTTTCGTTGAGTTTTTATTCAGCACATGCACAAAAACTTTTCCTTCTTTTTGTGTAACACAACCCCATTTTTGTGGACGAATATATCCCCCTTTCGTATTATAAATGCTTTCGCCATAAGTCTTCAGCCATTTACCTATCCAGTGCAGCCGCTCTACAAATTCAGGCTGAATTTTACCATTAGGCATAGGCCCGATATTAAGCAAAAAATTAGCGCCATATCCTGAAGCTTTTACAAGATATTGCACCAGTTGTTCGTGTGTTTTATAAGTAGTGTCCGTAATATTAAAACCCCATGAATTATTAATTGTTTCGCAAGTTTCAAGTGGCAATGGAGAAACAGACGCACCACCAAAACCGGTTGTATTACTACCAGGCAAATCTTTTTCAAACATTTGAAAATCTTCACCAGGCAGTGGAGTGATATGATGGTTATTCCCCACAAGACACTGTGGCTGCAACTTATGAATAAGATTATATATTTCTCTGAAATGCCAATCAACTCTTGGTGTTGGATTATCATGATTTGTATTATCGAGTTGATCCCAATAACCATCAAACCAGATGCCTGCAATCTCCCCATAATTGGTCAACAGTTCCGTTAACTGGTTTTTCATGAACTGAATATAATCTTCCCATTTGCCATGTACGGTTCTTCCTGTGCCATGACCTGTATTACCAGTCCAGTAACTGTAATCATTTCTTCTCCAATCGAGCAATGAATAATACAAAAACAATTTAATGCCTTGCTTATGGCATTCATCTGCAATCATCTTCACAATGTCTTTGTGATAGGGTGAATTCACAATATTGAAATCGGAATATTTTGTATCCCACATACTAAAACCATCATGATGCCTCGTGATAAGTGTAATATATTTCATGCTTGCATCTTTCGCCATTGCAACCCATTGATGCGCATCAAAATCAATTGGATTAAAAAAGTCCATTAACCTTGTATAATTCTTTACGGTGATGTTGAGATTATTCATGACCCACTCTCCCTGCCCCGGAATACTGAACGGACCCCAATGTATAAACAAACCAAACTTTGCATTGCTGAACCATTCTCTTGCTTTCAAATTTTCGGGAGTAGGTGTGTAAGGCTGTGCAGATAATTGTAAACTAATAACGATAGTGAATAAAGAGAAAATAATTTTTTTCATGTGGTTATGCTTTTAATAAAGATATTAATTAGTTTATAGTTTTTAGTTTACAGTTTGCAGTTGAAAACTGAAAATATTTATTCATCGTACGCAACAAGATGTATCACATGATTTTGATAAGTGTATAATCTTCCATGCTTTTCAAGATACTCTTTTTGTTGCTCCTCTGTTTTAAGAAAATTATCCAGAAATATTTTTACCTTATCGTTTGAAACCTGCGGCACACCATCGTTTTCGGTAATGCTTCGTGAATAACTTTTCAACATTACATCAAAAGACGAAATACACAAATCATTGCTGCCAAATAATTCACAATTGATAATACGATTACCTGTAATAGCCACAAAACCCGCATATGCACTATCACTTTCCATCATTTTTCTTTTGAAAAAATGCATGCAGGAAGTATCAACAGAAAATGTATCTCTGTAAAGATCAAGATAATCCCATGTTTTATTTTGCATACCCTGCTCTTCAAGTTGCCTGTCAATTTCTTTCCAAACTTTGTTTTGCTGTTTTGTTATATCAATCTGTTTTCGCAAAGAAGCATCCGCCATTCCTGAGTAACGAAATGTTCGCGGCTTTCCATCCCATCTTCCTTTTTCGATACAAAAAACGGGAAGATAATTTTCATCTTCACCGGGTGGAATAATTGTAGTATTGCCAAAAGCCCTGTCCTGCCTGCCTCCTGCAACTATTTCACCGCTGTGTACTAAGATATTTTTCTTTGAATGGTTTTTTACTTCCAGCAAACTTACATCGGAGCCGCCAGGTAAATTTGTTTCTTTCACTGATACCTTTCCCTCCTTAAATGCCTGTTCAAAACTTATAAGGCCGCCTTGCAAAAAATTATCTTGTGGACCGCCATTATCCTTAAATCTTACGGGAATCAATTTTAGTTTTCCGCAAATCCAGGGCGAATCATATTGAACAGCTAAGTGTTGATAGGTAAGTTGAGCAAATGAATTTGATGCAAAAAAACAAAAGATAATTACAATGATATAACAGGAAATTTTTTTCAGGAATATTTTTTCCACAGGATGGTGTGCATTTGTACCAAGCTTTTGAAAATTATGGCATCTTTTGTTGCGACGCACTCTTGTACTATTGTAAGATGTTTGAGCAATTACGTCCATCGGGCTTATTGAGGTTTTACTAGTGAATTCACTTATGACGAAATTACATTACAATTTTAAAATAAATTGGTAAAGTAATCAGCAATTCACAGGTACGATAACAATAGGCAATGGGCAATAAACAATGGTCAATAAGAAATAGGTAGCTATAACTTCAATTAATAGACTATACGGCACATCCACTTTTAATTCTTCACTGCTGATTTAATAAATTCCATGATTCAATATCCCAATATCTTAACGTGTTGTGCGATTGAATTTATTCATAGTGCTCTTTGTGCTTCTTTGTGAACTTAGTGTCCAAGAAAAGGTCACAAAGAACACGAAGTATATACAAGGGACACAAAGTCAGTTATCTCTTCAAAGTACAATGGGTTATCTTAATAATCCAATATCTTGACGACTTGACTTTATCTTTGCGCAATTATGGAAAACGATAAAAAAGTAAGAGTACGTTTTGCACCATCACCCACAGGTGGTTTACATTTAGGCGGTATGAGAACGGCATTGTTCAATTATTTATTTGCAAAACATAATGGTGGTGATTTTATTCTTCGTATTGAAGATACTGATCAAACCCGTTTTGTTCCCGGTGCTGAAGAATACATATTTGAATGTTTGAACTGGTGTGGTCTTCATCCCAATGAAAGTCCCGCACATGGCGGCGCTTATGGACCTTATCACCAAAGTGAACGGAAGCATTTATATAAACAATATGCAGAGCAGTTGATAAAAAATGGTTGTGCTTATTATGCATTTGATACGCCACATGAATTAGAAATAAAAAGAAGGAAGGAAGCAAATTTTCAATATAACTATATTACGAGAAATCAATTGAAGAATTCCCTTACACTTGAAGACTACCATACAAGAAATTTAATAGACAATAATGTTCCGCATGTTATACGAATAAAAATGCCTGTGAACGAAGATGTGCAATTCACAGACATGATACGCGGTGAAGTGACATTTCATTCATCACAAACAGATGATAAAGTTTTACTGAAAGCGGATGGTATGCCGACTTATCATCTTGCTGTAGTGGTGGATGATTATTTAATGAAAATAACACATGCTTTTCGTGGTGAGGAATGGCTGCCATCAGCGCCGGTGCATATCTTGTTATGGAAATATTTATTTGGCTGGGAAAATATGCCGCAGTGGGCACACCTGCCATTGATATTAAAACCGGATGGCAACGGCAAACTTAGCAAACGTGATGCTGAAAGACTTGGCTTTCCCATTTTCGCTATAAACTGGACTGATCCGCGCACAAATGAATTCACACAAGGCTTTCGTGAAAATGGATTTCTACCGGAAGCGTTTGTAAACATGCTGGCGCTGTTTGGCTGGAATGATGGAACTGACCAGGAAATTTTTACACTGGATGAACTGGTGCAAAAATTTTCTATGGAGCGTGTGCATAAAGGCGGAGCGAAGTTTGATTATGAAAAAGCAAAATGGTTCAATCATGAATGGATAAAAAGGTTGCCAGTTGCCAGTTACCAATTGCCAGTAAAGAAAATTTTTGAAGAGAAAGGAATTACCATTGATAATGATGAAAAATTTGTAAAAGTGTTAGAGCTTGTAAAAGATCGCTGCACATTGCTCACAGATTTTTTACAACAAGTATCATTCTTTTTTCAAACTCCTGCTATTGATTTTACTTCTATTAGGCCAAAATGGGGTGAACAAAAACAATTATTCTTTACAGAATTGATCCGCGCATTTCAACTCATTCCAGAATGGGAGCATGATCAACTTGAAAAGGAATTTAAAGAAATGGCTGCGGCACATCAGATAAAACCAGGCGAATTAATGTTACCGCTCCGTATAATGCTTGTAGGTGGAAAATTTGGTCCCGGTGTTTTTGACATTGTAACAATACTTGGTAAAGACGAAACTATCAATCGCATAAAAAACACTTTATATCTGTTCCAGGAATAAGTATTACCAACATTCCATACACGGATGATTATCTTCTGTTTGTCAAAAACCGTTTCATGAAATAAAAGCCTGTTGTATCTTTCTGCAAATAAACCAACATGCAAAAACACAACAGGCTTTTGTACATCCTCGCACTCATAAGATTTATTCTTCCTTATTTATTACAAAGCCCCTTTTATGAACCACACAGGGATGAATTTTTATATTTAGCAGAGGGTCATCATATGGCATGGGGCTTTATGGAAGTGCCGCCACTCCTGTCGGTTTTTGCATGGCTCACACACATTTTTGGTGAGAACATGTTTTGGATAAAATTTTCGCCTTCTTTATTTGGCTCACTCACTTATTTAATTGTTGGAAAAATTGTGTTATCCTTCGGCGGAAAATCATTTGCATTACTGCTCGCATTCCTTCCTTTTATTTTTGGTGTTTACCTTCGGCTGTTTTATTTGTTTCAGCCAAACTTTCTTGAAGTATTTTTTTGGACAATGCTTGCTTACAGCATCATCCGTTATATTCAAACTACAAAAAATAAATGGCTCTATATATTCGGCATCAGTGCTGGATTAGGAATGATGAGTAAATATTCGGTTGCATTTTTTATAGTAAGTATTGTAGCCGGATTATTGTTTACACCACAACGAAAAATTTTATTCAATAAACATTTTTGGTTTGCCGCACTTCTTGGGTTACTCATTTTTCTTCCGAATACTTTATGGCAAATTCAATATCATTTACCTGTTGTATTTCATATGAAGGAGTTGCAGCGAACACAATTGCAGTATGTAGATACACCGGGTTTTCTTATTGATCAAATATTAATGAACCTGCCCTGTGTATTTGTGTGGATAGCCGGTTTTTGGTTTGCTGCATTTACACAAAAAGGTAAACCATATCGCTTTGCTGCATGGGCATATGTATTCGTGATCACATTATTAATTGTATTACATGGAAAAAACTATTATTCAATTGGCGTCTATCCATTGCTGTTCGCGCTGGGTTCTTTTCATCTTGAGCAATTTACTTTGCAACGCAGAAAATATCTTCAGTATGTTTTTGTGCTTGTTATTTTTATTCTCGGTCTTCCCTTTGTACCTGCGGCCTTACCTGTTGCTTCACCTGAAAAGCTTGACCGCTATTACAAGCTGATAGGGTTTTCCAATACAAATATTTTGAAATGGGAGGACCTGCAACATCATCCTCTGCCACAGGATTTTGCTGATATGCTTGGCTGGGAAGAAATGACACAAAAAGTAGCAGCAGCTTATAACATACTTGACAGTTCTGAAAAACAACATACCATTTTATTTTGTGATAATTATGGTGAAGCTGGTGCTGTAAATTTCTATGGCAAGAAATATCATTTGTCCGAGGCCTACAGCGACAATGCAAGCTTTTTATACTGGCTGCCCCATAGCATGCATATTGACAACATCATTCTGTTAACAGATGATCAGCAGGAAATGCAACATGCTTTTATAAAAAACTTTTCGTATGCTGTTGTAAACGATAGTGTAACCAATGTTTACGCAAGAGAAAGAGGCAGCCTTATCATCACGTTAAAAGGTGCAAATGAGGCATTCAATCAAATGTTCAGAGAAAAAATTGAAAAAGATAAAGCTGAGTTTAAATATTAATGCAGAAATTTTTTTGGTACCAATCTTTATTATTATAATTAAACTGTTGTTGCGTCGCACTCGTATACACGATAGCTTTGAGCGGCATCTTACTTCCATTGCAAAATAACGGTTCAACAATTTAATAACTTTAAATCACAGTACTTTTGAAGAGGAAAAATTAATGAGAAATTTTTTTTTTAAGTTATCAATTACAGCATTTAAAGAAAAAATTATTATGAGTGATGCATTACAAAATTCAATTTCAGAAGAATTTAAAAGGCGCAGACCTATTCGTGTATTGGTAGCAAAAGTTGGTCTCGATGGTCACGACCGGGGCGCAAAAGTAATTGCAACTGCTTTACGCGATGCAGGTATGGAAGTGATTTATACCGGTCTTCGCCAAACGCCGGAGATGGTTGTAAATACTGCATTACAGGAAGATGTGGATGCAATTGGCATAAGCATTTTAAGCGGTGCCCATATGACCGTTTTTCCAAAGGTTTTACAACTGATGAAAGAAAAAGAAATGAATGATGTATTGCTTACCGGTGGTGGCATTATTCCTGGAGATGATATGAAAATATTAAATAAAATGGGTGTTGGCAAATTATTTGCACCGGGAACAAACACCTGTGAAATAGCTGATTATATTGTAAATTGGGTGAAAGAAAACAGGAATTTTTAAATTTGAATCATAGGCAAAATCTTAAAAATATTTAACTCATTTGAGGAGCAGGAATCGTATCATTTGAATCTGAAAAGACAATCAACGGTAACTGATCGTTTCAAAAAACTTTACAAAATGCAGCAGTAGACAAAACCACGGCGCCCCATCCAAAAACAAAAAAGTAAAATAAATATTCATAAAAATGGACATCCTAAATGATGAGTTTTTGCTATTTCTGAATGAGCCTAACAATCAGAATTAAGGTATCTTTTAATAGGAGGTTACGCTGTTATCTATTATGGGTATATCCGAAATACAGATGATATGTGGCTGGCTCCAACTGAAGAAAATAAACAAGCATTTATCAACACATTGCTTTGGATGAATTACAGTGCTGTTTAGAAAAAACAAAACAAAAAATATTCATTAACTATGTTGCAGGCGAGCTTACAAAAGAACGATATTAAAGCAAAGCAATTAATATGGATTTTTTCAATAGTAGTATTCACTGCAGTGATATTACTTGGAAATTTCAAATTAAATATTCATCTCAATTTTGATGTGCACATTTTTGCTGCGATAAATGCATTTATCAATACTACAATTGCTTTTCTCTTAGTTGTCGCTTTAATAGCTGTAAAAAATAAAAAATATCTCATCCATAAAAATTTAATGCTTATAGCCTTGGTGCTCTCTGTAATTTTTCTGATTTCTTATATAGCTCATCATTTACTTGCAGGCGAAGCAAAATTTGGCGATATAAATCATGACGGCATTTTATCCAATGAAGAGTTAAAACAAGTTGAAGGTGTGCGCAACGTGTATCTGGTAATTCTTTTTTCTCATATTTTTCTTGCTGCTGTTATGTTGCCCTTTATTTTATTTACTGCATATCGCGGATTAACTGCCGAATTTGCGGCACATAAAAAATTAGCACGTTATACATGGCCTTTGTGGTTTTATATAGCTGTAACCGGGCCTGTTATTTACCGGATGATCAGCCCTTATTATCATTGATGGGCTATAAAAAAATAGGCCCGCTCTGGAAAGAGCTGGCCGTTGCTAACCTATGAAAAACACCTATTTAAATAAATTTATTTTTTACGTCTAATTTTTTCGTTTGTGTGGTAGTGGTTGATTTTGATTAGGAGGTCGCCGTAGTCTTTGTCTGTTTTGTAATTCCTTTTTCAGCAGGTCTCTTAAATTTTTTTCTGAAACGAATACCTTGTTAGCCCTGTCATCAGAATTTAGGATATTTCTAAAATGACCTTTATATTTTTTTCTTATTTCTACTACCTGTTCTTCAAATGCTACTTCATCATTAGCGTATTTTTTTCTTGCTTGTCTTATTTCCTTGAAATAATTATTATAAACAGGCCAAAATCTCTTTGCTTCTTCAGGAGTTAAATTTAACTCCTTATTCATAAATGTATTCTTTATCCCTTCTATCTTATCACCACTTGTGTCGGGTTGTGTCTGACCTACACAAAAGTAATTATGTAATAATAATAAAGAAAGAATAAAAACAATTTTTTTCATCTTTAAGCAAATTTAAATCCCTTTAACCGGTTTTTCAGCGGGGTCGCTATAATCATCAAGGTAATTCTGTATTTCTTCGTCACTCATTTTTTGCAACAAATTTTGTATTTCCGAATCCTGTTCCACTGAAGCAGGGATTACATCACCAGAAATAATATCCTCGTTCTCTTTTAGATAATTAATAATTTCCTGGTCATTAAGTTTTGCGAGTCTTTGTTCAATAGTAAGATTTTTTTCAACATCCGGGTTATGTGTAGATACATATAGGTAAGACATTGTGGCAACAATAAAAAGCACTGCTGCAGCAGCAGCATAAGTAACCCATTTGCGAATAGTATTGCCAATTGTAATCACTTTAGCAGGTGTTCTTTCTATGGGAGGAATAGAAAGCCTTTCAAAGTAATCGTTGGGTATTGAGAAGACGTTTGCTTTATTAACAGTATTAAGCAAAGGTGCTACTTCTGAAAGCTCCCGGTATATTTCATTTGAAGTGCTTGCCCGAATCTTATTTAAAATAGAAGCAGCAAGGTTATCAAAATAATCATCGGGTACAGAGTATGGATTAGGAGCTGAACGTATCTCAGTTAATTTAACAAGACTAAGAATTGAATCAGCCAAAGAATCAAAATAATTCAAGGGTACGAAATAGGGATTATAATTTCCAAGGTTAGCAACGGCTGGAGCTATATCCCTTAATTCTTCAATATTATTGTGTTTATTTTCCATTTTAACAAATTGTTAGACAAGCTATATATCTTAAGGTTTAATTGTTCCTGATGAACTCCTCGATTTTCCTGGCAGCATGATGATAACTTGCTTTTAAAGCACCTTCACTGGTATCTAAAATCCTGCTCATTTCCTCATAGGGCATTTCATCATAATAGCGCAGATTAAATACTGTCCTTTGTTTTTCCGGTAATTGTTGTATTGCCAGTTGCAACTTCCATTCAAGCCTGTTTGCATCAAAATTTTTATCTGCTATTATTTTATTTTCCAAATTGGTTTCAACATCACTTAAACTAACAGATGCTCTTTTTTTCTGTTGCTCAAGAAACGTAAGTGATTCATTTGTGGCGATTCTGTATAACCAAGTATATAACTGGCTTTCTTCCTTAAAATTTTCCAAACCTTTCCATACTTTAATGAACATATTTTGTAATACATCATTTGCATCTTCATGATCAATTACCATGCGTCTTATATGCCAATAGAGTTTCTCCTGATATTTTTTTATGATTGCTGTAAATGCCCTTTCTTTCGTTTCAGATTGCCTGAACTGGTGCAATAATTCTTTGTCATCAAGCTGCATGCAGAGTTTCTTTATACTATAAAATTAAAAAACTCACCATACTAAAGATGAGTTTTTATAAATCAGGTTTAATAAGAAAAATTTTTTAGGATTTTTTTCTTGCCAGCACCTTTTCGGCCGCTGTTACAATATCTGTTGAATCCAATCCATATTTTTTTAACAATTCTTCTGGTTTGCCACTTTCGCCAAAAGTATCTTTGGCGCCTACCAATTCAATTGGTATTGGTCTGTTTTTCGCTGCAACACGAGCCACACTTTCACCTAATCCACCATAAATATTATGTTCCTCACACGTTACGGCACAGCCTGTTTTTGAAATAGATTTTATGATTGCCTCTTCATCCAAAGGTTTAATGGTATGCACATTAATCAGTTCAACACTATATCCCTTTTCTTCAAGAATTTTTCCTGCCTGAATCGCCTTCCATACAAGATGACCACAAGCAAAAATGCTGATATCAGTTCCCTCACTTAAAATCTGTGCTTTTCCAATGACAAAATCACTGCCATCTTCCTTTGTAAAGTTAGGCCATTTAGGACGGCCAAAACGTAAATAAACAGGCCCTTTATAATCTGCTATAGCTATAGTTGCAGCACGGGTTTGATTAAAATCGCAGGGAACTATAACTGTCATGCCAGGCATCATTTTCATTAAACCGATATCTTCTAAAATCTGGTGAGTTGCTCCGTCTTCTCCTAATGTGAGACCTGCATGGCTTGCACATATTTTTACATTTTTATTGCTGTAGGCAATACTCTGGCGAATCTGGTCATATACCCGTCCTGTACTAAAATTTGCAAATGTAGTAGTATAGGGAGTTTTGTTTCCAATTGTTAAGCCGGCAGCGATGCCCATCATATTGGCTTCAGCAATACCGCATTGTATAAAACGTTCGGGAAACTCTTTAATAAATGGACCAAGCTTTAAAGAGCCTGCGAGGTCAGCAGTTAGTACAACTACATTATTATTTTTTTTACCAACTTCATAAATACCTTCCCCAAAACCACCTCTCGTTTCTTTTTCATTTAATACCTTAATATCTTTCACCATTTCCTTAGTTATTTAGATTAGAATGTTTCAACGGTACAAAAAAATTTCTTAATAACGATATTAATTCAATACAGGATTTTGTTTTTTCACCCACTCTTCATCCTGCTTTATTTTTAATTCCCAGTTCCAGGCAGTACGCATCATTTCATGCAAATCATATTTTATTTGCCAGTTTAAATACTGCACCGCACGATTATTATTTGCATAAATCGCAACCACATCACCGGGACGACGCGGCCCTATTTTATAATTCAATTTTTTACCACTCACTTCTTCAAATGCTTTTATCGCTTCAAGCACTGTTACACCATTGCCTGTACCAAGATTAAATACATCGCAATTGGTTTTATTCCTGTTCTCTATCAGGTATTGCAACGCTAAAGTATGTGCATGCGCAATATCGCAAACATGTATATAATCGCGTACACAACTGCCATCTCTTGTATCATAATCATTTCCAAAAACGATGAGTTGCGGTAATTTACCAATCGCAGTTTGCGTAATAGCGGGCACCAGATTTTGCGGCTTACCTAAAGGCAATTCACCAATTTGTGCAGAAGGATGCGCACCTACAGGATTGAAATAACGCAGCAAAATAGTTTTGCTGTCATAGGCTCTTGAAAATTCTCTGATAATATCTTCTCCCATTTGCTTGGTTGCACCGTATGGTGATTCAGCTTTTTTAATGGGAGATTCTTCCGTTACAGGAATTTTATCAGGATTGCCATAAACGGTGCAGGAGGAAGAAAAAACAAAATTTTGGACATTAAATTCTTTCACGCATTTCAACAGGTTGATAAGCGAAAAAAGATTGTTCTCAAAATAATCAAGTGGCATTTCAACAGATTCTCCTACCGCTTTATAGGCGGCAAAATGAATAACACCCATTATGTCTTCATTTTCCTGAAAAACAGCAAGTGTTTCATCAAAGTTTTTCAGGTCCACCTTATAATTTTTGAGTTTTTTCTGTGTTATTTTTTCAATGCCCTCGAGAAGATAAGTAGTGGAGCGTGAATTGTCATCAATGGAAATTACATCGAAACCATTTTCAATTAAATCAACAACAGTATGCGAACCAATATACCCACACCCACCGGTAACAAGAATCTTTTTCATAAAAAAATTTATGGTGGTGCAAAGTAAGAAAAACTTGGCTATATAAACTTCTGCATAAACAGCTTTATAGTAGAATAGATGCCGGCGGCCAGTAAAACCCTGAGCGGGATAATACGTATTAAAACTAAACGAAGTTTAAATTCGATAAAAAAAGTTTAAAAGAACATTGATGTTGATATATAATAGGTAAGAGCAGCTAAAAGAGAAGTGATAGGTATAGTTATAATCCAGGCAAGAACTATATTTCTTGTAACACCCCATCTTACTGCAGAAAATCTTTTAACCGCTCCAGCGCCAATAATTGCACCAGTAATAGTATGAGTTGTACTTACCGGAATTCCTAAAAATCCTGTTGTAAAAAGTGTAATTGCGCCACCTGTTTCAGCACTAAATCCTTCAAAGGGGGTTAAGTGAGTTATACGGGTGCCCATTGTTTTTACTATTCTCCATCCACCCATTAATGTTCCAACGGCCATAGCCATTTGACAAGAAATAACAACCCAAAAAGGAATTGCATCTGTGGGGTTAAGTTTTCCTGATGCAACAAGAGCGACAAAAATAATACCCATTACTTTTTGTGCATCGTTTGCTCCATGACCAAGACTATATGATGCTGCTGACAGAAGTTGTAATCGCCGAAAATATTTATCAACTTTGTAAAATGAAGATTTCTTAAATAAATTCAATACAATTATTGCAATAATCATAGCAATAAACATCCCAATGAGTGGGGCAAGAGCAATAAAAGCAATGATCTTAGTGACTTCTGCATAAAAAACTGCCGTAAACCCAGCGTGAGCAATAGCTGCTCCGACAAATCCACCCATTAAAGTGTGAGAAGAACTTGATGGAATTCCCCACCACCATGTAATAAGATTCCAAATTATTGCACCTATTAAGCCACTCATTACTACCGGTAAGGTTACAACTTCGGAATGTACAATGCCCTTTCCAATTGTGTTCGCAACGTGTAGCCCAAAAATTAAATAAGCAATGAAGTTGAAAAAAGCTGCCCATAGCACTGCTAATCCAGGAGTTAAAACCCTTGTGGAAACTATAGTGGCAATAGAATTGGCAGCATCATGAAAGCCATTTATTAAATCAAATAAAAGAGCAAGCGCAATTACAATCACCAAAAACGTAGACATATTATTTACTTAAACTGATAAAAGAGAAGTCATATTCCTTATGCGTATTTAACTATAATTGACTCAATAACATTTCCTGCATCTTCACACATATCAGTTGCATTTTCCATTGCCTGATAAATTTCCCTTTTCTTGATTACTTCTTTCGCATCAGACTCAGTATTAAACAAGCGGTCAATACTCATATCATAAATATCGTCTGCCTGGTTTTCGATGCTGTTTACTTTTACCAGCGCATTTGTTATATGGCGCATATTGCGCATATTGCGGAGTTCCATCACAGCGTTTTTTACCTGCTCGGAGCTTTGTTCTATCAGGTCGGCCATTTTTTGTATGCCGGCATCATTGGGATTTACCCTGTAAAAATTTATCTTTTTTGCGGCAGCATATATATAATCGGCGATATCATCTAAAGCACTGGCAAGGGAATGTATATCCTCACGATCAAAAGGCGTAATAAAATTTCTGCCAAGCTCCGTAAATACTTTATGCGTTAATTCATCATTCACATGTTCCATAGTTTCAAGTTCCGAAGCAAGTGAAGCACGTTTATCAACGTCAGGTTCAAAAACAAGTTTTTTTAAAATGACACCCATTTTTGCTACTGTATCGGCTATTTCTTCAAATAAAGAATAGAAGACTCTATCTTTTGGCATAAAGATTTTCAGGAGATTAAATGCCATAGTAAATTTTTACAAAAATATAGGCCTTTGCCCAAGCATCGAAATTTGAGTTTTGGTAACAATTTCTTAATACATGAAATTGAGGAGTGGCATTTTAAATGTTTTATTTTGGCCAACAAAAGTAAAACAATGCAAGAAGTGCTTACTGTTGAATTACCTGATGGCAGAGGATTGGAAATGCCAAGGTATTTGGCTAAGAAGTTTTATGACTTCTTAAAGCAAGTACAAAATTCAGAAAAGGAGATTAATGTATCTGACTATGCATCGAAATGGTTACAGAATTTGATACGGGAAGACCAGGCAAAAGTTAAAAAGATTATTGAATACAAAGTTTAATATATTAAATATATTTTTAATACCCGCCGGATATTTAATAGCATCACCTGTTGTGTCACTCTCTCCTTGTACGTTTAATAAGGTATTGAACTTATGTAGGGTATATTGTCAATTATTATTTACTCACTATTCACTTCAGATCGCTCATGATCTAACAGTATAAGCGTGTGACTCAACAAAGCTGATTGAAATAAAAGCAGGTAAATAAATTATCACGAGGAGTAAATGTAAGAACGAAAAATATTTTGTTTTCTCCGCCTTCAACAAATTATTCTTGCAAATAAATTAATCCTATTCCTGTATTCTTTTATTTGTATGCTTTAAAACTTTTGCTTCTATATAAAATATAATTTCTTCTGCAATATTTTCTGCCTGGTCTCCAACTCTTTCAAGTCTTCGAATGATAGATAAAACACTCAATGCCTGATGTATGTCCTGCGGATATTTTTCCAGGTAATCTATAATAAGATCATTTGCTCTTCGGTTTATATCATCCAACAGTTCGTCCCTTCCAAAAATGCCGCGTGCAATAGATGAATCTTCTTGCACAAACGCTGTAAGAATTTGCTGGATCATTTGCTCCGATTCATGAAACATCTCGATAATTTTTGTGGCTTCAAATAATTCTTCCTGGAAAGGGCGTTCAGAATCTATGATTAGCTTCGCAATACCTTCTGCTATGTCACCGATCCTTTCAAGATTTGTATTTATTTTCAACACCGCCAATAAAAAGCGAAGATCTATTGCAACCGGACAATAGAGAGCAAAAATATCTTCGCAATCTCTGTCGATTTTCAGCTCGGCACCGTTCACTCTTTTTTCTATCATTACTATTTCTCGTGCAAGATCCTTATCGGAATTAAGTAAGGCTGACAAAGCTTTTAATAGCTGTGAATGAACAAGATTCCACATATCGATTACTTCGTCTCTTAGTGATTTTAATTCATGCTCTAATTGTGACATAGCAAATCTTTTTGCTGTTAATTATTTTATTTAACTAAATCTACCGGTAATATAGTTTTGTGTTCTGCTATCCTTTGGATTAGTAAATATCTCTTTTGTTACATTATATTCCGCTAATTCTCCCAGATAGAAGAAAGCCGTTTTATCACTAACTCTGGCTGCCTGCTGCATATTGTGTGTAACAAGAATAAGTGTATAATTTTTTTTCAGCTCGTACAAAAGTTCCTCAATGCTTGCAGTAGAGATGGGGTCAAGCGCGGAAGTAGGTTCATCAAGCAGAAGTACTTCGGGTTCCATTGCAATAGCTCTTGCAATACATAAACGTTGCTGCTGGCCTCCGGAGAGAAATGTTCCTTTTTTATGCAGAGTGTCTTTTACTTCGTTCCATAAAGCAGCTTTTGTCAAGGAGCTTTCAACTATATGGTCTCGTTCCTTTTTTGGAAGTTTTATCCCATTCAGTTTGTACCCCGCAATAACATTATCATAGATACTTAGATTGGGAAATGGATTGGGTCTTTGAAAAACCATACCAATCTTAATACGCACCAGGATGGGGCTGAGTTCATAAACATCTTCATTATATAAAAGCATTTTGCCATCCGAAGAAGCTCCGGGAGTTAATTCATGCATACGGTTTATGCAACGTAAAAAAGTTGTTTTACCGCAACCTGAAGGTCCCATTACTGCAACTACATTGTTTTTTGGAATATCAATACTTACATTCTTTACTGCATGATTGGTTCCAAAATACGCATTAAAATTCCTGCTGCTTATAATTGTATTTTCCATTTACTTGTTATCAGCTTGGTAGTAATATTTAATAATAAAACCCAAATCAATAAAATTAGCGATGCACCCCATGCAAGATCGAGCCATTCATCGTATGGACTTGTTGCGTAATTAAAGATCAGTAATGGAAGACTTTGCATTGGTCTTAAAATATTAGTGGTTATGTAAGGATTACCGAATGCAGTAAAAAGCAAAGGCGCTGTTTCGCCTGCAATACGTGCAACGGAAAGCATTACCCCTGATAAGATACCACTCATTCCGCAGGGAACGATTACTTTCAAAATTACTTTATGATAAGGCAGTCCTAAAGCAAATCCCGCTTCTTTTAAAGTTGAAGGGATCAATTTTAAAGTTTCTTCAGTAGAACGAATAACAATGGGTAACATCATTATAGCAAGGGCTACACTTCCTGAAATTGCAGAAAAACTTCCGCTTGGTTTAACAATCCAGAAATAGATGACAATACCTATTACAATTGAAGGTGTGCCCTGCAACACATCTACAGCGAGCCTGCTCCAATAAGAAAGTTTACTGCTTTTATTCTCACTCAAAAAAATACCGCAAAAGATTCCAACAGGAACGGCGATTATTGCAGCAACTGCAACAATTAATACACTTCCCAGTAATGCATTTGCAATGCCGCCTCCTATTTCACCAACAGGTTTGGGAATGTTTGTTAAAAAATTCCAGTTAAGCTTTGTGATGCCGGTTTTTAAAATAAAGAATATAATTGCGATAAGAGGTACCGTAATTAAAAAAGCAAATACGATAATGAGTATTTCGAAAGTCTTACTCTTTGCCAGCCTTAATTGCAGTCTGTTATTCATAAACTATTCGTTGGTAAAACGTTTGATGATTGTTTTTCCGATCATATTTATTACTACCGTTACAATAAAAAGCACCAGCCCCAATTCTATTAATGCGGATAAATAAACTGTGCGATCCGCTTCGGTAAACTGATTGGCAATAACACTTGCCATTGTATTACCGGGAGAAAAAATACTATGGGGCAAAACACTTGTGTTTCCTATCACCATTGTAACGGCCATTGTTTCTCCCAATGCTCTTCCTAATGATAATAACAATCCTGCAAAGAGACCTGATTTTGTGTAAGGAAGTGTTACATACTTAAGCACTTCATACCTTGTTGCGCCTAAGGAATAAGCCCCCTCTTTTAAACTGCCCGGCACCAATCTTATGAGCTCTCTTCCAAGAGAAGCTGCATAAGGAATGATCATGATTGCTAATATAAGTGATGCCGTAAATATTCCAACGCCATATGGTTCAGCACCGATCTTAACTTCAAAATTTCTAACTATAGGTACTATTACAACAAGTGCCCAAAAACCATAAATGACAGAAGGCACAGCAGCAACCAGTTCTACAATATTTTTTAAAAATCCCGATAGCCATCCTTTTGTATTATACTCGCCCAAATAAATTGCTATTGCATAAGAAAAAGGAACAGAAATAATTAATGCCAAAAAAGAAGTCATTAATGTTCCAATCAGAAAAGGTAATCCTCCGTAAATATTGGTCACAGGATCCCATACCCTTCCCCATAAATATTTTATACCTAATGCTTTTAAAGATGGGATAGATTCTATTACCAGCGTAAGAAATATGCCTGCAGCAATTATTATCATACAGAGCGCTATAATAATCAAAGAGCGCTTGAAAGCGCTCTCAATTCTTACTTTTTTATACGAGAAATTACTTGCTCCTATTTTCATAAATGTATGTAACGAATTATCCGGGTATGGAAAAATTATTCCGTTATTACTTGCTCACCATTATGGTAAAATTGGTTTACCATTATACGTTGCCGAATGTAAAATATTTTCTGCTATGCTAACCGCTGCTTGTGGCAAAGGAGCATAATTTAAACCTTCACAATACTTCTGTCCATCATGAATATTCCACCACAATAATTTAACCATTTTGGTTGCCCTGTCCAGTGAACGGTTATTATAGTTTTGTTCTTTATAAATAAGTATCCAGGTAAACCCACTGATGGGATAGCCATTGGGTGCGTCTGTATTAGTGAGAGAAACTACTGCATCGGGGGGTAATTGAATATTACCTGCGGCGCTTGTGGAAGCAACACTGGGGGTAATAAAGTTTCCTGTCTTATTTTGAATTTTTGCAAATGCCATTTTGTTTTGAATTGCATAAGCAAGTTCTACATATCCGATACAGCCTGGTGTTTGTTTCACAAGACCTGCAACACCTTCATTACCTTTCCCCCCTAATCCTGCGGGCCAGTTTATTGAAGAACCTTTGCCAACCTTTGAATTCCATTCTTCACTTACTTTTGATAAATAAGTAGTAAAAATATTTGTAGTGCCGCTGCCATCTGAACGGTGTGCAATTATAATTGACGTTTTAGGAAGTTTTACACCTGGATTTGCTGAAGCAATTTTCGCATCATTCCATGTTTTAAGCTTGCCTAAAAATATATCAGCAATAATAGCCGGGGTTAGCTTCAAAGTGTCTTTGAAATCAGGTAAGTTATAAGTTATTACAACAGCGCCCGAACACATTGGAATATGCAGAACGGGTACTCCTATCTTACTTTTTTGTTCGTCATTAAGCGGTGCATCAGAAGCTCCAAAATCAACTGTTTTGTTTGTTAATTGAAGAATACCGCCACCTGAACCGATTGACTGGTAGTTTACCCTTAGCCCGTTTAGCCTATTATATTCCGAAAAAAGTTTAGAATACAACGGATTAGGAAACGTAGCACCTGCACCTAATAAAGTATTTTCGTTGCTTGCCATATTTACATTACCTGCGCTGGTGTCTTTGTTTGAGGTGTTGCCATTACCTCCGCCGCAACTCATTAATGCGATACTGATAATTGAAAAGGTTATAAAAGCTGCTCTTTTAACCTTGAAAGAAATTGATTTCATATTATTTTATTTATGATTAAAAACCATTTTTGAATTTTATTTTCCAAAAACATAATAAAATGTTACGCGGTAAACAAGATCGTAACTGTTATATTTTGATGCATAACCCTGATTGGTGTATTTGTTATACCAGATGTTGGGTATAAAATGAACACTTTTAAAGGGAGTATAATCTAAGCCCGCTGTTATGAATTCTTCTTTTGTTGCAGGATCATTATAAGCTGTGGTATTTCCTTTGTAAGCTGTGTAAATTTTGTTATCAATTTTGTCGGTTGGGTTAAAGGCATCGAAACGCCCAAAAAATCTAAGCTTGTTTGGAACAATGTTGCCATGTACATAAACTGAAATACCTTTTGCCTTTACACTTAAAATGTCTGTATCGCCGGAAATTTTGATAGCAAAATTATCGTTCTTCAAATTATTGATGTATCCTTCAACACCGATGGTAAGTGCTGGTGTTGTGTATGCAACAAACCCTTTCACCATTTGACGAGAATGATGCCATGAAGGATTCCAATTTAATCGTTCATAATCAGCATAAAGATCAATCACAAATTTTTTGTTGAAGAGGTATGCATACACATCACCATAGAACCATTTGAAAATATCAGCCTCCGGTTTAGCGCTGCTGCCATTTGCCATCAGAAAATTATATCCGACATTTTTTGTTTTGGGATCAAAAAAACCCTGCAATCCTACTCCGAAATCATAGGACGGTGTGCGACGAATATCAATTACAGGTCTTTCAATAGCTCTGTAATTCCAAATTTTCTCTGTTAATAAAGGAAATGCCGGTGTGGCTTGTTGACCAATAACCAAATCAGTTCCGTTCCAAATATTCTTTACCCGGATATTCATCAACTTAATGTAAAAGGAAAATTTATTATCGATTAACTCATCGCCGCTGGCGCTAGTTGAGGAAGGAGGATTGCCCGGAGGAAAATTATCTTCAGCCGCTAACAAAAGCTCGGCTGCGAATTTTTTGTTGATGTTATAATCATATCCCAAATAAATACGCCTGAACTGGAAGGCATTCCTGCCCTGTGGTATGCCAGCATATTGATTAACCCCGCCTCTGTTTAATGTATCGGTATGACCCTTGTAATAATAATCGCCAAAGGCATATCCCCAAATTCTTCCTGAGTTTGGGCTGCCCGCCTTAAAAGCAGAATCTGAATTCCATGTGTACTGCGCTTTTAAATTAAGCATGGGTAATGTGAGCATGAAAAAAATTGCTCCAAAGAACTTAATACGTGTATTCATTTTGCGGTATTAAATATTATTTTTTTATTACTTAATTGTTAACAGTACAAAAGTTAGCTTGTGATGTTATCTAATTGTTAAGTGAACATGACGCAATTGTTATCATTAACTTTTTGGAGAAAATTTTTTTTGTCAATTTTATTAAATACAACTTAGAATACTTAGCTGAAGCTTAGTTGCATCGAATCATAATGTGACTAAAACAAAGACATTCAGAATCGTGTAAATAAAAATTATCTCAGTTCCATTTTATCCAAATATCTAAAAGATGGAACGACTTTTTTTTGCAGTTCGATACTCTTATACTCCATAGCAATTGGGATTGTTAAACAGCAATTTGTTTACAATTATTAAATGCTGCTATTAAATGCTGCAGAATTAAAGTGCGAAATTAATTTAAAATGTTCTTGCTCTTTTGCTATAAAATTTACAATGAATAAGTGGCCCGATATCTATAGGGAATATGTCTTAAATATAAAATCCGGTCCATAAAGACACTTCTTATCAATGTAGAAACACTATCAGTAACATTGTATTAATCTTACAGTAACAATTGCTTAATCATGTGTTAACCTCTCCATAACATTACAGGTGTTGCTTTGTATAAATTCAGCACATGTACTTTATGAGATATGTTAGTTCCGCAGCCCTTTTATTGGTTTTAAGTATAGTCTGTAAGGTTACCCTCGCTCAAACAGGAAAAGTTTCAGGTAGAATAGTTGATGAAAGTAATCGCCCCGTAGCAGGTGCTTCTGTAAAAGTAGTTTCAACAAATACCGGTGTTTCTTGTGATGTGGATGGCCGCTTTACCCTCACTTTAGCAACGGGTAAAAAATTCGAAATTAAAATAAGCGCTGTTGGTTTTACACCAAAAATATTAAGTGATGTAGAAGTAAAAGCGAACCAGGTTAATGAACTATACATTAATCTTGTAACAGCAACAAAAAACCTGGAAAATGTTATCGTTACAACATCTGCACGTAAAGAAAGCACAAATGCTTTAATTCAGTTTCAAAAAAATACAAATGCAGTAGCCCAGGTTATTTCTGCAGAAGCTATACGCCGTTCTCCGGATAAAAATACAGGTGAATCTCTAAAACGTGTTACAGGTTTATCTATACAGGAAGGTCGGTATATAATTGTGCGTGGGTTAAGTGACCGCTATAATCAAGCAATGCTTAATGGTGTTTTGTTATCAAGTACAGAGCCTGACAGAAAAACTTTTTCATTCGATATATTTCCCGCAGCGATCGTTGAAAATATTATAGTAAACAAAACATTTATTCCTGAATATTCTGCAGAATGGGCAGGTGGTTTGATACAAGTAAATACAAGGGATATTCCTGCGAAAGGATTTTTAAATGTACAGGCGGGTACCAACTTTAATACAAATACAATTGGAAAAGATTTTTATACTTATCCCGGTGGCAAATTAGATTGGTTAGGAATGGATGATGGCACAAGAGCATTACCTGATAACTTCCCTACTAAAAATAAATTTGGAGAAATCCAGGATAATACAGCAAAAATTGATCTCGGCAAATCAATTGCCGCAAAAAGTTGGGCACCTGAAAAAAGAAGTAGTTCGCTTGCTGCATTAGGTCAATCATTCCAGGCAAATGGTGGTTTTGCAACCAAATTATTTAATAAAGATTTAGGTGGTGTTGTAACGGTTACATACAACAGAAGTATCAGGAATCTTTCTTATGAAAATAGTTTTTTTACCATTAATAATGAAAAGGCAGATCCATCATTCGATTATAATAACAACAGGTATACTGAGGACGTTTTGTGGGGCGCACTGGCAAATTTTTCTTTAAGAATAAATCCCAATAATAAGATCAGCTTTAAAAATCTTATCAATGTAAATACATCGGATTATACAACTTTGCGTACAGGGAAAGATTTTGAATCAAATTCAGATGTAGGTGAAAATATAAGAGCTTATGAATATGGATTCAAGAATAATACTTTCTTCAATACACAGGTAAATGGAGAACATAATATTCCTTCATTAAAGTCAAAGTTTAACTGGTTCGGAAGCTTCACTATTCTCGATCAATATGTCCCGGAGCAGCGCCGCCTTCAATACAACCAGGCAGTAGGTGATCCAAATGCTCCTTATCTCGCATTATTATCAAATACTCTATCACAAAAAACAGGAAGCGTTTTTTATTCCAATCTGAATGATTATATATACAATGCGGGTGGTGATGTTACAACCAATTTCAATTTGTTTTCAAGAAAACAAACCGTAAAAGCAGGATACAATTTCCAGGTAAAAGACAGGTTATATAATGCACGTCCATTTTCAATTTCCTTACCTTCTGACAACCCTGCTTTAAAAGCATTGGATCCTTCACTGATCTTTGCGGCGGAAAACTTTGGCACTGCCAATAATCAATTTCATTTTGATGAGATTTCAGGAATTTATTTCCGCTATCTCGCCAATTCAATTTTAAATGCCGGTTATCTGCAATTCGATAATTCATTCACAGACTGGTTAAGAGTTGTTTGGGGTGTGCGGTATGAAAATTTCGATCAGTTAGTAGGCAGCACACTCAAATCTGATCCACGTTTTAATCATAGTAAAGTGGGTGATTTTCTCCCCGCTGTTAATGCAACATTTAAACTAAATAATACTACCAACTTACGCGTTGCAGGTTCTCAAACAGTGATACGGCCCGAGTTCCGGGAATTAACAGGCACAGCATTTTACGATTTTGAAGTAGGTGCCACCATCATCGGTAATCCTAATTTGCAAAGCCGAGAGCAGGTGAATTATTTACAATAGGCGCGTTTTACAAATTTTTCAATAACCCTATTGAACTCGCCTTTAACCAGACCGGTGCAGGTTCTTCCAATACTTTTAATTACCTGGATAATGATAAAACTACTGCACAAACTTTTGGTGCTGAATTAGAATTCAGAAAGAAGCTTGATTTCGTACCTGCATTCGAACGGTTTACTGTTCAGGGTAATTTTTCTTATATACATAACCGTGTAAAGTTTAATGAGCAAACACTCGACAGACCAATGCAGGGTCAGTCACCTTATCTTATTAATGCTGCTTTGCAATATGATATAGAAGAGGCAGGATTATATGCCACGTTCCTGTTTAACGAGGTTGGCCGCCGTATTCTTTATGTGGGTAATGAA
>WNGA01003554.1_pt2 | contig 23357 bp, 20 predicted proteins | sample 5400061 | NCBI WGS metagenome assembly WNGA01 (sample SAMN13153366, study PRJNA577476) | soil metagenome | isolation source: 100 cm soil or saprolite under grassland replicate 2 | place: USA:California | collected 2016-06-15
TCGCCGATGCGACGCACGTAATCGCGAAGCTCGCTCACGTAAGCCGAGCGCGAAGGCTGGCTAATGCTGGTGAAGTACGACACCAGCAGAGGATCGGGACGGCGGCGCGCACCCCCCGTCGATGGTGGCTGCACGGGCAAACCGGTAAAAGGATCGAGCCTCGCGCCGCTCGCCGTTTCGGCTTCGGCGACGAGCGTCCCCGGACGCTTGGGGGGATCCGGCGCGAAGATTCCCCACCGCTGGAACAAGCGAGGGTACGCGACGATCCTGTAGACGCCCGCTTCGAGACCCGAGGGGGTGCTTTCATCGTTCATGTCGCGAGCCAACGCGACTCCGCACACGACAATGAACAAGAGAGCGGCAACCTCGCGCGACACGGTGAGCGCTCGCGCGATCGAACGGCCCGCAGCGTCATCGAAAACCACGGCCGGGACGGTGCGTCGGCGCTCCTCGAGCGTCCTCAGGCCCAACCACGCTCCTATGACAATGCGCCGGCCCGCGACGAAATCGAGAGTGCGGTCGGCAAGCCACGAAACACCGGGAATACGAAGGATGAGAGCGAACGCACTGCCGAGCGGAAGGGAGCGGAGAATCGCGGCAAGCGCGCGAGCTCTGGTGCTCGTTCGATTCGTTGCTTCGCGAACGGCAAGCATCTCGGTACTCGAGGCGGCGACGAACGTGAAGCGGCCAAGAGCGTCGAGCCGCTTCAACAAACGGCAGACCGTGACCGCGAGGCCGGAGTTCGCGTCGAACCAGATGCCGAGCCCAGGCTTGCGCCTTTGGTACCAGACCTTCGTTACGTCCCAATCGCGCCCGGAAATGAGAAGGGGCGTCGCGCCAAGCATGACCCATTCGTAGGGACCGAAATTCCAGAGGGCTCGCGAACCGAGATGAAATGCGAGCAGAAGAGCGATGCAGGCCCGACGCGCATACGAGCTCGGCACCAGCACCAGGACGCCGATGAGGATCTCGAGCCATCGGTAGGTCACCGAAGCGACCCGGAGGTCGGCGATTGGAATGTTCTGGCCGAGCCAGACGCCAAGGTCAGTGACCCAGAGGTCCTGACGGAGCGCATAATAGAGTGCCGTCCCGTCCTGCCACAGGGGGCCGCCCTGACGGATGGCAGCGAAAACGTGCATCGCCGACAGCTGAAGCAGCATACCGAAAATCGCGATCGAGCTGATGGCGACCGGCGCTTCGGCGCCGGCGTTGAGGTCAGCGATCACTGCGTCCCGCCCCCGGATCAACGAACGCCGGATCGCATCGATCGAGAAACGAGCACCGAGAGGCAAAAAGAACGACCAGCCTACCCAGAGGTGGAGCGGGGCGTCGGAGGGGAGCTCGGCCATCAAGTTGCGGGAATGCAGGCTCGTCACGCAGACGAACGACAGAACGTGAAACAACCGGGTCCGGTACCCGACCGTGAAGAGCAGGTAGACGAGCAGGGTCACCGCGAAAGCGAAGATGACCTCGCGCGAGGACGAGGGCCCCACGTAGAGAGAAAACTGAAAGGGCGCGAGGGGGCGAAACAGCGAGAAGTGATTACTGAGCACCCCCTCGTTCGAATAGAGCGTATCGACGAGACCGAAACGGTCTTTGAGGTCGACGATGAGCAACGTGCCGAGCACCCAACGTAGCAACGCGAGGCTGCGCAGATCCGCCGAAAACAGGCGAGCTTTCAACGCAGGCAGCCCGAAGGGCGCGCCGAGTAACCCAAACATCGACATGCATGCCTCCTAGCAGCCGCGCCGATGGAAGCGCGGCCGCGCAGATATTTCGCTCGGAGCGCAGGCCGTGCGCCACCGATCTTCGAATCACGAGACCCCGATGGCCGCGGCGTCGCCGCAGTATCGACGTCGAACCTCGATGCAAAACCGCAGGCGGCCCGAAGGGCGCGCCGAGTAACACAAGCGGGGGCACGCCGTGTGCTTGTGACCTCCGCCTGGGCGAACAGCAAAGGGCCGGTGCTCATGACCGACGAGAAGCCAAGCAAACTGTCTGCCATCTCTCGAACCGCGAAGCGCTACTATCCACGCTTCGTCGAAACCTATTGCACGTTCGATCCCCGCAGCCTCGGTCTTGGCCGTATCGCTCTCGGAGCTCTTCTCCTTTACGACTTGCTGAGGCGCGTCCCTGGGATTGCCACCTGGTACTCCAACGAGGGACTCCTACCGAACCATACGATCCTGTGGCGGCCGAGTTCCGACTACGTTTTCTCGTTTCTGCTCGCGGCTTCGCGACCCCAAGAAGCTGCAGCCCTGTTCGCGCTCTTCGGGCTCATCTACTTCGCATTCACGATCGGCTGGCACACGCGTTTGTTCCACGTGCTCAGCTTCGTTTGCCTCGTCAGCCTGCACGATCGGGTGATCTTTCTCGAAAACGGAGGGGACGTCGCGCTGAATCTGTTGTGCGCCTGGACGCTCTTCCTCCCAATGGGCAGGCGATTCTCGATCGACGCCGTTCGTCGTGCTCTCCGCGCCCACAGAGAAGTGACCGTGGGCGCCCTGAACGAACGAGCGCCGAACGACACCCGCCCGATCGCCTCGATCGCGGTGCTCGCGATCCTTCTCGAGATCTCGGTCATCTACTACTTCAACGCGGTGAACAAGCACGGCTGGACGTGGCGCAGGGGGCTGGCCGTTTATTACGTCCTTTACCAAGAGCGCATGGTCACCTGGTTCGGGCTCGTCTTGCGGTCTCTCATGACGGTGAAGTTGTCGCGCGTGTTGTCCTACGCCGTTTTGGCAATCGAATACGCCGCACCCGTTCTATTGCTCAGCCCCTTCGGCCGCCTTCGCTTGCGCCGACTCGCCATCTTTCTGTTTCCGGCGCTCCACGTCGCGTTCGCGGCCGGTCTCAACCTCGGTCAATTCTCGTTCAATATGATCGGGTATTTCCCGCTGCTCCTTTCGGCAGAAGATTGGGCTCTGCTTGGCCAGCGCTTGGCGCCCAAGGCAAGTCGGTCGCGCACGGTCTACGTCAGTGAAGACAATGGGCTCGCCTGGGGAGGGGCGCGCCTTTTATCGCGTCTCGATGCTTTCGGTCGATTGCACTTCGTGTCGGCGCGTGAACTCGGCGGCGCGCCCCCCCTGTGGGCCGTCGACGATCCGATCACGGGCCGCCGGGTGACCGGGGCGGCCGCCTTGGCAGAATGTCTCGCTGCCTTACCGTGCGGTCTGCCGCTGGCTGTTGCCGTGCGCGCGCCGATCTCGAGAACGATCGTCGATCTAACGGGACGCCTGGTCGCCAAGAATCAAGGCTGGATCGCGGGGGCTCTGCACCTCGCGCCCCTTGGCGGTTCGCCGTCCGACGCCGAACCGCCGACGCCGGCGCGAAGATGGTTCGCCAAAAGAGCGAGGCAGCTCGGTGAGTTCGCGGCCGTGGTTCTACTGGTTGCGGTGACGAGTCAGCTCCTGGTGGAGAATCGCGCCATCCCGCAGCGGTATAAGCTTCCACAACCCAAGTGGATCACGGCCCTCGTCGTGTATCCGCGCTTGTTGCAGGGATGGCAGATGTTCTCGGCCGATGTCCCCACCAGTGAGCGCATGCTGTACGTCGATGCGGTGACGTTCGGAGGTCGGCACGTCGATCCGTTCAACGAAGCCGCCAGCCGCGTCGCCGATCTTCCGGTGCAAAAAATCCCGCCGCACATGGAGCAGAACGAGTTTTGGTGCGACTACACCAACCGCATTCCCGAAAACCAGTCCTACTGGCGCGCCTTCAAAGAATGGATCTTCGATTACCATCGCCGCACGGGCCGTCCCGAAGACCGCATCATTTCTTTCGAAGCACGCCTCCTGGAGCACGACGAGCCCGCGCCGGGCGAGGTTGGACCGAAGAACATCCGCAGCAAGGTCATCATGAATGAACGCGAGTAGCCGAGGGGGGCCAAGTGTCTAGCATTACTGCGTCAGATTCTCTGCCAGGAGATTGCAGGCAGGGCTACTGCTGGATGCAGAGGAGAGGACTCGACTGCGCGCACGTGCCGGCATTCCCGGGAGAGATGCACTGTATGCTCCAGCTATTCACCGTATTGTTGGTCGGCCCCCAAGAGGCATATTGGCCCGAGGAATCCGTCCAATTTCCGCACCCGTACCTGGAGTCCCCGTAGAGCAGCGTCCCGTTATCGTACGAAGTGGACCAGAAGAGATGCCCTTGGTGATCGGTCCCGCAGGGTCCGGTCGACGGCGTCGTGAGCGGTGGCGTGCCGCCGGTCTCGGTCGAGTCGAGCGCATGCTTGAGAGGGATGCTTCCGCTCGTCAGCTCGGTCCAGTTGTTCGCCACGGTGATGGCACGTTTCGCAAGAATATACGGTCCGCCCACCTTCGAGAACCGCGTCGATGGCGACCCCGTGCCGTCGCTGAGCCACGCCTTGTAGGTGCCGCCGAGCCCCGCATTGCTCGCCAGCGTTTGGCACTTGCTGTCCGCTCCCGCGAGGCCACCGATCGCGCCGCCGGTGTAGGCGACCGACGTGATGAACACATTCTTCGAATCGGTCGTACATCCGACGCCCGCCGTGCAGACGTACGTGCACGAGCTTGGATTTCCCCACTGACCGGTGCTGCCACACGTCTGCTCTTGACCGTTCACGCATTGCTTCGAACCCGGAGCGCACGCGCTGCACGTGCTGCCGGCGCAGGCGCCCGAGGAGCAGGTGACTGCTGTGCCCCATTGGCCGTTGGATCCGCAGGTCTGCAGCTGCGTGCCGTTCGCGCACATGGTCGCGCCAGGCCTGCAGACCCCACCGCAGCTCTTGCCCGAACAGACGTAAGGGCAGTTGGTGGCGGTTTGCCACTGGCCGTCGTTCCCACACGCTTGTTGCTGCGTACCGTTGGGGCACTGGGTGTCGCCCGGCTTGCAAATGCCGCCGCACGAGCCGCCCACGCAGGTGTAGTTGCAGGTCGAGCTCGCCCCCCACACTCCATCGGCGCCGCAAGTCTGTACTTGTGTGATCGAACTGCATTGTGTCTGGCCGGAGGTGCACGTCCCTGTGCAGACGCCAGCAGTGCAAACGCTATTGCACGGGGCGCCATCGTTCTGCCAAACGCCGCTATCGGAGCATCGTTGTGGCTGTTTGCCGCTGCACTGCCGCGTCCCGGGTACACACTGTCCGCTGCAGGCGCCATTGACGCAAACGAAAGGACAGGGGCCGTCGCTCGCAGCGTGCCAATCCCCCTCTGTGCAGGTCTGCGGGGTGGCACCCTCGCAGCGCTTGCTTCCCTCGGCACAACTGCCCGGCGCCCCGGCAGATCCGCCGGAGCCGATCGTCTCATTGCCCACGTCCATCGACGCGTCCTGCCATCCAGCCGCGCCGCCGGTCCCGGCGTCTGTCCTCGGGTTGGCTTTGGCGTCCGAACCGGCGTCGTTCCCCGGGCCGCCGGGCGTGAGGTTACGATTGTCGAGCGCACAAGCCGACGACGAACAACCCAAGACGGCGATCAACCCAAAAACGCGGCGTGTATTCATCTCGGCGTTTCCGGCGAAGGCAAAACGAGAATAACCATTATTGTCATGACAGGCCCGCTCCTCTCCTGTCGCACGAAGAAGTGAATTTTCTCTTCGTTTCTTGAGTGTCCACATCAGCATGGACCGGTCCACGTTTCTTCCTTGCCGGAAGGAAGAGCTTCGTCTCCGGTCTGGCTCGTTGACACGAATGGACGTTCGACACGCCGACAATTCGCGTTGACGGCTCGGCGCGACTTCCTCTATGGAAGGAGGCTGAGGACTGCTCGGTCGGGGGATTTCTTGCAAGCTGATCTGCGGAGAGCGGCGGTCGTTGTCGTCCTGGTGGGGTCGATCGGCTTCGCATGTGGTGATCGCGAAAGAAACTTCGAGTCCACGGGAACGGGCGGTTCCACCGGCTCCGGTGGCGCTGCACCCGACGGCGGTACACCGGGCGGCAAATGCGTGCTCGGCCAATCCAAGGTGGGGGGATGCACGCTCTAACGCGCGGGGCACGTCGTCTGTCGGTGAGGGAGGGTCGGTATGCGAATCAAGTTGTCGACGGACCGAATACCGTCGCGATCGTTCACACGAATCGGGTTGCTCGTGGGGGTGCCGTTTTCGTTCCTCGTGGGAGCTCGTGCGCTCAGTTGGGCGGCCGCGCAATGGAAGACCTGGACCGATGGCGAGACACTGACCGCGGCTGACTTGAACGCCAACTTCGCTGCCCTGCAAAACGCGATCACCTTGGGCACGAGCGCGGAGCGGGCGGGTGCCAGCTGCAGCGCATTGCGCAGCGCGGGGCTAACACTTTCAGGAGCGTATTGGGTCCTCAACCCAGCTGCGGCGGATGCGATGCAGGCCGGCAAGCCGGTGCTCCTCTTCTGCAATCAGGAGACGAACGGGGGCGGGTGGGCACTTCTCCAAAACTCGGTGCTCGGTCCGAACACGATGGACTTCTGGAACATCCCATATGCTGCTCGGTTGGGCCGTCGGGGGCGCCCGTCGCTCGACGCGAGCTTCTATGATGGAAGCCTTTATCAAACATCCGCCGCGACCTACATGGACGTGATCGAAGACCTACGCGGCGCGAGCGTGATTGCCTTCGTTGCGACGAGCGACGGAATCAACAACACGACGATGCGCTTCAACAATCCAATGAAGACCATCGGCGACGACGCCGTCTACAGCATACACTTCGCAGCCGGATGGTCCGCGCCGGATTACGATGGCGACACGTCCGCCCTCAACTGCGCGGCGACTTTCAGCGTCACCCAGCACTACGGAGGGTGTTGGACTTACAACCTCGGCTCGGACGCCGACACCTCCGGGGGCGACACGACGGACACGCGGGTGGGGCCGCACGTCCACAAAGGCGCGATGATGTCGCTGATGCTGACCGCAGACGGACCCAACTCGGAGTACTCGCGCGTGCGACGGATCAGTCGATTCGTCAAGTGGTAGTCATCCCGACGCATCGACCGCCTCGCTCGCGCGCTTCGCGGTCGAGCCCATGAGTCGTCCCGGGGTCATGGCCTGGATCCCGCCCAGCAAACGCCGTGCCCCCCGTCGAATCCCCGCGTTCTTACTTCGCACGTATCTTCGCTGTTGAATTGAACGAGATTCAACAGTAAGAAATTCGGAGTGAAGATGTGCCGTGTCGTTCGCGTTGAGTCTTCTCGCTGCGAAAGGCTACCGTCCGCTCTACCTGTCAGCTCGCGCAGAATGGCTGACCGAGAGGTCGCGCGCGTTCTTGCGCAACGAAGGCTTTCCCCGGGGCATTCTACGCACGACGCAAAGTGCGCTCGGACTTATCGGCAGTGCGGCCATGACTTACAAAACCGACGAGCTTTCGGTCCTAGCAGCGAAGGGGCTGCGACCCGCCTTCGCCTTCGGCAACACCGATACCGATGCACAAGCCTACCACAGCGACGATATCTCCGATTGCATCTTCTATCGCTACTCGGACGCCATGTTCGACGGCCGGCGGATCGAGGGCTACTCGGAGACCCTCGCAGAATTCGGGAAACTCTCGCCAGCTTGTCCTTAGAGCTACGGACATAGGCTCCAAGATCGAGTGCTCAACCAGCCTGCTTGAACGTCGCGATCTGCCAGACATTGCCCCAGCGATCCTCGACCATTGCCCGGCGATCGCCGTACGGCGTGTCGGTGGGTTCCTCGAGTGAGCGGGCCCCCGCTTGCAAGGCTCGCCCGTAGATGGCGTCGGCATGATCGACGTAGACATACAGGAAAGCGGGGACCGCGGCCCTCGGCCCTACGCTGCTGATCATGAGCATCGAGTCGCCGATTTGCATGACCGCCGGCCGATCAGCTTGGACCTCGCCTGTGGCATCGAACACCAGCCGCAAAAAGTCGACCAGACCAGCCACGTCGTCAGCGACGATTCGCGGCGTCAGGCTGTGCCACCCATCCGGGAGTGTCATGGTTCACCGTAGGCTGCAGGTTACCGATCTGTGCTTCAAAAGTGAACCGCCGCACCGACGCCTGCGCTGAACCACCGCAGGTCGACATAGGGCGCGTCTTCGACCGTCGGTTCGGAGAGCGCATTGTAAGCAAACGACGCGTCGACCTCGAACGGGCCCGGGGGCCTCAGTAACAAGCCGGCACCCACTTCGTAAGCGAACCCGTCGCCGCTGATCGAGCGCAACACCTGCGGCTGCGTCGAGAAGGGAGCCGCCGTATGATAGTTGACCCATCCCCACCCTGCCCGAACCAGCGCAAAAGGCGAGACGAGCCCGGTTCCCTCGAGTCGTCCACCTACGAGCGCACGAATGATCGGGAACGACGTTTGCAGGTAACTGAACGCGGCCTCTGCGCGAAGAGCGGCCGGCCCGACCTCGCGCCGATATCCGGCTCGCCCCTCCAGGCCGAATCCCACCTCGAAGGGTTGATCGGCGGCGATGTCACTCGCCGACGTGAGCGGAACGGCGAGGTCGGTCGCTGCGCCGATGACCCACTCGGCTCGCGCTGGCGAGGGCCGAAGCAACGCTCCCGCCACGAACGAGACGGTAGCGAACAGGCGAGGCATCGAGGGAGCAAGACAAGCGTATTCCATATTCGAAGCATGACTCGCCGCAGCCGCTCGATCCATCCGTCGCTCCTACCAAGCCGTGGACGCCTGCGAAGCGCCGGTATCCATTCCTTGCTGCGAGCCGCCGTCGAACCCCTGCTGGGGCAAGGAACACCGCAACCGAAAGTGCCAACCGTGGGTTGGCGCAGCCGCCCTTTTTGCCGCAGCCGCCGAACGGATCGCGCGGGAAAGCAGGGACTCATGCTGCATTCCGTGCTGGCTTGCCCTGTGCATGGGCGACGGAAGGAGGAGCGCCGCTTGTTTCGATTCCCACGCCATTCGATTGCCTTCTGGGTCGTCGTGCTCGCGAGCACGCCCGCATGTAACGTCGTCCTCGGCAACGAAGACGGCGTCCTCGACGACGATGGAACGACACCCGAGCTCGACATCGACGCGGGCGCACGAACTCCGGATTCCGGAATCTCGATGGAGCCCGACACGAGCGTCGAAGATCCAACCGCCGATGCCGATGGAGCGACGCGCGACGGCGGAGTGACGGCCGACGTGAGCACCAAGGACGCGGCGAGGTCCGACGCGGCCGATGGATCACGCGGCGACGCGGGATCGCTTTGTGACACCGGCGCGTCGATTTGTGCCGAGGGTCAGACGGCGACGGAAATGCAGGCGTGCGGCCCGTGCGGACGCGGCGTTCAATCGCGCAAACGAACCTGCGCGCCAGGCGGCTGCGGGTGGGGCGAGTGGTCGGCCTGGAGCACCTGTTCGGTGACGACGGCCGAGTGCATGCCCGGACAGACCGCCAACGAATCGCAGGCCTGCGGCCTGTGCAACACCGGCACTCAATCGCGCACGCGAACCTGCACGAACAGCTGCACCTGGGGAGCGTGGAGCGCGTTCGGCGCCTGCGGCAACGTCACCGCGGAGTGTCAGCCGGATCACTGGCGATGTTGCGGCGCCGGTAAATGGGAATGGTGTTACTACAATACGTGCAAGTGGACGCACGACTGCGCGCCATGCAACGGCTCTTGTAGCTGCTGAGCTCTCTGCGCGTCGCGTGAGAAGAAGGTCGGCTGACCGACCGCATCCTTTTTGGGAACTTCTCGCCGCGCCCTGATGTCGATAGCTGCAGAACTGCGACGGACCGCAACGCACGGCGAAGCTGGTCCTCCGCAGCAAGGCGAAGATTCGTGTCTGCCGAGGCGAAGGGCACACGACGCCTGATTCCCACCTTCGCAGAACCCCGGAGCAAGCGATGCTTGATCGAGCAAAGCCCAAGGTTTCCCTCACGTTCGGCCTTTATCGAGGAGGCGTTTTCGTTCACCGCGAGACGGTGACCGACGATGTCGTCAAGATTGGCCGCGACCCAAAGAGCCACGTCCATGTCGACGATGAGCTCGCGTCCCGCATGCATGCCGTCATCGAAGTGTCGTCCCACGAAGAGATGCTCCTCATCGATCTCGGCAACGAGGGAGGCACCCTCGTCAACGGAGCCCGCGTCGACAAGTGCAAGGTGACAAAGGGCGCCGAGATCCAAATCGGTCGAACGCTCGTCGTCCTGGAAGCTGTCGAAGTCGGACCAGCACCGGAGTATGGCTACGCGCTGCTCGGCAGCGGGCCCGGCTTGAGCCTCGAGGACGTCGAGCTCAGATACGTCACCTCGGTCGAGGTGATGATTCTGTGGGGAACGACCGTCTTGCACGTCCAACATTTGACGCCTCCGCGCTCGTTCTACGTAGGCGAAACCACCGGCAGAGGTTTGCATTGCGACTACTTCATCCCCGCCGAGAAGCTTGGAACATCGAGGGCGCCGATCGTGCTCGTCGAGGGTGGTTCGATCGAATTGATCCTGCTGCCGGGAGCGCGCGGAACGCTCACGTTGCCCGGGGAGCCGACCCGGACGCTCGAAGAGGTCGCGGGAAGCGGCCGCGCGCAGCCCGGCGCCGCATTTCCGAGCGCCGAACGAGTGGATCTGCCACTAGGCGGCAAGGCGCGCATCGAGATCGGTGGGTTGGTCTTCATGGTGGCGACCGTTCCGGCCGGCAAGCCCCTCGCGCACGATATTTTTGCCAACACCGACTTCGACACGCTCGCCTATCTGGGGCTGTCGCTCGCAGCACATGTCGGGCTCATCGGCGCGATGGCGTTCTTCGTTCCGCCCTTGGGCTTGACCGACGACGAAGGGCTCAGCCGTGATCGCATCTACTTGATTCAGCAGTATCTTCAAGCCGCCGCCAATCGGGAGACCGCGAACATGGTTACCGAACAACGCGCGGATACCGACCCCGACGAAAAGGAAGGCGGTGCGGGCGCTGCGTCGTCCGGCGAAGAAGGAGCAATGGGCCATCCCAATACCAGGCAGACAGGGCACCGCTACGTGGTCCGAGGTCCGGCCGATAACCCCGATCCGCACATCGCACGTGCGGAGGCGCGGAAGGGTGCTGCCGACTTCGGCATGATCGGCGTGTTGAGCCGCAGCAGCGGCGATCCGGAGGCACCGACGGCGCCGTGGGGGCGGCTGGACTCGCTCGGTCAGGATCGCATGAGTGCGATGGGCAACCTGTGGGGCGAAAAGCCGGGCGATTCATTCGGTGCCGGTGGGCTTCGTCTCACGGGTGTCGGTGAGGGGGGCGGACAGAGCGGGCAAGGGGTCGGCGTGGGCCCATTCGGCAACAGCATCGGACATGGACTCGGCAACGGGTTGGGCGACGGCTTCGGCTCGGGCCATGGACACTTGCGTCCAGAGCACCGCCCGCAGGGTCCACGCATGCGAATCGGCTCATCGACGGTGAACGGCCGGCTACCAAGCGAGATCATTCAACGGATCGTTCGGCAGAACTACGGCCGCTTCCGCCTCTGTTACGAGAACGGACTCCGCAGCAATCCCAGTCTGCAGGGACGCGTGTCGGCGCGCTTCGTGATCGGTCGCGACGGCGCGGTCTCGAACGTCACCAATGGAGATTCCGACCTGCCGAATGCGTCGGTCGTCGAGTGTGTGCTGAGCGCCTATTATACCCTTTCCTTTCCGCAACCGGAGAGCGGCATCGTGAGCGTCGTCTATCCGATCGTATTTTCGCCGGGAGAATGAGCTTCGTCGCTTGGGCGGAGCGCTTGTAGGGCAACCGAGCCGCGACCCTCTGCTCTGCCCACGCCAGCGGTGACCTGTCACCAATTTTTCGCGTCTCAAGCTGTCGCAGACCGTGCCGTAAGAAGAACAGGGAGCAAGCATTGGAATGACGGGAGCTTCGTCGGTAGACGATCATCGTGGCGATCCAGCATCACCATCCGATGCGCTACCGTCGAACGTCGACTTGACTTGTCGCGATCGCGCTCGCGCTCCAGTTGTACAGCGCGTGCTCACCCTTGCCGCATCCGCGCTGTGGCTCGTCTTGGTCGCGACAGGTATGACGCTGCTCTTTCGGTACGCGGGTACGCCCGGTGCTGCCGGCGAACCGCCGGGCTCCTGGCCGGTCGAGAGCACGATAGGGCCTACGCCGGGTCGCGCGACGATCGTCATGCTGGCGCATCCGCACTGCCCTTGCACGCGCGCGAGCATCGCCGAGCTCGCGGTTCTGATGAGCCGAATCGCCGACCGAGCAAGCGCGCACGTTCTGTTCATGCGACCGTCGCAGCTCGGCGAAGGTTGGGAAAAGAGCGAACTCTGGCAGGCGGCTGCGCGAATTCCGGGCGTCACCGTTCATAGCGACGTCGAAGGTGCCGAGGCGAAACGCTTCTCCGCCTCGACGTCGGGGCAGACGATTGTTTACGACGAAGCTGGCCGCTTGATTTTTCGCGGCGGGATCACGATCTCTCGAGGTCATCAGGGCGACAACGCCGGACTGCAGCGAATCATCTCGCTGGTGACACGCGACCGAGCAGACGGCCATGACAGTCCGGTGTACGGCTGTCCGCTCGGCGATCCGGGTGGGGCCGAGAGGATGCAGCTATGACGCGGGAGCGACTTTCGAGTCTGCCGATCGCGGAGCGGTTCGAGATACTCTTTCAGGAGCACCTCAACGGAGTTTGGCGGCGGACCGACCGTCTCATGGCCGGCCTGATGTTCGGCCAGTGGATCTTCGGAATCATCATCGCTCTGACATTTTCCCCGTACAGCTGGGAGGGGAAGGTCAAGACGCCGCACGTGCACCTGTACGCGGCGATTTTCCTCGGCGCCGCGATCAGCGCATTGCCGATCGCCCTTGCGCTGGTGCGACCGGCGCGTTTCAGCACCCGTTTCGTCATTGCAGTCGCTCAAATGTTGTGGTCCGCATTGCTCATTCATCTGACTGGCGGACGCATCGAAACACACTTTCACGTGTTCGGTTCTCTCGCGTTTTTGGCTTTCTATCGAGACTGGCGGGTGCTCGTTCCGGCGACGATCGTGGTGGCGGCCGACCATTTTTTCAGGGGACTCTTCTGGCCCGAGTCGGTCTACGGCATTGCCAACCCCGAGTGGTGGCGGTTTCTCGAACACGCCTTCTGGGTCGCATTCGAAGATGCGATCCTGGTGATTGGGTGTCTTGAGGGCGTCAAGGAAATGCGCGCGGTTTCCCTCCGTAGAGCCGAGGTCGAAGCGCTCTCGCACAGCGAAACAGCCAAATCCGCCGCCCTCGACAAGGCGCTGAACGATCTGCAAGATTCCCAAGACGCGCTGGTGCGCGCGGAGCGACTCGCCGCGGTCGGGCAGCTTGCGGCGAGTGTAGGCCACGAGCTACGCAATCCTCTCACGGCCGTTCGCAACGCGAACACCTTCATCGCCAAGCGGCTTGCGGGCCCCGATGCCAGCACCCATGCCAAAGATCCTCGTGTCGCTCAGTTTCTCGGAATGATCGAACGCGAAGTCGGCGGTTGCATGAAAATCATCGCCGACCTGCTGGACTTCGCCGGCCAGCGCGCGCCCACCTTGCAGCCGTGCCCGCTCCGGCCGCTCGTCGACGAAGCGATGGGAATTCTTCCCGAGTCGAAGGCGCGCATCGTCAATGCGGTGCCCGAGGACTTGCCGGTCCCCAGCGTCGACAAGGATTACTTCAAGCAGGTCATACTGAACCTTCTCCAGAACGGCCTCGAAGCCATACCGTCCGATCGTGATGGCGAAATCGTCATTCGCGCCGACGGAGGGGACGGTCAGCCTTGGCACATCGTGGTATCCGACAACGGTGTCGGTATTCCGGAAGACGTCATTCCCAAGATCTTCGAGCCACTCTTCACCACCAAAACGAAAGGGACGGGGCTCGGATTGGCGATCGTTGCGGGAAGAGTGAAAGCGCACGAAGGCAGCATTCGCGTCGAAAGCAAGGCCGGGGTGGGCACGCGTTTCGTCATCGAGATACCGGCGACTGCCACCCGAAGGGCTGCCTAGGACGCCCATGCGTGTGCTCATCGTCGACGACGAACGCTCGCTCCTCTTGACGCTCGTCGCCAATCTCGAATTGGAGGGCTTCGAAGTGGTGGCGGCATCGGATGGCGCTCGCGCCCTCGAGCTGGTGCGAGAGCAGCGCTTCGACCTTCTGCTCACCGACGTGCGAATGCCAGGGATGAACGGCGTCGATCTCTTTCGGCAGATACGGCGCGTATGCCCACAGATGCCGGTGATCTTGATGACGGCGTACGCCGTGGAAACGCTGATCGACGAGGCTATCCAGGAGGGCGTCTTCACCGTGCTGCCCAAACCATTCGATATCGAGCACGTGATCGCGGCACTCTGCCGCGCCATCGGCCACCCGATGGTCCTCGTCGTCGACCAAGCCGCTGAAGCCGAGGTTACCGCCGAAGCGCTGCAAGCCCGGGGCATTCAATGCGGCATCGCCGCCGATGAGCGTGAGACATTGGCGGCACTGGAGAGGCGCAACGTCGATGTCGTTCTGCTGAACGTAGGGATGGAGGGGGGCGGGAAAGGCCCCGAGCTGGTTCGACGGCTCTTGGCCCTCGATGCCTCGATCGCCGTGATCGCCATCTCGGGCGACCTTCTGCCCGACGTGTTCCGTCGAGTCGCGGCGCTGGGTGTGTATGCATGCCTGCTCAAGCCATTGGCCGACGCCCAGCTGGTCCGGGTCATTGTCAAAGCAAGGGCGCGCTGCGTAAGGCCGATTCCGGGTCGCGGTCACCCACCTTTACCCAATCTCGAGGTCTGAATGCCCGCTGCGCCGAATGCTCAAGTGAAACGCCCATCGTTGAACGTAATCGAAAGGTATTCGGTCTTGGTAGTCGACGACGACGCTTCCTTCTTGACGAGCATCCAACGCGTTCTCTCCGACGAGGTGGAAGTCACGACCGCTACATCGGCAGACGAGGCCTTGGAGCTGGTCAAGGACCACAGATTCCACGTCGTTCTTTCCGATTTGGCCATGCCCGGAATGGATGGAAAGGCGCTGCTGCGCCGCATCGGTCAGATGCCGTACCCGGTGAGCTGCCTCTTGCTGACCGGCTCCGACGAGTTCGATCGTTCGAAGGATGGCGAGCATCAGTACGTCCTTCTGAAGCCTTTCGATCCAGCGAGGCTCGTCACGCTGGTTCTCCAGCTCGCGCGCGTCGCTCAGATGCGGCGCTCGGTCGAGAACATGGACACGTCGTTCGAAAGGAAAAGGCGTTGATCAGTTCCGTCAGACCTCGGTTGTTGCCCGATCCGCTCGGCCCCGCCGAGCGGGCGGCCGTGGCAGAAGAACTAGCCTCGATGCTGCGTCACGATCTGCGCAACAAGTTTGCGGCCGTGCGTAATGCCGGTTTCTATATTCGACGCCGTCTTTCGGAGACCGACGTTTGGAAGGCCGATCCCCGGCTGGAGGAGCTCTCGGGAATCATTCAACAGGAGATGGCTCTCGCCAACGCCCTCCTCGAACAGCAGATGACCGTGCGACATCTGTTCGCACCCACTCCGACGCGGATCGATCCACGCCAATGCGTAGAGCACGCGGTCAGCTGTGCGCGTGTTCCACCCCAACCTGCCCTGCGCATCGAAGTCGACATGCCCCAAGCCTGGGTCAAGGCCGATCCCACCGAGCTCGAGCTGGGACTATGCTGTCTTTTGGAGAACGCGGCCGAGGCGATGGAGGGATCCGGGGTCGTTCGGGTTCGCGGCTTTTCCGACGATAACCATTACTTCATCGAGATTGCCGACGGCGGGCCGGGCATCCCGGAAACCAACGGCGAAACCGTCCTTCGGCCTTTGCACACCACCAAGCACGGGCACGCCGGTCTCGGCCTCAACATCGCGCGACGAATTGCCCAGCGTTACGGTGGGAGCCTACGCGTGCGACACCCTCCCGCCGGCGGGCTGGTCGCGATGAGCGTGCAGGTCTTACCGGGAGGAAGCGTCTGATGCCCCATCTTCTGCTGATTGACGACGACGAAAGCAATCGGATCACACTTTCGGCTCTTCTGGCCGATGAAGGTTTCGACGTACGAGAAGCTCGTTCTTGCACCGAGGCAACCCGCCTTTTGAGGGAGGGGGGGCCGGTCGACATCGTCTTGCTCGATCAACATCTGGGCGACGGGTTGGGGGCCAATCTCGTGCCCATCATCCGTTTGCGACACCCGCGCAGCAAGATCGCGTTGATGAGCGGTGGGTTCGAAGATGAAGACTTTCCCGCCGGGATCGATGCTTGCTTTCCGAAGGGGGAGGAATTCTCGACGCTGCTGCGGTCGATCGAGATGATGCTCTTGGATGCATGTTCACTTTGTTGAAAAGTTCTTCCGACTCCTGCGACGAGCAGCGACCGCCCCCGTCATAGGGGTATGAACGTCGACCTTCTCACTCGTTGCCTCGATAGAATCCCATCGCAAGTCATTCGCGCGACCACCGTCCGCGTCCTTTGGACGCTGGTGCTGCTTCTCGCCGCCGGATGCGGCGCCGCCGATGAACAGCCGTCGGACGTCGCGCAGAGCGCGGCCGCACTGGAAGCCGAGATTACCCCCTCCGCCGCAGCCGTAAGCGCGAGCTCCGACGATGGAAATGTCCCTTCGAACACCGTCGACAACAACGTCGCCACGCGCTGGTCCGCGACCGGCGACGGCCAATGGATTCGATATGACCTCGGCGAGCCCAGGCGCATCGCCTTCCTGACCGTCGCCTTCTATCGGGGAACGGCTCGGCGGTTCACGTTCGACATTCAAGTCTCCAGCGATGCCACGTCCTGGACGACCGTCTTTTCGGGCAGCAGCAGCGGAGCGACCGACGCTCCCGAGACGTTCGACTTCATCGACCAGGTCGGACGGTGGGTGAGAATCGTCGGCCACGGCAATACTTCGAGCTCGTGGAACAGCTATACCGAGGTGGACATTTTCGGTGGGGCTCCCATCTCCGACGCGAAGTTTCCGATTGCGGGCGCCGTCGTCGCGAGCACCGACGATGGGAACGTAGCGGCGAACACCGTCGACGGGTCCTTGGCTACCCGCTGGTCGGGGTTTGGGGACGGCGCCTGGATTCGCTACGATCTCGGCTCGACGAAGCGTGTCGCTTTCGTTCGCATCGCCTTTTTCAACGGTGCCTCTCGCATCGCCCGATTCGATGTGCAGGTCTCGCCCGACGCCGCCACCTGGGTGACGGTGCTGAGCAACGCAACGAGCTCTGGAACCACCCTCGAGCGGGAGACATTCGACTTCGTCGATGCGAGTGCGCGCTTCGTGCGAATCGTCGGCCACGGCAACTCGACCAGCGCCTGGAACAGCTACACCGAGGTCGAGGTCTGGGGTGGAAGCTGACATCGCCCCATCCTTGCGCACACGTTCTTCCCATTGGAGATAGGCCGGTTGGTCTTCGCCTGATAAGCTCAATGGATGGACTGGCGCCGGGGGATGGGGGGCGCGGCGACCTTCGTCGCCGTGGTCGTGTTCGTCGATTGTCACGCCGAATTGCACGTCGGCGAATGCGAGCGGCTGCAGCATTACAGCTGCGATTGCTTCGGGGGTTGTCAGAACGGCGATCTCGACGCGATCAGAGCCGGCGATCCCGACAGGTGCAACGCCCAGCTACGCGAAGACTTCCAATTTTGGCAGGTGTGCGCGTCGGGAATTCGAGCCACCGGGGAGCGCTGCGACGCCAACTGCATGGTCGGATGGGGCGCCTGCGCATTCGAGGCCTACCAGGAGGTGGGCATGGCGCCGAGCAACATGTGTCCATCCGACGGCGGTGAGTGACCTCATCCCTATTTCATCGAGACCTGCCGGGGCGAACGACGAGGCTCACGCACGAACGAGGTCGAGCGCGCAGCTTCGATCCGTTTGAGGAGCGCCGCATGCTCTCGCAACACAGCGTCGGGCAATCGCGGACCGAACTCGCTCAGGAATCGGCGATGTTCTTCGGCTTCGCTCGCCCAGGCGTCGCGATCGACCTCGAAGAGCTCGTCGTAGGCTCCGTCGCCCAACCCGAGACCGGACAAATCGATGCTCGCCGGCGCGGGGACGCGGCCGAGGACGGTCGCACGCGCGTCGGCATCTCCATGGATGCGACCGATCATCCATTCGAGTACGCGAATGTTCTCGCCATATCCCGGCCAGAGGAAGTGGCCGTCCTGGTCGGTTCGAAACCAGTTGACATGGAAGATCTTGGGCGGGCGAGAAAGCCGCTTGCAGATATCCAGCCAGTGCCGGAAGTAATCACCCATGTTGTATCCACAAAAGGGAAGCATCGCCATCGGGTCGTGGCGCGCAACACCCGTCTTCCCCGTCGCGGCGGCCGTCGTCTCCGACACCAGCGTGGCTCCGAGATAGACGCCATGCGCGAAGCTCATTGCTTCGAACACCAGCGGTGCCAGGCGAGCTCGCCGCCCTCCGAAAATGATGCCGGATATCGGCACCCCGGCCGGATTTTCGATCCCCAGGCCCACGCTGGGGCAGTGCCGGGCCGAAGCGGTGTAGCGCGCGTTGGGATGTGCGAGCGGCTCTTTGCGATCGGGTTCGCTCACCTGACCGCGCCAATCCACGGTGCCCTCCGCGCATGCTTCTCCGATACCTTCCCACCAGGGCGTCATGTCGGGTTGGAGCGCGACGTTGGTGAAAATCGTGTCGCGGCTCACGGCGGACATCGCGCTCGGATTCGTCTTCATGTTCGTTCCGACCGCGATTCCGAACATCCCTGCTTCGGGGTTGATGGCCCAAAGCCTGCCGTCGCTGCCGACCCGCATCCAAGCAATGTCGTCGCCGATGGTTTCGACCTGGTAGCCGGGCAGGCTCGGAACCAGCATCGCAAGATTCGTTTTGCCGCAACCGCTCGGAAATGCCGCCGCGAAGTAGGTCGTCCGGCCTCGCGGGTCGGTGATGCCGACGATCAGCATGTGCTCGGCGAGCCACCCTTCGTTGCGAGCTTGAACGCTCGCCAGCCGAAGCGCGTGGCATTTTTTGGAAAGGAGCGCGTTGCCACCATATCCGGAACCAATGCTCCAGATGGTGGCCGCTTCCGGAAAATGGCAGATGAAGCGACGATCCGGAGATAGGTCGCCGAGCGAGTGCACGCCTCGAACGAAGTCGGACGAATCACCCAATTTGCGGAGGGCGATTTCGCCCATGCGCGTCATGATGCGCAGGTTGGCCACGACGTAGGGGCTATCGGTGATTTCGACACCCACCCGGCTGAACGGTGAGGCTACCGGCCCCATGACGTAGGGCACCACGTACATCGTCCTTCCGGCCATACACCGGGAGAAGAGCGGCCATACCCGCGAGCGGGCCTCGGCAGGGCTCATCCAATTGTTCGTCGGCCCGGCGTCTTCGCGCGATTCCGAGCAAATGAACGTCAGCTGTTCGGTACGTGCGACGTCGCTCGGATGCGATCGGTGCAAAAAGCAGTGCGGAAATCGCTCGGGGTTCAACGCGATGAGCGCCCCATCCGCCAGCATTTTCGACTCGAGATCCGCCAATTCCTCGGCCGACCCATCACATACGACGATCCGCGACGGAGTGGTTACGCAAGCAATCGATTCGATCCACTGGGAAAGAGCCTCGTTCGACAGCAAGCCCATCGTTTTTTACGTATTGACCCACCGCGTACGCTTCTCCAGGGATCGAATGAACCAGAAAGCCGGTCGAAGAGCCGAGGACGCCGGGTGATTTCGAGCGCGAATGATGGGGCGACAGACCGGGCCCGCGCGGGTCGCGGCGCGCGTTCTCGTGCAAAAGGCCGCACTCGTTTGCCCGGCGCGCCGGTTTCTAGGGTGCGTCTTCAAAGTATCGAGACCGGGCGGCGGAGGGTGCCCCCCTTCGGCGAGCGCCTGCGCTTTCGCTCGTCCTTCGGTGCGGGGCGAAGGTACGCACGCCTCATGCCTCTACTGTGGGCATCGCGAGCAGGACTCGCGATCGACGCGCGGCGGAACGGTGCTTTGCCGGCTCGATGCGGCGCTGCCTCGCTCTGTGCTCGGCGCCCGCCTACGGGGGGGGCACCCTCCGTCGGCCTGTGCGCGCCTTTGCTGGCAGCCGGGGGCGCAATCGCAAGGGGCGCCGGTCCGCTGGCAGTTCACTACCGCTGACGCCAGGATCAAGCTCCGACGACTCTACCCCATCATCTCAAACGAAACGAAGCACTAGTTCGTCGGCTCGCACGGTCGTGCGGCCGTAATCTGCCAGGAGGATCTTTTTCCGCTCGGGAGCGTCACGCTGCCCGTGATTGGTGAAGGCGTCTTCCTGGATGCGTTCGTGTCAGAGGATCGGAAAGTAGGGTGGAGTACTGTCACGGTGTGAAATCGTGGTGGGAGGACACTGGTCGCAAGCCGGCACAGGAGGCTCAGCGGGTCCATGTCGACGGCGAAGGTTTCGTCGGCGTAGGCGCGTTTGAGGGCGATGCGCACCAGGCCGTTGCTCTGCGGTTGGACGCGCTCTTGCCCGATCGGAGGACGAAGCACGTAACGAAGAAGCGCCTCGCGTCCGACGTCGTCGAGGGCGCCAGCGCGCGTTGCGGCGTGCAGTGTGAAGCCGTCCATCGAGGCGGCGCAGCGACGGCCGTCCTGTCACGCACGGACGTCGAGCCGGAGCCGATCGAAGACGAAGCCGAGGGGGTGCCAGTTTGCAGGCTCATGCCGCCACTTTTTGGTGATTTTTTGCAGGGTCATGCCGCCACCCGATTTGCAGGGTCATGCCGCCACCAGCGAGAGGGACGTGACGAGTCGTTTGAGATTTTTGCAGGGTCATGCCGCCGACGGCGAACAAGTTTTTGCAGGGAGATGCCGCCAGGCGGGTTGGGCGACCGGTGAAGTGAGAGGGTTTCCGAGTGACGGACGGCGCTGGTCGCCGTCAGGAGGAAATCATGACCTACCGGTGAGCTACCCATGATCGACGTGAAAGAAGTGCTTCGCCGCTGGCTGGCGGGGCACAGCAACAGGAAAATCGCACGAGAGACGGGCATCGATCGCGAAACGGCCGCACGCTACGTCGCGGTCGCGAAGGAGCTTGCGCTGCCGAATGATCGCGAGCTGACGGAAGCGGAAGTGCACGAGGTCGCGCAGCGTGTGCAGGCGCGTCCGCTGCCCGACAGGAGCGCGGAATGGACCGAGATCGCGAAGCACAAGGCGAGAATCTCCGAATGGCTCGAGAGAAAGAGGCCTCTTCGGTTGAGCAAGATCCACACGCTGCTCAATCGCGATGGCATCGAGGCGAGCTACGACACGCTGCGCCGCTACGCGATGCAGGAGCTGGGTTGGCACAAGCCGACACCGACGGTTCGCCTCGAAGACCCGCCGGCAGGACAGGAAGCGCAGGTCGACTTCGGTCAGATGGGCCGTCTGCTCGACGACGAGACGGGCCGCGTGCGCATGCTCTGGGCGCTGATCATCACGCTCTCGCTCAGCCGTTACCAGTTCGTGTGGCCGACGTTCTCGCAGTCGACAGAGGCCGTGTGCGAAGGGCTTGACCGCGCGTGGTTGTTCTTCGGCGCGATGCCGAGAACGATCGTGCCGGACAACACGCGCGCCATGATCAAGGACCCTGACGCGCTCAACCCTGTGCTGGTCGCGGCGTTCCTCGACTACGTGCAGGCGCGCGGCATCTTCGTCGACCCCGCGCGCATCCGTTCGCCCAAAGACAAAGCTCGGGTCGAGAACCAAGTTCCCTACGTTCGCGAGAGCTGGTTTGACGGCGAGACGTTCACCGACCTCGCCGACGCGCGTCGTAGTGCTGAACACTGGGCCCGCGAGATCGCCGGTGCCCGCGTGCACGGCACGACGAGGCAGGTTCCTCGTGAACAGTTTGCTTCGCTGGAGAAAGCAGTGATGCGCACCGCGCCGACGGAGCTGTTCGATGTGCCGCTGTGGGTTGACGGTGCGAAAGTGCATCCCGACCATCACATCCAGGTAGCTCACGCGCTCTACTCGGTGCCGACGGTATACCTGCACAAAAAGGTGCGAGCTCGCGCCGACAGGACGACGGTTCGGATCTACTTCGGAACGGAGCTGATCAAAGTGCATCCGCGAAGGCCGCCCGGCGGTCGCTCGACCGACACGAGCGACTATCCCGTCGGCAAAGCTGCTTACGCGCTGCGCAGCGTCGATGCGCTTGTAACCAAGGCAAAGGAGAAAGGCACCCACGTGGGTACGTACGCTGAGCGCATCGTGGGAGGGCCGTTGCCGTGGACGCGCATGCGTCAGGCCTACGCGCTTCTTCGTCTCTGCGACAAGTACGGCGAGGGACGTGTCGAAGCCGTCTGCCAAAGCGCGCTTGCCTTCGACGTCGTCGACGTCGGGCGCATCACGCGGATGCTCAAGTTGGCCACCAAGCCCCAGACGGTTGACGCCAGCGGTAAGGGCAAGCTCGTGCAGCTCACGCTGCCTCGCTTCGCTCGCTCCGAAGAGCACTTCCAAACGCGACCAGGGTCGAAGAAGAAGGAGGGAGTCTGATGAAAACCTCGCCCTCACTCAGCTCCGATCTGGTCACCGCTCTCAAACGGCTGAAGCTCGGCCGCATCGTCGAGACCCTGCCCGATCGGCTCGTGCTCGCCGACAAGCAGGACATGACGTTCGATGATCTCTTGCTGCTCGTGCTCACCGACGAGATCGCGAGGCGCGACAACGCGGCGACCGACATCCGCGCCAACCAGGCTGGACTCGACCCTGCGATGCGGCTGGAGCTTTGGGACAAGACGTCGAAGGTCTCCTTCGACAAGCGCATGCTCGCCGAGCTCGTGAGCTTGCGCTTCCTCGAAGCGCACAAGCACGTCACGGTGCTCGGGCCCGTCGGCGTAGGCAAGACCTTCGTCTCCCAGGCTCTCGGTCACATTGCTTGCCGTCACGGCTACCACGTGCGCTTCGCACGAGGGGACGACATGCTGCGACGGCTTCGACAGAGTCGGCTGGACAACTCTCGCGAAACAGAAATGGTCGCCCTCACCTCGGTCGACCTTCTCATCCTCGATGACTTCGCGCTCGAACCGATGAGCAAGGAGGAGAGCAAGGACGTCTACCAGCTCTTCCTCGAACGCACCGGAAGAGCTTCGACGATCATCACCAGCAACCGCGACACCGCGGAGTGGATCGCCATGTTCGACGACGTGCTTCTTGCACAGAGCGCCGTCGATCGATTCAAAAACGCGGCCTACGACTTCGTGATGGAAGGCGAATCGTATCGACCGAGACTCAAGCCCAAACTCGATCCAGCCGATCCACCGCCGGAAACGCCAGCGGCGAAGGTTCGATTGCACCCTCGCTCGCGCGCACGACATCGGCGCTGAACTGATCATCCTCCTGCCGGTTGAGACGGCCCTGCGGGCCTTCTCCGCCGGCCGGTGGCGGCATGACCCTGCAAAACCTTCGTCGATGGAGTGTGGATCAACCACAAAAAGTTGATCGACTCCAAAACCGATACGAGGCATGCTTCGCTCTGGTCGTTCAGCCCGTTCCTCTGGCGGCATCACCCTGCAACTCGGGTGGCGGCATGGGGGTGCAAACTGGCAAGG
>WNGA01003556.1_pt1 | contig 23352 bp, 26 predicted proteins | sample 5400061 | NCBI WGS metagenome assembly WNGA01 (sample SAMN13153366, study PRJNA577476) | soil metagenome | isolation source: 100 cm soil or saprolite under grassland replicate 2 | place: USA:California | collected 2016-06-15
CGGTAGCTCTCCACCGTCCGCGGGGCGAGCCTGGCGCGGGCGAGTGCGAGGAAGCCCTCGAGGTCAGGATCTCGGATGGGCGCGGTCATAGACCCGCCGCAGTCGCCGGCCGTCGACGTGGCTATAGATCTGAGTGGTCGAGAGCGAGCTGTGGCCGAGCAGCTCCTGGATCACCCGCAGGTCGGCACCACCCTCCAGCAAGTGGGTGGCGAAGGCGTGGCGCAGCCGGTGGGGGTGAGGCACGATCCGGCGCAGCGTGCTGGTATCGAGCCGGCGGCCGCGGACGGAGATGAAGAGCGCGTTCTCGGCGCCGACGGCGAGCTCGGGCCGCCCCTCACGCAGGTAGTGCGCCAGCCGGTAGGCGGCCTCCTCGCCGAGCGGGACGACGCGCTCCTTTCCGCCCTTGCCGCGAACGTGCAGGGTCTCTTGGTCGAAGTCGACGTCGCTGAGGTCGAGCGCCGTCGCCTCCGCGCTGCGCAATCCGGCCGAATAGACGAGCTCGACGAGGGCCCGGTTCCGAAGTCCCAGCGGACCCTCGCCGTCGAGCCCGGCGAGCATCGTGTCCACCTCGGCCGCTCTCGGCGCGTCGGGAAGGCGGTGGCGCCGTCGCGGCGAGAGAGAGATGTCGGGTACGCGCTCCGCCCCGAGCGAGAAGCGCAGCAGCGCCCGGACCGCGGCGAGCTTGCGTGCCAGCGAGGACGGGGCCAGCCGCCGCGGGCGGCCGCGGCCGAGATGGGCCGCGTAGTCAGCGAGGACGCGGGCGTCGACGTCTCCGAGCGATACCTGTTGCGCCTGCAGCCAGTCTTCGAACGCCTCCAGGTCGAAGCGGTAGGCCCGCCGCGTGGCCTCACCGAGCGCGGGCGAGTCGAGGAAACGCTCGATCTGGGCGCGGGCGTCCACGTGGATGTGTTCGTCCCCGGGGTCGCTTCGCCTGCCCGGGACGGGGCACTTTTGGGGGGCCGCGGGGACAGTCACAGGGACAGTCACAGGGACTGTCCCTGGTTGGTGCTGGACGTGGCTGCTTGGTCGCCCTGCCCGCGTCAGCGCCTGCCCCGCGTGCCCGCCGTCTCGGCCTCCTGGGCTGGGAAGATCACCGCCGGCACCGGCTCCTTGGCCGGATCCCTGCCGCGGACGATCACGTCCACGAGGGTGGCGAGCACGGCCACGAACGGCGTGGCCAGCGGAACGTAGGTACCGCCGAAGAGCAGCCCGACTGCGAACACGCCCACGAGCACGACGAGCGGCGTGAGCCCGACCGCGTGTCCAAGCACCCGAGGGTTGAGCACGTAGTCCTGGAAGAGCCGCAGGCCGTAGACCGCGACGGCGGCGAGTGCCGCAGTCTTCAGCGAGACCGTGAGCCCGACCCCGACCGCGAGAACTCCCGCCGCCAGAGGGCCGACCACCGGGATGATCTCCACGAGGCCGGCGAACGTGCCGAGCAGCATCCAGTACGGCAAGCCGATCAGCCAGAAGGCCACCGAGAGCACGGTGCTGACGAAGAGAATCAGCAGGAGCGATCCGCGCACGTAGGCCCCCAGCTTCAGGTCGACGAGGTTCCAGGTCTCGCGCACGACTCTGCGCCTCCTGGCGGGTAAGAGGCACAGCACCACCCGCTCGGCCCGCTCGCGCTCGAAGATCCAGTAGGCAGCCGTGGCGAAGACGAAGAAGATGCCGATCAGGATCTCCAGGACCGCGCGGGTCGTGTCCAGCGCGGGGTGGACGAGGTCCGTGACCGTGGGCGCCCGCCGCAGGCGCCGATCGATGCCGACCAGGATCTCGTGCTTGATCCCTGTCGAGTGCTTCGCCTGCTCATGCACCTCGCTGCGCGTCGTGGGGACGTCGCCGATCGCGATCTGCAACTGGCTGAGCGCGCGGGGGACGACGAACCAGAGGAAGAGCGCCACCAGGCCGGCCAGCGCCAGATAGTGGACGGCCACTCCCGCGGATCGCGGGATGCGCCGGCGGGCGAGTGCGTCGACGCCGGGTCGCATGGCGGCGGCGATGATGAACCCAAGGAATAGGAGGCTGACCAGCATCCTCAGCTTCCAGAGCGCAAGTGCAGCCACGACGACGGCGACCACGACGACGGCGGCGACGAACGTACGCTGAGCGGTATCGCCTATGGACCGCGAAGGCATCGCACTCGTCTTCCCCTTTTGAGCGCTGGATACGCGCGGAAAGCGTTAGGTGAGCTCGCCAGGGAGCAGCGAGTAGACGACGAAGTCCACCCGTCGTCCCTGGCGGGCGTTGTAGCGGATCGAGCGCGATACGCCTTCGCGCGTGAACCCGACCGCTTCGGCGACCTGCTGCGAGGCGAGGTTCAGGGCGTCGGCCCGCAGCTGCAGCCGCTGCAGGCCGCAGCCGTCGACGGCCCAGGAGGCGACGAGCCGCAGTGCGCCCGAGGCGACGCCCCGGCCGCGTGCCTCACGCTTCACCCAGTAGCCGACCTCGCCGACGCTCTGGGCGGGATCGAGCCAATGGACGCCGATCGAGCCGAGCACCTCGCCGGTCACTGCGTCGGTGATCGCAAACGTGGCCGCCGTCGAGTCCTTCCACCCTCTCCGCGTCATGGCCACGTACTCGCGGGCATCCGCGTCCGTGTACGGCTGGGGCACCTGGTCGAGCCAGCGGGCGATCTCGTCGTCGCAGCACGCGATCGCGATGTCGTGAACGTCGCGTTCCTCCCAGGGCCGCAGCGCGACGACCCCGTCCGAGAGCGGGGGATCGGGCGGGGACATCGTCACCCGGCGAGCCTACTCCCCGCGCCGCGGGGCTAGCGAACCGCGGCGACGATGTCGTCCGAGAGGCTGGGGAACGCGGAGAGAAACTCGGAGCGCTCGCCCTTGAAGCGTGCTGCCAGGCCCTCGTACTCCGAGCGCCGGCCCTGGGACTCGTACAGCTCCCGCGGCCGCAGCACCGCGCTGTCCTCGTCGGCGATCCCGGGCACGCCGGCGGCGACCAGGTAGCCGAAGTCGGGATCGCGCTCCCAGTCGATGGAATCCTCGGCGATGCCCTTCACGATCGCCGACGAGTGCGCGATCCGCACCTTGCGCGAGCGCTCGTCCGCCTCCGGACCCCCGACGCGCCCCGTGTTCAGCAGGTAGACCTGGAGTGGGTGCTGCTCGAGCAGCTCGAGGAAGCGATTGCCCTGCAGATCGTGCGGCAGGGGAAAGAACGGGTTCGTGCCCGGCACGCGCAGGAACTTGCCCGCCTCGTCCGCTCCGCCTGCACTCGTGCCTTGGGTCTCGCCCAGCATGAAGAAGGCCGCGGCCTGGGGGCCCTCGAGCTTCGCCACGGCGGGGATGATGTTCTCGTTGCGGTTTAGCACGAGCAGGAAGGTTGGGTTGTAGGCGACAGTGGGATCCGCCGACTCGATCGCGCCGAAGCCGAAGGTCGCCCGGCCGTTGGAGGTGTAGTTGGTGTCGTAGAAGTCGACCTCGTCGCCGTGCTGCGACACGTTCTCCAGGTACGCGCCGGGCTGCGTGACCGCGCCGTAGATCGCCGGCTCGTCCTCCGGGTTGAGGCCGAAGGTCTTCGCGAAGCACCCGTTCTCGGTCGTGTACACGAGCCCGTCCGGGAGCCAGGCCACGAAATCGTCCTGAATCGGGAGCGAGCCGTTCTGCCGCGTGAACGTGGTCGTCGTCTTGCCCGTCCCGGAGAGGCCGACGGTGAGGCCGACGCGCTCCCCGTCGGCGGTGGGGATGACCTTCGCGCCCGCATGGAGCGCAAGCCCGCCGCGTTCGTAGACGAGCCGGTTCCACATCCTGAGGCCGCCCTTCTTCGACTCCCCGAAGTAATCGGAGTTGAGGATGCGCGTGACGCCCTGCTCGACGTCCACTGCGATCAGTCGGTCGTCGGGGTAGCCGGGCGCCGAGAGGTTCGGCGTATACACGACCGTCAGCTCGGGCTCGACGTCCTCGTCGCGGTCGAAATAGAGCTGCTGCTGCATGGCGGCGATGTTCGCGTTCCGGCGCTCGACGTAGAGCCGCGCCGGCACACGGAAGTCCGGCGAGCCGCCGATGTGCCCGTCGATCTGCACCATCTCCTGTGTCGCGATATAGGCGTCCTGGATCTCCGCCCACCGCTCGCCCTCGTCGCGGGAGACGGCCTGGTTCTGGCCGTCGGGTTCGTCGGTGACGAGGAAGGTCGAGCCCTTCGAGCGCGCCAGCACCTCAGTCTGCACGTTGAGGTTGCCGTAGCGCGTGACACGGGCGTTCGGCATCTCGGCCGCGAGCGCCTCCGCCTCGTCCGCGCTCGGGTTCTCGATCACGCGCGCGGCTCTCGGCAGCCTGAACGCCATCTTTGCCACGTGGGGCTCTCCTTCCTCCAACTCCCGGACCGGCGGATCTTAGCCGCCCGGCGCCGATCGGATCCGATGGGCGCCGGTCCGCTATAGGGTTCGACGCTTCCTCGAACTGCGAAAGGAAAGGAGATCCTGATGCAGCGAAGGTCGTCGGAGGCGGCTTCGACGAGACCAGCGGCCTGATCGCCGTCTCGTAGAGCCGCCCGAAGACCGACGGCAGCGGTTGGTGGTTCAAGGGTAAGTCGATCAACGACGCGAGTCTGCCCGCGGGCGGCACCGTCTGGGCCGTCTGCGCCTCGTAGGGATAGGCGGCGAAACGCGGGGCGGTCCCCTCGGGGCCGCCCCGAGGACCGAGAACGCTTAGGGTTCGCGGAGCTCGTGCCGATGGGGGTCTGATGCGGCTCGTACGACTCTTGCTGCTGGCGGGATTGTTCCTTGCCTTCGCCGGAAGCGGGGTGGCGCCGGCCGTTGAAGTCGCTCCGGGTTTCGACGACTACACGATGGTCGGCAAGGCGCCCCGGACACGCGCCAAACCCACCGCTGCGACTGCCGCGTGGTGCGGTGGGGCGCAGGAATCGGCGACCAACAGAACGCCCGAAGTCGAGCTCTCGGCGCCCGAGCTGGTGCACGTCGTCTATGCCATTCCTTCCGACGGCGCCGACGCGTTCGGCCCCTACGCCTCCCCGATCGCGAGCGATGCAGAGGCGATCGACGCCTGGTATCGCGGCCAGGATCCGTCGCGGACGCTGCGCTTCGACCTCTTCGCCTTTCCAGGCTGCGCGTCCCGCTTCGGGATGCTGGACATCAGCGTGCTCAGGCTGCCGCAGCCCTCGTCGTATTACGGCGTCGACATCGGCACCAGGATGCAGCGGCTGACAACCGACTTGCACGGCCGTTTCCCCCCAAGGATGAAGATGATCGTCTACTACGACGGCCCGGTTCCGGAGCCCGATATCTGCGGGACGGCGTGGACGCTTCCGCCGAACGGTCCGAACGATCTCTATGGGTTCGGCTTCGTATGGCTACGCTCGCAGTGTCCAAACGACGTGGGGACGGGTGGCTTCACGGCAGTCGCCGAGCTCCACGAGCTGACACACAACCTCGGTGCGTTCACCACCCCGGGCGCTCCGCACGAGTGCCCGAGTCCTCACGAACGCCACGCGTGCGATAGCCAAAACGATCTCATGTTCTGGCTCGGCACCGTTGGCGTCACGACGCTTGCGACCGAGAGCCTCGACGTCGGCCGCGACGACTACTACGGCCACGCGAACGCGAGCCTGGTGGACGTGCAGGACTCGAGCTGGCTCGCGCGGCTTCCGCAGAATCCGCTGACGCTCGCAGTCAGCTCTCGGCGCGGGATCGGAAGCGTGGCGATGGCCCAGCCCGCGACCGGCTTCTCGTGCGCCGCGAGTTGCACGGCGACGCTGGACAACGGCACGCAGGTCGCCCTCGTCGCTCAGCCGGCCAAGAACTCCCGCCTCGTCGGCTGGCAAGGTGCCTGTTCGGGTGCCGCCGCCTGCAGCCTCACGATGGACGGGCCGAAGTCGGTCACCGCGGTCTTCGGGCCCTCCCTCGTCACGCTCTCCGTCTCGGTCGCCGGCAAGGGTCGTATCACCAGCGCGCCGGCCGGCCTCTCCTGCTCGAAGCGCTGCTCGCATCGCTTCGAGGTGGGGCAGAAGGTGCGGCTCAAGGTCAAGCCGGCGAAGGGCTACCGCTTCACCGGCTGGAGCGGCAGCTGCCGCGGGAAGAACGCCTGCACGCTCGCGGCCGACCGCAACCGCTCGGCCCGCGCCACGTTCAAGCGGACCAAGCGCCGCTAGCGATCGCTCCTTTCGCGTTAGCGGCGGCGCCCATTCTCCGGGGTCAAGAACCGCAGCGAGGTCTACGCCGTGTCGTAGCGAGGCGGAGCCCGCGCCCCTTCGTGTAGCGTCAGACTGAAGTGGAGGCGGTACACGACGTCCTCGTGATCGGGGCGGGGCTCGCGGGCATGCGCGCCGCGATTGAAGCATTCGACGAGGGCGCCGACGTCGCTCTGGTCTCGAAGATCCATCCCGTCCGTAGCCACTCCGGAGCCGCCGAGGGAGGAATCAACGCGGCACTCGGCAATGCCTCCGAGGACGATCCCGAGAAGCACGCCTTCGACACGGTCAAGGGCTCGGACTACCTCGGCGACCAGGACGCGATCCAGGTGCTCTGCGACGAGGCGCCGGGCGACGTCTACGAGCTCGAGAACTGGGGCGCGGTCTTCTCGCGCACCGAGGACGGCCGCATCGCCCAGCGGCCGTTCGGCGCCGCCGGCGAGCCCCGGACTGCCTATGCAGCGGACATCACCGGGCACGTCCTCGTCCAGGTCCTGTACGAGCAGGTGATGAAGCGCGACCTGCGCGTCTACGACGAGTGGTTCGCCTGGAAGCTCGTCGTCGACGACGGCCGCTGCCAGGGCGTCGTCTGCTGGGACCTGCTGGACGGTGGCCTGAAGACCATCGGCGCCAAGACCGTCATCCTCGCCACGGGCGGCGCCGGCCGGCTCTACGTGGGCACGACCAACGCCTACGCCTGCACGGGAGACGGGATGGCCATGGCGCTGCGCGCGGGTGTCGCCCTCGAGGACATGGAGATGATGCAGTTTCATCCCACCACGCTCGCGCCCACGGGAGTGCTGATCACCGAGGGCTGTCGCGGGGAGGGCGCCTACCTGCTCAACGCGGAGAACGACCGTTTCCTCAAGCGCTACGCGCCGAACGCGATGGAGCTCGCGTCACGCGACGTGATCTCGCGTGCGGAGCAGACCGAGATCGACGAGGGCCGCGGGGTCGACGGCAATGTTCTGCTCGACCTGCGCCACCTCGGCGCCGAGAAGATCCTCGAGCGCCTGCACGGGACTCGCGAGCTGTCGATGGTCTTTCTGGGGGTCGACCCGATCTACGACCCAATCCCCGTGCGACCCGGCGCCCATTACCACATGGGCGGCGTCGACACTGACGTCTGGGGCCAGACCGACCTCGAAGGCCTCTACGCCGCCGGGGAGTGCGCTTGCGTCTCCGTCCACGGCGCCAACCGGCTCGGCGGCAACGCGCTCATGGAGACCATCACCTTCGGCAAGCGCGCCGGCCGGCACGCCGCCGAATGGGCGCTCACCCATACGACCGTGGCCGTCCCCGAGTCGGTGGAGACGGACTCGGAGCGCGAGCTGAAGGCGCTGCTCGGTCGCAAGCGGGGCGAGCGGCCGTGGAGGATCCGGGACGAGCTCGCCCAGACCATGCACGAGAGCTTCGGCGTCTTCCGGCGCGAGAAGCAGATGAAGGAGCAGGCGAAGATCATCTCCGGGCTGCGCGAGCGCTACGACCGCGTGGTGGTCGACGACAAGGGCGAGGTGTTCAACACGGACCTGACACAGGCGCTCGAGCTCGGCTTTCTGCTCGAGCTCGCGGACTGCATGATCGTCTCCGGTCTTGGCCGTAAGGAGAGCCGCGGCGCGCACGCGCGGCCGTACGACCACCCGGAGCGTGACGACGAGAACTTCCTCAGGCACACACTCGTGCGCTGGGTGCGAGGGCGGCCGAAGCTCGACTGGAAGCCGGTTACGATGACCAAGTGGCAGCCGCAGGAGCGAACGTACTGATGGATGTCGCGCTCAAGATCTGGCGGTACGACCCCGAGTCCGGGGACCGCGAGCTCAAGCGCTACGAGGTCGAGGCGCCCGAGTGGGTGACGCTCCTCGACGTCCTGGACCTCGTCAAGGATCGCGTCGACGGCACGCTCTCCTATCGCAAGAGCTGCCGGATGATGATCTGCGGCTCGTGCGGGATGCGCATGGACGGTGCGGCGGTCTTGGCCTGCAAGACGCGGATGTACGAGCTGGTGGAGGCCGGGCGCGAGCCGGTGATCTCGCCCATGGGGAACCTGCCGGTGGTCAAGGACCTGGTCGTGGACATGACCCCGTTCTGGCAGAAGATGCGCGCGATGAAGCCCTGGCTCGAGCCGGGCTACCTCGAGCCGGACGAGGAGCGCGAGTTCCGCGTCTCGCAGGCGCAGACGAACGTGATCCACAAGGAGGCGCTGTGCATCAACTGCGGCTGCTGCGTCTCGGAGTGCAACGCCATGGAGGCCTCCCCGGAGTTCCTAGGGCCCGCCGCGCTCGCCAAGGGCATGCGCTTCGTCGGCGACGCCCGCGACCAGCAGGCGGACGAGCGGCTCGACGCCTACAACTCCGAGCACGGCATCTGGGAGTGCACGCGCTGCTACTTCTGCAACCAGCGCTGCCCCAAGGGCGTCGACCCCAGGGACGCGATCGCGAAGCTGGGCGCCGAGTCGGTGCGGCGCGGCATCGACCACGACATGGGCGCCAAGCACGCCAAGTGGTTCGTGAAGTCGGCTGAGACGACGGGCTGGCTGCGCGAGACGGAGCTCGTGCCAAAGACGCAAGGCGTGATCTCCTCCATCGGCCAGATCAAGTTCGCCATGAGCCTGGCCAAGAAGGGGAAAGTGCCGCCGCCGTTCCCGCCTCACGTGGCGAGAGATGTCGACGAGGCCCGCCGCCTGCACGAGATCGTCAAGCAGCAGGACCGCCAGGGCGCGCTCGGGATCGTCCAGGGCGAGAAGGCCCTCGAGCGCATCGAGTTCGCGGAAGAATCCGCCGAGCGCGAGGAGAGCGAGCAATGAGGGTCGCCTACTACAAGGGGTGCCTCGCCTCGCTCTCCGCCAAGGAGCTCGACACCTCCACGCAGGCGCTGGCGCCGAAGCTCGGCCTGGAGCTCGAGGAGCTCGAGGCGGTCACCTGCTGCGGGGCCGGCGACATCCACGAGGCGGAGCCGGATTACTACCTCCACCTGAACGCCCGCATCCTGGCCTACGGCGAGGCGACCGGCGCGGACACGCTGATGACGATCTGCAACGTCTGCACCCTCAACCTGCGGCAGGCGAACTGGCAGCTCCGCAACGACGAGGCGTTGCGCGCGCGCGTCAACCGGAACCTGGAGGCCGCCGGCGTGCCGCCGTACTCCGGCGAGCTGGAGGTGAGGCATCTGCTGTGGCTGATCGCGGAAGGCGACGGTTACGAGAAGCTGAAGATCGCGGCGCACAGGGGGTTGAAGGGGCTGCGGGTAGCGCCCTTCTACGGGTGCCAGATCCTGCGTCCGTCGAAGATCCTCGGGTTCGAGGACCCGGACCGGCCCTGGTCGCTCGAGGCGATCATCACGGCTTGCGGCGGAGAGCCGGTCGACTACCCGGCGAAGATCAAGTGCTGCGGCTTCCCGATCATCCAGGCCCGTGAGGAGACCGCGCTTGGCGAGCTGATCCAGCCGATCGAGCAGGCGATGGACGCGGGCGCCGACGCCATGGTCACGCCCTGCCCTCTCTGCCATCTCTCGCTCGATGCCTGGCAACAGAAGCTCGAGGCCTCGACCGGACGCAGGTTCGGCATGCCCATCTTGCACCTCTCGCAGCTGATCGGGGTGGCCGCGGGGCTCCAGGAGTCGGAGCTCAAGTTCAAGCGCCACGTCGTGCCCGTGGGGCCGGTGCTCGCCAAGCTCGAGGCGTAGCGCAAGTTTCGGCGCGCCGAATGGTCTAAGGACAGTGGAGGGGCTGACCGGCGCGTCGCACCTACGGGTCGCGGCGCGCCGGCTCTTTTCATGAAGAGGACACGCGTGGCAGGTGTTCTGGCGGGAGCGGCCGTTGCCGGCGCAGCCTGGGGCTGGTTCGAAGCCGGCTGGGTTCGGCTCGCCACGCGTCGGGTCGCGATCCCGGGCCTGCCGCCCCAGTTGGAAGGCCTGCGGATCATGCATCTGTCCGACTTCCACCTGGGCATCCCTTCTCAGGGATCCCAGGCGGCGAGGCGGGCCGTTGCCTGGGTTGCCGAGCGTCAGCCCGATCTGACGCTGGTCACGGGCGATCTGGTTGCCCGGCCGGCGGGTGAGCCGCTGCTGCGCGAGCTCCTGGCCGCCCTGCCACGCTGCTACGCGATCCTCGGAAACCACGATCTGGCCATCAGCCGCGATCCGTTCTCGACCGAGGTGGACCTGGATGCCCTCGAGCCGGCGACGCTGCTGCTCGACGAAGGGCGGTTCGTCGAGCTGCGCGGCCGTCGCATCTGGATCGCAGGCCTCGATCCTCGCTCTCGCAGCCGCGAGCCGGATCTCTTCCGGGAGGCCGATCTGACGCTGCTGCTCTCTCACTTCCCCACGATCCTCGACCGGCTCCCCGACGACTCCTTCGATCTCGTGCTCGCAGGCCACATGCACGACGGCCAGATCTGCGTGCCCTATCCGGGCGGCAAGCTTCGCCTCGCGCACCCGCGCGCGCGCTACACGAACGGCCTGTATCGGCGCGGCCGGACGGTGATGCACGTCTCGCCCGGCCTGGGCACGACCTTCCTGCCCTTCCGGTTCTTTGCCCGGCCCGAAGCGACCGAGCTGCTCCTCACTCCTCTGGCCGGCCACGGCTCCGCCGCAGCCTGACGCCGCTGGCGGCAGAATGCTTCGGCCTCGTCACGAGTTCGTACCCGTCGTACTGTCCTCGCTCCTCGGCCTCGCCTTCTTTGCCAGCGACGCCCCAGAGGACGAGGACGCGTCGCGCCCTAGAATCGGGCTGATGGAAGGCAAGGCTCGGATCTCGGCAGACGTGCTGGCGCGGTATGCGGCCGACGCCGCCCGGGAGGTTCCGGGGGTCGTGAGACTCGTCGAGAGCCATCTGCCTCGGCGCCACGGTGTACGCGTGGCCGGAGAGGGCACCGAGCTCTCCGTCGAGCTGCGCCTCGCCGTCCAGTGGGGGGCGTCGATTCCGCAGGTGGGCCGGGCCGTTCAGCAGCGTGTCGTCGAGTACCTTGCCCGCATGGCGGACGCGCGACCGGCGGCCGTGGACGTCGTCGTCGACGAGATCGAGCGCGTCTGATGGGCACCCGGGTCGCGGGCCTGACCGGCGCGACCCTGCAGACGGTGCCGTCGGTCTGCCACGAGTGTGTCTGGTGGCAGTCGCGCACCGGCCGCCGGGCGGACAAGCAGCGTTGGATCGAAAAGGTCGAGGGCGATTGGGGGGCGTGGGGCACCGTCTATTACGACGAGGACGCACAGGTGCTCGGCAGCATGCAATACGGCCCGTCGGCGGTGTTCCCGCGGGCCGCCGAGCTGCCCGCCGGCCCACCCTCAGAGGACGCCGTGCTCGTGACCTGTGCGTACCTCGTCTCGGGCGCGGCCCAGTGGGTGATGCAGTCACTCTTCCTCGCCGCCATCGGGGACGCACGGGACCGCGGTGCAAAGGCGCTCGAGGCATTTGCCTACCGCTATCCGGAGGGAGAGACCCCGTACGAGCGCTTCCTCGTCCATCGCACGGTCTTCCCGCGCGACTTCCTGTCAGACTTCGGCTTCCTGACCGTGCGAACCGAAGGCCGCGTGGAGCTCGTGCGACTGGAGCTGGGCGGGTTGCAGCCCGTCAAGGAAGGGAGGCGGGCGAAGGTGCTGGCCTGGCTGAAGGAGTTCTTCTCTCCGGCGCCCGTGCCGGCGCCCCGGCCATGAGTCGCGGCTACCCTTCCAACGTGGCGCGCTGCAGACCTCCGTCGCGGGTGGCGCGCTTTCTCCGCCTTCTCGGGTTCCACCTGCGCCGCCACAAGGAGCCGATTCCCTGGGCCCTCCCGCCCGACGAGCCGCCGGACGCCGGTGTGCGCGAGCCGCGGCGGCCCAGGCCTCCCCTTGCCGGCGGGGCGGTCGCCCTCGAGCTACCCCGCGATCTCGAGTAGTCCTGCCAGGCGCCCCGCGGCATTGAGCGCATGACCGCACCGGACGGGACCACAGGAGTCATCTTGCGCAGTCAGCGGTACCTGGGCAGCATCGACCCGTGGCCGAGACTCCTGGGGAGCCCTCGCTCACCCCGGGCGATGTCGAGCTCGTCATGCTCGCGCTGATGAGAATCGAAGCTAAGCTCGAGGCGATCCGACGCCTCCTCGAGGAGGATGACGATGGCGAAGAAGAAGAGGAAGCTGACAGCTGAGGAACGCGGACGGCTGCGGGCGGAACTGGACGACGTCCAGCGGGAGGTGCGCGCCCTGATCGATTTCCTGAGGACGAAACTGCAGGAAACGCGCCCGGCCTGAGGCCCTACGCCGCGGCCCGCTCTCGCGCGAGCAGTAGCTCGGCGATCTGGATGGCGTTGAGGGCGGCCCCCTTGCGGAGGTTGTCGCCGGCGACGAGAAAGGCGAGGCCGTGTGCGACCGTCGGGTCGCTACGGATGCGGCCCACGAGAACGTCGTCGATCCCGGCGGCCCCAGCGGGGCTCGGGAGCTCCTCGATGCGCACGCTCGGCGCGCGCTCGAGTAGCCCGCGGGCCTGCTCCGGCATCAACGTCTCCTCGGTCTCGACCCAGACGGCCTCCAGGTGGCCGACCATCACGGGCACACGCACACACGTCGCCTGCACCGGCAGGTCGGGGAGCTCCATGATCTTGCGGGTCTCCTCACGGAGCTTGACCTCCTCGTCGAACTCGGCCCCGTCGAAGTCCCAGTCCATGCGCAGGTCGTGCTGCTCGGACGTCTCCGCGGCGAGCCGTTCCATCGCCTCCCTGCCGGCCCCGGAAGCCGACTGGTAGGTCGCCACCCGGACTCGCCGTAGGCCGGCCGCGTCGTGCAGCGGCTTGAGGGCGCAGACGAGCTGGATGGTGGAGCAGTTCGGCACGGCGATGACGCCCTCGTGCTCGATTGCACGGGCACCGTTCACCTCGGGGACGACGAGCGGCACCCTCGGCTCCATGCGGAAGGCCGAGGACTTGTCGATGCACACGGCTCTGCTCCGCGCCGCCTCGGGCACGAGCTCACGCGAAGCGTCGGCGCCGACGGCGAAGAGGAAGAAGTCGACCTCGGCAGCTGCGAGCGTCTCGGGCGTTGCCTCCTCGACGAGGCGTCCGTCGAGCTCGACACCGGCCGAGCTCGCCGAGGCGAAGAGGCGCACGCTCTCATACCCACGCTGGCGTAAGACAGAGCGGGCGACTGCTCCGACGGCTCCCGTCGCGCCGACCACGCCGATGCGGGGCTGGGCGCTAGGCATGGGCCCGTTCGGCTTCGGGCCGGTCCAGCTCGAAGCTCGCGTGCAGCGCCTGCACCGCCCGCTCGACCTCTTCCCGAGCGACGTGGGCCGAGATCTTGATCGGCGAGGTCGAGAGGACCTGGGGCTCGATCTCGGCCGCCGCGAGCGCCGAGAAGAACCGCGCTGCGACACCCGGGTGGCTCTTCATGCCCGCGCCGATCAGGCTCACCTTGCCCAGGTCGTCGCGTACGCTCCAGCGCACGTCGAGTTGGTCGAGCGTCGCAGCGGTGGCGGCGCGGTCCTCGACCGGCGCCGAGAAGACGATCTCGGGTCCCGTTTGCACGATGGTGTCCACGTTCACGCCGGCCTCCGCCAGCGCCCCGAAGAGATGCTCCGGGGTCACGCCCTCGACGCGGTATACGGTCTCTTCGAGCGTGTGTGTGACGCCCGAGATCATCGCTTTCTCCAGCATGCGCTCGTCCTCCTCCCGGATCCACGTTCCTGCGGCGTCGCCGAAGCTCGACCGTACATGCAGCCTCACCTCGTGCCTGCGTGCGAACTCGACCGACCGTAGCGCGATCACCTTCGCCCCCGAAGCGGACATCTCCAGCATCTCCTCGTAGGAGACGGCGTGCAGCCTGCGGGCCTCGGGCACGAGGCGCGGATCGGCCGTGAAGACGCCTTCGACGTCGGTGTAGATCTCGCAGGCCTCCGCACCGAGCGCGGCAGCGAGGGCGACGGCCGTGGTGTCCGAGCCGCCTCGGCCGAGCGTGGTGATCTCCTTGCCGGTCGAGACGCCCTGGAAGCCCGCGACGAGCACGATCCTGTCCTCGTCAAGCGCCTCGTGGATCCGCATCGCCCGGATGTCCACGATCTTTGCCTTGCCGTGCACGGTGTCCGTGACGATGCCCGCCTGCGAGCCGGTCAGCGAGATTACCTCGTGGCCGAGGTCGTGGATGGCCATGGCCGCGAGGGCGCAGGAGATCCGCTCGCCGACCGAGATGAGCATGTCGAGCTCGCGCGGGTGCGGCCTTGGCGAGGTCTCGTAGGCGAGGGCCAGCAGGTCGTCCGTCGTGTCACCCATCGCCGAGAGCACGGCGACGACGCGGCTCCCAGCTTCCCGGGCAGCCACGATGCGTCCTGCCACAGCTTTTAGCTTCGCCGTGTCCGCGACCGAGCTGCCGCCGAACTTCATCACCACCGTTCCGAGGTGCGGTTGCGCGGCCGCGGCCGTGATCTCCGGAACCACCTCGTAGTCGGTCGTCGCCATGGCCCGATTGTAGGGGCGGGCTCTGCGCGCTTCGTCAGGCGGCTTCGGAATCAGGCGGGGATGCGGAGAGTGATGAGCTCGAGACGACGCTCGTTTCGCTGCGCCCTTCGAAGCGAATCACGGCCGCGTCACGCGCGAAGTAGAGGAAGATCGCCGGCCGGCCCTTGTACCAGACCCGCTGTCCTTGCCTCAATGCGTGCCCTTGCTCGGACATGTCTCTCCAGCCAGAGACATCCCGCGAGAGGCCGAAACTTACGCTGTGGGTCACTAACCGCGAGACGCGCTCAGGCGGCTTCGGCGTCGGGCGGCGACGACGAGAGCAGCGCCATGCTGACCACACTCGTCTCGCTGCCCCCGTCGAACCGAACTACGGCTGCGCCATCGCCCATGTAGTAGCGAAAGATCGCCGGCCGGCCCTTGTACCAGACCCGCTGGCCCTCAGTGAATGACGGCACCCGCTTGGACATCTCCTGGAGAAGACCCCGGGAGAGGCCGAAACTTTCAGCCGGCTCCGGTCAGACCAGGCTGTGAGCGGTGACGTCCGGGCTCACGAGCCCCAGGCGGTACGCGCTGGCGACGGCCTCCGCGCGGCTGTGGACGTCGAGCTTCGTGAGGATATGCTGGATGTGTGTGGCGACCGTCTTCGGGCTGATGTACAGCTCGGAGGCGATCGCGTTCTGGCTCAGCCCATCGGCGAGCAGGCCCAGCACCTCCCGCTCGCGCTCGGTGAGGCGAACCCGGGAATCAGAACCGCCGTTCCCGCTCCAGTCTGCCTCGGCCCGCGTGAGCAGCCGTCCCACGCGGGCGATCAGCTCGTCGGCGGAGAACGGCTTGACGACGTAGTCGTCGGCGCCGATCATCAGCCCGGCGACGCGGTCGTGCGGCTCGGTCCGCGAGCCGGAGGCGAAGATGATCGGCAGCTGCTCGCCGAAGCGCTCCCGAAGCTGGCGGCAGACCTCATAGCCCGAGACTCCCGGCAGGTGGACGTCGAGCCACACGAGAGACGGCCGAACCTCGCCGGCTTGCACGAGTGCGGCTTCCCCGCTTTCGACCTCGATCGTCGAATACCCCGCGCCTGCGAGCACGCAGCTGAACAGCTCCCGGGACGACCGGTCGTCATCGACGATCAGGATGGGGCCGCAGATAGATGCCATTCGGGGGTATTCGGCCGCAAGAAAGAAGCGGTTCATCTCCTTTTAGCTGCAATCCGTACTCTTCACAACCCGTAAGGCAATCGCAGTACAGACCAAATACGGCGTCCGACCGATGTTGGCCGCGCGAAGTCCGACCTACGCTAATTGCGTCAATCCCGACAACTCTGGGGAGAGCTCTCGGGTGCCTGCGGCGAAGGGGAGGGTATGAAGCGCTTTCGAAAGGGACAGACAGCAGTCTGCGCGACTTCGACATCGGAAAGAGAGACGCGACGCGGCAGGGCTCGGGGATACCGGGCCTTTTTCGTGCTCGCGGCTCTGTTGGCAGTGCTGCCACTCACACTCACACTCGCTGTACCGGCCGGCGCCACGGCGGGGTTCACGTATCAAAATGACGAGGGCGGCGCCAACGACCAGGTTGGGCAGAAGGATCTGACGCGCCAAGGCGTCAACGATTCCGGGCTCCCGACGAGCCTCGGCGTCGAATGGAACTGGGACGAGACAAGCATCCCCGGGGGCAATACCCTGGACGGGTGCGCCTTGTTCGATACGGACGGCGATCTGAATGCCAACAACGCCGTCTGCGTCACGGCCGGCGGCAGCCCACTCGCATTCCAGGCCGTCACGCTCTGGACGTGTTCAGATAAGGCGCCTGACAAGTGCACAAGCCCGAGTAGCACTATCTCGAGCCCCAGCACGACCTGTACCGTCAGCAAGACGAGCACGGATCCGTTCGCAGCCGGCGCCGATTACCCGAACGACACGACCGCAAACTGCAATGTCATCCTCGCGGACTTCGGCGGGGGGACAGCGGAGCTGATCAACACCTGTTCTTACGAGTCGGCGTCACCGACCTCGAACCCCGAAGACTGCGTCTTAGTGCCGCGTGACGCCTTCCTGACCATCGTCAAGGTGGCAAGCCCGGACGATTCGACGCAGTTCCCCTTCACGCTCGACAGCACCGCAGTCTTTACGGCCACTGGTAGCGAGACGAGCAGCGCGATGCCTATTGCCTCCACGGTCACCCACAGCGTCGACGAGGCCATCCCGAGCGGCTGGGATCTCACCTCGGCGAGCTGCTCGGGCGCCGGCGACAGCAACGGCACCCCGGACCTGACCACCGGCACCATCAGCGGCATCGACGCGAAGCCGGCCGACGACGTGACGTGCACCTTCAACGACACCCAGAACAACCCGAGCTTGTCCATCGACAAGTCCTCGACGACCACCTCGATCACGGCGGCCGGCCAGGTCGTGCCCTACAGCTACCTGGTCACGAACACCGGCAACGTGAGCCTGACCGGCGTCACGGTCACCGATAGCAAGGCCGACGCGCCGGGCGTGAGCTGTCCGCAGACCACGCTGGCCGTGGGTGCGAACATGACCTGCACCGCCAGTCACACGGTCACCCAGGCGGAGATCGACGCCGGCGGCAACCTGAGCAACACCGGCATCGCCGACTCCGACCAGACGGGTCCGGCCCAGGACACGGTGAGCATTCCGATCATCACGCCGCAGACCGGCCAGATCCTGCCGACCGCGACGACCTGCCAGAACTACAAGAGCGGTGCGCAGAGCCTCACCGACCTCGCCTATAACATCTCGACGAAGGGCGGGGTCAGCAAGATCCAGAGCGTGGCACCGGGTGTGATCTTCTACTACAACAAGATCACGCTCGGCTCGGCGCAGACTGTGACGATCACGGAGACGAACAACAGCACGACGTTGGGCAACAACTGGCCCCCGATCCCGATTCAGGATCTCGGCCAGGTCGTCCTGTTCGACTTCGCGACGTGCGCCAAGAGCTCCGCGCAGGGCACGACGACCTACAACTCGACCACCGGGACGGTCACGATCAATGTGACCGCGCCTGGCACGTACATCATCGGGATCAAGTACAACCCGGGCGCCTTGGCCGGCACTCAGGTCTCCAAGACCGGCTCCCCGCCGAAGTTCCCCGCGGTGACGTACACGTGGGCAACCAGCGGTTTCGGCGGCAGTACGGCCAGCGTCCTGGTGTCACCGAAGAAGTAGGCGCCGGATCTCGATAGGCGACACGTGGATGGGAGGCCCGGCGACGGGCCTCCCATCACATTTCACTTCGGCGGCCTACACTGAAATCAAGAGCGAGATAGATGGACGGGCACATTCAGACCACCATCGCCGGGGTTGAAGAGAAGGAGATTCAATGCGCAAGGCGCTTGTAGTTCCGGTCACCATTCTCGTCGCAGCGCTCAGCTGGGCGTTCGTCTCCTCGGCCGCGGGGGCGGCTGCGGCGAAGACGCACCGATTGTCCGCGAAGATGGACTCCCGCCAGGTCGTGACGCCAAAAAACAGGCCATGGAAGGCGCCTGCAAGCGTTGCGCAGGCGAAAGGGACGTTCTCGGGAACCCTCAACGCCACCACGCGAAAGCTCACCTGGCGCATCACGTACGCTGGCGTGGGGCAGGGTGCCACCTATGTTGACGTCCACATCGGCAAGCCGGGGCGCTTCGGGCTGATCATCGTCCGCCTCTGCAAGCAATGCAGGTCCGGGCAAAGCGGAGTCACGAGGGTGAGGCGCGCGTACGTCGACCAAATCCTCTCGGCGAACAGCTGGGTCACGGTGATCACCACCACCTATCCGAACGGCGTCATTCGCGGCCAGATCAAGGTCATCCGCTAGCAGCCGAGACTGCAGACTCGTCCCGATGTTCGCGCGCGCGTATGAGCTGGCGTCGCAGTACACGCGCCCGTTCATCACATCGGCGCGGCACTACGACGGTCGTGTGGAGTGCAGCGTGGCGGCGTTCGTCGTCCTCAACGACGAGGGTTGGATCATCACCGCTGCGCACATGCTCGAGCTGGCGACGGCTCACGCCGCTCACCAGAGCGAGATAGCGGAGTACGAGCGCCACGCGGCAGCGATTGACGCGGGCGAGGGGACGGCTAAAGGGAAGACCAAACGAGTGCGGGCTCTCGCCGCCAGACCTGACTGGGTTCGCAACTACTCGCTCTGGACAGGGTGGGACGGGCGAATCGTGAGCGAGTTTCACGTGCTGCCGGGCGTCGATCTCGCTCTCGGCCGGCTGGAGCCGTTCGAGCCTTCGCTCGTTGGCGCCTATCCCCTCTTCGCCGAACGAAGCGACGCTCTCCCTGGCACGTGTGTCTGCAAGCTCGGCTATCCCTTCCACTCCGTGAGCACGACGTTCGACGAGGCCGCGGATGCATTCGTCTTCGCGGAAGGCACGTTTCCCTTGCCGCAGTTCCCGCTCGAAGGGATAGTGACGAGGACGCGCGTAAGCGACAGAGGGCGAGAGAGCGGGATCGAGGTTGTGTTCCTCGAGACGTCGTCGCCGGGGCTGCGCGGGCAAAGTGGTGGACCGATCTTCGACACGCGCGGGCGGGTCTTGGGAATCCAGGTGCACACCGTGCACTACCCACTTGGCTTCAGCCCCGCCGTCGAGCGGGACGGTCAGCGCCTCGAGGAGCATCAGTTCCTCAACACCGGTGTCGGAGTTCACGTCCAGACGGTTCTTTCATTTCTCCGTCGGCACGGGGTCCGCGTGGCGGTCGCCTGACGCTTCGCTCCGTCCTCGCGGCGACGCTGCGGCGACGAGCAGGAGCGGGGGGCGCCGAGCGTGATTCTCGATTTCGATGGTCCTATTCAGGAGTGCCACTTAAGGGCCAAAACGCCTACATCTCGCGGCGCCCGGAGAGCGCCCGGCCGAGCGTGACCTCGTCCGCGTACTCGAGATCTGATCCAACCGGGAGACCGCTGGCCAGACGCGTGACCCGGGCTTGGCCGCGCAGCCGGTCGGCGAGGTAGGCGGCAGTCGCTTCGCCGGTCATGTTGGGGTTGGTGGCGATCACCACCTCGTCGATCCCGTTCCGCTCCACCCGTCGTATGAGCTCGTCGATGCGCAGGTCGGAGGGCTCGACGCCGTCGATCGGGGACAGGGAGCCGCCGAGGACGTGGTACAGGCCGCGGTACTCGGCCGTTCGCTCGATCGAGAGCAGGTCGGCGGGTTGCTCGACGACGCAAATCACACGGTGGTCGCGCCGGGCGTCGGCGCAGATGGCGCAGACGTCCTCCTCGGTCCAGTTTCCGCACTCGCGGCAGAAGCGAACACGCTCTTTGACCTCCTGGATCGCCCGGGCGAGAGCGAGCGCTTCGTCCGTCGGCACGCGCATCAGGTGGAAGGCGAGTCGCTGCGCGGTTCGCGTGCCCACGCCGGGCAGGCGCGTCAGCTGCGCGACGAGATTCTCGACGACCGGCGAGAGCACGGCCGAATTGTGCCTGTCCCCGTCGGCCGATCCCCGGATGGTTAGGCTCAGCGAGACCACGACGAAGGAGGAGCGATGGCGGTTGTCTCGATGATGCGCATCTCGGGAGATCCCGACGAGCTGGCGGCGAAGATCGCCGAGCACGTCGACCCTGTTGGGCGCCGGCTGGCGCCCAAGCACGGTGCCCTGGGCAGGATTCTGGCCAAGACCGATGACGGGGTTCTCGCCATCAACCTCTGGAAGACGGAAGAGGGTCGGCATGCGATGGCCGAGGAACCGGAGATCCAGGAGGGGGTGCGCGCGGCCGGCCTGCCGCAGCCGCACTTCGAGGGCTTCGAGGTCGTCGACTACGTGTTCCTGCCGGAGGCCGTCGAAGGCTCGAGCTAGGCGAGCTTCGCCTACATCCCGGGCAGGCCGAGACCGCCGCCGAGCCCGCCCATCATTCCGCCGAGCTTGGACTCGGCGAGCGCCTGCGCGGACCGGGCAGCTTCGTTGACGGCCGCGAGCACCATGTCCTCAAGCAGCTCGGGATCGTCGGGGTCGATCGCCTTGGGGTCGATCTTGATCTCCGTGATCTCCCCGGTGCCGCTCGCCTTGACCGTGACGAGGCCGCCGCCGGCAGAGGCCTCCAGGGTCTCCTGAGCCAGCTCTTCCTGCGCCTTCGCCATCTGCGTCTGCATCTGCTGCGCCTGCTGGAGCAGCTTGTTCATGTCGAATGACTTTGCTATTCGTCCACCTCCTTCGCGTCGAACTCCTGCTTCAGCAAGGCGAGCAGGTCATTCTCGCTGACCGGCTCGTCGTGAGCTTCGGCCTCCTCGGCACCCGCTCCGAGGGCGAACTCGAGCGAGAGCCGGCGCCCTGTGACCTCGTAGAGGGCGTCTTGGAGCAGGGCGGCGTAATTCTCCTCGGCGAGCTTGCGGTGGAAGGCCGCGCCCGGCGGGAACTCGAGCGTCAGCGTGTCGCCACCGAGCGCGGCGGGGCGCGCCTCGGCGAAGACCGGCGCGGCGTGGATCGCCCGCTGTTCGACGGCCGGGACGACGGAGCGCTGCCAGGCTTCTTGGAGCTGCTCGAGCTCGAGTGAGGGCGGCGCGACCGATGGCTCGTCTGGGCTCGGCTCGTCGGCGCTTGGCTCGTCGGCGCTTGGCTCGTTTGGCCCTGTCTCGGTGACTGTCCCTGTGACTGTCCCTGTGACAGGCACCTGGACGTGGCTCGAAGAGCCCGTGGGACCCCGCTCACGCTGCTCCAGCAGCTCGAGCCGGTAGGCGAGGGACTCGTGGGTCAGGTCGGCCGCCGGACGCGTGACCTTGACGAGCGCCAACTCGAGCGGGAGGCGCGGATCGCCGCCGCGGCGCAGGTCGTCGACGGCCACCGCGAGCAGGTCGCAGAGACGAAGGACCGTAGCCTCCGCGAGCTGGTTTGCCTGCGCCCGCAGGCGGTCGCGTGTCTCCTCGGTCACCGGGAGCGAGGTAGGCACCTCTCCCAGGTGCTGCACCAGCAGGAGGTGGCGAAGGTGTTCCAGGAGGTCGGTCACTAGCCGCCCGAGATCCTGTCCCTGCTCGGAGAGCTCCTCGATGAACGTGAGGGCGCCGGCCGTGTCGCGGTCGACGATCAGGTCGCCGAGACGGAAGAGCGCCTCCTCCTCGACCGCACCGAGCAGCTGCAAGACGGACTGGACGGTGACCTGGCCTTCGGTCGCCGCGGCCAGCTGATCGAGGGTCGAGACGGCGTCGCGGTAGCTGCCGCGCGCGGATCGCGCCACGAGGGAGAGCGCCGCGTCCGGCACCTCGAAGCCCTCGCCGTCGGCAACTCGACGCAGCACCTTGACCACCTCGGAGAGCCTTGGCCGGGACAGCGGGAAGACCTGGCAGCGTGAGCGGACGGTCGGCAGCACCTTCGACAGATCGGTCGTGCAGAAGACGAAGAGGAGATGCGGCGGCGGCTCTTCGATCAGCTTCAGGAGCGCGTTCCAGGCAGCATCCGTGAGCTGGTGCGCCTCGTCGAGGATGTAGACCTTGTAGCGGCCCTCGACCGGCTGCAGGACGACGCGCTCGCGGATCTCGCGGATGTCGTCGATGCCGCGTTGCGAGGCGGCGTCCATCTCGACTACGTCGAGCGACGTGCCGTTCGCGATCGCCACGCACACGTGACACGTCTTGTCCGGCGTGGGCGTGGGCCCCTGTACGCAGTTGAGCGCCTTGGCGAGGATCCGAGCCAGCGACGTCTTGCCGGTGCCGCGCGGGCCTGCGAAGAGGTAGGCCTGGCGCACCTCCCCGCGGGCGACCGCGTTCTTGAGCGTGCGCACGACCGCGTCCTGTCCGACGACCTCGTCGAAGTCCTGGGGGCGGTACTTGCGGTAGAGCGCGGCCACCCCTGCGATTCAAGCAGGAATGGGGAGGGCGACGGAACGCGAGTCAGGGTCCCGCGGGCCGTTCGCTGCCGTGGACCAGACCCCGTTCGTAGGCCCTCGCGACCGCCTGCGCGCGGCTGCGGACGCCGAGCTTCGCGAAGATGCTCTGCACGTGGCTCGCTACCGTCTTCGGGCTGATCTCGAGCTCGTCGGCGATCTCGGCCGCACGCTTCCCCTCTGCGAGCTGCTGAAGCACGTCCACCTCACGTCGCGTGAGCGTCTGATCGGCGGAAGCCTGCGGCGGCGCAGGCGCAGGATGAGCGCGCGTGATCAAACGCCGGATCCGGGCGAGCAGCTCGTCAGGGTCGAACGGTTTCACGACGTAGTCGTCTCCGCCCAAGAGCAACCCGACGGCGCGGTCGAGGCTCTCGGTCCGGTCACCCGAGACGAAGAGGATCGGCAGCTCGTCGCCGAACTCCTCGCGCAGCCCCCGGCAGATCTCGTAGCCGCTCACGCCCGGAAGTCGCACGTCGAGCACCACGAGAGCGGGGCGCTTGCTGCGGGCCAGCTCGAGTGCCGTGTCGCCGTCGGAGGCCTGCACCGACGTCATTCCTGACGTGGCAAGCAGCTCGGCGACGAGCGTGCGGAAATCGGCGTCGTCGTCGACGATCAGGATCGGGCCGGGCTCGGAGCTCACAGCGCAGGTCGATTAGATCACACGTGGGGAAAGATTTGGGGAAAGAAGCCTAGGTGCCAATGGGTCGTTTTCCCTAGTACCTTTCTCGTGTCCCCTCGCTGTGGATAAGAGACCGGGGGGAGTGCCCGCAGCAGTGGCCCGGTCGCGCGAGCCGCCGTCGAGGTGGTCTCCCCGGGCGGCGCCTGCGCCGCCGGCTCGGGCCAGGCCTCCCCGCGGCACCTGAGAGGGACTGCTTAGCGCTGCTTCCTCCCGGACCTGACGCGGTTCGCAGGCTCTCAGTGCGCGGAACCTGGCCGTCAACGCTGCGCGC
>WNGA01009398.1_pt1 | contig 23351 bp, 27 predicted proteins | sample 5400061 | NCBI WGS metagenome assembly WNGA01 (sample SAMN13153366, study PRJNA577476) | soil metagenome | isolation source: 100 cm soil or saprolite under grassland replicate 2 | place: USA:California | collected 2016-06-15
ACGCGGTGAGTCTGGCTGGGCTTACGGAGCAGTTCCGAGCACTGGCGCGCTACGAAGACCAGGGCACGCGGCTACTCGACAAAACTGGAGCGGTCCTCTTCGAGGAGGGCGACGACGACCGCCCCGAGATCGACCACTCAGAGCTGCGCGCGATGTTGCTGAACTCGCTCGACCCAGAGGTCGTTCAATGGGAACAGCGCCTACACAGCATCCGTCCGCTGGGCGACGGCGTCCACGAGCTTGTCTTTACGAACGGGAGGACGGCAACGTTCGATCTGGTTGTCGGCGCCGACGGCGCGTGGTCGCGGGTCCGTCCCATTCTGTCGGATGTGACGCCGACCTACACCGGCGTGACGATTGTCGAAATGGATGTCGATACTGTGGACCAGCGCCACCCCGAAATCGCCGTGCTGGTTGGACATGGCAGCCTGTCTCGCACTGGCCTATTTTGCTTATGAACACCTCCCGCCACAGCTCACCAATATCCCGTTGGAATACGTTGAAACGGCACTGACGTGGCTCCAAGCATACCCCCGTGTCCATCGGGATCAGGTGGGGGTGCTCGGCACATCGCGTGGTGGCGAACTCGCGCTGCTGCTCGGCGCAACCTTCCCTCAGATCCGGGCGGTGGTGGCGTATGTGCCGAGCAATGTCCTGTGGGAAGGTGTTGGGCCAGGGGTGCCAGCCGGGGCGCCGGCATGGAGCTATCGCGGGCAGCCACTACCAGTGATCCCGGAACGGCTTACCCCGGAACAGATCCAGGCGGTGGTGCAACGCAAACCGATTGCGATGACTCCCTTATATCACCCAACCCTCGATGACGAAAGCGCAGTTGCAGCAGCAGCGATACCCGTGGAACGAAGCCAGGCAGCCATACTCCTGATTTCCGGGCAAGATGATCAGATGTGGCCTTCAGCGCGTATAGCAGCGATGGTGGTTGAGCGATTGGCGCAGCATCACTACCCGTACCCGGTACAGCATCTCAGCTATCCGAACGCAGGGCATTGGATTGGGATGCCGTTTTTCCCAGCATCGACGACCTATGGTCACCACGCGATCAACGGGGAACTCCATGCCTATGGCGGGACGGTCGCGGGGAATGCATTCGCAATGGCAGATTCGTGGGGGCAGATCCTGCAGTTCTTGAAGCACTGTTGGTAGGCAGAAGCGCTGCGACAGTACAATGAGAGACCACGTACCGCGCCCGAATGATAAACATCTACCCTGCCCACCAACACGTCGCGACTGAGAAACTACCCACCGGAGGCGGAGAGCTATTGAAAACCTGTAATCCAAAGTATGCCGATACGAATAAGGTTTCTCGTCATAAAACTCAGGCTCGAAATAGTTTGCGGGTTTTCACTTTCTTACCTAACAAAGCCCTCGATGACATGAATCGCTTTCACAGGCGCGACCGGGCAGAGACCCAGCTTGGCCGTCTAAAACAAGGCACACTGGAGCTGGTGTGCCTCCTGGGCCAGGCTGAGCACATAGGACGTCGTCTTAGCCCACTGCGACACCAGCTCCGGCATCGGGCGGCTCCACTGCTTTTCGAGCTCAGCCTGCTTGCCAGCGTCACTTAGCGACCTCATCCACCACAGGCCCACCACGCCCCACCGCAGCGCGCAGGCGGCCGTGTAGCCCAGGCGCACCAGCCGACCCTCTCCCTGCCAGCCCACCTCGCGCAGCCCGTCCAAGTAACCGTCGAACACCGCCTCGTCGAGCCTCCTGGCCTCGGCGGCATCGTACTCGAACCAAATCAGGCTAGCGGCAAGCAGGTTGGCAATCTCTTCGCCGATCGCGCCGATGCCGGCAAAGACCCAGTCGATCGCCACCGTCTCCTTGGCGCCTTGGGCACCGCGGCGCACGAAAAGATTAGGGCGATAGGCGTCCAGGTGGCAGAAGGTCCGCGGCAGTTGGTCGAGCGTGGCCAGCAGCGCGTCATGGCGGGCCCACAGCCGCAGAACGTCGTCGGTGACTGACCGTGGAAAGGCCGACCGCAGCAGCGGATGCTCCCAAAAGCGCTCATCGCGCACTAGGTCCAAAACGACCCGACAGCTCGCCTGATACTCGTTCAGCCACCCGCGCAGCCAATGATGACTGAGCCAAGGCAAGCTCGGCAGGGGGTGCCCGGCCCCGTAGGCGCCATTGAATCGCCCCAGATGGCGTGCGGCCAGACCATACTCGGCCAGCGACCAGGACTGGCTAGCCCCATCCGAGAGATCTTCGAGCCACAGCCAACACACTCCCTCTGGATGTTCGCTGATACCAAAACAGCGCGGCGCCAAAAGCCCGTCCGGCAGGTCAGCGAGCAAGCCCTGCTGGTAGGCCAAGATCTCGCGCCGATGGTAGTTCCAGCAGGTCGGGTTAGTGTCATTGACCGGTGCATGCACCGCCTTCAGTACAAGGGACCATGGACGGACTTCGCCCTGGTCCTGCGCTGCCCCCGTAAAGCGGTGCAGGCCTAAGCTAGACTCCTCGGTGTTGATGTAGCTGACCGGATGGTGCTCCCAGTGACGAATCTCAGCGGTCGAGCTGCCCAAGGCCTGCCGAACCAGACCGGTCAGCATGGCCGCATCGATGTCTTTGATCTGCGGGACGTTATTCACTGACGTCACCTTTCGCGCTATAGGCCATATCGTAACGGCGCTCTCAACATAAGTTCCTCGCGTTAGCGTAGGCGCAGGGCTAGTCCCCTTTCCCCTGGACTGGCTCCGAGATCGGGTCCGTTGCCAGTGGGCTTCCGACCTTGGCGCGTGTCGCGCGCCAACACCGGTCACTCAGCCCTCGTGTCACAGTTCACACCGGGCTCTGAGAGCAGGCAGAGTATAGCAGAAGGTGAGTTGACCACATCGGGCTTTATGCCGATCCTGCTTGTTTCTGCAAAAGACCAGGAGCAGCGACACAAGTCACAGCGTTTGATGCGGACGCGCGCCAGATCTTGCGGCGATCTTATCTCCATGGCACAATGCTGACATTGAACAAAGGAGGCTGTGCCATGCGAATCGAATTGATCGAGCAAGACCAAGCGAGCGATCAGGTGCGTCGAGTCTACACCACACTCGCCCAGCGTCTGGGGAGTGTCTCCAACTTCTACAAGATGCTCGCGCACAAACCCGAGATCCTGCGGGCGTTTAGCCAGCTCTACGCCGCCCTCTGGGCCGACAGCGCGCTGCCGATTCTGCTCAAAGAACTGGCCCATCTGCGCGTGTCAATCGTGAATGGGTGCGCGTATTGAACGCGTAGCCATACCGCTTCGGGAAAGCGGCACGGGCTGACCGACGAACAGATCGCCGCGTTGAAGGAGCCAGGTGGCAAACATGCGCAGGTCTTTGGCCCGGCGGAGCAGGCGCTGCTGCGCTTCACCGATCTGTTGCTCAGCTATCCGGGGAACATCGAGCCGAGCGATCTCGACGCGCTGGCAGTGCATTTCACAGAGGAACAGATCATCGAGTTAGTTCTGGTGATTGCGACGGCGGGCTGGACCAATCGGGTCAATGATGGCCTGCAGACGCCGCTGATGTAATGCGCGTCGGCTCGGCGCCGGGCCTGCACAGTGGAAAGCGCAGAGTTCTGCAAAACGCATAAGGTATCGAGATGCCAGATAATCAAACAATACTCTATGCTTTCTTGTTTGAGAAACTTTTCATTCCTCTTTGGTAGCGCGCCCTCAACCTCCTTGGCGAATATCAACCCTCACATTCATCGTAAGTTCACTGACGCTTCACCCAGGCGACTGGTATGGTATGCCCATGTGCTGGCGAAAGCATGCACACGCGAACATTATGAGACAGTTGCCGATGTGCTGCTGTAGCCACTGCAGCAGGGGCTCGGCGAGTATTTCATACCGAATGTCGCCATGGCATCGTCGGCCACCGATGGAATCCTGGCCGACGCGATGAAGGCATCGGTGGCGGAAATGGATGAAGTAGTGGTAAGAGTTGAGGAGCCGGAAGTCTATGCTTGAATTGGTCGCCTCGACCGCAACCCATTGCCCATACTGCTCGCTGCAGTGTGGCATGTACCTGATCGACAACGCGGGCGGGCCGACCGTCGCGCCGCGCGATTTTCCAACCAACCGCGGCGGGTTATGCCAGAAAGGCTGGACTGCCGCCAATCTGCTGGCCCACCCGGAGCGGCTGACCACGCCGCTGATGCGCGACCGCAAAGGCGACGACCTGCGTCCGGTCTCCTGGGAAACCGCGCTGGAACGCATCGCGCGCGAGATCCGCGCGGCGCAGGAGCGCTATGGCCGCGACGCGGTCGGTATCTTCGGCGGCGGCGGGCTAACCAACGAGACGGCCTATCTGCTGGGCAAATTGGCGCGCCTTGCGCTGCGCACCCCACACATCGACTATAACGGACGCTTCTGTATGTCCTCGGCCGCAGCAGCGAGCATCAAAGCATTCGGCCTCGATCGCGGCCTGCCCTTCCCGCTCGAAGATATCCCCGGCGCCGAAGCCATCCTGCTGATTGGCAGCAATGTGGTCGAAACGATGCCGCCCGTGATGCAGTACTTCGACGAACAGCGGCGGCGCGGCGGCAACCTGATCGTCGTCGATCCACGCGCGACCCGCACCGCGCAGAGCGCCACCCTACACCTGCAACTGACGCCTGGCTCCGACGCCGCGCTGGCCAACGGCCTGCTGCATATCGCCATCCGCGACGGCCTGATCGACCACGACTTTATCGCCGCGCGCACGACTGGCTTCGCGGAAGTGCAGCGGCTGGTCGCATCCTACTGGCCGGAGCGTGTCGAACGCCTGACGGGTGTGCCAGCGAAACAGATCGAGGCGGCAGCGCACCTGCTCGGCGAGGCGCGCACCGCGATGATCCTGACCGCGCGCGGAACCGAGCAGCAGAGCAGCGGTGTTGACAACGTCCTGGCGTTCATCAACCTGGCGCTCGCGCTGGGCAAGGCCGGGCGCCCATCCTGCGGCTACGGCTGCCTGACCGGCCAGGGCAATGGCCAGGGTGGCCGCGAGCATGGACAGAAAGCCGATCAACTGCCCGGCTACCGCAAGATCGACAACCCGGAGCATCGCGCGCATATTGCGCGGGTGTGGGGCGTGGACGAGGCATCGCTGCCGGGGCCGGGGCGCTCCGCCTACGAACTGCTGGATTCGCTGGGCCAAGAGGGCGGCGTACGCGCGCTGCTGGTGATGGGATCCAACCCGGCCGTCTCGGCGCCGCGCGCCGGGCATGTACACCAACGCCTTGCCGCGCTCGACTTCCTGGGCGTCGCCGACCTGTTCCTCTCCGAGACCGCGCAGCTAGCCGATGTCGTGCTCCCCTCAACCCAATGGGCCGAGGAGGAGGGCACCATGACCAACCTTGAGGGCCGCGTGCTGCTGCGCCGGCGCGCCTGCGACCCGCCGCCGGGCGTATGGAGCGACACGCAGATCATCGCCGCGCTGGCGGAACAGTTGGGCTATGAACAGTTCTTCCCAGCCGAACCACGCGCTATTTTCGAAGAACTACGGCGTGCCAGCGCTGGCGGCATCGCCGATTATTCGGGTATCAGCTATGAGCGCATCGCGGCTGAGGATGGTGTGTTCTGGCCATGCCCCGACGAGCAGCATCCCGATACGCCGCGCGTGTTTCTCGATCGGTTCGCCACCGACGACGGCCGCGCGCGCTTTGTGCCGGTGGAGCATCGCCCGGCCGCCGAAGAGCCGGACGACGACTACCCGTTCTTCCTGATCACCGGGCGCGTGATGGCGCACTACCAATCCGGCACGCAGACACGCCGCGTCAAGGAGCTACGCGATGCCGTTCCACAGGCGTTGGTCGAGATTCACCCAGCGCTGGCGCGGCGCTATGGGATTGCTGACAATGATTCGGTGCGCATGACCACGCGCCGTGGGATAGCGATCGTCCAGGCGCGGTTGACGACGACGATGAGGCTCGACACTGTGTTTGTGCCATTTCACTGGGGGAACGAGGCCTGTGTCAATCTGTTGACCAATCCGGCGCTCGATCCGGTCTCGAAAATGCCGGAATTCAAGGTCTGTGCGGTTCGGATGGAAAAGGTATAAGGAAAGGCAATGACCGACAAACAACGCCTGGTGGTGATCGGCAATGGGATGGCCGGCGCCCGCGCCGTCGAGGAGATTTTGGCCCGCGGCGGCGGCGAGCAGTTTACGATCACCATGTTCGGCGCGGAGCCATACGGCAATTACAACCGGATCATGCTTTCGGATGTCTTGAGCGGCAAGCAATCGCCCGATCAGATCTTTCTCAATCCGCTGGCCTGGTACGCGGAGCAGAACATCACCCTGCATGCCGGTACGCCGGTCGTCGAAATCGATCGCGCGGCGCGTGAGGTGATTACGCAGCAAGGCATGCGCGTGCCGTACGACATCTTGATCATTGCGACCGGCAGCCATGCGTTTGTTCCCTCAATGAATAATCTGTACGACTCGGTCGGGCATTTGAAGCCGGGGGCCTTCGTTTTCCGCACCCTCGATGACTGCCAGAAAATCGCGTCGTATGCCCAGCGCAGCAAGCGTGCGGCGGTGATCGGCGGCGGCTTGCTGGGGCTTGAGGCGGCGCGCGTGCTGCTGACTCACGGATGTGAGGTCCATGTCATTCAGCGCGCTTCCTCGCTGATGAATCAACAGCTCGATAGCACATCCGGCGCGCTGCTGGAAGAGGCAATGGAAGCGCTGGGTGTGCGTGTGCACAGCGATACCCTGACCAGCAACATCCTTGGTAACGGGCATGTGACCGGGCTGCGGTTCGAGGATGGCTCGGCATTGGCGTGCGATATGCTGGTCATTTCGGCGGGTATCAAACCGAACACCGATCTCGCTCTGCGCTGCGGGCTCACGGTCGAACGTGCTATTGTCGTCGATAATCAGATGCGCTCGGTTGACGATAGTCACATCTATGCGGTGGGCGAATGCGCCCAGCACCGCGGCATGGTCTATGGCCTGGTCGCGCCGATCTGGGAACAGGTGCGCGTGCTGGCCGACCATCTGACGCGGCGGAACGCGGATGCGGCCTACCACGGATCAAAACTGGCGACGAAGCTCAAAGTGATGGGTGTCGACCTAGCCTCAATGGGCCGTGTTGAACCACAGGATGAGCATGATGAGGTCGTGCTCTACAGCGAGCCCAAGCGCGGCATCTATAAGAAATTAGTGGTCCGCGACGACCGGCTGATCGGCGCAATCCTGCTGGGCGATACGGGCAAAGCCGCGTATCTGCAGCAGGCGTTCGACCGCAACACGCCGCTGCCTGAAGAGCGGGCCGCGCTGCTGTTCGACATCGGCGGCGCGGCGAAAGAGGATTCGATCGTCGAGATGCCGGACGACTGCCAGGTGTGCAACTGCAACGGCGTGAGCAAGGGGGCGATCCGCCAATGTATCGCGAACGGCAAGCGCAGCCCCAACGCCGTGATGGAGGCGACTCGCGCCGGAATGGGCTGCGGTTCGTGTAAGAGCAAGGTGCAGGAGCTGGTGACCTTCTTCTGCGCAGGCGATGTCGAGCAAGATTCTGTGACCACAACGGCGTGCCGCGCCTACCGTTAGCCAAGCCAGAGCTGGTGCAGACCAGTGGCCAGCGCGGGCTGAAATCGGCTTCGACAGTGATGGCGACGCTGGTTGGCGGCCAGACGGTCGCAGCCAGCAAGGACGATGTGCATCGACGGTGAAGGGCAGCATGTGGGCGCTGCCGCTGACCGACTTGCTCCATCGTTGGCCGTCGAAGGTTGGCTGTATTCCAGCCACGCCGATTGCTCGAACTTGTACATGGGCGAGATTTCCGGGTAGTGACATCATTCTGTATCTGAAGATTAACGATCAGATAAACACGCAATAATATCGCCCCTCTTTCGGGATAGGTGTAGGAGACGCCCTCCAGGCGGATGGCCGCCAGATCAGCACGAGTCAGCGCCGCAGTGGGCGGTGGCGGGGCAGCGCGCTGGCCATCGAAGGTTTCAGTCGTGAGGAATTCGAATAACGTTGCCGCATAGTGCAATGACTCCAGCAGCTCGCGATAGTGGTCGATCAGCAACGCCAGCATCCCCGACAACAGCGCCAGGCCGGGGATCAAGACCGCCAGGCTGGCCAGGCTGATCTGCCCCTGCTGCTTGACTGAGCAAGGGCACACGCCTGTCCCATTCATTGTGAAGCAAAAACGGAATGCAAACTTGACGACGACAGCGAAAAATACTATCATATCCATATATGCGGATATGATAAGTTGATGTTTATGCATACTGCGGCATCGATGACTACCTCGTTGTCCTCACCGAACACGATGACGGACGGGTCGGAGCTGCTTGCGCGCCTCTTTGCAGGTGTGAGCGACCCAACGCGGTTGCGCATCCTGCTCGCGCTGCTGGAGCGTGAGCATAACGTCAGCGAGTTAGTCGCGCTGGTCGGCACGGCGCAAAGCCGCGTCTCAACTCACCTGCAATGCCTGCGCTGGTGTGGGTTTGTGTGCAGCGAACGGCGTGGCAAGTACGTGTACTATAAGGTGAGTGATCCGCGCGTGCGCCAACTCATTCAACTGGCCCAGGATCTCGTGGTGCAGCACGGCGCACAATTGGCCGCATGCGCGGTCTTACGCGCGGAGGACCAAGATAAGGAGAGTCACAATGAATCACTATGACCTGGTTGTCTTAGGGAGTGGCTCAACCGCGTTTGCTGCCGCGCTCAGAGCTGCAGAACTCGGCAAGCGGGTGGTGATGACCGAGGTGCGCACGCTGGGTGGTACGTGCGTCAACCGCGGCTGTTTGCCTTCCAAGAACCTGATTGAGGCCGCCAGACTGGTCTACGATGCGCGCAATCCCCGCTATCCAGGTATTCCCCCGCATGAGCCACACATCGATTTTCGTCAGCTTGTCGCCCAAAAAGATGCGGTTATCTCGAGCTACCGCGACAAGAAGTATCAGAGCATCATCGGCGACGACACGGATATCGACGTGGTGTATGGTCGGGCGCGTCTGCTCGACCCGCACACTGTTGAAGTCGGCGGACCAGAAGGTACCACGCACTTGCGGGGTGAGAGGATCCTGGTTGCCCTCGGCTCCAGCCCGACCACTCCACCGCTTGAGGGTCTCGACCGCACCCCATACTTCGCGTGTATGTAGTCTGATTTTCAATGCTCCCCGGTGATAGGCGGGCCGCCTGGGATGCGAACGTGATGCCCGATCCACAGGTCACGCATCTCTGGGATGAGCAGCGCCTCAGTGGCCGCTGGTTTGCCCAGCATCTCCATAACGCGCAAGGCATCATCTGGGATGGGGTATTTGCTGTACGGCCCAGATGCGAAGTGGCAGGCGCTCCCTGAGCCGCTGATTGGTTCAAGCACAGGAACGGTCATCGGGAGTAGTGAAGAACTGCAACAACAAATCATACCACTGCACCAGTTTGGTGTCGAGTGGGATGCGGACGGCAATGTCGTGGGGTTTGGGCTGTCGCTTACGCCGACACCGCACTCCTACATCATCAACGATCGGCAGTTCTACATGTGGTGCGCCGGGATGCGATCACGTTTCCGATCTTGCGCAAAACCAGCGCTGTGATCGAGTCCCCCGATCCAATCAACGGCGCCACGATCCGGCTGATCGGCACGCCGGAAGGTGCGAAGGAGGTTGAGCCCAGCACGGCGGTGGTGTCATGGATGCCAGGAACGGAGAGTCTGGCGAACATCCGCGCCAACTTCTGCAACTTCACCAACTTCTGCAGCTCGGTTGAGACGGCGGCGCAGTATGTCGCGCAGCACCCCGGCCTGGCGATTGTCCCTGTCGATGCGGTCTTTCAGATCGGCAAGCTGCTCTGGGAGCGCGAGCCGATCAAGTCGTTGATTGCGGAGCTTGCGCAGCGACAGCGGTGATCCCGTGAATGCCAAACACTCCGCTACCAGGTCTCTGACAGTATCAACGAGGAGTTCGAGAAGAACACGTTACTGAGGGGGTACTGAATGATAACCGAACAGCTCATGCCAGCACGGCGGCGCGCGATCGGCCTGCTCGGCACGCTGGCGCGGCTCGTCGTCGGCGGCTGGATGCTCGCGAGAGTCATCGCCGCTTTCCACCTGGACGAGTGGTATGAACCGGTGCTGGGGCTGCTCGTCTTCCCGGCGATTCTGCTGCTCGGGCAGTGGCTGCGGCTCCGCTCCACGTCGACCCCGCTGCGCGCGACCGGCGCGGTTGGCCATTTCGTCAATGCGGCGATCTTTCTGGCGTTCTATCTGACGCCGCAATATTTCCCGCCCCTGGCGTTCACGAGTGATGCCGTGGTGTACTTCTACGGCGCCTCGATGTTGCTAGCCGCCGTGCGCGGCTACGCGGGGTGCGAAGTCTTGGCCGTGTCCAACTGGCTACTCCGGCGCGACGATCAAGTCGGGTGCGTCGTCTTCTTGCCCATCGACGCGGTTGAGACACGGCTAACCGGTACAGCAAGGCACAAGCAGTAACACCGCTGGCGGCCAATGCACACGCTTGAGCGTGCGTTGCGTATCATGCTCGAGTATTGACAAACAGGAACGGCTCATGTGTCACGCGCGTGCTCGGTTTCCAGGGAGCAGATCACAAAGCCCTCGATTCACCGCTCGTACGCTAGCGACACATGGGCCAGTACGTTTCTTTCAAGGAGGAAAAGCAGTAGCCGACTTGGTTGAATCGAACAAAACATAAAATTCATCTTATATTCTTCTTGTCGTTTGCAACGCCGGCAGGGCTATGCGCCGTCGCTTTGTGCCCGCTGAATGACTAGCCTCGCAATGTGGCGACCGCAATTCAGCCCGGCCTCATTATCACTGCGGTAGTGGATGCCGCCGTAAAGCCGGGAGACCGCTGCCTGATCGGCTGCAGTGTGGAACGAGATATTGCGTCCGAAGACGTCCGCGACAGTGCCGCCCGGGAACAGATACTCCAGTACGGCCGCGCTGCAGCCGGAGAACGTCGAGTGACCCGAGATGTACGCGGGAAACGGCGGGGTAGTGATTGGCGTGCTGAAGTTCGGGTTGTAGAACGGCTGCCCCACCAGCATCCGGATTGCCGTAACCGGCCGCAAGGTCCAGTACGTATACTTGGTGTCCCAGCACGCGATGGCGCTGTCCGCCACACCCACGCTCACCAGCGCCATCGCGCGCGCCGCGCGCGGCGTGCTGAGGTTTGCCTTCGCCACATGCTGGGCAGCGATCTGTGCCCAGTGGCCGGGCGGCGTCACCGTCCCGGCACCATCCGCCCAGAATTGGGCGATCGCCAACTGCTCGAGGCTGAGGTTGTCTACGGTCTGCTTCACCTCGTGCGCTTCCTGCAGCAAGCGCGACGAAGGGAATGGGTTCTGAAGAGCCGGCGGCGCCGCTTCTCGGAACTGGCTGCCGGCGGTCAAAAGCCACGGCCGCCACGTGCCGGCCAGCGGCAGGAGTGGCGGGAAGGCGAAGGCTGGCGGCGTGGGAACCCAATATTGCGGCCCGAAGGGGCGACCCGGTTGCAGAATCGGATCCCAGACCGCGTTTGAGCCATCTGTCTGGCCGCGCAGCACGGCTAGTTGTCCCACTGCCGAACCGATCTGGAGGCCGGCCACTATGTCGGAGTGGTAGTTGGCCCCGGCCCAAAGGCGTGAGCGGGCGGCCTCGTCAGCGGCGTTCGCATAGGTCATCGTCTGACCATGGACCTGCACGGTCCCCCCCGGATACAAGTAGCCGAGCACGATGGCGGCGGCGCCGGCGACAGCTGCGTGTTCAGCGGGGTATGAGGGCAGGCGCTGATCTACCTCTACCAGCGTTGTCAGGCGCCGCTCAAAGGTCGTAGGCTGGCGCCGGTGGTAAGCAAACTTGGCGTGCCAGGCGCAAATGACGGCGTCCGCGATGGCAGTATGGAAGAGTGCCAGCGCCCGGACGGCCAGAATCGGGTTGGTGCTTGTCTGTTGGATCTTGCTCAGCAGCAGCTGAGACCACACGGGCAGGCCGCCCTGCGCGTCCCAGAACTGAACAAGCGCGCGCACCCCATCACTGCGCTGCGACTGAAGCTGCAGGAGTTCCTGAATCTCAGCACGGGTGCCGGGCGAATTGCCCGGTGACGGCGACGGTGGCAGCAGGTCGCGGGGCGCGGCCACCAGCCACGTCTTCCACTGTCCCGCGTTCCTCTCCAGATCGGCAGGACCGCGCCCGGATCCGTGCCAGCCCGCTTGGCGCAGGGTGGCGATGGCCTCACGAGGGAGCGCTAAGCCCAGGGAGCTCAACGCCAGCAGGCGTAGGAAATCTCGGCGGTGCAGAGTGAGCTGTTCAGAAGCTGACGGGCCGTGAGCACCAGTGTCGGGTTTCATGAGTCTGCCACTCCTTCTACTGGCCACGACTGAAAGATCACATTTTCCCAAGCTGCTTTATGGCGTATCGTCGGTTACGACAAAACCTGACACGCCCCGCACGTTTGCAGGATACACGCCTGGCCCGCATCCGGTGACGGATACGGCCCGCGTGCTGTCCATGCTGACAAAGGGCTACTCCGCGATGTGGACACTGCCATGTGTAAGCACTTCTTCGGTGCCCACAGCACCCGGCGGACCGAAGGGCTCCGTCCAGCGCAGGCTCAAGGTCGGTTGTGGCCCATCCGTCACAACCACACTGTACAGCCCAAAGTTCGATTCACCACTGAAGCGGGCTGTGTTCCCGGTTACTTCGAGTTGGGTGACGTCGCCATGGAGGTTCATGAAGTGGCCGGTGAAGCCTGGGCCATTGATCAGACACTGGAACTGGCCGCTGACACTCCCGTCCGCGTGCTGCACCGCCGCGAAGCCGAGGTGGGTCGGCAGCTGCGCCGCCATCGTCGATCCGTCGCTGAGCACCAGCATCGTAATCACAGTGGCGCCGCCACCGGTCACCCGCGTGGTTCCTTGAGCGGCCACCGACAGGGGCGATACCATGAGCGCCAACAGAAAATTCAATGCGATGAAGATTGCGAGTCGTTTCATCCTCATTCCCTCCAGAACGTATATATCACTGGCTGATCCGATATTCCGCATCGCATACCGGACCGGCGAGATGCGCTATCGCGCGCCCGCTAAGGCTCCTATGCGTCGTTCCAGCAGCTCATATTGAACTAGTACAACTGGGCGGAAGTTCCTCTATAGTTTTGAAGATAGAGGATGGAGACGGAAGTTGGAGGATAGCGATGCAGTGCGCTACAATGTGTCGCCTCGATCTTCGATCTTCTATCCTCTATCCTCCGTTAGCGCGCTCGTTTGTGTCGCCAATCAGGTCAATTAATCCTGGGGCTTGAAAATTCGCGAATTCCCAGTCCGCAAGTTTGGTTACCCGGTAGGTGCCGCTGCCGGTCGACGCGCCACCCGAATCAAAAGTCTCCCAGGTCCCACCCCCGGTGACTGCCCCGGACGCCCCACCGCTCGCTGGAGCGACGAAGGTCCCAGAACCCGTGAGCTTGATCTTCAGATTCGAAGGGGCCACCGCGAAAGCTACCCCGCCCGGGCTAACGGTGGTTATGGGAATGTTGACGCTAATGATGTCCCAGCGGACATGGGCGGCACTGTCGGCCGACGCACCGGCCGCACCGAAGATCGCGGCGACCAGGACGAGGGCAGCAATCAGTGGCACCAAACGTAGCCTACCGTACATTGTTTGCCTCCTTCTTGCGTATGTTGCCAGCCTCGCAGCATGCACTACCGTCCAACGCAGAACCTCCGCGCTGGTAAAGAAGACCTGCGTGTATTTCCGCTAATTCCCTCCTTTCCTCACCGGTGACGGATCGTGAAACGACAGGGATAATGCGTGTCGACGAATGAAGGAGTGGTGGTGATACAACAGTGGAAAGTGTGCAGGTTGTGCGCAGGGCTTGCGACGGCGCTAAGAGGAGTTTACGCCCCGCCTTCCTGAGAGTCAATTATAATGACTGTGCTAAGCAGAATAACGCCGGATCGCGCTGCAGGACTACTATACTCACTTTTGCATGCATGTGCATCGTTGAAAACAGCCATCTTTATAGCAATCGGTTGCTATACATAATTCCATCAGAATTGGATATCCAAGCGCGGGGCGTCCTTAACCGCCGGGGCCAGCGCAGATGAACATCAGCGGGGTCGAGGTGGCGGCGTGGGTTACCAGCCAGCCCCCTGGCCCAGGACGCCTGGCAACCTCTGGGCCGCACTGGTCGGTAGCCCGAGCCGCGCCAATCGGTCGACTTAGGTCAGATAATGCCGGAAAGCGGGCCACATGTAGCACAGCCAGCCACAATCGGGCGATGCAACGGGTGGCCGAGAGTGTCGGTTTCCAGCGGGTCACCTGACGGGGCGGTCTAACCAACACTTCTATTGAAGCGCCAGCGGTGAGCCCGTCCCGACTGCTCGCAATGGAGATGACAATGTCGGTGTATTCTGTAGCGCGCGACGGCGAAGAGTTCGCGGTTCGCTCGAATGGGGGCGATTGGTTGATCGCCTGGCACGCTCCGACTGCAGCTCCGCAGGGCACCGCCCATGGAGCCAATGCGTTCTGTGTGACTGCCGACAATCGTGTCGTGCTGGTCAGCGACGATGGCCAGCGATGGGGCTGGCCAGGCGGCCGTCCCGAAGGCGATGAGACCTGGGAGCAGACTCTGCGCCGCGAGGACTTGGAGGAAGCGTGTGCGGCCGTCGTTGGTGCGCGGCTGCTTGGCTTTTGCCGTGCCATGTGCCTCACAGGGCCGGAGCAAGGTCTCGTGCTGGTACGCTCGGTGTGGCTGGCACAGGTCGAGTTGATGCCGTGGGAGCCGCGCTTCGAAATTGCGCATCGTCGTGTGGTCCCAGCTAGCGAGCTTCTCGCGCATCTGTGGATGGAACCGGGCTTCGAGCCGATCTATCATCGGGCGCTTGTGGAAGCCGGGCTGGTGTAGCGATGACCTTTGGTCGCGGGCGAGCGAACTCGTGATTGGAGCTGAGGCTCGCCATCACCCGCGCGGCTCAACCGCTGTATCGTTCGGCCGACTCGCACATAGAGGTTACTGCACACTATGACACCACCAGAGATGCACACTGCAATTCCGGTGCTTCTGTCTCTCGACATCCCGGCGACCGTGGACTTCTACACAAGCACGCTGGGCTTCACGTGTCGCTACCAGGAGGAGGGCTTTGCTATCCTGCAGCGGGACTCCATTGAGCTTCATTTCACGGGATGTCCAGAGCAGCATCTGGTCGACTGGTCATCCTGCCGAGTCGGTGTCACGGGCATCGACGAGCTGTACACCGAGTATGCGCAACGAGGCATCCTTCATCCCAACAGCAAGCTGCATGACACACACTATGGCACGCGTGAGTTTGGCATCGTCGACCCTCACGGCGTGCTCATCACGTTTTATGAACGGCGGTCGAATGCGGCCTAACACCGGGGCAAATCATGCTACTCGCTGCTCCACTATGACAGATGGCCTGGTTCGTCGGCAATCGGTATCATGGTTCAGACCAAGCAGCGAATGGATTATATATGGCAACTGAAACGCGCGATTACGCAGCAGTCGATCGATTCATCCAGTCGGTCAAGCTCCGCGAGTGCTTCACGCCGCCGCCGGCTGCACCAGAATGGATGGGCGACAACATTCCCTATCTTGGCTTGCGCGTCCTGACCGGACCGTGCGTTCCGTTCGAGTCGGTCTTCACCTCGCCCGAGGCCAAGATCTTCATCTCGGGGTGGACCGACATCGAAGCCGTGCTGGCGTTCGCACCCGAGCCCGAGTTCGACGCCGATCTCCGTGCGGTTGTCGCCGCAACCAACGAGCGGGCGCTGCGCGACGTCCTGCTGACCTTCCCGCGCGATCGCGTCGGCTTTTTCTATGTCGGTGGGGTCTGGCCCTTGACCACCATGGCCGAGGTACTCGACGGGCAGGTCATGCCGGCGCGCGAAGGCTACTATGCCAGCCACGATACATTTATCCCCGATCGGACCCATCCGGTGCGCCAACTCACCGATGCGGATTACGAGCTGGTCCGTGAGCAGTGGAGCGAATCGGTCTGGCAGGAGGTCCTCGACCTTGGTTACAATGTGTTCGTCTGCCACGACGGCAGCTATCTGCAAGGGTTGTGCTTCCATTGGGCGATTGGGCCGGAACGTCATATGGTGCACGGGCTGCAAGCGATCGCCTCCTTCTCGACCCATCACGCGGAGAGTGTGTTCTCCGCCGCGACGGAGTCAGTGCTGAGGCAGGGCAAGGTGGCGCTGTGTGATTGCAATCTGTCCAATGCCACAGACTACCTGCAGGTGATCGAAAACGTCGGGTATCGCCGCTATTACCGGGTCGACTCCTTTCTGGGGATCAAGCACGGCAGTGGCCAGTTCATCGCTCCCGCGCTTGACCCCTTCTATCGCGGACAGACCAACCCCGCCGCGCGGAGGGCGGCGCAAGCTGGCCTTGGCGAGGGGCGAACGATCGCGAAAGGCAAAGACCCGATCGTCAGCCAGTATCGCGACCTGATGCACGCCGCAGGGCGGCGCGCGTACGCCCAGTGTGTGGCCGAGGGGCTGACGCTGGTGCAGCGGGCAATCGACGACGGCTTGCTCATCGAGAGCATCATCTACACCCCCGATCTCCTGCGTGCGCCCGAGGGACTGGCGCTGCTGCAGCGTGCGCGGCAGGCCGGCATTCATCACTATCGCGCCTCGGACGCCCTCATGGGCACGCTCACCTCGACCCGCCCGCTGCCCGCGGCGATCGCTGCCGTACGCGTGCAGCTCCGCGATGTGGCCGAATTGCACGCGAACCACGTCAGCGCGCTCCTGGTCGCCGAAAATCTGCAAAATCCCGATAATCTGGGGATGGTGCTGCGAACGGCGGATGCGGCAGGCATGGACAGCGTGGTCGTCGCTGGCACACAGGCCGATCCGTTGCACAAAAACTGCGTGCGTGCGGCGCGTGGTGCGGTTGGACGGATCCCGATCTTTGGCTGTAGCGATCTCCCCGCCTGGCTGGCGGATCTGCGCCCCTACGGCGTACGCGTCGTGGGTACGACAGCGCATGCGTCGCGCTCGCTGTTCGATGCACTGATGCCGCTGCCCGTCACAATCGTGGTTGGCAACGAGCAGCGCGGGATCAGCCAGGGGGTGCTGGAGGTCTGCACCGAACACGTGCATATTCCCATGGCGCCCGGACAGGATTCGCTGAATGTGGGTGTCGCGACCGGGGTGGTGCTCTACGAACTGGTCAGGTGGCGGATGGGTAAACGAACAGCATAGCAACAGCGTTGAATAGCTAACACTTTCCTAAGGAGTTCGACGTATGGCACAAGCGCATATGAGTGGGCGCATCCTCTACCTTATCGGAGGCCCACCGCGGGTGGGAAAGTCTTCGCTGGCGCAACGCCTGCTCAAGCTTGACCAAATCCCGTGGCTGCCAACCGATGTTCTCCGTACAGTGCTGCGCCGGGTTCTTCCCGAACTCGATGCCATCGATCAGGATCCGGTGGACGCGTCGCTGCTCGCCGAGTGTATGTATCCGCACATCGAGAAGGCGGCAGAGGTATGCACTGAGGAAAGCAAGCGGTTCCTCATAGAGGGATTCGAGTTGTCTGCATCCTACCCTGCACGGTTAGGAGAAGCACTTCAGGGAATCGAGATCCGAGCGTGCTTTCTGGGAAACCGCTCATTCTCGACCGACGACCTCGCTGGCTACAGAGGACCGAAGCCGCAGCACCACGGCGCGTCATGGGAGGAGCTAGGCGAGGCCGCCATCTGGATTCGGCAGCGCAGCAAACAGCCGCATGACGAGTGCCTCGACGCCGGGGTGGCCTACATCGATGTGGGCGAAGTCGGCTTCGAGACCGCCATGATCGCAGCCCGGCGACAACTACTCGGTCACGGCTGAGAGCAACCGCAAACCCAGACCGGCAATCTGGAATACCACTCATCCTAACTTTGTTCGGTAACTGCTTGCAACCGAATCGTGTTTCGCTAGCTTCATGTGAGCGGCTGAAAGGGTTCGTCAGTAGGCTTTTCGGCAATCATACTGCTGCCCAGGCCGTTATCCGGGCCTGGGCATGGTGGGTCGTCGATATAAGGAGGGGCTATGGATGCTGTCATTCTTTTACCTGGAGAAGGTGAGCGCATCAAGGCAGGTGCCAGTATCACCGTGATGAAGGCCACGGCGGAGACGACTGGCGGCGCCTTCTCGATCTCGGAGGGAACTTTTCCTGCGGGCATGAAAGGACCAGCCCGGCACGCGCATGGGTACACAACCGACACCTTCTACGTTCTCGAAGGAACCTTGCACATGACGGTAGGCGACAGCGAGATCGACGCGCCTGCCTGAAGTTACATCTTGGGCCCTCCAGGCGTCGTGCACACGTTCGCCAACACCAGCGACGAGCCTGTGCGGTTCCTCAACATCAACGCTCCCGGCGGTTGGGAGAAGTACCTGCGCGATCTAGCCGAGGCGATGCGCTCGGGCACGATGCCCGAGACCCCAGAGTTCGCGAAGATCGTCGCGAAGTATGATTTCGTGGTCCCGACATAGGGATGCACTCGACGCGCGCTCCGCGCTCTGAAAACGAGCGGGTGTTTATGTTAGAGGTTCCAGTACCGCCAGTCGGTTCGACGAGACCCGCGCGAGCGGGTGGTGCCAACCGTTGGGCGTGCAGCCCATCATAGCTATACTCGCTGGCACTGTAGGTTTTCTGGGAATTGATGGAGGTAATTCCGAGATGGAGCGGCCTTGCCAGGGTTGTGCAGTAATTGCCGATAAGTGGGGTATTTATACAGCCTCTATAATGAACTCAAGAAACCTTCCATGGCCGACAAGCGGCCCTATCACCTAAAGGCGAAACGTCGCATGAGTGGTACTCCCTTTCTCCGTGGTGGATAATTCCGGGCCCCATTTCTTACCGCTTGACTCCCTCAGCCATTCTCCCTATCCTTTGGAAGCATGTCTGTCTTGTCTGCAATCGTGTCCTGAGGTCGCCAATGACGATCGACTCATGTGGGCTTGTCCTCCTGCTTCTGGTTCTGCTGGCCTGGCGAATCTGGATGTGGTGGTGCCCGCGCAATCAGAATCGCCCAGCCGTCGCCGCCCAGATCCAGCGATTGCTGAAGCCCCGCACACCCAATGATTGCCCGAGCTGTTGCCAGCAGGCGGCCTCACTCGCAACCGCGCCCCCCAACCTTTCGGTACCCCCATGGCGCGATCGAAAAAGCCTTCGGGGCGCTCCCAAGCGGATTGCCACACAGGGATTCGCCTGCCCACAGCGTGCGTGCCCGTACTATCAGATTACCGATGCGCAGATCCACGCTTTGGTTGGTGACGGTACGCACGGCAAGACTGAACGCATCCAAACCTTCCGGTGTCAGGCATGCCAGACCACCTTCAGCGCCCGTCGCGGGTACCCTCTGGGTGACGCCGCTCTATCGCCTCAAAACGGCATCCGATCGGGTTGCGCAAGTGCTCGCTGCGCTTGCTGAAGGGCTTGATGTCGCGGCAGCGGTACGCGTGTTCGGCCATCGCCCCGCCACGATCACCACCTGGCTCACGCGGGCCGGTGCACATAGCGCAACCCTCCACGAGCACTGGTTCCATCATCTCCAGTTGCCGCACGTGCAACTGGACGAGATTCGCACGCGGTTACGGAGCCATGCACACACCCTCTGGTTGTGGCTGGCCGTTGACCCGCTCACCAAAATCATCCCAGTCCTGCATTTGGGCACCCGCACCCAAGCCGCCGCACATGCGACAGTGCACGCCCTGCACCAGACGTTGGCCCCCGGCTGCATCCCGGTGTTCACCAGCGACGGCTTGAACCTGTACTTTTATGCGCTCACGGCCCATTTTGGGCAATAGGTCGCGACTGTGGGGCGACGCGCGCGCCAGTGGCAGGTAGCGGGGCTGATCTACGGACAAGTGAAGAAGACGTATCGACGGCGGAAGCTCGTGCGCGTGACACAGGTGATGCGCTGCGGGATGCGTGTAGAGTTGAGCGCAGCCCTCAAGCAGTTGGGGCTGAGCGGGCGGCTGAACACGGCGTTTATCGAACGGGTCAACCTGACGCTGCGGCAAAGCGTGGCTGCCTTGGTACGCCGGACGTGGTCGACGGCCCAGGCAGCGCCGCAATTACTGACCCACCTCCACTGGTGGCAGGCCTACTACCATTTCGTGCGGCCGCACGAGTCATTACGCGTGGTGCTGGCGCAGCCCATCGACCGAGGCGGCAAGCGTGTACCGCAACGCTATCGGCAGCGGACACCGGCAATGGCTGCCGGACTGACCAATCGGCGCTGGAGCGTCCGCGAGGTGCTGACGCTTCCGCTCGTGCCAACGCCGATCGGTGCAGGCTGAGGCAGGGAAAGCAGGGGCGAGCGAGCCGGCAGCAGGGAAAGCAGGGGCGAGCGAGCCGGCATGCGCACCAGACTGGGACCGTGGCGGGCTGCATGGAGTGCGGAGGGGTGAGCATAGATACCGGATTCGTGTGACAGTGGACCTATAAGTAGTCGAAAGACCAGAACCGAATTATCCACCACAGACAACGGGAGCACCGCGCCGGGGTCGTCCTCGCTCGACACGGGCAACGGGCTGCACCCGATAGGTGCTTGTATGGCCCTCTGGCTTCAAAAGCACAACGACAAATTCTTTGGCTGGGTCATACTGGCCGAGCATTCGCTTTGTGTCTTAGGCGCCGGTTTCCTCTGCCATGTGTTGCGGAAGGTAGTACATCGGGTGTCCAGCGTTTGGGTCAGGCTGAACCGTAGTGTCCACAACAATCACACCTCTCCCCTGCGCTGCAAACTGTGATTGAGCTGCCGGCTAAAAGCTCGAACGATTTTCAGCAATCCACGCAAGGTCGCTTGCGCGTTCTTCTTTCGCCCAATCTGGTATATCGGGGCCTTCCCGCTCAGCAGTCATACTCCCATTCTACAATCAACAATCAACTGCCATAAGGAGAAGAAACACGCGGGAAGTTTGCGACACAAAAAATCTGGTCAAAAATGTTTCTGTTTCCCTTTTCTGTTTCTCTTTTCAGAGTTCATATCGGTTATTTTTCTACAAAAGAAGAGGCGAGCCGCGTCTACAATAACAAAGCAAAAGAACTCTTCGGAGATTTCGCCTTCATCAATTCTGTATAACCGTTGTGGAAGCAAACAAGCTTGCTGCCACGGTGAGTTAGTCCAGACGCATCAGTGGGAAAGGTAAAATTAGTGTATCACTCCAGATAGAAGAGGAAAGAGTTGCCTGATCGTTTGTTCAGCTTGTATGCCCACCTTGCTACCGATCCCAATAGCGGCTTCAGGCGCTATACTAGGCTTGTCGATTCTTCTACTCAAGGAGGGGCAGATGACCCAGATTATTTCCAAAGAAGATTTGCCGTTTGACGGATACACGTGGGAGTTTCAGGGCTACCAGTACAGTGGTACGAAGGTGTCATTCATTATCGTTGAGGCACAGCCGGGAGAGGGGCCGAAGCTCCACAGCCATCCCTACGAGGAAATCTTTATTGTGCAGGAAGGTCAAGCTACCTACACCGTTGGCGAGAGCACCATCGAAGTCATAGCTGGACAGGTTGGGGTTGCTCCTGCGAACATGCCACACAAGTTTGTTAATTCTGGCACGGGAATACTGCGCCAGGTCGATATCCATGCAAGCCCACGCTTTATCACGACCTGGTACGATGAAGACTCAGATATGAAGGCATAAAAATACTCCCGTCATCGACAACGTTAATACGGGAGTATTTAAGACCCTGCTAGCTAGCGCCGCAGCATGTCGGCGAGGCCGGCTCGGACGCGCTCGCGGACTACGCCCCAGACCCCGCGCAGACCACCCAGGAGCGTCCGCTGGAGGCGCCGCAGCGCCGGCAGGTGCAGCCGGGTGTAGTGCGGCCGCTCCCAGGTCTCGTGGTGCTGGGGATGGTGACTCCACTCTACCGAGCAGGTGCTGGTGCCATCGCCACGACCCTCCGTCAGCCTTGTCGTTTGCATCGTTTATCGGGTATGATGGAGTCCAGACGCACCTGACACAGCGGCTTGACCCGCCAGGGCGCACGCCGATCTTGAACTGAGCCTGCGCCGTCAGTCCGACGGCACCGATGCCGCCGACGTGCGCGTGCATGCCTCGGACACAGATGGCGGCGCGGATCTCACCGCGATCCGCGCTCGACCCGGCACTATGCCGAGCTGACCGAGCACCGGGTGCGCGCCGTACTGGCCGAATGGCGCCGGCGCCAGGGGGTGCAACGATGGCCAAGCTCAACTACGAACGACTCGCGGTCGCCGCGCTCGATGCCTTGCTTGCTGGCGGCCTGCAGATTACGCAGCATTACTACGATCCTGATCCGAACGAGTGGTATTTCAAAGGCCCGATAGGCAATGTCGGCCCGTTCGAGACACCAGAAGCGGCCATCAAAGCAGCGATCCACGCCTCTCTAGCCAGCTTGCCGAGCAGGCCGCTGTCATCAATGCGTTGAACGCGCAACTCGCGGCGCTCCGCACGAAACTTGACCAGGCCGCGAACGGCGATGGGCTCCAACCGTGGCGGCGCGCGTTTTCATAAGTGAGTTACTCCGTATGCCGTTTGAACGCTCTCGACTATACAGTTGCTCTGGGGCAAACGGCAGCAAGCACAACGAGGTATGCACATGCGCAAACGTATCTTTCGACCGACGGCTCCAGCGGTTCCAGCCACGGCTCAGTCCTGGCTAGACGTGGAACAGATCGCCCGGGTCGAGATCAGCTCGGAGGATCCTACCCAGCCAATCGAGGCGGCCTTGCGGCCCGGTGCCGAAGTGGGCTGGCAGGCAGTCGGCCCTGGGGAGCAGCTGATCCGGCTGCTGTTTGACGCGCCACTGCGACTGAGGCACATCCGCCTCGTGTTTCAGGAAGACCAGCACGCGCGCACGCAGGAGTTCGTGCTGCAGTGGTCGGGGGATGGTGGGCAGTCATACCAGCCGATTGTGCGGCAACAGTATACGTTCAGTCCACCGGGCACGACCCAGGAGGTGGAAGACTACACGGTCGAGCTCAACGGGGTGACGGCGCTCGAACTGCACATCATCCCGGATATCAGTGGAGGCGCTGCGTTGGCCTCGCTGGCCGGATGGTATCTGCGAGCGACGTAAGATCTCAGCGGATGTGCGGAGGCCGGCAGAGGCCCACGGCGCGAGTCACCGATGCACAATGCTGCCTGTGCGCACCGACTACGATCAGAATCGACGCATCAGCGACGTGCCGCAGCATCCAGCGCGGATAAGACCGGGAACGTCGACGCTTGGTGCGCGGCGACATGCGCGAGCGCCTTCGGTAGCCATCTGCACGCTGCCACCGATTGGCCGGGCCGTCCACCAGGATCGGGATGGGCGACCCGGGCACACCGAGAACGAGGCACCTATGTCATGGGGGTGGATCTATAGCAGCCGTGAGAGGCAGTGGTCCTTGACTAT
>WNGA01003559.1_pt1 | contig 23342 bp, 24 predicted proteins | sample 5400061 | NCBI WGS metagenome assembly WNGA01 (sample SAMN13153366, study PRJNA577476) | soil metagenome | isolation source: 100 cm soil or saprolite under grassland replicate 2 | place: USA:California | collected 2016-06-15
CTTGCCCTGAGCGGCACGGTGGATGCCTACCTGCCCGCGGCCGGTAGGCCGGGAGTCGCGGCTAGACCGTGGGGGCTAGCGCGGGGAGGGGGCCCAGCCCACGCCCTCGCGGTGCAGCGTGCGGACGAGGCGGCGGTAATGGCGGTCGACCTTGCGGACGTCGGCGGGGGCCATGCGCTCGCGCCAGGCGCCGACGTGTGCCCGCTCGGCCGTGATCTCGCGCTCGAAGTAATCGCGCATCGGCTCCGGGTCGTCCAGCTCGAGGAACTCGACCACGCGGGCGAAGGTGGCCTCGCGATCGTGCGCCGTGAGGTCGTCGAGGTGGACGGTCAGCACGCGGCTCGCCGGCATGGCGCGCATCGCCTCGTCGGCCGCCTGCACCATGCGCCCCCACTTGGCGAGCGCGAGCATGGGGTCGTCGGTCAAGTCCACCTTCTTCAGGGTTCCGGCGACGACGGCACGGCCGTCGCGGACCATGTTGATGAACTTGGCGTCGGGAAACAGCTCCAGCAGGAACGGGCCCTGCTCGATCACCTGCCCGGTGATCTCCACCCAGGCGGGCTTGCCGGCGCGCTCCGCGGCGGGATCGAGGAGGCTGCGGACGAGAAGACGGCTGGCGGCGATCGGATCGCGCTCGAACTCGCGCTCGAACTCGGCCAGGGCCGCCTCCAACTCGCCGGGGCCGACGAGGCGCTGAAGGCCCTGGCGCCTGTTGGGCCCCCGCAAATACCAACGATCGCGCATCTGCCGGAGGAAGCGCCGCATCGGCACCCGGCCGGCGGCCAGGTCGGGGAGCCCGCCCGGCGAGGCGTGGAAGCGTGCTTCGGTGTTGAGCCACAGATATCGCGGGTGGGCGTTGATGAGGCGCCCCATGACGTGGGTGCCGCTCCGCCCGACCCCACCGACGAAGATCGGCTCGGGAAAATCGCTCATTCCGGCTCGGGAATCCAGTCGATCCCCTCGCGGCGCATCTGCCGCACCAGCTTCCGGTAGCGCCGATCGACCCAGCGCGCATCGGCCGGAGCGATCCGCTGGCGCCAGCGGCCGACGTGGGCCCGGTCCGCGCTGATCGTGCGATCGAAGTGGCGACGGATGGGCCGGTCGTCCTCGATCTCCAGGAACCCGACCAGGCGGGCGTAGGTGCGCTCGCGGTCGTGTGCCGTGAGGTCGTCGAGCAGGATCGTCAGAACCGACCCTGGGGGCATGTCGCTAAGGCCCGCGTGCGAGCGGCGGATGCGCGTCTCCCAGTGTCCGAGGGCCTGACGCAGGTCGTCGGTCATGTCGCGCTTGCGCAGGATCGCCGCCGCCACGGCGCGCCCATCGCGGACCATGTGGATGAACTTCGCCCTGGGAAAGAGCTTCACCAGAGTCGGCGCGCTCTTGATGTTCGAGCCCGAGAGGTCCACCCATGCCGGCTTTCCGGCGCGCTCGGCGGCCGGGTCGAGGACGGCGCGAACCAGGCGCCGGCTGGCTTCCCAGGGTTCGGCGTCGAACGCCGCCCCGAACTCGCCCAGCGCCGCCTCCAGCTCCCGGCGCCCGATGATGACGTGCAGCCCGCGGTGCTGCTTGAGTCCGCGCTGCCACCACATGCCCAGGCAGCGCTGGGTGAACGAGTCCAGGTCCGTGTTGCCCGTGAGAAGGTCGCAGAGCCCGCCGGTCGCGCCGTGAAAGCGCGCCTCCACCTCGAGCAGCGCATAGCGGGGGTGGGTGCCAAGCAGCCGCCCCAGGGCGTGGGAGCCGCTGCGAGCGCTGCCGCCGACGAAGATCGGCTGCGGAAAGCTTGGAGCGGGGGCGCTCATCGGGCCGGGAAGGTTAGGGGGTGGGTTCCGAGGTTCAGGGCCGAGGAGGGCATCAGGGGGCGGGGGCCCAGCGGATGCCCTGGCGGCGCATGCGCCGCAGGAGCCGGCGGTAGCGGCGATCCACCCAGCGGGCGTCGGCTGGCGCCATCCGCTCGCGCCAGGCGCCCACGTGGGCCCGCTCCGCCGAGATCTCGCGGTCGAAGTACTCGCGCATCGGTGCCGGATCGTCGATCTCCAGGAAATCCACGACCTGCGCGAAGGTCCCGTCCCGGTCGTGTGCGGTGAGGTCGTCGAGGAAGATCGAGAGCATCGTCCCGTCGGGCAGGCCGCGCATCGCGCGATCGGCGGCCCGCACCATCTCCTCCCAGCGCCTCAGCGCCCGCTTCGGCTCGTCGGTCAGGTCCGACTTCTTCAGCGTTCCGGCGACCACCGCGCGGCCGTCGCGGACCATGTTGATGAACTTCGCGTTCGGGAAGAGCTCGTGAAGAAACGGAGCCGCCTCCACGGTGTGGCCGGTGATCTCCACCCAGGCGGGCTTGCCGGCCGCGGCCGCGGGCGGATCGAGCAGCGCACGCACCAGCCGCCGGCTCGCGCCGATTCGATCGTTCCGAAACGCCGCGCGGAACTCGGCCAGCGCCCGCTCGAATCCATCTCGCCCGATCACCCGGCGAAGGCCCTGGCGCTGGTTGGCGCCACGCTGCCACCAGCGATCGCGCATGCGGTCGAGGAACTCGTCCATGGAGGTGCGGTCGGCGCACAGGTCGGCGAGCCCGCCGGGGGCGGCGTGGAAGCGCGCCTCGGTGCGGATGCGGTGGTAGCGGGGATGCGCATCCAGCAGCCTCCCCATCACGTGCGTGCCGCTGCGGCCGACGCCCCCGACGAACACCGGCTCGGGAAATTCCCTCTGGTCAGCCACCATGGGGCGCAGGCTACCCAGCGGTCGCTGCTGGACGGCGAAGGGGTGGCCGGTGCCCGTCGGCGCCGGCCATCCCGGATTGTGGCCACATCACATGTGGCACACAATCCGGGGGGCCGCGACGCCGGGCACCGGCCACCCCCATTCCAGCGCGCTAGCGTGCCGCCCGTGAGACTGCCGCGACCACTGGAGCGCCGCGTGGCACGCTGGCGCCGCCGGCGACCCCCCAGATGCCCGCCGGGCTGGAGCACCGGCCCGCCCAACTTCGTCGGGATCGGGGCGCAGCGCGCGGGCACGACCTGGTGGCATTCCCTGCTCGCCGAGCACCCCCAGGTCCACGGGCCCCGCGTCAAGGAGATGCACTTCTTCGGCCACGAGGCCGTGGATCTCGATCCCGCCGAGCTGGCGCGGGAGTACGCGCTTCACTTCCCGCGGCCTCCCGGCGCCATCGCGGGCGAGTGGACGCCGTACTACATGCAGGGCCGCAACGTCCCCCGGCAGCTCCGGGTCGCCGCGCCCGACGCGCGCATCCTGGTTCTGCTCCGCGATCCGGTGGATCGCTATCGCTCGGGCGCGTTTCGCCGCCCCGACAAGTCGGAGAACGCCACGAGAAGGGGGCTCTATGCGACTCAGCTCGCCCGCTATCTCGAGGTCTTCCCGCGCGAGCAGCTCCTCGTGCTGCAGTACGAGCGCTGCCTCGAGGCCCCCGCGGTCGAGCTCGCCAGGACGTTCGAGTTCCTGGACGTCGAACCCGGTTTCGTCCCGAAGAGCTTCGAGCGCAGGGGCGCGCGCTCATTCGGCGCCGGCAAGACGCTTCCGCCCGAGGTTCGCGAACGCCTCACGCGCCTGTATGAGCCGGAGGTACGTGGCCTCGCCGAGCTTGGGGTCGAGGTAGACCTCTCGTTATGGCCGAATTTCTCGCACCTCGCCTAGCGGGCGCGGCCCGTGGCTCTATCTTGCCCTGACGATGGAGCGGAATACGCACAGCGAAGAGGGTCCGTTCCCGGGGGAGCTCGGGCCCGAAACGGGCGTTAGCCCCGAGCAGCCCGGCCGCCGGCGCCGAGTGCCAGCACCCGTGCTGTTCGTGGGCGGGACCGGCCGCAGCGGCACCCATATCGTGGCGCGGCTGGTCGCCAAGAACCGCCACTACTCGCTGATCCCCGTGGAGTGCCGGTTCCACACGGACGAGGACGGCTTTCCCGGCCTGCTAGCCGGCAGGGTGTCGAAGGAGCAGTTCCTGCGGCGGCTTCGCGGTTACTGGTGGAAGGGGTTCCAGACCGACCGGTTTCGCGGCCTTCACAAGGTGGTCCCCCAAGAGCGCTTCGAACGCGCGGTTGAGGTTTTCGACGAGCGCTTCGACTCCGACCCCGAGGGCGCCTGTCGCCGGCTCTTCTTCGACCTGCTCCAGGACGTGCGGCGAAAGGCGCGGGCCAAGACCACGCCGGGGATCGTCGAGCAGAGCACGGATAACGTCGCGCAAGCGCCGACGCTCCTGCGGCTCTTCCCCGAGGCGAAGTTCATCCACGTCGTACGAGACGGTCGCGACGCCTCCGCCTCGCGAGTCTCACAGCGGCGTTGGCTCGTGTATCCGCGCACACGGCGCCAGGGGCTCGAGTGGTGGGAACAGCGCCTCCGGAGAGTGGACGCCGGCGCGCGGGAGATCCCGGAGGAGAAGCTCTTCGAGCTCGAGCTCGGCGAGCTCCTGGTCGGCGGGCGGGAGTGTCGGCGTCAGATACGGAGGCTGGCGAGGTTCATCGGCATCAGGAACCGCAAGCGGATGATGCGATTCATGCGCAAGCGGATGACCCCGCGCACCGCAAACGAGGAACGCTGGCGAGAGGGGCTCAGCGAGCGCCGGCAGGACCAGATCGATGCGGCCTACCGGCAGGTGGTGGACCGGATGGAGGCGGACGGCGTGTCCAGCGCAACGCTCCTGCGGCAGGCATACGAGCGGCCCGACGAGCGCGAGGCGCCGGCGCGCGAGGCTGCGGCAGAGGGGATCGGCGCGGAGGGCGCCGCCGCCACGGCCGACGAGCCGTCGCCCCGATGAGCGCGGGCGAGCCGGGCCGGATCCTCTTCGTCACCTCGAACGGGACCGGGCTCGGGCATCTGACCCGCTCGATGGCGATCGCCAGGCGCCTCGGGTCCGGGCTGGAGCCGCTCTTCCTCACGCTCTCGGCGGCCGCGCCGGTCGTTCGCGGCCTGGGCTTTCCGGTGGAGTACGTCGCCTCCTACGATCGCCCCTGCGCGGGCAACGACTGGCGCTGGACGCGCCGCGTACGCGCCCGGCTGCGGGAGGCGGTGCTGGAGACGGGCGCCGACCTCGTGATGTTCGACGGCACCCACCCATACGAGCGGCTGCTGCCGGCGCTGCGCGCGAGCGGCGCGCCCCTGGTCTGGTGCCGCCGGGCGATGTGGCGGGCGGACTCCGACACGGCGCCCCTGTGGCGCAGCCACATGTTCGACGCCGCGCTCGAGCCGGGCGAGTTCGCCGCCGAGGCCGACCGGGGCCCGACGGCCGCGCGCCGCGCCGAGGCCACTGTCGTCGATCCGATCGTGCTCCTGGACCGCTCGGAGCTCCTGCCTCGTGAGCAGGCCGAGCGCGAGCTCGGGCTCGAGCCGGGCCAGACCAACGCCCTGGTCCAGCTCGGTCAGGGCGAGGGAGTGCGCGAGGCCGCGGCCCGCTGCGTGCGCCACCTCGCGCATCGCGGCGGCGTCCAGGTCGCCGCCCTCTCCTCGACCCTAGGGGCGCTGGGCGAGGTGCCGGAGGGCGTCGTGTACCTCGAGGCCACCTACCCGATGAGCCGCTACGTCGCGGCCTTCGACCTCGCGGTCTCGGCCGCTGGATACAACGCCTACCACGAGCTCATCCACCTGGGTGCGCCGACGCTCTTCGTCCCGATGCCGCGGCAGACGGACGACCAGGCGGCGCGGGCCCGCTACGCGCAGGAGGCCGGCGTGGGCATCGCCTGCGCGGGCCCGGACGACCCGGCCCTGGAGTCCCTTCTGGACGAGCTCCTCGACCCGGCGCGCCGCCGGGAGCTGCGCGAGCGCCTGGACTCGCTGAAGCTCGCGAACGGCGCGGAGGCGGCCGCGCGCTGGCTGGAGGCTCTCGCGGGTGGCAATGCGGGGCCAGGCGGGGCGTCCGGTGCCCGTCGGCGCGGCCTCCCGGATTGTGCGCCACATGTGATGTGGCCACAGTCCGGGATGGCCGACGCAGCCGGGCACCGGACGCCCCTGTCGCTCCGGCTTCGCCGGTGGTGGATCTTCGTCTCCAGCATGCCCCGGACGGTTCTCAGAATCGGGGGTCAGATCCTCCGGCGTCCTCGCATGCGCGCCGTCGTGCTCGCTCTGGGCCTCGGCGAGGGCGAGCTCGAGCGGCGGCTCCCGGTCGTGCTGGAGGCGATCCCTTACCGGCCCGCGCAGGTGCTGGTGATCACGGATGAATTGGACTTCGCGCCGCTCTTGGCCGCCGGAGTGGGCTTCGAGCACGTCCCTGCCCCAGGCGAGCGCCAGGCGGAGCTGGCGGGCGTGCCGTACGAGCAGTTCGTGCGCCGGCGCCTGGCCCTGATCCTCGCCGGGCGCCCGCGCCCGCGACGCCTGCTGGCGCTCGGCGCGCTGCCTGAGGCCGTCGCCGAATCCCTGCCTGGAAGCATCGAGTCGGCACCGGGCCGATCGGTAGCCTGACCCGGATGGACACGACGCACACGTCCACAGGAGCCGACACCGCGCTTGCCGGCGCCGAGGGCGGCACCGCCACCGTCGGTGCGCTGCCGAACCTGATCGTGATCGGGGCGCAGAAGTGCGGCACGAGCGTGCTGCACTACTACCTCGGCCTGCACCCGGAGATCTCGATGTCGCAGACGAAGGAGCTCAACTTCTTCATCGAGGAGCGCAACTGGCCGCGGGGCGTGGATTGGTACCGCGCGCACTTCGACCCTCACGCCACCGTGCGTGGCGAGGCATCGCCGAACTACACGGCCGACCCGGTGTTCGCGGGCGTGCCGGAGCGCATGCACTCCGTGGTCCCGGACGCGAAGCTGATCTACATCGTGCGCGACCCGCTGGAGCGCATCGCGGCGCACTGGGTCCACAATGTGGCCAAGGGTCGTGTCAAGGGTGGGCTGCGCGAGACCCTCCTGAAGCAGAAGACGTCGTACATCGCGCGCAGCCGGTACCACATGCAGTTGCAGCGCTTCCTCAGGTTTTACCCGCTCGAGGGACTGCTCGTCCTGGAGCAGAACGATCTGCGCGACCGCCGCGCTGAGACGCTTCGCAGCGTGTTCGAGTTCGCCGGCGTGGACCCCGGCTTCAGCCACGCCCGCTTCCGCCACGAGCGCCACAAGACCGGCCGCAAGACGGCGCCCACGCGCCTCGGCACGCGGCTCGAGGAGCGCCGCGCACGCGCGCAGCGGCACGTGCTGCCGCCCGAGGCGTGGGCGCTGGCGCGCGAGTACTGGCCGCTCGGGCGACGGATCAAGCGCCCGGACCTGGGCGGGGCGCTTCCTGACGACGTCCTCGCCACGCTCCGCGAGGACGCCGAACAACTGCGCTTGCTCACGGGTCGCGGCTTCGAGCACTGGGGGATCTGGACCTCGTGAGCGAACAGGGCGAAAGCGGCGGCGAGCAGATGCCTCCCGAGGGCGAACAGCCCGCCGACGGCGAGCAGCGGCCCCCGGAGAGCGAGGAGAAGGCCTCCCAGGGCGAGCAGAAGCCCTCGGACAGCGGCCTGCAGCACAGCCATCCAGGTGGCACGGCCGCGATTCTCGGCGTCCAGCTCCTGCGCTTCTCGGGCGTCCAGGGCCTCTCGTTGGGGACCAGCAACTTCATCCACTACCTCCAGCTCCCGTTGGTCGGAGCGTTCCTCGGCGTCAGCGGCCTGGGCCGCTACAGCCTGCTCCTGTTCCTGACCGGCCTGGTCACGCAGATCATCCACGTCGTCACCAAGCCCGGGACGATCCGGCGCGTGTTTGGCCAGGGGGACGAAGACGACGAGGACGACGACGAGGACGACGCGCAGCCGAGCGACGTCTCTCAGCGTCCCCCGTGGACGCTCGGTATCGGAATCGTCCTCTGCATCGTCCTGGCGGCCGCCTTCACCCTCGTGGCGGTGATCTTCCAGCGGCCGATCGCGAACCTACTCCTGGGCGATCCCAACCAGGGCCGCATGGTCATGTGGGCGTCGATGACGGCGGGCATGCTCTCGATCTTCCGGCTTACGGAGATCGTGCTGTGGTTCGAGCAGCGCTCGGGCCCCTACCTACTGGTCGACACCTCCCGGCCCACCCTGAACCTGGCCTTCATCCTCATCATGCTGGTCTCCGGCACGGGCCTCGAGGGCGCCATCCTGGGGCCGCTCATCGGCACCACCATCGCCACCGTGCTGAGCATCGTGATGCTCCGGCACAGCTTCGAGTGGGCTTGGAACGGGCGCGAGGTCGTCGAGATCCTCAAGCTCTCGCGCCAGCGCGTGCCCGTGGTCACGTCCATGTGGGTGATCCAGAACATGGATACGTTCATTCTCTCCCGCTTCGTCGACAAGCACGACCTGGGCATCTACAACCTTGCCTCCAGGACGGGGTTCATGGTGGCACTGCTCCCGCAGGGCTTCCGCGTGGCGCTGCGGCCCTTGCGCAGAAGTGCCGCATACATGTCGATGAAGCGCGAGTACGGCCCCGACGTCGCCCAGGGCCAGCTCCTCGCCTACTTCTTCCTGCTCTGCTTCACGTCGATCCTGGCGATGTTCCTGCTGGGCGAGGCGTTGGTGCACGACGCCACCGGTGACTTCGCGAGCGCCGCGGGGCTGATCCCGCTTTCCGCCGGCGCGATGACGATGCCGGCGCTCTTCCGGACCCTCAACAGCATGGCCATCCACCCGAAGGGTCGCAAGACGTTCATCATCGGGATCGTCTTCGTGGCCGTCGTGTACATCGGCCTCGCGATCCTGATCGTGCCGATGATCGGCATCTATGGCCCGCCGACGGCGATTCTCATCGCGTTCGTCGGACCCGTCCTCTACATCTCGCTGCGCTCGCAGCTGTCGGAGCAGCCGATCGACTTTCCTTACTGGTCGACCCTGCGGGCGCTCGGCGTCGCGGCCGGGATCGCCGTGTTCTTCCAGCTCGTCCACCCGAGCGGGCGGTGGCCGCAGCTGGCGGAGATCGTGGGTCTGATGGCGCTTTGGTTCGGATCGCTGTTCGTCCTGCGGATCGTCCCCGAGCATCACCGTCGTCCGCTGCTGCACATGGCGCGCTCGGCGATTCGCGGGTCCGCGGTGGAGTTCGACGCCGAGGGGGCCCTGCGCGCGCTCAGGCCGAAGCAGCGGGCGGCGCTGCGACCCGCGGTGCTCGACAGGATGCCGCCGGAGGAGATCGGCCCTCAGGGCGAGAAGCTGGTGAAGATCCTCCGCCGGGCGGGCCGGGCGGGCGAGGCGCCGATGGGGCCCACCACCGAGCTGGACGGCGAGCTTGCCCTCTACCTCTTCTCCGACGAGTCCATGGCCTCCCGGCAGACGCGGATGCGCGGCCTTTTGTCACGGGGCGTCGAGACGCACGACCTCCAACTGCTGGAGGACGTGATGGGACAGCTCGCAAAGGCGCCGGAGGCCGCGTGGAACGGGGAGGGGGCGGACGGCTCCCGCCGCGGCATCGCGGCGCGCCTGCGGCGCGCCGAGCGCAGCCAGGCGGAGGCCGAGCGCCCTCAGGCGGAGGGTTAGTCGCGCAACCGCACGCCGGGCGTCAGTCGGCGCGCTCGGTGCGCCTGATGACGATCCGGTCCGGCTCGATCGTGACCTCGACCTCGCGGTGGCCGGCCCAGTTCTCCAAGTAGACGGGGTCGTCCTTCACCGCCGGGTCCAGCCAAAGGCCATAGCCATCCTGCTCGCCGTGGTCGAAGCTGGCCTGGAGCCCGGCGCCCGTCCGCCTCGGGCGCCCGCGGCGCCGACCCCGGCGCCGTCGGCGCCCGCCGGAGGGCCGCTCCTCTGCGCCGGCGGCTTCCTCGCCCTCCGTCTCGGCGGCACCCTCCTGGGCGTCTTCCTCCTCCTCGTCATCCTCGTCCTCGGAGTCCTCCTCCATCGCGGCCTCGATCTCGGCCTCGATCTCGTCGCGGAGCTCGACCTCGCCGCCGTCCTCCTCGGGAGCCAGCTCGTGACGGCGCCGGAATTCCCGCAGCTCGGCCGCGGGGATGTCGAGCTGGTGCGCGATCCATGCGTCGGTGCGCCCCTCGCGCACCCAGGCGCGAATCTGGTTCAGCTGTGATCGAAGCGGCTTTCGGGCCATCTGGCGGCGGTTCCTGGGGCGCGTGATGCTAACGGACGGCAACCTGAGGGGGTTGGGGGTGGCACATCTCGATCGGAGCGGTTACGCTGATCTAGATCCGGCCTGCCCTCGCGGCCCGCCGGCCCACTCGAATGGAGGCGAGATGCTCGTCCTGACCCGTAAGACCAATCAGAGCATCATGATCGGAGACGACGTCGAGGTGTCCGTGCTCGCGGTTTCGCGCGACAAGATCCGCCTTGGCATCACGGCCCCTCGCGACGTGCCGGTGTTCCGCAAGGAGGTCTACCTCTCGATCAAGGAGGAGCAGATGGGCTCGCAAGCCGGCGCGAGCGGCCAGGTCGATACAGCCCTGGACCGGCTCTCCTCGGACGACTGACGAGCGGCGGTTGATGGGTTGGGCGGCCGCCGCCGCTAGCCCATCAGCCACGCCAGCGTCTCGAACATCACCACGGTCACGGTCACCACAGTGATCGTGAGGGCGGCGACGAGGACGCCGAACGCGACGTTGCCGCGCTGCTCGGTGCGCTGAATGCGGCGCGCCCGGGACCGGTTCGCGGCCCGCTGGCGCAGCTGCTGGCGGCGCTGTCGCTCGAGCGCGGCCTCCTGCTCGAAGGCCACCTCGAAGTCGGAAATGCTCTGTCGCATCTTCATCAGGCTATGGCTCTCAGGAGAGCGGTTCCTGCGCGTTGGGCCGGGCCGAGCGGCGCCGGCGGCTGGACGTTGAAGCTAGCAGAGATATGTCAACACGCGCCCCACAAACCGCGCCCGGCCCTGCCCGCCTTGGCCGCGAGCCGGCGAAACAACTCGGCATGGGCCGTGTCGGGGGAAATGGTGAGCGTCCGCGCGTATCCGTCCCTCACGAGCTCGGCGTTCACGAACCGCGATCCCACGTAGACGTAGGCCAGCAGGCGGCCATACACATCGCGTCGCTCGCGGTCGAACACCAGGCGCACCGTCTGCTCGTCCACCAGCCGGTGGTTCTCCGCACTCGCCTGCGGCCCGTAGCACTGCACCGGCGTATCCGGCTTCACCGTCTCGGGCGTGTCGACCCCGATGTAGCGCACGTCCTCCTCGGTGCCGCCGATCGACACCTCGATCGTGTCCCCGTCCACCACCCGCACCACCTTCGCGCTCACCGCGTGCCCGGTCGGCGTTGGCCCTCCGCCGCCCTGCGAACCCGATTCGCATCCGGCGAGTAGGGCAAGGAGCGCCGCGATAAGGGTCGGATTGACGCGTTTGTGGCGCATAGCGCCAGTAATGCGCCAAGCGCGGTTCTCTCTCATACCTGCCTCAACCCGGCGGGAGCGACACGCGCCCCCTGCCGGGCGCGGCGGGCGTCCGGCGTCGCGTCCGGGGGGCCTGCGCAGCATGGACGCGAGCCGGGTGCGATGCAGGATGCGGAGCTGCCCCCCGGAGGCGATGCCGGGCGCCCGCCCTGCGCCTACGGAATGCGCGTGACGCTCGAGAGCATGATCTCCTTGATCTGCTCGATGATCTCGAGCGCGTCGGAGTGCTCCCGCTGCCAGACGTTGCGGCCGTAGATCACGCCGGAGCCCCCGGCCTCCATGATGAACCGGGTCTGGTCCAGGAGCTTGTCGTCGTCCACCTTCGAGCCTCCGGAGAGGACGACGAGCGAGCGGCCCGCCGAGGACACGACGTGCTGGACGGCCTCCTCCTGGGAGACCTCCATCTCGTTGTAGGGGGCGGGCGCGTCCTTGTCCTTCTCCGGGTCGAGCTTGGGCATGTTGAGCTTCACGACGTCGGCGCCCATCTCCATCGCGAGCCGCGCCGCGTAGTCGATCGCGTAGAACGACGTGTGCCCGCCCTTCTTGTCGATCGCCGCGCCGCGCGGGTACGCCCAGATGATCAGGGGCATGCCGTAGCGGTCGCAGTCCTCGCGCACCCCCTTGAGCTGGTGCAGGTCGGCGTCCTGGCGGGGGGAGCCCACGTAGAGCGTGTAGCCGACGGCGTCGGCGCCGAGCCGGACCGCATCCTCCACCGATGCGTTGGTGGTGGACAGCGCGTCGTCGGAGGGCGGGATGTCGGTCTTGCCGTTCACCTTGAGAATCAGTGGCACCTGCCCCGCGTAGTCCGGGTAGTACTTGGTCGCCAGGCCGATCTGGCAGGCGATCGCCGAGTAGCCAGCCTCGGCCGCGAGGTTGAACTGGTACTCCGGATCCTTGGAGGCGGGGTTCGGGAAGAAGTCGCGCGGGCCGTGCTCGATGCCCTGATCGATGGGCAGGAACAGGAGCGTCCCGTGACCGGGGCCGAACTCGAACAGAAGGCGGCGCAGTCGCGTGCGCTTGCCAGGCGTGAGCGTGGCGAGGAGCGACTTCTGCTCGGTCGCGGTCTTGACCTCCACGACACCCATAATAGCCGCGGCCCCGGGGTCACCAAACTGATGCTCGAACACCGTTTCAACGGCCCGCCGTTCACGATCGGCGTCGAGGAGGAGCTGATGATCCTCGAGGCCGACGGCTTCGGCCTCGCGCATGAGATCGAAGCGATTCTCGCCGCCGTCCCTCCCGAGTTCGAGGGCCAGGTGAAGCCGGAGCTGATGCAGTCCGTGCTCGAGATCGCGACCAAGCCGTGCCGAAACGTGCAGGAGGCCGGCGAGCAGCTCCGCGGCCTGCGTCGCGCCGTCTCGGGCGTCGCCGAGGAGCGGGGGCTCTTGCTGGCGGCGATCGGCACCCATCCGTTCGCCCTCTGGGAGGAGCAGCGGATCGTCGAGCGCGAGCGCTACCGGGAGCTCGTCGGCGAGCTCGGCTTCATCGCCCGCCAGGAGCTGATCTTCGGCACCCACGTCCACGTGGCGATCGAGGGGCCGGACAAGGCGGTCTACGTCGCGGACGGGATCCGCCGCTACCTTCCGCTGCTCCTCGCCCTGTCCGCGAACTCCCCCTTCTGGCGCGGCGAGGACACCGGGATGATGTCCGCGCGCACGCCGGTGTTTCGTGCCTTCCCACGCGTCGGCATCCCGCCCCATTACGGGACGTGGGAGATCTACTCCCACCGCGTCGAGCAGATGATGCGCGGCGGCGCGATCGAGGACTACACCTACCTGTGGTGGGACGTCCGCCCGCATCCCAACTTCGGGACGGTCGAGACTCGCGTCTTCGACCAGCAGACGCGGCTCGACTACACGATCAGCCTCGCCGCCCTGACGATCTCTCTCGCGCATCGGATGAGCGCGCTGTACGACAGCGGGCAGCCGCTGGTGGAGTACCCCACCGAGCTGGTCGACGACAACAAGGTCCGCGCCGCGCTGCGGGGGATGGAGGGCAACCTGATCGATTTCTGGCGTGGCGAGCAGGTGCCCGCCGAGGAGATGGCGCGCCGCCTCTTGGAGGAGCTCGCGGACGACGCCGCGGAGCTCGGCTGCACGGCGGAGCTCCAGGGGATCCAGCAGCTGCTCGAGGGCCATACGGGAGCGCGGCGCCAACTCCGGGAGTACGAGCGCGATCCCGACCTGCGCTCGCTGATGCGACAGGTCGTCGAAGCCAGCCGCGCCTAGATCGGACCGACCCGGCGCCGAGGGTGCCGGGCCGGTGCGCGGCTATCCTCCGGCGAGGATGGCTTCGCCGGAGCTGAGCGTCGTCTGCAAGAGCTGCGGGGCCGAGGTGAGCCCCTATGTCACCGAGTGCCCCTACTGCGGCACGCGGCTGCGCCGGCGGGCGCCGAAGCTGGAGCGGCGCGGCGACGAGCTGCTGGCGCGCGAGTCCAGGCGCGCCCGCCGCCGCCGGCTCGCCGCCGAGCGGCGGGCGCGTGTATCCCGGCTGACGTTCGCGAGCGACCGCCCCTACGTGACCCTCGCCGCGATCCTCGGCCCGGCGGTGCTCTTGGTCGTGGAGCGCGCCGCCGATCTGAGCGTCTTCGACCTGGGCGCGATCGTGGGCGGGCCGCTGGGCAACCCGTGGTGGCACTACCTCACGGCTCCTTTCGTCTACAGCGATCTCGGCTACCTGTTCTGCATCGGGCTCGCGATGGCGTTGCTCGTCCCCGGCCTGGAGCGGCGCCTCGGACCGTTCGCGGCGGTGCTCCTGCTCATCGGCTGCGGGGCGCTGGGGGCGCTCGCGGCGCCGGGGCTGGACGACGCGCTGGGCGACGGCTTCACGGTGGCCGCGGGCGGCAACGGCGTTGCGCTCGGAGCGCTGGGCGCCTGGGTCATGCTGCGCCGTGCCGAGGCGCGGCTCGATCCCGCCGAGGAGGTTGACTGGATACCCGTGGTGGTGGGAGCGGCCGTGCTGCTCGCCCTGCCGCTGGCGGACGACTTCGCCAACCCCTGGGCGGGGATCGTCGGCGGGCTGGTGGGCGTTGCCTCGGGCTTCTCGGCCAGGCTCGGGCGCCGCTAGGGCAAAGCCCCCGATGCCCGACAAGTTCCTCCAGCTCACGCCAGAACTTCACCGTTACGTCGTCGACCACGGCGCCCGTCAGGACGACGTCCTGAGACGGCTGGAGGCCGAAACCACGGAGCTGGGGGACATCGCGATCATGCAGATCGCCGCCGACCAGGGCGCCTTCATGACCTTGCTGGTTCGCGCGATCGGCGCGCGGCGCGCCTTGGAGCTGGGCACGTTCACCGGCTACTCGGCGATCTGCATCGCGCGAGGCGTCCCCGAGGACGGCCTCCTCGTCACCTGCGACCTGAACGGCGAGTGGACGCGGATCGCGCGCCGCTACTTCGACGAGGCGGGAGTTGCCGGAAGAATCGACCTGCGACTCGGGCCGGCGCTGGAGACGCTGCGGGCGCTCCCCTCCGACGAGCCGTTCGACTTTGCGTTCATCGACGCCGACAAGGCGGAGTACCCCGACTACTACGAGGAGGTCCTGCGCGTCCTGCGACCGGGCGGCCTGGCGATGCTGGACAACGTGCTGCGTGGCGGCGAGGTGCTCGAGCCGGAGGCGACGGACGAGCGGGGGCGCGGGACCCGCGAGGTGAACGAGCGGATCGCCACGGACGAGCGGGTGGACGTCGCCATGCTCGCCGTCGCCGACGGGATCACCCTCGTGCGCAAGCGCTAGCCAGTGGACCGGTCGAAGGCGATCGACCTTCAGCGGCGCAACCTTGACGCCTTCGTGCGGATGCTCGCCGCCGGCTCCGAGGACGCGGCGCTGTTCGAGCGCGACGGCGTGCTCGCCGCGATCGTGCCCGCGTGCCCGGAGCGCTCCGTGATCAACTCGATCACCTACCGCGACGCCGAGGCCCTGGGTGCCGCGCGCGAGGAGCTCGCCCGGGCCTACGAGGATGCCGGCGTGCGGGCCTGGACGGTGTGGGTGCCGGAGGACGAGCGGGACGCCGCGGAGCTGCTCGAGGCGGCGGGCCATCGCCTGGACGCCACCCCGCTCGCGATGACGCTCGACCTGACCGACCTCCCGGAACCCAAGAGGGACGATCTCGACTGGGACGATCGCGCCGTCATCGGGGATGTGGCGCGCGTGAACGACAACGCCTACGGCTTCGAGACCCCCACGTTCGGCGCCGCGCTCGCGCGGTTGCCGGGCGAGCTGCCGCTGCGCTTCTACCAGGCGCGGGTCGAGGGAGAGCCGGGCTGCGTGGTCGCCACGCTCGATGAGGGCGACGACTGCGGCGTCTATCTGGTGGCGACGCTCAAGGGTCACCGCGGCCGTGGCCTGGCCAGGCGGCTCATGCACCTGGCGCTTGCCGACGCGCGCGAGCGCGGGCGGCGTACCTCGACGCTCCAGGCGACGAAGCTCGGCGCACCGGTGTACGCCCGGCTCGGCTACAAGAGCTTCGGCGCGCTGGAGATGTGGGAGCGGCGCAGCGGTCAGCCGGCGGCCTGACCGCTGCGCCGCCTCGATATCTTGCGGTCGTGCCCCGCACCTACAGCGAGGAGCGACTGGAGGCGGCGATCGACGCGCTCTCGGACCGGGAGCGGTTTCGCGAGGCGGAGTCGGTGGTCGCCGCGGCGGCGCCGAGGCTGCAGCGGATCCTCGCCGACGCGCTCACCGAGGGCGGCTGGTTCGGCGAGGCGCACGAGGCGGAGGTCCGCAAGGCGACCGACGCGCCCCAGGAGGAGCGGCTGGCCGCGATCCGCACCCTGCTCGCCGAGGAGGCACGGATGGGAATGATGGTTGGCGTCGCCGTCGGCTGGGCATTGCGCGAAGAGCTGGATTCCGGCGACACGAACGAGGAGGACTGATCCCATGGACATTCGGTTTATCGGCCACGCCTGCTTCGAGCTGTCGGACGGGTCGGCCCGGATCCTCATCGACCCGTTCCTCTCCCCGAACAACCCGGCGGCGAAGGTCAGCGCCGACGACGTCGACCCGACGCACATCCTGCTCAGCCACGGCCATGTGGACCACACCGCCGACGCCGTCACTGTCGCCAAGCGCACCGGCGCGCAGTGCGTGGCGATCGTGGAGCTGGCCGGCTGGCTCGGCGAGCAGGGAGTCGAGAACACCCACGACCCGAACCTCGGCGGGACCGTGGAGTTCGACTGGGGATCGGTGAAACTCGTCCAGGCCCTCCACACGGGCACCCGCCCCGACGGGAGCGCGGGCGGCGAGGCGGGCCTGGTCGTCCAGGTCGGCGGGACGACCGTCTATCACCTCGGCGACACCTGCCTGTTCGGCGACCTGAGGCTGATCGCGCAGCAGACGCCGGTGGACGTGGCGCTGATGCCCATCGGCGGCCACTACACGATGGACCGTCACGACGCCGTGGTCGCCGCCGAGCTGATCGGCGCCGGCACCGTGATCCCCATGCACTACAACACCTTCCCGCCGATCGAGACCGACGTCGAGGCGTTCAAGTCCGACGTGGAGTCGCGGACGTCCTCGACGGTCGTGATCCTCGAGCCCGGCGAGAGCCATACCGCCTAGCCGCCCTTTGGCTGACTGGCCAGTCCAGCATGTAGCCTTCGCGTAGCGCCCGTGAGCTAAGAGAGGAGCCGGCAGTGGAAGCAGGTACGAGGGACGAAGCCGCCGAGGTTGAGGCCGCTCAGGCCAAGACGGTCGAGACGCTCAGCGAGATCGCCAGCCGGGAGGGCTTTCTCGAGACCTCCGACCCGGCCCTTCAGGAGTCCGCAGACCGCGCCAAGGCGAAGCTCCTCTCATATCGCGAGCTCTACCTTCTCTGGGAGCGCCAGCAGTGGCGCACCCAGGACCTCGACTTCAGCCGCGACCGCTCCGACTGGCACGAGAGGATTCCGCCCGAGGAGCGCTTCCAGCGCATGTTCGGGCTCTCAGCCTTCTTCACCGGAGAGCAGCGCGTCACCGACGAGCTCGGCCCGATCATGCGCGCCTGCCCCACCGAGGAGCAGCGGATCTTCCTCTCCACGCAGATCGCCGACGAGGCCCGCCACGTCCAGTTCTTCGATCGCTTCTACAGCGAGGTTGGGGTGCTCGAGGGCACGGACAACCTCGCCGAACGCCTGGAGAAGACCCAGGAGCACCTGAACGAGGCCTTCGCGGATCTCTTCGACGAGCTGCTGCACAAGCGCGTGGACCGCCTTGCCGCGGAGCCCGAGGACACCGAGGCGCTGGTGGAGGCGATCACGCTCTACCACATGATCATCGAGGGATCGCTGGCGCTGACAGGCCAGCACTTCATCATCGAGTACAACGAGGAACAGGACACCCTGCCGGCCTTCGTCGAGGGCTTCCAGAACGTCGCCCGTGACGAGCATCGCCACATCGCCTTCGGCGTGCGCTTCCTCACCGACATGGCGAGGGAGGACACCCGCTACCGGGATGCGATGCAGCGGATGATGGCCGAGGCACTGCCGATTGCGGACAAGGTCCTCGACCCGCCATGGTCCGAGGAGGAAGACTGGGAGATGTTCGGCTACTCGCGCGAGGAGACCCACGCCTTCGCCGCCCAGTCGCTGTCGCGGCGGCTGAAGGTGATCGGCCTGGCCTAGGAGCCGGCCCCCGGGCTAATCTGTAAGCCCGGTCGCCAGCGGCGTCGACCCGCCGGAGTCGGTCGTCGGCAGGGGGTCGACCGGGACCGGATCGGGCGGCGGCACCGGATCGGTGGTGGTGTCCGTGCTGTCCGTGCTGTCCGTGCTGTCGGAGCTGCCGTCGACGGGCGCAGTGCCGGTGGTACTGGTGCCCTCGCCGATGTTTGCGGAGTCGGTGGTCGAGGTGTCGGGCGGGGTGGTGGTGTCGGTGTCGGAGGAGGTGTCGGTCCCGAGGAGGTCGTCCGGCGGGGTTTCGGCGGCCGGATCGTCCGCGGGCGGCGCCGAGTCGGTAACGGGAGCCGGCGGAGAATCCGTGGGCGCGCTGGCATCCGGCGCGTTGGGGACGGTGGAGGAGTGCTGCGGCTCGGCCTGAGAGCGGTGCCGGGCGGCGGCGGCGTGCTCCACGTGCCAGCCGGTCGCCTCCTTCATCACGGCGGTCGCCACGGTCGGCGATGCCGTGCGCGCCGGCGGCGAGTGCAGTCGATCCGCGCCGACCGCCCCGGCGGTGATAAGGGTGGCGGTGGCCATTCCGACTGCGGCCTTGACGCCGAGAGCTCCACCAAGTCCACTCACCGCGCTGGCCGTTGCGCCGCCCAACGCGGCGCCCGAGCCGCCCACCGCGGCGGCCCCCGCGCCGGCCGAGCCCGCGGCGCCGCCGGCACCCGCTCCGGCCGAGCCCGCGGCGCCGCCGGCGGATCCGGCGCCTGCGGAGCCAGCCGAGCTCCCCGCCGCGTGCCCGCCGCCGATCTTCAGGCCGGTCAGCTTGCGCACGAGCGCCAGGAGACCGAGCGGTGCGAGCCCCGAGAGCGCCTTGGTGGTGGAGCGGAGTTGGCTGCGGTAGCGACCGCACCCCGCGCAGGCGCGGACATGCCGGCGGGCCGGGGGGGAGACCTTGGAAAGCCCCTCGGCGGCTTCGGCCAGCTCGAGCCGCACTTCCTCGCAGGTGAGGACGCGCGCCTCGCTGGCCTCGGCGAGGGACATGCGCGCCCGCACCAGGAGCGACTTGATCGCCGGCAAGGTTGTGCCCATCGCCTGGGCGATCTCCGTGTACGAGAGGTCGTCGATCTCGCGCAGGACGAGCGCGGTGCGCTGGGTCTCGGGAAGCTCCTGGACGTCCGCCACGATCGCCCGCAGCTCCTCGCGTCGCTGCACGCGCTCGAGTGTCGTGGTGCCGTTCTGGTGCGGGTGCACGTCCATCGAGTCCTGCCCCTCGGCCACCGGGCGCCGTAGGAAGTTGAGGCAGCGGTTGCGCGCGATGCGGTAGAGCCAAGGCCGCGCGGTGACGTTGCGCTCGTCGGCGAAGAGCGCGGCGTGCGCGGCGGCGAAGACGTCTTGGAGCACGTCCTCGGCGTCCTGGGTGGAGCCGAGCATGTGGCGGCAGAAGGCGAGCAGGCGCGACTGGTAGCGGTCGAACAGCACCTCGAATGCTCGATCGTTGCCATCACGAAGCAGAGCGACGAGTTTCTCGTCGCTCTGCAGCCTCAGGAGCGGCGATCGCCGCACCAGCAGGCCGCTATGGCTCGCGGTTGTGAGGGCGGAGGCCTCCATTACGCCCGCATCTCAACCGAACACGGTACCCGTAGGAAAGTTGCTGTCAAGGCGACCAAGCCCGGTCGACCGCCAATCCATCCGTGCCGGAGCAGGCGATCCATCCGTGCCGGGCGGGCCGATCCGTCCATGCCGGGGGAGGGATTCGAACCCCCACGCCCTCGCGGGCAATCGGGTTTAAGCCGATAGCGTCTACCAGTTTCGCCACCCCGGCGGGTGCGGGGAAAACGGTAGCGCCACGTTGCCAGCAGCCGAGCCACCGGCATCACCCGGGCTTCACGACGCGGATGTTGAATTGCGCCGTGTCGAGCGCCCCCATGATCCGCAGCCACAGCGGCAGATACATCTCGGTGCCGCGTGCAGCCGTGATGTCCCCAAGGTCCACGACGTCGCCCGAGAGCCACCCGAACGTCTCCAGCAGCTCGATCACCCGGGCCTTGGCCTCGCCGTCGTTGCCGCACACGAACACGTTCGTCGATTCCCCGAGCAAATCCGGCTCCACCATCGCCGATGCGTTCATCGTGTTGAGCGCCTTCACGACGCGGGCGTCCGGAAACGCGCGTTGAATTTGCTCGCCGAGGCTGTCGTCGTTACACACCGCCAGCGTCGGGGGCCTCCCCCGGCTGAAGTCCAGCGGGTTCGCGATGTCGATCAGCACCTTCCCCGCCAGGTTGCCTGCGCCCGCCGCCTCGAGCGCCTCGAGCGACGCCGTCCCGCTTGTAGCGTTGACCACCACCTCCCCAAACTCGGCCGCGTCGGCAAACGACCCCTCGCTGGCGCTCTCGCCCGCGCCGGCGGCCCACGCCACGGCCTTCTCGTTGCCGGCCTCCCGCGACCCCATCTTCACCTCGTGCCCCAGCTCCACCAGCTTCCCGCCAATCGTCTGCCCGGCCATCCCCGTCCCGAGCAACCCGAACCTCATGTCCCCACCCTACAAGGCAGACCTGCGATGGCCCGCATCGCGATGCCCGCTCGCGAATGCCGCTCCGCACAGCGCCCGGACCGCCTGGTCCGCATGCCTTTCGCCGCCTATGGATGGCGATTTCGTGACATCTTGCGAGCCATTCGGCGGCTGCCGCCTAGCATCATTCCCCTGAGTAGCGGCTCCCGACTTGTGGCCACAAATACGGCCATAAGCGGGGAGGCGCTTCGGAGCGGACACGCGCCGCCCGCCCGTGGCGCGGTCCGGGGAAAAGGAGGTTCGAACCCTGCCCTTCGAGTCAGATCAACCGATCCGGGAGTTCGGCATACGCGATCTGAAGGACCGGGCTTCGGAGGTCATTCGCAGCGTAGCCAGCGGTGAGCGGGTGGTTGTCACCAAGCACGGCAACCCGGTTGCGGTCGTCGTGTCGATCGAGGATGCGCTCGATCTCCTACTCGCGAGCTCCGACGAGTTCGTGCGGATGCGGCTGGAGGCGAGGCGAGATCTCGAGTGGCAGGGGTGAGCCGGTTCCGGTGCATTACTCGCGGCATGCGGTCGCGGCATTGCGCGAGATCGGGTGGCAGCGCAGACGACGTCTCGAGAGGGACGTTGAACGTGTTTGCCGCATCGGCCCCGGCGGGCGGCTTGCGGCGGGTGGAGACCCCGCCTCACGTTGCGGCGTGCGAGGTGATGGAGGACGAGCGCATCGTGCTCGTCTTTGCGGTGCTAGCGAGCCGGGAACTGCTGGAGCTTCTGTGGGGTGAAGCCTTCGAGCGGCGGATCCGGCACCGCGGGGGAGAGCGGTTGACGCACGGACGGTGGCGGGGCCGAGGGCTCGGGATCCGGAGCGGCGGCGCGGGTGGGGGTAGGTAGCGGGGGCGCGGGTGGGGGTAGGTATCGGCGGCGCGGCCTAGCGTACGACCTTGAGGCGGGCCCTCACAGCATCCTGTCTCGTGGCCTGGACGATGGACTTTCCGGTCACGCGGCATGATCCCTTGCCGCCGACTTGGGCGTGCGCCGAGGGCTTCATGCGCAACTCGATCGTGGTGCTCGCGCCGGGAGCGAGCGGGCGAGTCAAGTAGCTGCCACCTGCGACAGCGGTCGTGACGTCGCTGATGTGCTGGAAGTACCTGACGCTGATCGTCCGGGAACTGGCGCAGCCGTCGAGCCTGAAGCGATCCGGCGCGTTGCCGTCGTTCTCGAACTTGATCTCGAATTTCCTTCGCTGACCGCGGTGCGCCTTCCAGCCCCGTGTCTGCCCCTTGGCATTGGCGTTGTAGATCCCGCCGCCGATGAAGGCGTGGTCGGTGGAGCGCTTGATCAACCCATCCGGTTGGTAGGTGTTCGGGTTGAAGTTGAAGGTGGCCGACGCGGCACGGTCGGCGCTCATCGTCAGGTTGCACTTGTTGCTGACGCTCGACGAGCAGTCCCCGCCCCAGCCGCCGAACACCGAGCCGGCCCCGGGCGTGGCGGTCAGCGCCACCACGGTGGCGCCCGCATAGGTCTCCGCGCAATCGCCCGGGCAGTTGATCCCTGGGCCCGTGATCGTTCCGGAGCCCGTCCCGGACGTAGAGACGCCGAGCCTGTGGCTGCCCGGGGCGGCATCGAACACCGCCGATGCCGTGTGGTCGGCGCTCATCGTCAGGTTGCAAGCGGTGCCCACGCTCCCCGAACAGTCCCCGCCCCATCCGGCCAGCGTCGACCCGCTGCCGGGCGTCGCGGTGAGCGTCACGGAGGTCCCGCCCGCGTAGGTCTCCGTGCAGTCGCCGGGACAGTCGATCCCCGGCCCTGTGATCGTGCCGGAGCCTGTGCCGGCGGTCGAGACCGTCAGCGTGGTGGCGCCCGGAATGGCGTTGAAGGTCGCCGTTGCGGTGTGGTCGGCGTTCATCGTCAGGTTGCAGGTCGTGCCTGCGCTCGAGGAGCAGTCGCCGCCCCAGGCAGCGAAGGTTGAGCCGCTGCCGGGCGTGGCCGTGAGCGCGACCGTCGCACCGTCCGCATAGGTCTGCGTGCAGTCACTTGGGCAGTTGATTCCCGGCCCTGTGATGATGCCCGAGCCCGTGCCGGAGGTGCTGACACTCAACGTCCTGCAGAAATTCGGTGGAGTCGAGGTGTTGCGCGGGGCCGGGGTGCCCGTTGCGAAGTCGGCGGAGTTGTTGTTCGTGTCGATGCAGCCCGCTGCACCGCGCAGGTCGGCGGTCGTGTTGGAAGGCGCCGGCGCCGGGCCGGCTCCCTCGGAGCAGTTCGCTGTCGCCCCGTAGCCGACGAAGTCGACGACCTCGGCGCCGAGTGGACATGTTCCGCTGAGCAGCGTCGCGGTGTTGACGAGGGCCACCTTGCCGGCGGTGGCGCCCAGGTCAGTGGTCCCGAGAGGTTGATCCGGCGTCGGGAGAGGGCTGCCCGCGATACCGCTGGAACCCTCCTGGACCAGGTAGTAGCTCCCGTTCGCGAGCGACACCGGAGTGAGCGGTGTGGGAGACCAACTAGCAGAGGTCGCATCGGCGTACTGCACCGAGTAGCCGGTGAGGTTGACGGCGCTCCCGCTGCCGTTGAACAGCTCGACGTAGTCGTTGGTGTACGGGGCGCCGGCGCTACCCCCACCGCCGTAGACCTGCGAGATCACGAGCCCGCTCGCGGACGCGGACGCCGGCGCTAGCAGTCCGACCGCAACCGCCAAGCTCCCGAGTAAAGTCAGCCGGTTCCTTCCGGCGAAAGTCCCCACAGTAGGGACAGTACAGCGCCCCACCGCGCGCAGCAAGGGCTGAGCGCTAGAGCTGGACGAAGACCGTCTTGGTCTCGAGGTAGGCGTCCAGGTTCGCGTGGCCCTTCTCGCGGCCGATCCCCGAGGCCTTGTAGCCGCCGAAGGGCGCCGCCGGGTCGCCGCCGCCCCAGGTGTTGATGTAGACGTTGCCGGCCTGGAGCATGGCGGCTAGCTTGTGGGCGTTGGAGATGTCGCGG
>WNGA01003677.1_pt1 | contig 23340 bp, 25 predicted proteins | sample 5400061 | NCBI WGS metagenome assembly WNGA01 (sample SAMN13153366, study PRJNA577476) | soil metagenome | isolation source: 100 cm soil or saprolite under grassland replicate 2 | place: USA:California | collected 2016-06-15
TCGACTGCGACCCCAACCCCGACCCCCCGTCCGCGGGCGACGCCAACCAGTGCGCCACCGTCTACCGACGCCAGCACCTCGGAGCCACCTCAAACCGGGGACGTCCCTCCCGCCGGCGACAACTCGGCGGCGCCCGTCGGGTCCACCGCACCCGCCCCACCAGGCATCGACGAGTCGGACTGCGGCCCACCTAGCGAATACATTCCAGGTCCACCACCACGAATCATCGTGATTGGCCAGCCGATGAGCGATTCGTGGCTGCTGTGCTACGTCAAGCGCGATTTCGAGGGCCAGGATTTCCATTTCAGCTCGTGGGGCGATGTGCGGCACACCGCTTTTCGGGGCTACCCGGTCGAGTGCTGGAACGCCGAGGACCCGTCGTGGCCCGGGCGCCGAACGGACGGGATCGTCGCTCAGCTCTACGGCGTGAATCGCGATGGCACCCAGTACGTTCGTTTCACCTACCGCATCCAGGTCGATGGCGACTACATCAACAACTGTCGCCAGGAAATCCTCGACCAGCCGTAACACGCCGGCCTCGGGCCACGAGTACGCCGCGTGGCGCTCGCCCGGTACATGACCGGGACCACCATGCTTCGTTATGCTATTGGTGTGGGAGTCATGACGGAGGCGTCGTCATGCATCGATATGGGCGCTGGCTGCGGGCCACCACTCTCCTGGCTGTAGGCATGCTCCTGTTCGGCCTCGGGCCGCCGGCGCTCGCCGGCAAACGATCGGAGGCCAAGATCAAGATGGAGAGTCCGATCTACGAGGCCGGCGAGGACGTCAAATTGATCGGCATGCGCTTTACACCCCACGCGCACGTCCATTACGAAGTTACGGGGATGGGCGGCTCGTGCAAGGACGGCGTCGAGGTCGCCGACGACCGGACGCGCGCCAACAAGCACGGCAACTTTGAGGAAGTCATCTATACCGTCCAGTCCGACGACTGCGGCTGGTACGAAGTGACGGCCGAAGACGATGAGCGTGAAGCGCCTCCGACGAAGTTTCGGGTCCTCGTTCCCGAGCCAGAGCCCAGCTAGGAGCGGACCTGGCCCTCGAACGTCAGCCGGTACCCGGGGCTGTTGGCTGAGAAACTGGCCGTGTAGCGACCCTCGCCCACCAAGCTCGCGCAGGCGCCCGTGGCGTGCTGGATCTCCCAGGTGCCCGAAGCGCTGGGAAACTCCATCTGGCCGCGCAGGCGGAGCGTGAGCACGGCTCGCTCGGATCGTATGCTGACGACGCTCTGGTGCACGCCTGCCATCCTGGGAGCTTCGAGTAGCCAGTCCTCAGTCGTGGAGAGTGGACCACTGAAACAGGCTGCCCACTCGTCGACGATCGAGCGGCCAATGCTTCGGCCGGCGTAAACCCGATCCTGGATGGCGAAGCGGCCGTTCCCAAGCGGGGTCAGCGAGCCAGGCTCATCGATCTCGCCAGTCGCCACGCCGAAGACCGGCTCGGCCGAGGCTGCCAGCGCCAGCGCGGGCGGCAGCGCCAGCAGAAGCAGGCCGATGGTCACGCACCAGAGCCGAGGTCTCACCGACACGCCCCCCGCTGTCCGACTTGCCACACCCCGATCATCAGTGGCCGCCCACACTTCCTGAAACGCTCCAACAGCACCCGCGGTGACGGCCCGCCCACCACCAGTATAGCGCCGCCTAGTTGGATCCCGTCGAGCCGGGGGCGGGGCGGTTCAGTTGGCTCTCGGAGCCAGGCGCCGCGACCGGCCGGCCGCCGGTCCCGACCAGCGTGACATTTCTTGACGGCACGTAACGGCTCTGGAGTCGAAGCTGACGCTGGTTGCCATTCTCGATCACCGTTCGCAGGATGCTCGCCGCGAAGCCTTCGCGGGCCGACTCGGCCAGGATCCGTTCGCCGTCCGGAAGCGCTGGCACGGGCTCGATCACAGGGGTCGGATCGGCCGGTCTCGTGTCGGTAAGGGTGGGACCGTCCACCTTCACCTGCCAGTCCGGCTTGGTGCCGTAGAGGTCGAATGTAACGCTCGAATCGTCCGCCCGGGCCTGAAAGAGCAGATACGTGTCTGAGTTGTTCTGGAAGCGGAAGTCCAGGTCGCTGTCTTCGTCGACCGTTACGTCAAGACCCACCAGGCCTCTCGACGTGTAGGCAGGGATCCAGTAGAGGTGCCAGTGGCGCTCCTCGATCTGGTAGCCGGCCCAGAAGACCGGCTGGAACAGCGTGGTGGCAACCTGGCAGATCCCACCGGCGACGGAGGGCACCGTTCTGGCCTGACTGCCATCGCTGGTGATGCCGAGCGCAATCTGATAGCCGTTGTCCAGCGCGGTGGGACCGAGTGCCCGGTTGAAAGAGAAGAGACTTCGGGGTGGCACGACGAGCCCATTCAGCCGCGATACCGCAAGCTTGATGTTGTGCTGCTTCTGGGGCAGCGCGCCGACGAACGACGTGGTGGCGCTCTCGATCGGCTCGCGAATGCCCATCTGGCCGATCATCTCGGCGTCGACAGCCGGTCGAATCACCTTGACAGGCAGGGGGATCGTCCGTTCCGCGCCGTCGGCCCGCTGAGCGATCAGTCGGGCTGCCTCGACGGCGTCGAGCTCGCGGCCCTCGAGGCTCGGCCGAATCGGCCGTGGGTTGCCTCGATTCCAGTCCAGACGCGCGTCTTGAGGCTTCTGCGCGACCTCTGCCGCGATAGCCTTGATGCGCGGCATCAGCGCCTCGGAATCCAGTCTGACGTCGATCGGAATGCCGGGCCCGCCGCTGAACACGAGCAGATCGGCCAGGTCCTGCCGACCGAGTGTCCAACGTCGGTCGCGGAACTCGAGGCCAATAGGCGAGGCGATGATCCGTTCCGCCCTCTCCTTAGCCGGCAAGCGCATATCGTCGGTCGTGAGTGGCTCGGTGACCACGACCGGGAGATCGACGACCTCAGCTCCCACATCGGCGGCCTCGCGTAGCCGCCGGAGCGATTCGTCTATGTCGACTTTCCGCCCGCTCTGCGCCGAGGTGAAGTCAAAGGTCAAGTCCGGGAGCAGCTCCAGGCGGGCGTTGCGGACTGGACGATCGATCTGGCCGGCAACGCCCTGGACGAACTGAGTCAGGATGCTCTCGTCGAAGAACTCCTCGGCACCGACTCGGTAGCCGTCCCCGAGCGCCTCGGTTTGGGCACGCAGCCGCCGCAGCGGGTTGCCCTCTCGTCCGACGGCCACCGCGCGATCGATTATCGGCGCCGTGGGCAGGCGAAGGCCCAGCCGCCCCCAGTCGGTCCGCCACTGCTGGTCGCCGGCCCGAATGAGTGTCGGACGGGCGATCAGCTCGCCAGCCCGAGCCGCCAGCGCCCGATCGGCTTCCTGGGGAGACATCCCACCCAGGTCGACGCCCAGTGCGCTCACCCCTCGGAAGACCCGGCCAACATGCTCATACTGGTACCAGCCGATGGCGGCCAGCGGCGCAAACAGCCCGATCAGCAGCGCCGTCGCGATCACCCAGACCCAGGCCCGTTGGAACCAGAGTGCGCTCGGGCGAGGCGGCTCGTTCATTCCCGCTTGTTGCATGAGGTCACGTAGAAGCTAGAAATCTCTGCAGAGTGAAGCGAAATACTTTTGGTGACGTGCATGAGATCCTTCGCTTCGCTCAGGATGACAGTAAGGATTCAAGATGGCTTGCCGGACGTTTAACTTTAAACGACCGACCTCATCCGTGGTGTTTGGCCTCGCGTTCCAAATTCGCAACGCGCCAGCGTTTGGCTTGCCACCGAGTGTACGGCTCGCTGTAAACTCACGCGCTGCTCGTTCGGCTCCGGCCAGGTGCCGGCGCGGACGGCGAAACTCGCCGGGTAGGGAGACCCTGCTGCTCCACGCCCACCTCGCCGGCACCTGATGGCCAGTCGCTCCGGCCTGGCTCGCCGCCTGCGTTACCTGAGCGTGTTCTTCTTCACCACCGCGGCATTTCTCCCGGCCTCGGCTCGGCCCGGCCTGGCGCAGCAGTCACACTTCGAATCCGGCTGCGAGTCACCCGGCACGATCGCCCAGACCGCCTGGCGGCTCGAGGGCAACGACCAGGTCAATGCGATGCGCACGTCGGTTAACCGCACGCTGAAGCTGGACGAGGTGCGCTGGTCAGGCCTATCCGGTGACCTCTTCGGCTTCCGGGCGGGCGCGAATTACGCGCTGATCTTCGCCCGTGACAGCGCCACCATTGCGCCTGCCGCCCAGTTCTTCTACGAAGCGCCGTTCCTGACAAAGCCGGTCGAAGAGTTCCTCCAGCTTCAGTTCGACGGCCAGGGAGGCGACCCGTCGGACGGATTCTGGCTCTATCCGCCCGGCCCGGGCGCGCTGAGTGGAGTCGTTGGCGGCGATGGCCCAACAGCCATCAAGACGCTGGTGACCTCTGATGAGGAGCCCAGCGTCGTTCACATGGCGTACGTGGCTTTCAAGGCGGGCGCCGGGCCTCGCTGGCTGCTCGACCAGCAGGCCGGCAAACCCCGCGTCCAGCGTCTCAACGACGCGATGGGCTGGCTTTTCGGCCACCGGTTCGAGCCGCAGCTCGGACTGATCAAGCGCGGCCACACCACCGACTGGGGCGACGTCGAGGCGGGCAGCGGCCCGCTTTCCGGCCCGGCCGCGCCGGAGCCAAGGGAGTGGACTGCCTCGATCTACGATCAAGCCTGGACCTACCGGGCGCTGCTCGAGCTCGCCGAGATGAACCGCGCGGCCGATCGCCAAGACCTTGCCGATCTGCAGATGGCGCGGGCCACAATTATCAGACAGGCCGCGACCGACTGGCTCTGGCAGCCTGACCGCGGCGTCTATCGAACTCACATTCACATCCCGCCGGTCGAGCACGCTTTCGATGAAGACGAGATGATCAGCATCGCCAACGCGGTCGCCGTCTCCACCGGCCTGGCCAAGCCGGCCGACCACGGGGCGATCTTCAGAGCGCTCGAGAGGGCGCGCGTCGCGGCTGGCGCCGCCAAGCCGGGCGTCTCGCTCTATCCGCCCTACCCGGCCGGCTACTTCGATTATCCGCAGATGGTTCCAGGCCGCTACCAGAACGGCGCCGTCTGGGACTGGTGGGGCGGGATGCAGATCAGCGCCGAGTTTTGGAATGGCTACTCTACCCTGGCGCGAGCCCATCTCGACCTCGTGGCAAGCGACTGGGCCCGCACGCCGGGCCAGGTGACAGAGTGGCAAGAGCCGAGGAGCCGAAGGAACGGCGGCTCGCCTGCTTACGCCGGGGCGGCCGCGACGATGGCTGAAGCGATCCTAGCCGGACTGTTCGGGGTCGAGCTTTCGCCCGGCGGCTTCGCCGCGGCGCCTCGACTGGGCCAGCAAAGCGGCGGCATCCATGCCTATCACCCTCCCAGCGACTGCTGGCTGGACTACTGGCACACCTACGCCGGGGATCGAATCGCGCTCGAGTGGGACACCAACCACACGCTCCCCGGGCGTGTCCGAGTCCTCATACCGGATCAGGCCGGCCTCCTGGGGGGCCTGCTCGACCAACAGCCGGCCCCGCTCAAGATCGAGTTGATTGGCGACGACACCTACGCCGTGCTGGCGGCGCCGGCTCCTCCTGGTCGGCATCGGCTCGAGCTTCAACTGGCGTCAGCGCCCGAGTCGTGACCTGGAAGCATGGCGGCGGCACGCGTGTCGTCTGACAGGACGACCCGGGCGGCCCTGGTAGGAGCCGGGACAGCCTACGCGGCTGGCCTGCTCGCCTACGCCATCGCGCGCCCCAGGGCTGGCGACGTGGCCGGTCTGGTCGAATTGGTGGACGACTTCGCGCCGTGGTGGTTCGCGCCCGCGCCGGTCCTCGTCCTGGGTGGGCTTGGACTACGTTCCAGGCTGCTGACCCTGGCTGGACTTGCCTCGGCCGCGACGTTCGTGGCGAACTGGGGTCACCTGTTCGCCCGGTGGCGGCAGGACACCCAGCCAGTCTATTCGAACCTGAAGATCATGTCGTTCAACATGCTCGGCGTCAACCGGCGGCACGCCGATCTGGCTGCCGCTGTGGCGGCAGAGGCCCCAGACGTGGTGGCCTCTCAGGAGCTAACGGCCGACGCGGCCCAGTCACTCATCAAATCGCTGGGCCGGGAGTACCCGTACCGCGCGCTTCGGCCAGCACCCAGGGCTTCCGGCAGCGGTGTGTTCAGCCGCTACCCGCTGAAGGATTGTGAGGCGTTCCGGCTATCGGAGGGCGGCCACTGGAGCCAGCGAATGGTGGTAGAGACGCCCCGCGGGCCCGTGACCCTCTTCAACGTGCATCTGCCGATCCCCAAGCTCATCTGGTCTCGGCGCCACCTAGGACCTTTCCGTGTGCCGTCGAGTTTCGATTCCGGCCGACGGCGAGCGGAGGTCGAGCGCCTGGCCGAGATGCTGGACGCGGTGACTGGGCCGCTGCTCGTTGCGGGGGACTTCAATCTGACCGAGCGCAGCCATGACTACAGCCTGATTCGGGCCCGCCTTCGCGATGCGTTTCGGACTGCGGGTCGGGGTTTTGGCCACACGTTTCCGCGCCTGGGCTCCTTCCCAGAGCCAATGCCGGCCCCGTGGCCAATGGTCCGCCTTGACTACGTCTGGTATTCGGCCCACTTCCAGCCAATCTCGGCCCGGCTCGGCCGCTGCGGGGGCAGCGACCACCACCCGCTGATCGTTCGGCTCACACGGGCGCCCGCCTAGCCAGGCCCCACGGCTGCGCCGTTGCTGGGGCCCGATTGACCGGCTACCCTCAGTACAGTTGGGAGGTCGCCATGCCAGGCCCGCGTGTGCAGTCCTTGAGAGCGGAGCTCGAGCGATCGCACGATCGCGTCCGCGCGGTTGTGAGCCAGCTCGACGACGACACCATCGTTAACGCCACCGAGAACCCGAACTGGCGCGTTCGGGAGGTACTCTGCCACCTGGTGGCATCGGAGCCGGGAATGGTCGCCAACGCGCGGGGGATGATCGGCGGGAGCGGCGGCGTTCCGCCGGACTTCCGACTCCACGACTGGAACGCCCGGCAGGTTGCCAAGCGGGCGGCCATGACGCGAGCCGAGCTGTTGGCCGAGCTGGACAACAATCGTCACGACACACTCGAGTTCCTCGACTCGATCGCCGATAGCGACCTCGACGCGCGTGGACGCCATGCCGACCTTAGCGAGATGAGCGTCGAGCAACTGCTGCAGACGACGGTCCGCCATGAGCAGGCCCACATCGCCGAGGTCGAAGCAGCCCTAGGGTAGCGCGACGGCGTCCGGGCGCGCCTTCGGCTTGCGGCCGCGGCGGGGTTTCTCGAGGTCCTCCTCTCGCAGCCGGACGGTCGTCTCGACCTCGTCCAGAAAGCACGGCCCGCCGCACCGAAAACAACGCAGCCGAGCCGCCTCAAAGAGCTGGGACTGCTGGCCGGGCGTGGGACTAAACGTTCTTGCCTCGCGGGGTAGGGTCGGATGGCCGACGAGCTGGCCTGAGACGAAGCCGCAGTGGAAGCACTTGACGTCCTGGGAATAGATCAGTGAGTCACTGAGGCCCGGCTCGACCGCCTCCTCCTCCGTCCGCTGACGCGCTGTCGAGTCGTCCAGGTCGAGCGCCATCTCTTGCCCTCCGCCGAGCCAGCGCGGGTCCATCTCGGTGGCATATACGAATTTGAGGTTCCAACGGTTTTACCCCACCGCGGTTCTGTCAGGACGGACGAGTCAGGAGCCAGGAGTACAAGACGCCGAACCGAGCGGCTACCGGCTCCTGGCTCCTGGCTCCTGGCTGCTCGGCATCACTCCGAGCAGCTCGTCCACGGCCGGGCGGTCGCTGGGATCGTGCGACGCGTGGGCCAGCGCGACGCGACCGTCTGGCGCGATCACGAAGTCGCCACCCATTTGGCGAAGGTCCTGGCCGGTGTAGACGGGGCGGGGGCGACCGTGTCGAAGGAACAGCTTCACGTACGGCGCCAGCGCGCGCGGGGACAGTGTACGCAGCCAGGAGGCCCGGCCGAGGCCATACGCCCTGTAGGCGAGGCGCTGCTCGTCAGCCAGGCAGCGAAAGGGCAGGTGCTGGCGGCGACAATAGCCGCGAACCCGACGCAGCGGATCGAATGAGACGACGAGGACTTCGGCGCCCCGCGCGCTTAGGTCATCTTGCTTCTGGCGCAACTGCGCTAGATGGTCGGCTCAGTGGAGTCAGCCGAGCCAGCGCAGAAAGACCAGCACTACCCAACGGCCGCGGTACTCGGCTAGCGACACCGTCTCGCCGTCGGCAGAAGGCAGGCTGAAATCCGGCGCTGGCTGGCCGGCACGCACTGGCATGGCTCATTTATACTCGCGCCGCTCCAGGACGACACCAGTGCCCTCCTATTGTGCCGGCCCGGCCAGCCACCAGAGCCCAGTCTCGGTCCCGTCCGTAGCCGGCTAGGCGCTTTACGACTTGGGAACACCCTCTTCTCGTTCGACGTCATCTCGCTCTATCTTCCGCTGTGGGTCGTCAACGACATGGGTGGCCGCGATTCGGATTACGGGCTGGCTAACAGCCTCTCGATGGGCCTGATCTTTCCTGACGGCGCCCCTGATCGGCGCCCTGTCCGACCAGGCCAGCGGACGAAAGCCTTACCTGGTCGTGACGACGCTGATCTGCGTCGGCTTCACGGCCGTGCTAGGGCTCGGGGGTCTATTCATTACCCTGGTCCTGTTCGTGATCGCCAACTACTGCTACCAGGCCGGGCTGATCTTTTACGACGCTCTCCTACCAGTCGTCAGCACGCCCGAGAATCGTGGCCGGATCGGCGGAATTGGGATCGGGCTGGGGTAGATCGGGTCGTTCATCGGGATCGGGACCGGCCTGCTGATCCTGGCTCGCGATCCGAGCGCCAAGCCGATGGTATTCCAGGCGACCGCGGCCCTCTTCCTGCTCTTCGTGCTGCCCTGCTTCTTCCTGGTGCGCGAGCCGCCAAAGCTGGATGCTCGGCCACTGGGCTGGGCGGCCCTGCGGGGGGCGGTCGAGCGGCTCGCGCTCACTACTCGCCGGGTCCGCCAGTATCCCGGGTTTAGGACGCTTTCTGATCGGCAGGGTCTTCTACGCCGACACCGCTAACACGTTGATCGCCTTCATGGGGATCTATGTGACCAATGAGGTCAGCTTCGACGAGCGCGCCACCCTGCTGGGGATCGGGGCTTCGGTCCTAGGCGGGCTGAGTTGGGGCGTGGTGGTCGATCGGTGGGGCCCCAAGCGAACCCTGACCGTCGTGCTGGCAGTCTGGCTCGTCACGTTTGGGCTGGCGGCCGCGATCGGCGGCCGCGATCGGCGGCCTCGGCTGGCCGGGCCAGTGGTTCTGGCTGGTCGGCCCGCTGGCTGGCATATCCCTGGGCGGCACGTGGGCGGCTGACCGCCCGCTGATGCTCCAGCTCTCGCGCCCCCGCTACCTCGGCCAGTTCTACGGACTGTACGCCATGGTCGGCCGCTTCGCGGCCGTCCTCGGCCCGCTGCTGTGGTCGGCGATTGTCGACTGGCTGGCGCTTGGCCGCCCGCTGGCCGTCTTCAGCTTGCTCGTCATGGTTGCCATCTCCATGGTGGTTCTGCGCGCGGTCCCCGCCGCGCCCCACGCCTGGCGGCCCGAAGAGATGCTTTCGGCGGGCGCACCCGCGGAACCATGACCAGGCATGGGCTACGCGGGGCGGAGAGTGAGGTGATATCGTTGCTCATTCTGTTGCCGGGGTGAGGTGCAATGTCGCGAGTGAACAGGGCCGTCGAGCTGCTCGCGCAGGGGCAGCCGATCTACTACGAGACTGTGGCCGAGCGGGGGTATGCGGGCGGCAAGGCCGCCGCCGCTACCTGGGCTGACTACGTCAACTACGAGATGGAGCACACCGCGTTCGACCTGACCATGCTCTCGGACTTCATGCGCGGGCTGGTGGACGGCGGTCCGACCAGGAGCGGACATCGCACCCCGGCCGTGATCGTGACGCTGCCCACCGATGGCTCAAGCGAGCACGTCATCCGGGCCAACGCCTGGATGGTCAAGCAGGTGCTCGCGACCGGCATCCACGGCATCCTGCTCTGCCACGCCGAAACCGCCAGCGCCGTGAAGGCTTTCGTCGAGTCAGCTCGCTATCCCTTCAACACGATCGGCCTGGGCGAGGGACTGGACGTTGGGCGGCGCGGCGGGGGCGGCCAGCGGCAGGCCGCCGAGATCTGGGGTCTCGAGGTCGCCGACTATCTCGCCAAAGCCGAGCCGTGGCCGCTCAACCCGAACGGCGAGTTGCTGCTGGGAATCAAGATCGAGAACGTCCGTGCCCTCGAGAACGCCGAGACGAGCGCGCGCGTGCCGGGCATCGCCTTCGCGGAGTGGGGTCCTGGCGACATGGGCATGTCGATGGGCTATCCCGACCAACACGACGAGCCGTATCCCGCCGAGATGCTGGCCGCTCGCTCGCGCGTCCTGGTCGCCTGCAAGGCCGCCGGGCTGGCCTTCCTGAATCAAGTCACGCCTGAGAACATTGTCGAACGAATCGCCGAAGGTGTGATGATTGGCGCTGGCCGCCAGGCTCGCGAGGCCGCCGAGGTCGGCCGCAAACATACCGGTCGCGCGATGCCCTGGTGAGGGGGATAGCCAGTAGGGGCACGGCATGCCGTGCCCCTACTGGCTGTCCTCCAGGCGGCTCCGGCCGCGCCGCAGCGACAGCTCTGGCAACAGCAGGGAGACGAGCAGGCCGAGGCCGACCACGAGCACTCCGAGCAGGAACACTTCGTGCAGCGACGTCGCCAGGCCCTGGCGCACGGCGTCGAGCAAGACGTCCGCTCCCTGCGCGCTCAGCCCGGCCTGGACCATGTTTTCACGCAGAGCCGTCCCGGCCTGACCGCTGAAGAGCGCCTGCGGATTGTCCAGCCCGGCCAACCGATCGACCGGCAGGCCGGCCGCTATCTCGGGCGGCAGCGCAGCTTGGACCGAGGGGCGAAACCGCGAGACCAGCACACTGCCAAAGACCGCCACCCCAAGCGTCCCGCCGATCGATCGGAAGAACTGGCTGGCCGAGGTTGCCACGCCCAGCATACTGGCTGGTACAGCGTTCTGGGCAGCTACCGACAGGACCGGCATCAGCGTCCCGATGCCCACCCCAACGACAACCATGTTGCGGACCACAACACTGTAGCCGGTCCGCGAATCCATCATCGCTTGAAGCAAGATGCCGAGGAAGATCACCGCCGAGCCACCAATCGCCAGTACGCGGTAGCGACCCGTGCGCGACACCATCTGGCCAGAGACCATGCTGGCGACGATGACCCCAGCCATCAGCGGCACCAGCACCGCCCCGCTTTCAGTCGCTGTCGCGCCGATCACGCCCTGGACGAAGAGCGGGTTGAAGAAGATCACCCCAAACATCCCGGCGTGGGCCAGCATCGCCATGACGATCACAACCAGGACAGTCCGGTTGGCCAGTAGGGCAGGCGGCAGGATCGGCTCCGGCGCGCGCAGCTCGCACGCCGCGAACGCCACCAGGCCGACCACCGCCACGCTGAGCAGCGCCAGCACCTGTGGCGATTCCCAGGCGAACTGAGTGCCGCCCCAGGAAAGCGCAAGCAAGAGTGGGATCACCCACAGCAGCAGCATCGCCGCGCCAGGATAGTCGATGCTCGTTGGGCGCAGCCGGGGGCCGATCGATGGAGCGGTGAAGAACAGCACGGCCAGCGCGACCAGCCCGACCGGCAAGTTGACGTAGAACACCCACCGCCAGGACAGCTGGTCCGTCAGGTAGCCCCCCACGGGAGGGCCGACGACTGAGGCCAGCCCCCAGACGGAGGCGAACAGGCCCTGGATACGGCCACGCCTTATGGGCGGAAAGAGGTCGCCGACGACCGTCATGGCCATCGCCATGCTCACGCCAGCGCCAATCCCCTGCAGGCCGCGGAACAGGATCAACTGGGTCATGTCTCCGCTGGCCCCGCACAGCGCTGAGGCGAGCAGGAATAGGCCGATCCCGCCCAGGAAGAAAGGTCGCCTGCCATACAGGTCAGACAACTTACCGACGATCGGGACAACCGAGGTCGAGGCGACCATGTAGGAGGTCACGACCCAGGCGTAGCGGTCGAAACCATGGAGGTCGGCGATGATCCGCGGCATCGCCGTGCCAACTACCGTCTGATCGAGCGCCGCCAACAGCAGCGCCAGCATCAGACCGCCCATGATCGCTACGAGCCGACCCCGCGGAAGAACGGCCGGCTCCGTTAGCGACTGTCTCTCGCGCGCTTCAAGAGTGCTCGACAAGATTTCGCTCCAAGTGTCGCGGTATCTGCAGCGGCCGCACACGGCCGCCCAGCAATACTTAGAATAGATCGAGGTATACCCAGCGCGGCCCGGTTTACCGCAAACTCGGTTTCATAGTGCGAGTGTGCCGGCTACGGACTTGTGTCGCGTCAGTGCCTGCTTTGTGACGCCGCCAGTGCCTGGCAGCGAGTCGAGCGGAAGTAGAATGCGACATTCCCGGCAACACAAGGACTTGAACGTGAGACGCACCCCGATCTCCGACCGTCCGGATGATGACGATCTCGAGGCCAACCCCTATCAGCCGCCAGCCAGGGTGCGGCGCATCGAGACGGTGCCCGGCGGCGATCAAGCGGTCCCGCGGGGCGATCCCCGGTACGGCCGGGCCAGCCGCTGGCGGCAGCCGCCACCGCGCCGCCGACCACCGCCGCTAGGACCCTGGCTGCTCCGTGGGGCGATCGGGGTTGCCATCTTGGGCGCGATCTGGCTGGTGCTCCAGTTCCTGTTCCCGATCGCCGAGCAACGCTCGTCCACGACCAACCAGCCCGCCGAAACGCCGGTCCCCGCCTTGATCGGCGCGCCCGAACCGCCGCCCGTCACAGCGCTCGGCCCGCCTCCCGCCGCGTTGGTCGCGCAACCCTCCAGCGAGCCGTCCGGAGACCGCTTGCCCGGCCTGTCGACCCCGGCCGCCAAGCCCACCGCGGGGGCCCCCACGCCCGCTGCTCCCGTCCAGCAGGCAACCGCCCCACCCGCGGGGCCGGGGGTCCCTCTGCCGATCCCGCCGCCAGCCGACGCAACCGTGGTAGGGTCCACCCAGGCGCCGGCCGCGCCCGCGCCGACCTTGCCGCCCCCAGCCCCGGCCGCGCCGCAGCCAAGCACTGGCCCGCTGCTGGTGCAGGCCAGCGTGACGCCAGCCAACCCGATCTCTGAGGACGCCGTGGTGACGGTGAATATCGCCGTGACCTGGAACGGGGCGCCGGCCGGCGGCGCCTTCTGCATGTCGACGGTCTACTTCCGCACCGCCACGGTTCGGCTCCCGACCGGCGGGGTGGCTACTGGCCCACAGGGCATCGCCTGGTTCACGATCGACGCTCACGGCACGACCTATAACCGCTATGTGCCGGTGGACGTGAGCTGCTCCACGCGCGGCACGAGCGTGACCGCGCGGACCGGCTTCACACCGCTCAAACGCAGCTAGCATCGGGCGAAGCTCAACGCCGAGCGCCGCCCCCGTGACCCCTCCCCCAGCCCCTCCCCGACACGGACAGGGGAGCGGCTCCCTCTCTGCGTGTCAGGGAGGGGTCAGGGGGAGGGGTTAGCGCCTCCGCGGTGAAGGTGCGCTAAGGCAGGGGTGGGCGATGCTGGCGCCAGGGCTGGGCCGCCTCGAGGCACGCCGCCGCCCGTAGGACGGTCGCGTCGGCGTGCCATCGGCCGACGATCTGCAGGCCGATCGGCAGCCCCTCAGACGTGAACCCGCACGGCACGCTGGCCGCCGGCTGGCCGGTCAGGTTAAACGGAAACGTGAATGGCAGCCGATCGAACATCGCAGGCGTCGGCCGTCCAGCGATCGTGCGCGGGCCCTCGTTGGGGCCCGGCTCAACCGACCAGGCGCCCAGTGGCATCTGGGGAGTCAACAGCAGGTCACAAGTCTCGAAGAAGCGGCGCGCGTCGTTGTAGAAGACGGTCCGCGCCAGCAGCGCCTGGCCGTACTCGATCCCGGAAACCTGCCTGGCGTTCTCTATCATCTGCATCATCGTCGGCTCGATCCACTCTGGTCGTTCGGCCGCTCGGTCAACCTGTCGCGCGGCGATTGAGACCTCGTAGATGATCTTGTGGAACGCGCCCGGATCTGACCAGCCCGGATTCCGCTCGTCAAGCTCGCATCCAAACTCCGTAAAGCGGCGCGCGGCCGCCTCGGCGGCGGCCCGAACCTCGGGCTCCACGGGCGCATAGCCGAGGTCGGCACTCCAAACGACCCGCAGGCCTTTCAGGTCGCCGTCGCACCTTGAGACGTAGTCCTCTGGCGGGGTGTCGATGCTCAAGGGGTCGCAGGGATCCGGACCCGCCATAACGTTCAGAAGCAAGGCTGCGTCTCGGACGGTCCGTGCGAGCGGTCCGATATGAGAGCGCCCGGCCCAGTAGTCCGTCGACGGGTGGTACGGGACGCGGCCGAACGACGGCTTGAACCCGAATACGCCGGACAGTGCTGCCGGAATCCTGATCGAGCCTGCCCCATCGGAGCCGTGCGCGACGGGACCCAGACCGGCTGCCACAGCCGCGGCGGCTCCGCCCGATGAGGCGCCAGAGGTCCGGTCGAGCCGCCACGGGTTTCGGCACGGCGGCCCGAGGAAATTGTCGCACATGTCCTTGTAGCCAAAGTTGGGCGTGTTGGTCTTGCCCAGCAGCGCTCCGCCCGCCGCCTTGAGCCGCCCAGGGGCCACGCTGTCCTCGGTCGGAACGTTGTTCTCGAACCACTTCGAGCCGAACGTGGTCCGAACCCCGGCCGTAAGCTCGAGGTCCTTGACCGAGTACGGGATACCGTCGAGTGGCCCCAGCAGCTCGCCCCTGAGCGCGCGCGCCTGCGATGCCGTGGCCTGCCGGCGAGCGATCTCAGGCGTGACGGTGAGGAAGGCATTGATGATCGGGTTGACTCGCTCAATGCGATCCAGGATGGCATCCAGCACCTCAACTGGCGAGAGCTCACGGGAGCGGACCAGGCGGCCCAACTCGGTGGCCGGCGTGAAGCACAGTTCGGTCTTGTCCACGTCTCCTCCTAGTCAGATCGAGTGATTCACGACACGCCGAAAGAGTTTAACCAACCGTGCCGGTGCACCGCGGTTGAGTCGCAAAATCTCGCCAGATCAGACTAGACTGTTGCATAGGATCGTCTGAGCTGGTAAGTCGTGGGCAACGCGAGTAGCGGTCTTGGCCAGGTAGACGAGGCGAGCAAGCCGGCCAGCGTGTTGGTCGTCGAAGATGACCCGGCCGTCGCCACCGTCCTACGCGACGTTCTGGCCGAGGATGGCTACGTGGTGCTTGCCGTGGCCAGTGGCGTCCAGGGAGCTCCCGCGCCCTACAGGCGGATGGCTAGCAGAGGGACGAGCATCTCGCGCGGGTCCAGCGCGCCGTGATTGCCGATCAACGGATAGGCCGGCTGGCGATCCGAGAACGGGCACACGAACTGGTGATCGCCGCGCGCCATCAGGATCAGATCCCCGGCTCGGCGGCGGGCAGCCGCCGAGACCGATCCCGGCCCAAACAGCCCGCGCTCGAAGAGGTCGTGGGGGTCGACCAACTCGGCGACACTCGTGAGGTGGGCTTCACAGTGCGCTCGTAGGTCCCCTGCGCCCCCATGGCTGGCGTGCAGAAACGCGAGGCGGCGCTCGCCGGTGGGCGGAGACAGCAGTCGGTCGAGCAGGCCCGGATCGTGGTCCAGGCGAACTACCCGGTTCGGATTGCTCGGCACGTGTCCGTGATCGGCGGTGATCAACACCAATAGGTCGCCCCGTCGGTCGTGGCGATTCAGCCAGCGGCCGAAGGAGAAGTCCAGGCTGGCCACCTCCTCGTCGTGCTCCGCTCCCCAGGGCCCGCGGTGATGGCTGACCGTGTCGAGGCTCGGCCAGTAGACATACAGGTACAGCGGCTCGCCGCCCGGATCGTCGGCAAGCAGTTGCTCCGCGATCGCCAGCGCCCCTGAAGTGGCGTAGTAGCCCGGCAGATCGGCGCCCTGGAAGATCATTCCGCTTAGCCCGGAGCGACGATGCGGGGCAGGGCAGATCGCGATCGAGCGCACGCCTGCCCGTCCAAGCCGCTGGTGGACCGTCTCGAGACCGAAGAATCTGGCCGGGTCGTGCGCCCCCAGCTCAGGGTCCAGATAGCTAAAGTGGCCGGCCGCCGGACCCCAGCGGGCTAACTCGGCCGCCTCGCCAAACTCCTCGAGGTACACCGTCCAGCCCAGCAGCCCATGGGCGGCCGGTGAGAGGCCCGTGTTTAGCGTCCCGAGGGCCGGCATGGTCGATGACGGGAAGACGGATGTGATCGTGCTCAGAGAGACCGTGTCGGAGCCGCCTGCCGCCTGCTCGTAAAGCTGGGCGAACGTCGGCGCGTCTCCAGCGCCGACCGCCGCGTCAAGCTGCCAGCGCCCCAGACCATCGACCACCAGCAGCAGGACCGCGCGGACGCCATCGGCCAGCTCGGGCGCCAGTACCGCCTCATCCAGCGGCGCGGCAAGGCCTGAAGTCGACACGCCGAGGGCCTCGCAGATGGAGGGCGCCAGGTTCAACAAACTCTGGCCGTCGTATCGCGGCAGAATGGTCTCGGCCGACTCCCACGCCGCGCCTCCGCTTCCGTCACCGGCCATCGAGCGGAGAGTCTATCGGCGGGGCGGAGCGTCGTTCAACCGAAGATCCTGGGCGCGCGGGCGCCCTCACCCCCGGCCCCTCTCCCAAACATGGGAGAGGGGAAACCCCCTCACCCCCGGCCCCTCTCCCAAACATGGGAGAGGGGAAACCCCTCACCCCCGGCCCCTCTCCCAAACATGGGAGAGGGGAAATCCCAATCGTGGGCGAGCCCGCCCAAAGCGTTGACGCTCTCCAGGGAGTACTATGGTAACGGCCGACAAGGCGGCCGGCCCCGGAAGGAAGTCAGCGCTGGCAGAAGTCCGCTTCGGCGAGGACGAGGGCCGCCGCGTACTGCTGGTCGACGGCGCTGTGCAATCGGTCGCGGATGCCGCGGCGGGCGGGTACTGGGCGGCGATGGTGCCACTTCACCGGCCGCGTCGGGCACTCCTGCTAGGGCTGGGTGTCGGCACGGTCGCCCGTCTGTTACGCGACAGATTCGGGGCCGTTCCGACGGTCGGCGTAGACGACGATCCAGCCGTGATCGCCCTGGCACGCCGCGAGCTGGCCGACCTCGATCTGCTCCAGGTCGTCGCAGCCAACGCATTCGAATACGTCGCCAGCACGAGCGAGCGGTTTGACCTGGCTTGCGTCGACCTGTACCGAGGCTCGCGACTGCAGGCCGGGGTGGTCAGTCGCCCCTTCTTGCGCAGCCTGAAAGCGATCCTAGCGCCACGCGGTCTTGCGACTTTCAATCTCTACGCCGACCGCCGCGTCGCGACGCGTCTCAGCCGGATCGCCCGTGTCTTTAGATTGCTGCGCAGCGTGCCCATCGGCAAGAACGTGGTGGTCTGGTGCCGGTGCCGGTGACGGTAGTAGGCAGTCGGCAGTCGGCAGTCGGCGGTCGGTCTCCTGGCTCCGGGCTCCTCCCGCTAAACCAGCTCGAAGCTCATCGCCACCGCGCCGCCACCACCGTGGCACAGTCCGGCTATCCCACGCTTCATGCCGCGCTGCTGGAGCGCGTGGAGCAGCGTCACCACCAGCCGCGCGCCCGTCGCTCCAATCGGGTGTCCCAGCGCGATCGCCCCTCCGTTGACGTTGACCTTCTCCCAGTCGCAGCCAAGCACCTTCCCATTCGCCAGGATCTGGGCCGCGAACGCCTCGTTGATCTCGAACAGATCGTAGTCCTCGAGGGTGGTCCCTGTCTTTGCCAGCAAACGCTTGATGGCCCCGACAGGCGCATCGAAGAGCCAGAGCGGCGCAGTCCCCACCGTCGAATAGGCGAGGAGCCTGGCCAGCGGCTTCAGGCTCCTGGACTGGACTGCGCGCTCGCTGGCGACGAGTATGGCAGCCGCGCCGTCGGTGATTCCGGGCGCGTTGCCAGCGGTGACGAGCCCATCCGGCACGAAGGCCGGCCGGAGCTTGGCCAGAGCCTCGATCGACGTGTCCGCGCGGGGGCCCTCGTCGCGCGAGACGACGACGGGCGCGCCGCCGTCCTTGACTTCGACCGGAACGATCTCCGCGTCGAAGCGTCCCTCGTCCATGGCCGAGACGGCCTTCTGATGACTTTGGAGAGAGTACTGGTCCATCTCGTGTCGGCTGATGCCGTACTTCTCGGCGATCGCCTCGGCCGAGTTGCCCATGTGGTGGTCCTCGAACGCGCACCACAATCCGTCGTGGATGACGGAGTCTTTCAGCTCGGCGGTGCCCAGCCGCACGCCCTGGCGAGCTCCGAGGAACAAGTGGGGCGTGGCGCTCATGTTCTCCATTCCGCCGGCCACCACCAGCTCGGCGTCACCCTCGCGAATCGACCGAGCCGCCAGGTTGATCGCCTCCAGCCCAGAGGCGCAGACCTTGTTGACCGTCGTCGCCGAAGACGAATCGCCGATGCCGGCTCCGAGCGCGGCCTGGCGCGCCGGGGCCTGCCCTAGCCCGGCGGACACCACGTTGCCGATCACCACCTCGTCGATGGCATTTGGCTCGACGCCTGCCCGCTCCATCGCGGCGCGCGCCGCCACCGACGCCAGCCCCGGCGCGGGCACTGAGCTCAGCCCGCCCAGGAACTTCCCGATCGGCGTCCGCGCCGCCCCGACGATAAAGACGTCAGTCACGCTCGCCTCCGGATGTAACCATATACGTCCCGACATGGCGGACGAACTCCTCGAGGTCGCGCAGCTCGTGATGTAGGGAATGAAATACCTTGTGGGGGTCGACCTCCGTGTATATGTGGACCAACGTTTCGGAAGCCAGCCATACCCGTCAATTTCTGGGCAAAGTCGCTCGGCAAGATGCCGATCTCGCCCAATTTCGGGGAAGATGTCTCGGTACTCCGTCGGCACCGCGACCGAGAGCTCGGAGAGCAAGATTGCGCCAATGTCCAGCGCCGCCTGAATTGCGAGCTGCAAATCGTGCTCGGTCGACGTGTACAGGGTGTGGTCAGAAACCAGGCCTCATACGACAGGCTCTGCTTCTCCTTTAGAGCGTGCACGGAGTCGACGATAACTTTCAAGCGAGCCGCGATGGCGGTTGTATCCATCGAACAACTCTCCCCTTCGCGCGCGCTCGAATATCGCCCGCTCGTGCCGCTCGATCAACGGGAGAAAGTCGAGGTATTGGCTCACCGTGCGCGCTTTGAACTCAACGAGCGCACGCCGATCTCGGCAATGGAGCAACACACCGTCGCAGAAGATGCGGTAGCGCAGGGCTAGCGGCACTTGGTTCAGGACCGCGACATCAACGTCGTTGACGTGCAGGACATCCATAACGCCGCCGGTGATATCGAGCCGCGCCTCGAAACAGCGATCAACGTCTGGAGTACCTGACAGCAGTACTCCGACATCGACGTCCGACAACGGCCCAGCCCGTCCCCGGGCGTGCGAGCCGAAGAGGTAGGCGGCGATGACGTCGTCTCGCGAGGAGAAATACTCGCCCAGGGCGGCTGTATCGATCGACCGCGTCTCGCTCATCTCCTCACCCGGCGTCCAGCTGCTTGAAGCGTAGGAGAAGCGGGGCCGCCTGCGCCAGAGCTGTAGCTAGGCCACCGACGCGGGGCGCTCGTTCAAGACACGGCGGAGGAACTGGCCGGTAAAGGAGCGCGGGTTCTCGGCCAGTTGCTCGGGCGTGCCCACGCCGATCACCTCGCCCCCTGCGTCGCCGCCCTCCGGTCCGAGGTCGATGATCCAGTCCGCCGTCTTGATCACATCGAGATTGTGTTCGATCACCACCACCGTGTTGCCCGCGTCGGCGAGGCGGGCGAGCACATTCAGCAGTTTGCCAGTGTCGGCGAAGTGCAGGCCCGTGGTGGGTTCATCAAGGATGTAGATGGTCCGCCCGGTCGCTCGACGCGACAGCTCGGCCGAGAGCTTGACGCGCTGGGCCTCACCGCCCGATAGCGTTGTTGCTGGCTGGCCGAGGTGAATGTAACCGAGGCCGACATCGTACAGCGTCTGCAGCTTGGCCTTGACGGGCGGGATGGCCTCGAAGAAGCCGAGCGCCTCCTCGACCGTCATGTCCAGGACCTCGGCGATGTTCCTGCCCTTGTAGCGGACCTCGAGCGTCTCGCGATTGTAGCGCCGCCCCTTGCACACCTCGCATGGCACGTACACATCCGGCAGGAACTGCATCTCGATCTTCAGGATCCCGTCCCCCTCACACGCCTCGCAACGACCTCCCTTGACGTTGAAGGAGAATCGGCCGGGCAGATAGCCTCGAATCCGCGCCTCCGGCACCTGGGCGAATAGCTCGCGGATCGGCGTGAAGAGGCCGGTGTAGGTGGCCGGGTTCGAGCGGGGCGTGCGCCCAATCGGCGACTGATCGATCTCGATTACCTTGTCGAGCAGTTCCAGCCCCTCGATGGAGTCGTACGCCCCGGCCCGGTCGCGGGCCTGATGAAGCGCCTGGGCTAGCGCCCTGTAGAGCACCTGGCTGATCAGCGAGCTCTTGCCTGACCCGGAGACACCCGTCACACACGCGAACGTGCCCAGCGGGATGCTCACGTCGATCCCTTTGAGGTTGTTCTCGCGTGCGCCCTTGATGCGCAGCGACTTGCCGCTCCCGCGGCGCCGGCTGGGTGGGACAGGTATCGATCGCGCGCCGCTCAAGAACTGGCCGGTCAGCGACTCCGGACAGCTGATCACGTCCTCCAACGTCCCGGCCGCTACCACTCCGCCGCCGTGCTCGCCGGCGCCCGGGCCCATATCCACGATGTGGTCGGCCGAGCGGATCGTCTCCTCGTCATGCTCGACCACGATCAGCGTGTTGCCGATGTCGCGCAGCCGCTTGAGGGTTCGGATCAGCCTGGCGTTGTCGCGTTGATGGAGGCCGATACTCGGCTCGTCCAGGATGTACACCACGCCCATCAGACCTGAGCCGATCTGGGTTGCCAGGCGGATCCGCTGGGCCTCACCCCCAGACAATGTGCCGGCCGTTCGGTCTAGGGTCAAATACTCGAGCCCGACGTCGACCAGGAACCCAAGCCTCGCCCAGATCTCCTTCAGGATCTGCCGCGCGATCGTGAACTCGCGGTCGGTCAGCACCAAACCGCGCTCCTTGGGCCAGCGCGCCCTGGCCGGGCGGGCCAGGCGCGCGTCTTTAAACGGCCGCCGCTCCTCCAGGGCGGTGAACAACTCGAGAGCTGCCGCGATCGACAGGCTGGTCACCTCATTGATCGGGCGGCCCACAACCGTCACGCTCAGCGTCTCAGGCTTCAGGCGGGCGCCCTTGCAGGTCGGGCAGGGCCGGGTGGCCATGTAGCGCTCGATGTCCGCGCGGATGTATTCCGACTCGGTCTCGCGGTAGCGTCGCTCGAGGTTCGGGATGACGCCCTCGAACTGGACCTTGAACTCGTGAACGCGGCCGCCATGCCGGCTCTCGTGGCGGAACGGGATCCGCTCACCGCCGGTCCCGTACAGGACCAGGTCCAGGTGGCGCTGGGACAGCTCGGAGACAGGAGTCCGCGTCGAGAAGCCGTAGTGGCGCGCCAGCGCCGCGAGGATGGCCCGATACCAGGCGTTGCCGTTCACACCCGCCCGGCCCCATGGCACGATTGCCCCTTCGGCGATCGAGAGCGACCTGTTCATAATGACCAAAGCTGGATCGATCTCCAGGCGATGGCCCAGCCCCGTGCAGTCCGGACAGGCCCCGTGCGGGCTGTTGAACGAGAAGTTGCGGGGCGCGATCTCGCCCAGGCTGATGTCGCAGACGACGCAAGCGAACTGCTCTGAATAGACCCGCTCCTCGCCGTCCGCAACCGTCACGATCATCGTCCCGCTGCCCAGCTTGAGCGCCTGCTCGACCGAGTCGGCGATCCGGCCGGTGTCAGGGGTTGGGAGTCGGGAGCTGGGGGTTGGGGAAGGCCCTTCGCCGTCTCCCCCAACTCCCAAGTCCCGACTCCCAACTCCCTCGGGGACGACCAGTCGATCGACGACCACCTCAATGGTGTGCATCTTGTAGCGATCGAGCTTGATCTCATCGTTGACGTCGTGAACGACTCCGTCGACTCGAACCCGCACGAACCCGGCCCGGCGGATGTCCTCGAAAATCTTGTGATACTCGCCCTTGCGTCCCTTCACGAGCGGGGCCAGCAGCATGATTCGAGTCCCGGGTGGCAGTTCGAGCACCGAGTCGACGATTTGCTCAGCTCTCTGCTGCTGGATAAGCCGACCGCACTTCGGACAGTGCGGCCGCCCCACCCGCGCGTACAGCAGGCGAAGATAGTCGTAGATCTCGGTGACTGTCCCGACCGTCGAGCGCGGGTTGTGGCTTCCCCCCTTCTGGTCGATCGAGATGGCCGGCGACAGCCCGCTGATGTAATCGACGTCGGGCTTGTCCATCTGGCCCAGGAACTGGCGGGCGTACGCCGACAGCGACTCGACGTACCGCCGCTGGCCCTCAGCGTAGATCGTGTCGAACGCCAGCGACGATTTGCCCGACCCTGACAACCCGGTGATGACGACGAATCGGTCGCGCGGGATGGCGACGTCGATGTCTTTGAGGTTGTGCTGGCGCGCGCCCTTTACGAAGATCTCATCCAGAGGCATGTACGAGCCTTCAGCTATCAGCCATCAGCAGTCAGCATAGACGAGCCTTCAGCTATCAGCCATCGGCAGTCAGCTTGTGGAGCAGGGAGGTGAGCATTCGCTTGACCTCGGCCGTGCCCCGTTCGAGCTCCAGGTGGTCCGAATCGCTGAGATAACCGAGGTCTCGAGCAAGCAGCGGATGATATTCGAGTTCACTTGCGGACCCCATCGAGATGTGCAGGAACCGAGTAAGCTCAGCGTTGCCGTTCCTGCCGCAACCCTCGGCGATGTTCGCTGGAATGGAAGAACTCGAGCGTCGAATCTGGCTTCTCAGCCCGTACACCTCGTCACTCGGGAACGTTCTCGTCGCCCGATAGGCAGACAGCGCCAAAACGCTCCGGCCTAAACGCTGATGGCTGATAGCTGACCGCTGACTGCTGATAGCTGAAAGCTATCGTCGCGCCAACCATTCCCGCGGCACGACCGGGTCCTCGGCCACGAGTAGGCGCTTGAGCTCGACGATCTGGTCGCGCAGTAGGGCGGCCCGCTCGAACTCCAGCTCCTTGGCGGCCTGCTTCATCTGGACCTCGAGGTCCTTGACCAGGCGCGCCATTTCGTCCTTCGGTATCCCGTCGACGCCGGAGGTGTGGTATTCGGCGGCCGTCTCAGCGACCGCCCTAACTCGGTTCGAGATGTCGCGAATCGCCTTCTTGATCCCGACCGGCTCGATGGCATGCCGTTCGTTGTATTCCATCTGAACTCGGCGCCGTCGGTACGTCTCGTCGATC
>WNGA01003560.1_pt1 | contig 23339 bp, 10 predicted proteins | sample 5400061 | NCBI WGS metagenome assembly WNGA01 (sample SAMN13153366, study PRJNA577476) | soil metagenome | isolation source: 100 cm soil or saprolite under grassland replicate 2 | place: USA:California | collected 2016-06-15
CGGGTCGAACGGCTGAGGCGGTCGTGACAGCGCGGGAAGGACTGGCGCTTGCTCCAAAGGGGTCAGCAGTCGAGGCCAAGCTGGCCGCGCAGCAGATGCGGGCTGTTGCTGGCCTCGGTGATGGGCACGGTTTCGCTCGGGCGCGGCGGCGGGCTGAGACCAGCTATGCGAAGCTACCGCCCACGAGTTGTCCTCCCGATACCAACCCGTTCGCCGCGCGCACCACCTGTGATCTCCCGCCGCTGATGGGCGCTTCGATGGTGTTGCTCGGCGATTGGGCAACCGCGGAGCGGCTCAAGCGGCAAGAGCTTGTCAGCGGGCCAGATCACGACACGCCCGGGCGGTCGATCGGCTACCTCGATCATGGGATCGCGCTCGCCCATCTCGGCCGGCTCGATGAGGCGACTGCCGCTGGCACGCGGGCGCTCAGTTCCCGGCGGTTGGTCGGCTCGGTGCTGGTTCAAGCGGGCAAGCTGGACCAGGCGCTGGTCGAGGCCGATGCGGACGTGGCGGAGGTTCGCACCTTCCACGAGCGTTACCTCGAGGCTCGGCGGGCTCACCAACGCAAGCCGAAGGCGATCACTGCGAACTGATCCAGCGCCGATGGCCTGTTCGTCGACTTGCAACGGGAACGCACGGACCGTCAGGATAAGCCCCGCGAATCTGTCGACGGTAGGGAACTCGATCCGCTCGTGACACTGTTCAATTCGGAGCCTTGGCGAATGAACGACGCCGAGCGGGCCGCTCAAGAGGCGCTTCGCGGGCTCGGCCATGCTGGAACGGAACTGCACCTGATACGTCTCGGCGAGAACGCGCTCTTCCATGCTCCCGCGATGGAGGCGCTGCTGCGTGTCGCGCGGCCCCAAAAGTCTGCTCGAAGAATCGCGGGAACGATCAAGCTCGCGCGCCTGCTGCGAGCGGAAGGCATCCCAGCCCCCGAGCCCTTGACCTATCCCGGTCTGGAGCAGCCGGTTGTCGGCGTCTTGGGGACTGTTAGCTTCTGGCGCTACTACAAGGAGGACCGCTCGCGCCACGTCTCGTTCGAGGATTTCGGTCGGCTGCTCCGTGAATTCCACGCTCGCGCGTCGGTCTTGGAGCGCTGTCTTCCCCAGTGGCGTCCGCTTGAGCACACCCGACGCCGGCTCGACGAGGCCCGCCAGCAGGGAATACCGCCAGAATGGCTCCAGGTGCTCGGTAGGCGGACAGTACAGGTGGACGAGGGCCTGCAGCACCTGAGCAGCGAGCTGGGCCAGGGGGCGGTGCACGGCGACTTCCACCGAGGGAACCTGCTGTTGACCACCGACGGTCCGATCCTGCTGGACCTGGATGAGGTCTGTGTCGCGCCGCGCGAGTGGGACCTCGCGCCGACGCTGGTCGCACGGCGCCGATTCGGGCTGTCGCAACAGGACTGGGATGGCTTCTCGACCGCCTACGGCTATGACCTTCTGCAATCCCCGGCCGCCAGGCCACTGGTGTGGCTGCGTGAGCTGGCAATGACGACGTGGTTGCTGCAGCAATGCGGCGCGGCCAGAGAGATCGATGAAGAGCTGGAACGACGCATCGCCTCTCTGGAAGAGGATGATCACAAGTGGACGACCTGGAATCGGTTCTAGTGGAAGACGCCCTGCCCTCGTTTGATCCAACAGTGAGCCGGCCGACCCACCGGCTATCGACGATCCTCGCCACCTCAGCGGAGCTGCTCGTCCCGTCGCAGATGGCCGGCGGCCCACCGTCCCAGCATCTGTATCTCGGACGGCTCGCCCGGTTCTACGACGCCTGCACCGACCAGCTGCCACAGGTCCTGATCAGCGAATGGCTCGATCCACGCGCGATGGCCTTCAAGCGATGGGAGCACACTCGGAGGATCTCACGGGCCAGGCTTTGGGTCTTCTCCGTTCCAGCCGCCCCGCTGGTGATCGCGCTTTCGCTCGACGTCCAAGCCTCCACCTTGCAGCTCATCCCCCTGCTGGAGGACTGCTACTACACCGATGTCCGCCAAGACGAACACTCACTGGCCGAGCTCGCTGTGGAGTTGCTCCAACGCTCCGGCGTCGCGCCCAGCGAGCCAGACCAGTTTCACCTCGAGCCGGAATGCCACCAGCTGGTGTTCCTCTCCGAATCCCCGGCCACCACGGAACCAACCGACGACGTGCTCCAGCGGCTCATCTATCGCGCCGATCTCGACTATCGCCCAGAGCACAGCTGCATCCGATACCCCTCGGAGCTGAACCGGCGACCAGGCAGCCTCGCCGCGATCGGGCCGTTCGTCTCCGTGCTGGTCGCTCAGCAGGACTACATCGAGAACTGCGCGTTCCTGTCAGCAATCCATCTCGTGTCGGCAACCGCCAAGCTCCGGCGCGTCAGAGCCGAGACCTACACGTCCCTGGTGGCGGTCCGGCGGCTGGCGTCTGAGCAGCGCGCGGTCGCGGAACTCGGTGACCGAGCCAAACGACGATCAAGCTACGCGAGGATCTCGCAACGGCTCGCGGACCAAGAGCTCGAGCTGACGTTCGGTGTTGAGAGCACCCGGCGCATCGGGCTGCTCGTCCCGTCGCTGCGAGTCGAGAGCTACCACCAGCAGTTGGCGGACGCGCTCCAGCTTCGCGAGAACACGACGACAGTCTCAAACATGCTCACCAGGCTGGGAACCGCACTGTCCGCCGAGCTGGACTCGATCAGCGCCTACGACACCCGACGGGAGGAGCTTCGTCGGCTCCGATGGGGAGTCGCCGCCGGGCTGCTGACAACCATCGCGGTCCCGGTCGGCATCGTCCTGTCGTTCTTCAGCGGGCAGTCCTCCGAGGTGAAGCCGCGAGCGTCCATGTTCGCGCTCAGCCTGTACCGGGGCTTCTACGGCTTCCTGTCTCTACTGATCATCCTGTCGGCTCTGGCGTTCTTCCTCCTGCGCCGTCGAGAGACACGCGAACTAGCCAGGATGCTCCACGCGAGGCTGGATGAGGAAGAAGCCTCCCCTCGATCGAATGGGCTGCGCCTGCGGAACGACCCCGATGGCCTTGAAGTGGCGCGTTGATGCAAGCGTCATCCGAGGTTGTCGTATGGAGGCATCCGGATGCATCCCGCTATCGGCTGGGCTGGTGAATGATGAGGATCGCGGTCGTCGGCGCTGGGATCGTTGGCCTGGCGACGACCTACGAGCTGCTCAAGGGCGACGCCGACGTCCGCTGTTATGAAGCCGCTGAGCCGCTGCGCGCTCGGTCGGCCGGAGACACGCGGATCTTCCGGCTCGCCCACGCCGATCCGCTCCTGGTCGAGCTCGCGATCAAGTCAAGGGCGGGCTGGGACACGTGGGAGGCGCTGGCTGGTACCAAGCTGATTGGCCGCGAAGGAACCATCGTCAGCGGCCCACCCGCCAAGCCGTGGGGACAGGCAATGGCGGCGGCGGGTGCGCCCTACGAGCTGGCGGAGGACGGGTCCTTCCGCGATCGCCTCCCCGCTCGATCCCCAGTCGGCCCGTTCCTGCACGACCCCGTCGGCGGCGTGATCCGCGCGCAGCAGGCCGGGCAATTCCTGCGCGACCGCACTGAAAACACCCTGGTGCGTGCCAAGGTCCATCGTATTGAGCCCGACGAACACGGAGCACGACTGCTGACCGACGCCGGCCCCTGGGAGTGTGACTCGGTCATCATCGCCGCGGGCGAGGGCACCGCGGCGCTCGCCGCGACAGCCCAGCTCGATATGCCCGGTGACCTGGCGCATCACGCGCGGTTCACCTTCAGGCTGCGCAATACCAGGGCGTCGCCTCCCTGCTGGCTGGACCGCAGCGAAGCCTGGCGAGCCGGGTTCACCACCTACAGCCATCCCGTGGGCAAGCAGCGCCTGTGGACCATCGGCGGCAGCCTCGACGCCCGTGACACCCGGTGGGAGCTTGGCACCGAGACCGTCATCGAGCGCTCCCGCGCCGTCGTCACCCGCTATGTGCGTGAGCACCTGGACGGCATCGAACCCGAGCCCGTCGACATGCTGTACTGCAACCACATGGCCAGCCCGGACAGCGGTGATGGCTTCGGCGCCGCACGCAACGGCGCCGTCCTCGCGCTCTGGGGTGACAACCTGTTCAAGATGGCCCCCCTGCTCGGCGCCCTGCTGGCCGAGGCGGCACAGACACTGTCGATCCCCAAGCCGCTCGCCCGACCGATCCCGCGCGCCTCATAGCCGTCGCCGACTACGGCAGTGAACTCGCGAGCCAGATGACCCGACTGTCAGCCGCTCCTGGATGCTGCTCGCGCGGCGAAGTTCGTGGTTACCTCGTCGGAGGGCCGCTGCGGCGGCGAGGCATGAGCAACTCGGCGGCCAGCGCCTCCGTCTCGGGCTCAGCATCGACATCCAGCTCGCCAAGATGGCGCTGCAGCACCTGGTAGGTGTGGCGCGCGGCATCCACGCGGCCCAGCCGCGCCTGCAGCCGCATCGTGCGCCGGTACAGCACCTCAGCCACCGGATCAGCGGCGATCGCTTGCTCCAGCGCCCCCAGCGCGCCCTCGTCGTCCCCGGCTGCCTGCCGCAGCTCGGCAAGCCGGCCAAGTGCGTTGACGGCCCGGCGGCGAAGATCCTCCCTGGGCGTCTCGATCCACATGCCGCTCATGCCCTTGAGCAGTTCCCCGCCATAGGCATCCGCGGCCGCCCGGAGCACCGCCGTCTCGGCCTGCTCGTCACCCGTGCTGGCTGCCTGCTTCGCCTGCGCCAGGCAGGACTCCAGCCGCCACAGGTCCACCTCGACCAGCTCCCGGTCCAGCCGGTAGCGCTCGCCATCTGGAGCGATCACCTTGGTCTCACGGTCGCCGCACAGCTTGCGGACCGCGCGGCGGAGGTCGCCGAGCGCGTTCCAGAACCACCGCGCCTCCTGGCCCAGCGGGACCTCCGGCCACAGCGCCTCCACCGCCTGCTCCTGCGTCGCCCCTTCGGGGTTGAGCAGGTAGAAGGCCAGCAGATCCAGCGCCTTGCGACGCCCAGCCCGCAGCCGCCGGCCATCGGCGGTCTCCACCCGGTAGGGCCCGAGCAGGCGAATCCAAAGCGGCGGTGCAGGGGCGGGGGCGGGAGGGTCGAACGGCTCGACGACTGGTGGGGCCTTGGGCGGGCTGGGCAGGTCGGCACGCGAGCGGGCCAGCGAATCGAGTAGGCTGGCAGCCTCCGCCTGGCTCAGCGAGAACACCCGCGCGCCAATCAGCCGGCTGGCCAAAGCGGCAGGCGTGGCGTGCGCGATGTGGCCGGCGTCGTCCAGCTCGATCCGCGCCGCCCGCTGGAACTCGGTGCCGACCAGCAGCACCCCGATCCCAAGCTGGGTTCCCTGGGCCGCCAGGGCCTCCAGCCGGCCTGCCTCCCGCGCCGGCACCTGCTCGGCCAGCAGCACCAGTGCCGCCAGCGGGTCGTCGGGATGCTCTCTACGGTGGCTGGTGAAGTCGTCGGCCTCCTCGGCCTCCAGCAGCCGGCGGCGGTGGATCACCTCGGCCTCCAGCACGCCCAGCGCGGCCGCAAGATCCGCAGCCCGGCGCAGCCCTGGGAAGTCGGCCATGTTCCCGAGCAGGTCGCCGACCACCAGCACCTCGGCCGAGAAGGGACCGTGCTGGGCGAGCATGGTCACCACCGCCGCGCGGGCCGCCCGCTTAGCATCCGGCCCCACCAGCACCAGCGCGCCAACCCCGGCCAAGTCCAGGTCGACGGTCTGCCCATCGCGTTCGGCCACCGCGACCCGACCAGGATCGACACACTCCAGGTGCGCCAGCGGCGAGATCGGCAGCAAGGCTGCCGGCGCGGCCGGGGCCTTGGTCACCTTGGCGGCATCATCATTGGCGTCCTCGTCCGAGCCCTCTTCTTCTCCTTCGAGTACCGCTCGCCCGCGATCGACCAGCTGCTCGGCCACGCTGGCCGTCTCTGGACGGTAGCGGCAGATGCCAGGCTCGGGCGGCTCCAGCCGCCGGACGCGGCGGCTGCGCAGCAAGGCCAGCAGCAACGCCGCCGACATCGCCAGCCACAGCGAGAACGCCACCACCGAGCCGGACGGCAGCTCCACGCTCACCCGCGGCCGCCGCGACTGCGGCGCGGCCACCACCGGAGAGCTCGTTGGGGGCGCGCTGGTCGTGGCAGGAGGCGCCGTCGGTGGTGCCATGGTCGACGGCGGCGGGAGAAGGTCCGGCTCTGGCAGCTCCAAGACCCAGCCCGGCCGCACCAGGTCCGGCCGTTCCAGGCGCCTACCGTCAGGCATCAGCCGGCCCTGGTTCAGCAGAAACAGCAGCTCCGCAAGATCCGCGTCGCCCAGCTCCCGCTCAGCGATCAGCGCCAGCGTGTCACCCGGCCGCACCACATACAGCCGCTCGCCCTGCCCGGCAACCGCGCCAAGCCGCCCCTCCAGTCCCTGGGCGAGCCGCGCGGCAGTTGGCTGGGCGAGGCCGTCGGCATGCAGCGTGGCGCTCGCCGCCGCGACCGGCTCCGGGATGGCGCTGCCGGGCGGGAGGAGCTGCCCGGCGCCACCCGCCGCCACGGCAGCCGCCAGCGCCACATCCACCAGTCGTCGGACCCACCCGCCCCCGACCAGGTGGTTGGTCACCGCCAGCAGTCCGGCCGCCCCCGCGACGCGAGCGCGCGTCCCGAGCACGGCGACCGCGCGCAGGAAGGCGACCAGCACCAGATACACCCACACGCACAGGCCAACGAACCCCAGCAGCGAACCGACCGCGCTGGTCGGCACGCATGCCCCACCAGTCGGTGAGACCGTCACGTCGGCCAGAACCGCCGCGACCTGCTGCGGAAGGTTGCAGGTCGCCAGCAGCAGCGGGGGCGGCATAAGCAGCACCACGGCCAAGATCGCCAGCGCGCACAGCCGGCGTAGCACCAGGCTGGTCCTGCCGTATGCGCGGCCGGCCTTGCCTGCCGGCGGGTGAGCGCCGAGGGTTGCTCGCCTTGCGGGAGCCATCCAGACCTCCCATTGGGGGATGTAGTGCAAGGCGGTGATCGGCCAGACGATCACGAGCTGGCTGAGCAGCGTTGTCTCGCCAACCACCCTTCCAGCCTCATAGGTCGCATCAGCGCCGAAACGTAACACCAGGTCGTCTCGGAGCCAAATCACGGGTCCGGAGAGAACGTGACGATCACGGCATCGTTGCGGCGCCGAGTGAACCGGATCGACCGTAGAGCTCCGAGTGGTCGAGTCGATGACTCGTTAGGGCCCTATATGCCTCTCCCCATCGCTGATCGCCCGGCAAGGAGATCGTGGCCATCATCGCAGAGCTCCTATCGAAACGTGGTGCCGTTTATCCACCATGCATCCACCGCGCATGCGGACGTGGCCCAGATCCGCCTTCGTGAACCATGCCATGGCTGGGAACACGCCCTACGGCTTCGCCCCACAAGCTGCTGACTCCTGGCCCCACATACGAGGGTGTCGCATAACTCCTCCGGGAGGTACTCCGCCCTCCACTGGGAGGGGCGTTTCCGGCTGCCGTGTGCAGTCCGCCCTCCACTGAGTGGTCGATTCCGGCCTCCAAGAGGGCTTGACAAACCACGACATAGAGTTATGCGACACCCTCATACCGTGCGCGAGCGGGCGGACCAACGTTGTCGTACCATAAGCTCCCCTCGCGGAGATGTGAGCGATCTGTTCTCCGCGCCCGGGTATCGGTCTTTGCTCCTCGGCCTTGAGTGGGGTGAGCCATCAGAGTGGTGTGGCGTTGTCACGCAAAGCCCTGACCCAGGGCGCGAAGCTCTGGATCGATGGTGAACTCGTGACGTTGGTCACGGCCGTCGAGCACGACGAGCGCGGCACCTGGTGCATCATTGAGCTGCCGGACCACTCCATGCATCGCCGGTATCTCACGCATGCCGAGCTGGCAGTCGGCCTGGTTCCGGCCAATGACGGTCGTGGCGGCTCGGACGGGGCATTGGCCAGTCTGTGGGGCCGGTGGATGGGATGGGCCATTCCGCGTATCCGTTCGGCCGTGCTCGCCACCCGCCCGTTGCGGCCTTATCCGCACCAAGACCGCGCGGTGTTCCGGTCGATGCTGCCACAACCGCGGTTGCGCTTTCTCCTGGCTGACGAGCCTGGGACCGGCAAGACGATCATGACCGGGATGTATCTGGCTGAGGGCCATCGGCGCGGGCTGGTGCCCGGTAAGACGCTCATTGCGGTCCCTGCCCACCTGGTCTCCAAGTGGGAGCGAGACCTGCGCCGCCTGTTCGGGATCGAGGCCAAGCGCATCACCGCGGAGGTCGGGCGCGAGCTGGAGGAGCTCCGCGCTGACGTGGACGTCTGGCTGGTGTCGCTCGACTTGCTCACTCGCAACCCGGATGTGCGCCGCAAGGTCGCCGGCCGGGAGGCGTCGTGGTCGCTGGCGGTCTTCGACGAGGCGCACCGGCTCACCCCGACCTCGCAGTACCTGGACGCGGCGCGCGAGGTCACGGACGTGTCGCATCATGTCGTGCTGCTTACCGCCACCCCCCACCGGGGCAACGAGCACTACTTCCGGGCACTGCTCCACCTGTTGGAACCGGTTTGGTACCCGTGGTCCCCGAACCTCGCCGACTACGGCCCGGGTCGTTTCCGCCCGAGTGAGCTGCACTTCCTCCGCCGCATGAAAGAGGATCTGCGTGGCTATGACGGCGAACCGCTGTTCAAGCCGCGCTTTGCCAAGGTCCGGCCGATACGGCTCAGCGTGGCCGAGCAGGAAGCGTACGACGCAGTCATGGCATACGTCGACGCCTGGTACCCGGACCGCTCGACCCTGGTCCGGTCGATCTACGGCAAGCGTGCCGCCTCCTCGGTCAAGGCGGCAGTCGAGACGCTTCGGCGGCGGCGCGAGATACTCGCCCACCCACTGGCGGTGCGAGTAGATCCGGTCCCTCCACGAGGCTTCGACGACCCTACCCTGACCGATGCTGCGCTCGAGGACGATGAGGCATGGGCGAGCGCCGAGCAGGCCGTGGTCGAGGCTCGTAGCCGGGACCGTCGGCAGGAGCTGGAGGCGGTCGATCGCGTGTTGGCTCAGTTGGAGGCGGCTCTGGGGAGCCGCCAGCCGCCGGCCAAGTGGCTTGAGACCGAGATGCTGCTCGGCCAGCACGGCATCCTTCCGGGAAGCGGGCAATTGCTGGTGTTTAGCGAGTTCGCCGACACCGCACGCTGGCTCGCGGCGCTGTTCGCGGCGGCTGGCTACACCACCCAGGTGCTTGAGGGCGAGACCGCGGCCGAGCAGCGTGACCACCTACAGGCAGCCTTCCTTGCCGGTCGCTTCCAGGTGCTTGTCTCCACCGATGCCGGAGGCGAGGGTATCGACCTGCAGTCCGCCAACGTCATGATCAACTGGGACATCCCCTGGTCGCTGGTGCGCCTGGAGCAGCGCATGGGCCGATTGCATCGCATCGGCCAGACCAGACCGGTGCACGTCTACCACTTGGTCGCGCGTAGCACCCGGGAGGGCCGCGTGCAGGAGCGGGTGCTCGAGAACCTGACTCAGGCGGCCTCGGCGCTGAGCGGGCGCATCTACGATCTGCTGGACGCGACCGCGGAGCGAGCCGGTCTGCGTCTCGGCCGCCTGATGGCTGCCGCGCAGGCATCGGATGCCGCAGCGGTGCGGGCCGCGGCGGAGGTGCCCGAGGCCGACGCGCTCGTCCATGCCGCTCAGGAGCTGCAGGCGCAGGACAACCGGTTGCGCTCACGGGTCGACATGGGAGAGGCGCGTCGCTGGTTGGCCGAGGACCGGCTCGAGGCTATCAACCCGGTCATCGTCGAGGGCTTCGTCCGCCACCTCGCCGGCGCGGAAGGCTGGGCGGTCCGGTACGGGCCAGCCGAAGGCTTGCTCCTGCTGGACATGCCGGTCAGGCTGTCCGAGGCGCTCCGGCTCGGCCGCCAGCAGCGTGTGCAAGTCGCCACCAGCGGCCGAGCAGTGCTCGACGCCTCCGAGGCCGGCGTGGACATCACCGGGGTGACCGCGCTCGGTCCGAGCGAGCCGGCGTTCGCCGCGCTGGTCGGGCGGGCACTGAGCGCCTGGGAGGGGGAGCTGCGCAAGGGCGCGCCTGCCGAGGATCCCAGCTCGCTCAGCGACTATCTGCTGGCCGCTTGCGGCGCGCAGGTCCAGCTCCATGACGGCACCCGCACCGTGCAGCTCCCCCTTACTACGCTGATCCGGGTCTCGGGTGGCGAGTCGTTTTCCGTTCCCTGGGAGGCGCTGCTGCGGCTGCGGTCCACCGCCGGCCAGACAGCCGTCCCCCCGCCCGGGGTCCTGCGGCAGGCCGAGGAGGGCGGACAGGTCGCCGTGGTCTGCGAACGCGATCGACTCCGGGCCGAGCGTGCCGCCTGGGCGGAGCAGGCTAGGGCCGACCTCGCCGCGATCGAGGCGCGCTGGCAGGGTCAGGTCCGCGCCTATCCGGCGGCGCAGCGAACAGAACTGCACAGCGAGTTCGAGCGGCACAAGCGGGCGCGGCTGGCTCAGATCGAGCAGTCGAGTAGGGTCCAGGTGACTCCCGCGCGGCTTCTTGGCTGGCTAGCGGTCCGCGGCACCGCCACGCCGGCCACGCGGGGCAGCGACCCGGACAGCGAACGGGTTGCTATCGGCGTGGTGTGGGCCGAGCTGGAGGCCCGCGGGCTTGCCGTCGACGACCGGCAGGCCGCAGGACTGGGCTACGACCTGCTGGCCCACGACCGCACCACGGGCGAGCAGCGTCTGATCGAGGCGAAGGGGCAGACCGCCACGCTGTCCCCGGTGACCATGGAGCAGCACGAGTGGGCTCAGGCCAGGCAGCGTGGCGTCGACTACTGGCTGTACGTAGTCACGGACTGCGCCACTCGGCCCCAGATCACCGTCCGTGTGCAGGACCCGGCTGGCGTGTTCGGCGGCCCAAGGCTCATCCAGCGCGTCCAGATCCCCCTCGCCGAGCTACGGAAGGTGGCCTCGTAGACATGAGCGTCCCCGCCCACCCCCGCCGGATGATCCAGAGCTGGTTCCCGGTGGCCGCTGTCAATCAGGCGGTCGAGACCCCCCAGGGCTCGGGCCGCAGCGAGAAGGCAATCTTCACCTGGTTCGCCTCCCGCCCGATCGCCCAGGCGAGGGCGGCGGTGCTGACTGCCATGCTGCCCAACGCCCCGTCGCTACGCCCGCACGTCGAGCAGGCGGTGCTCGGCGACCGGGAAGCGCTCCGGGCCTTGGGCGAGCGCATTGTGTCTGAGCACGGCGACCTCCTGCCGGTCGTCCTGGACGTCTTCTCAGGCCGGGGCATCATCCCGTTGGAGGCCGCCCGCCTGGGCTTGACCACGATCGGCATCGACTACAGCCCGGTCGCCACCCTCGCCGGCCGGCTCCTCGCCGACTACCCGCTACGCGACTGGAGCGCCGAACCGCCGCTGCCGTTCCCGGATCCGGCGGTGGATGAGGCCAAGCTCATCGACGCGGAACCTCGCCTAGTGCGCGACGTGCGAAGCCTGCTCGCCGAGATAGGGAGGCGCGTGGCCAAGACCGTCGAGCCCTACTACCCGCGCAACCCCGACGGCAGCTTTCCATGGGGCTACTTGTGGACGATCACCATCCCTTGCGACCGGTGCGGTCGACGCTTTCCCCTGGTCGGATCGCTGTCTCTGCGCCACCCCTACCGGCGCACCGGCGATCCAGGACAGGCATTTCGCATCCTTATAGTCGGTGACGAGTGGCGGGTGGAGGTTTTCGAGGGAGTCCCTGACGAGGAGCCAACCTTTTCGTCCCCGCCTGGCCGTGCCGGCAAGAGCGCTCGCTGCCCGTTCTGCCAGTACCGCCACACTCTTGAGGCGATAAAACGAAAGGGAATCGCCCGGCAATACCGAGACGCGCCACTGGTCGTAGCCGATATTGAAGGTCGCGTGAAGAAGCGCTTCCGGCCCCTACGATCCGACGAGCGCAAGGCTATCGAGCGGGTTCGATTGGAACACTTGAAGCCATTTGACGGCCTCCCGGCAGTACCGCACGAGCAGATTCCTCCGGGTAACGCCGACACCGTTCGGGCAAGCGGTTACGGCTATGAGACCTATGGGGAATTGATGAATGCTCGGCAAGCACTCCAGTTCGTGGAGGTCGTTCGCATCGCTCGAGGTTGCTATCAGAATATCTTATCATCAAACATCAGCGGCCCCTACGCAAATACATTACTCGTCTATGCCGCTGCGAACGTTGTTCGTTGGCTAAAGCATTCGACCAGAGGTGCAAAGCTTCGGTTGCACGGAGATGATAATGGCAGCGCACAAAATCGTGTTCAGATTGATCATATCTATTCAGATGAGAGCAAGATCTCGTTTAACTTCGATTACTTCGAGGCGGGCCCGGGTAATGGTCCCGGAACTTGGTCGTCTATCTCGGAAACGGGCGTCGAGGTCCTCAGCAAGCACGTGGGAAACCTCTTGAGTAGCCGGCCCGCCCGTTTTCGCTGTGCCTCTGCTACCTCGCTGCCGTACCGCGATGGCACCGTCGATGCGATCGTGACCGACCCACCCTACTACAACATGATCGACTACACCGATGCGTCGGACCTGTTTTACGTCTGGTGCAAACGGGCGCTCTTCGACGTGATGCCCGACCTCTTCGGCAGCGGAGGGGAACTGCAACCCAAGACCGAGGAGATCATCGTCAAGCGAGGTGGCGGGCCAGAGGAGCATCGCACCCGGGAGAACTACGAAAAGCTGCTCAGCCGGGCGTTCGAGGAAGCCAAGCGTGTGCTCAAGCCTGAGGGGACCTTGGTCATGGTGTTCGGGCATAAGGAGCACGACGCGTGGAAGCGGCTGCTCAAGGCCCTCCACGACGCGGAGTTCGTGGTCGCCGGGGCGTGGCCGTCGCGGACTGAGTCGGCCAACACCGGGGTCGCGTCCGTCAGGGTGACGATCACGATTGGCTGCCGGATCGCGCCGCCACGTCGTTCAGTGGGGACCGTCGCCCGGGTCGACCGGGAAGTGGCCGAGGCGATCAAGGCACGGGCTCCGGAGTGGGAGGCGGATGGGCTGGCCCTGCCCGACCAGTTGATGGCTGCATACGGGCCGGCAATGGAGGTGTACGGCCGCTACGAGAGGGTTCTACAGCCGGACGGTGAGGAGGCGCCGATCGACCGCTATCTTCGGCTGTCTCAGCGGGCGCTGCGTGAGGCGCTGCGGATCAGGATCGACGAGATCCCGCTGGAGGCGTTCGACGATCTCACCCGCTTCGGGCTCTTTTGGCTGCGTCTGCACCAGCGAGGGCTGGTGTCCAAAAGCGAGGCGGTGTTCCTCGCCCAGGTCGACACCCTGCGCTTGGATGACGTGCGCGACACGCTGTTGGAGGAGTCTAGGGCGGGGTTCCGCCTCACGCTCGACGCGCCACCGTCGATCCATGGCGCCTCCAAGGTGTTCGACGTGGCGCGGGCCATGATCGCCGCCTGGCATGCCGCCGGCGTCGAGGGCGTCGCCGAGGTACTGGCCAAGGCCGAACGCGCCGCCGATGACGAGCAGGTCTGGGCCGTGCTGCACGAACTCGCCCGCAACCTACCGGCCAGCGACCGGGCGGCGCTGGCGATCGCCGGCATCCAGCGGACCGTCTCGGCGATCCAGCAGCAGGCGCGGCGGCTCGGAACCGCCGTGCGGGAGCGTGGCGAGCAGATCCGCATGGAGTTCACCTGATAAGGGGGAAGTAGCGAATGCCAGGGATCCCCGCACACTGGGCCGAGGTGCTTGAGCTTCGCCCGGAGGTGACCGCCGAGGGCGGGCAACTCGCCAACCTGCAGATGTCACTGTACGCGGTGGTGTCCGCGACCCAGGACGTGCCGTACCGGGACGCCACCTACTACTGCGAGATCACCGAGCCCACCCCGGGCCTGGTCGGCTTCATGGGCCAGGTCGCCCAGCGGCTCGGCACCGACCGTGCCACGCGCGCCCTGTTCCACCTGGACCAGGGGATGGGCGGCGGCAAGTCCCACGCGCTCGTGGGCCTCTATCACATGGCCAGCGACCCGGAGCTGTTCTTCGAGCAGGACCTGGGCCGCCTTGTACGCCATGACGCCGAGGAGCGGGCGGGCACGTCGATCGACCTGAAGGGCACCCGTATGGTGGTGCTACCCGCCGACCACATGAGCCCGGGGGTACCGTCCCCGGGCTACGGTCCGGGCACCACCTTGCATGAGCGGTTCATCTGGTCGCTTTTCCCAAACGACTTCGACCGCTACCACCGGCTGGCGACCGCCGGGCAGGATAAGGCGGCACTAAAGGCCGCGCTGACGGAGGTGGGCGGGCCGGTCCTCATCCTCCTCGATGAGCTGATGGACTACGCGCAAATCCTCAGCGATGGGCGGTACCGCGACCAGTTGCCTGGCGAGCGGGGTTTCCTCAACGCGCTCATGGACGCGGTTGACGAGATCCCACGGGTCGCCTTCGTCCTGGTCATGATCCGCTCCGACAAGGACGAGCATGGCTACCACCCCGACGCCGAGGAGGTCCGCGCCTACGTCACCCAGCGCATCGAGCGCAACGGCGTGACTGCCTCCGTGACCGAGGCTGAAGACCTGGCCGCGATTATTCGCCGGCGCTTGTTTCAGCCAAGCGAGAGGCGCTTCCCGGTCCGCGAGCTGGCCACGGCCTGGGAGGAGGCCGCCGATGCGATCTGGCGGGAGAAGGTGTTTGATCGCCTGCCGTCGAGCCGGAGCCTGATCGGCTTCGAGCAGCGGCTCGCTGACACCTACCCGTTCCACCCTGATCTCATGGCCCTGGTTCAGGACGATTGGTCCAAGCACAGCGGCTTCCAGAAGGTCCGGTCAACCATGGACATCTTCGCCGCGAGCGGGTTCTACTGGGTCAACGAGCACAAGGCGGGCCGCTACACGCCGCCGCTGATCGGCGTGGGTGATCTGCCACTGCACTATATGATCGAGGCGGTGCTCTCGTCCGGCCTACTGCATAGCAACGAGCGTGCGGTGCGCGGCTTCCGCTCAGTAGCCGCGAGCGACGTGACCAGCAAGGACAGGTCCAGGGGCCGGGCGGTCGAGCTCGACGGGAAGTTCGCCGCCAACCACCCGGGCGTCGACCCGGCGCTGCATCCGTGTGTGGTGATGGCGACTGCACTGCTGCTGTGCTCGCTGGTCGCCAGGTCCTATGGCCGCCATGGCGCGATCACGCCCGAGCTGCTCGCCGCGGTCTTCCGGCCGGGCGGCCTCAGTTTCAACGAGGCCGACGAGGCCCTCACCCTGCTGCTGGACGAGACTGAAGGACTCGGGTCGCTGGAGGTGATCGCCGGCGACACGGGAGCCGAGACCTGGTATCTGCTCACAGTGAGCCAGACGCTGCGTATGTACCACCGGCAGGCGCGCGAGCTGGTCGGCGCTGACGAGCGTGACGAGTACCTGTGGGACCGGGTGCAGGAGATCGCCAACCGCGGTGCCTTCGACCGGCTCGTCCCGGTCGAGACGCGCCCGCCAGGCATGCCGCTCGCCGAGGTGTTCCGCGACGTGGACGAGAGCATGTCCAACCGGTTGGTAGTGCTCGACCCACGACGCTGGACGCTCGGCAACGGCCGGGAGGATGCGACCAGGACAGACGTCACGGCGCTGCTCGGGCTCGGCCCGCATGCCCTGCCGGTCGACAACGCCGCCTCGGTCGTGGTCGCGGGCATTGACGTGCGCGAGCGGGAGAAGGCGCGTACCCGTGCGCGCGAGGCGCTCGCCTACCGAAAGGTGCAGCGGATGCTCGCTCCGGACGACGAGTTGCGCGTGCAGGCCGAGCGGCAGTTCCGGGAACTGCAGGACCAGGTGGCCGATGACCTGCGGCGTGCCTACCGGCACTACGCGTTCCTCACCTGGGACGGGTCAAGCACCATGATCGAGTGGGCCCGTCTCGAGGGCCCGACCGAGACCGCCCTGTCCGGCAACACTGTCTGGGGCGCTCTGGTGCAACAGGCGCGGGCGGTCCAGCCGCATGGGCTCACCGGCGAGTACCTCGTGCAGGCGCTTGACCTGAGCAAGCGCGCCTATACCCTGCGCGAGGTGGTCCGCACCTTCTGGCAGAACTCCGCCCTTCCCCTTGTGCCGAGCGAGACCGAGGTACGGCGGGCGATCTTCGACGCGGTTAGCCTCAGGCGTGCCTGGCAGATTCTTGGCGCGGGCGGTGAGGTTCTCACGATCACCTCTCCTGAGTCGCTGGCGATCAACTCGGCAGAGCAGACCGTCCGCCTAGCCGAGCCCATGCACGAGGCCGGCACGGTCGGCGGCGACACCGACGGCGGTGATACCGGCGAGGATCGGCGGGGCCAGGGCCCGACCGGCGAGACCGGCGGCCCCTCGGGAGGGATGGATGGTCCTGATCCCTCGGGCCAGGTCACCTACCTGCGCCACACTATGCGGTTGCCGAGCCGCAGTCTGACCAACCCTGAGGTTCAAGACCGGATTTGGGAGCTATTCTCTGAGCTTGCGACGGTCCTCGACCCTGCGCACGAGCTGGATGTGCAGCTCGTCGAGGTCGGCCGTCTGAATCTGACCGCGGCGGCCGGCGTGCTCACAAGCCTTCGGCAGAAGGCGGAGGCGGCCGGCGCGACATGGACTGAGGAGTCCGAGGACTTCTGATGGAGCGCGGGAAGGCTGCGCGGCAGAAGACGAGCGCGGAGCTGCTTCGAGCGCTCTGGCGAGCATACTTGGCTGACACGGCGCAGCGTGAGGAGGACATCTCCACTGACCGGCTGCGCCAGGAGAGACTGCCTGAACTTCGTGCGGTCATCGAGCGATTCACCTCGAGCCAGTTGTCTGTCGAAGAATTCCATGAGGCGCTGTCGCCGTTCACGCATGAGGCGCTGCGCTGGCCGCAATGGTCGCTGACCCGTTCCCTCCTCCGCCTCGTCGCGGACAAGGGCGACGAGGACAGCATTCGCCTACTCCGTCGATCCCTGTTCCCCTCACCTCAGCCGGGAACCGGTTCGGAGCGGGCAACGGGGGTCGCGACGATCGCCCGAATCGGGGAACTGGCCACGGACAGGGCCGGTGACGCCACCCCGTTCACGGTCCTCGGCGCCATGGTGGTCCTGTCCTCCGCCTGGGAGGCGATCGAGCCGGAGCGTTTCCCGGCAGGCAAGTTCGAGACCTGGCGGCTCCTCATCGACGTCGAGCTGCTGGACGGGATCGATGAGGCTCGGCCCGACTACGACGGGTTCCTGCAGGCGGCGAACGAGGCTCGTCGCGTCCTTGAGATCAGCTCCTGGGAGCTGGAGCATGCCGCGTCGTGGTACTGGCGGCACCCATTCATTGGTGTCGTCGCCGACGACTTCCGCCGCGCCAGGCGTAACCGCACCTTGCAGCCGTCGGCTGGCGAGGCAGCCCGCAACGCCCGAGCGCTGCGGACGCGGCTCGCTGCACTGCTCAAGGAGACGTATGGGGCCCTGCAGCGCGTGCTCCCCGAGCACCAGTGGGAGGTCAGCTCTGAGCGCGTCTCATGGAGTGAGCAGAGCTCCTTCCGCTCCGACGCCTGGGTCTTCTCGACGCCCAAGGACCGGCCACTCGACCCGAGTAGCCCGCAACCGCCTCAACTCCGCGCCTGGCTGGACGAAACCGGGGTTTACGCAGGGCTCTATGTCGAGACGGGGAAGCCGGAGCTGGCCCGACGGCTGCTGAGACGCCACCAGACAGGCGTTACCAAGCTCCAGCAGCAGGGGTACGCCACGTATTCGCCTCGACCGCCGCTCGCGGCATGGCGCCAGGACATAGACGCTGTCCTGCTGCTTGCTCGGCGCTGGCCGCAGGACGAGGCGGTAGCGGAAGGCGCCGCGCTCAAGGACCAAGTGCTGAACGAGCTCATTCGCTGCCATGGCCTGGTGAAGGAATGGGAGGCGGACCCGCTACTGTCGCGGCGCGCGGCCAAATCGATCCCTGCCATGCTAGAGACCGCCACCGTCCTGCCCGACACGGGCGGGCTCGACTTTGAACCTGACCGTTTGGAGCTATACGTCAAGCTCATTGACGGGGATGCTGTGTCAGCCGGTGAAATTCTGGCCGCGATCCGGGAACGCGGCGAGGTACGCGGCGAGGTTTGGTACGCGACCGACCATCAGATCTCGGAAGAGCGCCTGCGGCAGCTTCGCGCCCTTCTTGACGAGGGCTACCAGCCCAAGCTCGTCATGGCGCTGCAGGGAGTGTCCCGTATCGAGGCATTCGTGCCAATTCATGACCTCGTCTCGTACGCACGCTCACACCCCGTTCCATCAGACCCGCAGCTTCTCCCGACCGTCGTTGGGCCAGACGACCGGCGGCGGACCTGGCTGCGCCTTGGCCGCGTCCGGTACGCGCACGGACTTGACCAGCCGCCCACTGCGGAGGAGTTCGTCTTGGACGAGCGGCCACTGGAGCGGCTCAGCGAGCTGATCGAGGAGCGGCCATCGTTCGCTTACATCCGCTACCAGCCCCTACCCCAGGAGCTTCTCGACCCGCCGTTGCGGCTACCCACCCCGGAGCGGTTCGAGACAGGGCTGGAGCGCATCGCTAGGCGCCTGGAGATCTCACGATCGGTCGTTGAAAACATGGTCGCCAACCTGGTCGCCGGCCGCAACATAATCCTGGTCGGCCCGACCGGCAGCGGTAAGACCGAGCTCGCACAATGCATCCCCGAAGCCTTCTTCGAGGTCAAGCCGCATGTGGTGACCGCGACCGCCGACTGGACCAGCTACGAGGTGATCGGCGGATTCTTCCCTCAAGTGCAGGAGTCTCCCAGCGGTCGGGTGCAACGCTTCGTCATCCGCCCCGGGCACGTCTACCAGGCAGTGGACCGCAACTGGGAGCACGATGAGCATGGCAGGATCCAGCGCGAGCTCGGCCGCCCTGTGCGGCGCAGCAGACCCGGCGGCATGATCGAGGGCACCTGGCTAGTGATCGACGAGTTGAACCGGGCCGACGTCGACAAGGCTTTCGGCGAGCTGTTCACCGCGCTCGACCACCGCAAGCTCCGGGTGCCTATGATCGACCCGGACAGGCCCGGTCAGGCGACCGACCTGCTGCCGATCCCCAACGACTTCCGCATCATCGCCACGATGAACAGCGCTGACCGGCACTACCTGTTCTCGCTCTCGGACGCCCTCAAGCGCCGCTTCGCCTTCGTCCAGGTCAAGCTCCCGGACGATGTGGCGGCGGAACGCCATAAGGTCGTCGAACGGGTTGTGGCGAGTCTCAGGGAGCGCGGGCTGCCAGCCGCCTTCGACCAGCTTCATAGCCTGGCCGGAGTGCTATACGAGCTGCTCGGGCTCATTCGGGTGTTCTACCCGGTCGGCGTGGCGCAGACGATCGCCGTGCTGGACTATGCCGCCGTCCGCGCTGCGTTGACTCGAACTGCTCCAGACGAGCACCTTGAGGACGGACTACTGGCCAACGTGGTACCCCAACTGGAGAACCTACCTGGTCGCCGGCTCCGTCACCTGCAACACTGGGCATCCGCCCAGCCTGAGCGGATGGTGATGGCCCTCGCAGCCGATGCGGACGCGCTGATGCACGACCTGGCGATCGCCCACGACGTACGCTTGGTCGCGCGCTACCTCGGGCGCCGCTGCCATAAGGGCGCGGGTGAGCGGTCTAGAGCGATCGATGAGCTGCTGGGGCAGCCGCCGAGCGATGACAACCAGACCAAGCTGCGGGCGCTGCTCACCGGTGAGGATGAGGGCGCTGACCTGCCCGGCGGTGCCGGGTCCTGGGCTGAGTCTGTCGCCGACGAGCAGCTCGAGCTACGGCGGTTCCCCAGGGTCGCGGAGGAACTCGGGGAGCTCGCCAATAACGCTGGCGCGTGAGCGGCACGGCCGATGAGAGAGAGCCGCGCCGACCGCTTCCCTCCAGAGGAGGTCGAGCAGGCACGGCGCCGCACTCTCTATCTTGCTGCCTCATTGCGGCAGAAGGGGTGCCTGCCGGCCACGGTCGCCGTCAGTGCCGGTGATCCGCCGTCCCTGAGCTACCTCCGGCGGTATGTCCAACTGGTGCACCTGCTTACCCATGGGCAGCGACTGCTCGGGGAGGTGCTGCCGCGTATTCGCCAATGGCTGGCCCCCACGACCGTGCGGCAGCAGGAGACACGCCTGCAGGCGCGCGGCGTGGTGGACTGGCAGGCAACACTGCGCCGCTCCTGGGGACGGGGCGAGACCGAGCCCGGCCGCTTCGTCAGCACCCGCCCGGCCCGCGACTACGCCACCTCTGGCAACCGGCTCACGGCGCTCACGCTCTTGGCAACGCAACAGGACGTGCACAAGCTGCTGGCAGACATCGGGGGGAAGCTGACCCGCGAGGAGGTCGCCCGCCTCCGGGCACTCGTGGCAGGCGCTGAGCGGGAACTGCGCCTGCCACAGCTCCGCGCGGCCACTGCGGAGTTGGAGGATGAGTTGCTTCGTGATCCGCATGGCCCGGCGGCGCGTCGACTCGAAGATGACGTGGAGTGGCAGGCCCGGCGGACACCGCCATCATCCACCGGCTACCTGTTGCTGGTCGCGTGGCGTCGGACCTGGCTCTCGTGGCTGACTGGCGTCGCCGACATAGCGCTCGACGCTCCCGTTTGGCAGGCTGCCGATCATGACCTCTACGAGTTGCTTGTGCTGCTCGAGGTGGCAAGTGCATTCGCCCGTCGCTCGAGAATAGCGGAGCAGACACGAGGCCGTGGCGAGTACAGGACCTCCATGTTCGAGTTCGTGCTCGATGATGGACGACCCCTGCACCTGTGGTTCCAGTCGATGACGGCGCTCGAGAGATACATGGAAGTCGTGAGCCGTCCCGACCTCGTCATGGTCCTCGACGGCCGCGCCGTCGTGTTCGAGGTTAAGAGCTTCCGGAACCCGAGCGGCGGCTCAGATGACCGGTACACGTCCGCGCTTAACGAGGTCATGGCTTACCTCTTCAACTACGGCTATGGCGACCCTGGCCGCTGGCACACGCTGCGTGGCGGCGTGGCCGTCTTTCCGTACCCAGCAGGCACACGCCATCCTGGCTATCGTCACCTCAGTACCGAGCGACCGGGGCGATGCTGGATAGCCAGCCTGATTGTTCCGTTCACTGGTGCCGACGCCGCATGCATCCGGCATCTTGACCAGCTGGTCGACGATCTACTCCGGTGAGGGAGACAGTAGCGGCACCTATCCGAATACCTGGCGCAATCGGCGTTCATAGCGCGTATCACGAGAGCTGAACGTCCACTGCTGCTTCAAGCTCCTTGATGCGGGCCAAGGTATCAGCCATCTCGGTAGTCGACACCCATCCCGTTGCTGCGTGAGCCTCGACATTGAGCGCCGCTTGCAGATCGGCGTCGACTGCGTTGAGCAACTCGATCAGTTCCGGTGTCGATCTATTGCTTCCCTTCAGGGCACGCCGCATGCCGATAAGTAGTTCCCCGATCTCTCTCCGGTCATTTCGGAAGCCGCGGCGAAACGCGAGGGGTGCGCCGATGCGTTCGCATGCTTCTTGCAGGAGCTCCTCCAAGGCTCGGCGGCCCTTTGTTGCCGCACCCTGAAGGTCTCCGGCAGCGAGCGCACTCAGCGCCTTCTCGAGCAAACCACCGACATCGTAGCCAGTAAGCCGCGGCCCTTCCTCGTAGGTCCAGGATGTGAACTCGAGGGTCCGCCACTTTGGCGCTCGCCTACGGAGGCGCTCATAGAAGAGGTGGTCGTGGGTGAGGACGATCACCTGCCGATCTTGGTACTCTGTGGCAAGGAACTCGGCGAGCCGTCCGCGATGGTCAACATCCAAGCTGTTGACGACATCGTCGAGCACGAGAAAGCCGAGCTGTTCATTGAACGTCTCTGCCATGGCCAGGAACAGCGCTAGGCCCAACGAGTTCAGGTGGGATTCGCTCAGGACACCGTGCGGTGGACGCTGACGCATGCCATGGAACTCGACAGCGAGTTCCACACCCTTGTCTCCCCAGGTCTCCACAGCGATGTTCTGGAGGCTCTCGGCAGGATGCAAACGCGTGTAGATAGTGGCAACTCGGTCTGAGATCCGCGCAAGGACTTCGGAGACGAATATGTTAAGGCGCGACGCGTAGGCGTTGTGGATCCGGTCGGCGACTTCTGCGGCGCGTTGAGCCTGGCGGAGCGTGTCCTCTGCCTGGCGCCAAGCGTCTCCCTGATCGACGAGCCGAACAAGTTTCACAAGCTCCTGATCTTGTGGGCTCATCTGAGGTGCGGCCTCGCGAGCGAGCTTGGCGGCTGCGAGATCCCAGTCCTTCAGTCGCCGGGCTTCGGCTTCCACCACCTCGATATGGACCGGAGTTGCATCTTCAAGGTTCAGCTCCAGCGTGGCGGTTGGGTCGGATGGTACCGCGGGAAGTTGGAGGTCGAGCTTGCTGGCGCGCTCGCGGATGTCACGACGATGCTGAACTGCAACGCTGAGGCCCTTGATGAACTTGCTGAGGACCCTGCGAGCTCCTGCAAGCGCTTGGGAGGACGCTCGTAGCTCCACGAGGGCATCAGAGATGCGCTTGCGGAGAGCCGCGTGCTCGATCGCCTGACCGCAGACGGGACATGCATCAGCGGGCCCAGTGCGCTCAAGATGCATGTTGACGGCCTTGAGTAGGCTGACACGGGTGATGGCCGCTCCCTTGAACTTACCAACCGTGTCATTCCATGTCTTCAGTAGTCCGACCGGAGGCAGTGAAGGCCGAGCGCTGATCCTGTCGATGATCCCCTGAAATTGCGCCGCCCGCTGCACAGCGCTCGTTCGGCCCGTCACCGCGGCTACCCAGTCTTGATGTAGGGCGATGTCGAGGGTGACAGGAACGGCTAGCCCAGCACGCCGACAGCTCGCCTGAATCGCCGCGAACAGCCCGGCCTCCGTTAGGTCCGGACATCGCGAGCGCAGCGCCGACGCCGCTGAATCTCGCAAGGCTTGGGCCCGTACGCGATCCCCTTCGAGCCAGTTCCGTGCCTGCTGCAGGTGCAAACGTAACTGATCGATCTCATCAAGCCCAAGGATCTCGAACAGGTATCTCCATTTCTCGCCCTTGGTCTTGTCAACGAAATCCGCGAGGGTGCGCCCGCTCAGTAAGAAATGCTCGCGTGCGCCCAGCAGCCGTGCAGCCGCCACAGACTCGCATGGCGTGGCACGGCCACCGACTGTGCCCGTCGTTTCGACCTCGACTGCTGCTGCTTCTGGATCGGCCGCCTGATGCTGAATGGCGATCGCTCGACCTTCCCGGGCAAGGAACCGGATCTGACCTGTGAAGAAGAACTCGAGCGCGTCCGCGATGGTGCTCTTTCCAGTGCCGTTGTCGCCCAGAGCGACTAGGCCGAAGTTACGTGGGCTGGGGTGAGTGAACCCTTGTTGAGCTGGGAGTTTGCCGCCTATGCGGGCCGCCTGGTGTCTACGCCAGGGTGAGCGGGATGGGGGTTTGGAGCAGCTGGAAGGCGCGGCGCTGGGTT